>Ga0247821_10001683_pt1 | contig 12348 bp, 11 predicted proteins | sample 13C_Glycerol_Day_FD_192481 | JGI IMG/M metagenome (GOLD analysis project Ga0247821, IMG submission 192481) | Soil microbial communities from agricultural site in Penn Yan, New York, United States - 13C_Glycerol_Day14 | ecosystem: Environmental > Terrestrial > Soil > Agricultural land | place... | reverse complement strand
CGAACCTGGGACGCAGCCCCAGCCGAATCATGACACCTGCATGGACCGTGGGCGCGTGGCCGCCCGTATTGTGGCAGCCCCACTGTGAAGCCACGCCGTATTTCGTGCATCTTGGCACGCACGTCTCTCCGCGCCTGAGCACGGACTGGCCCCGCATGGGCCAGACCGTCTGGGGCGGGCGGGCGGCCGACAGCGCGGCCGGCGTCTCATGGGACTGGATCGAAATCACCGAAAGTGTCATCGCGATCTCCGACCCAATGATGATGATCACCAACCTGCGGGTGCTCGACCGCGACGGCGGTGTGATGTGCGCGCACGAGGCGGCACCTTACCTGAACCAGCTGGTCAACGGGCTGCAGTGGCAGGCCGAGGTCCTGAAGGCGCTGGCCGAGGGGGCCTGCGAGCCGCCGAGCCGCGTGACGATGCCCGCGCAGGCGCGTCAGCCCGGTGTCGAGCGGCGCGCCCGCGCTCGCCGCGAGGCGGCCTCGGTGGGCTGAGGCGGGCGGGCGCAATTCAGGACGCGGCCCGCAGCATCTCCAGGTGCGGCAGGTCGTCCTCGAGATAGGGCGCGCCGACCCCAGCGAAGCCGGCCTCGCGGTAGAAGCGCTCGAGCCGATGCTGCGCCGAGATGCGGATGCCGCGGCCGGGAAAGGCCGCCTCGCAGGCGGCGATCGCCCGCCGCATCAGCTCGCGGCCGAGCCCGGTGCCGCGCGCCGAGGCGGCGGTCAGCACGCGGCCGATCGAGGGCTCGGCATACTTCACGCCGGGGTCGACGATGCGCGCATAGGCCTGCAGCTCGCCGGCGGGCGACCAGGCGGCGAGGTGCACCGCATGCTCGTCGCTCCGATCCGCGTCCTGGAAGGCGCAGCGCTGCTCGACGACGAACACGCGCTGCCGCGCCTCATGGATGCGCTGCAGCTCGCGCGGGCTCAGCGCCTCGAGTCGTGTGCAGCGCCAGGTCAGCTCGATCGGTGGCACGGAAGAACGGGTCATGCGGTGATGATGCCGCAATGGACGCGGCCGGCCGCTCAGCGCACCGCGGCCGCCCTCAGCCGCGCCGCGACGTAGCCAAGGCAGGCCGCCGCCAGCAGCATGCTCACGACCAGCGGCACGCCGACCTGCGCCGCGTCGAGCGGCTCGCCTCGCAGCACGCGGTTCATCAGCGTGTACTGCGCCAGCGCCGGCACCCAGACGAACCATGGTCGCTCGCCCGAGCTGCTGAACAGCGCCACCATCGGCAGCAGCGACACGGCCAGCACGACCACCGTGCTGCCGGCCTGCGCCTCCTTGAAGCTGCGGCAGCGGATCGCGACCGCCATCAGCAGCGCCGACAGCGCCGCCGCGAGCGGTGCGAGCAGCGCCAGAAGGCCCGCAGCCTCGCGCGGCCCGAACACGAACATCGCACGCAGCGTCTCGCTGCGGATCAGCGCGCCGGAGGGCAGGAAGCTCGCGACGCTCAGCAGCGCGATCAGCATCGCCACCGTCGCCACCGCTGCCCACTTGCCCAGCACGAGGGCGAGCGGCGCCGCCGGATTGGTCAGCAGCGGCTCGAGCGAGCCGCGCTCGCGCTCGCCGGCCGTCGTGTCGAGGGCGGCGTGCAGGGCGCCGTAGAGGACGGCCATCAGCATGAAGAAGGGCAGCAGCGCGGTGAAGCGCGCCGCGCGGCTGCGCGTGCCGGCCAGGTCCTGCTCCTGCACGTCGACCGACTGCAGCAGGCCGGCGGGCACGCCGCGCAGCGCAAGCGTCAGCGCCCCGCGTTCCCGGTTGAAGCCCTCCAGCAGCGCCGCGAGGCGTTGGGCGCCCGCCTGAGCCGGCGCGTTGCTGCTGTCGCTCACGACCGTGAGCGCGGGCCGCTCGCCGCGCGCCAGCGCGGCCTCGAAGCCGGGCTCGACCTTCAGCACCGGGTCCGCCTGCCGCCCGTCGCGCAGCCGCGCCTCGTAGTCGGCCGGGGCCGTCTCGATGCGGAAGGTCTGTCGCTCGATGAAGTTGGCCAGCGTCGGCGCGCGCTCCCGCAGCCCCACGGCGACGACGACGCGCCGCTCCGCGCGCTCCTCGAGCGTCGCCACCAGGCCCGACAGCAGGACCAGCACGAAGGGCCCGATCAGCACCGCGCTCAGCAGCACCGTCGCCAGCGTGCGGCGGTCGCGCAGCGCGTCGACGATCTCCTTGCGGAAGACGGCGGCGACGCCGCCCAACGCGCCCTCGCGCCGCGGTGACAAGCGGTTCATGGCGTGCGTGCCGGCCCGGGCCCGTAGGCGAGCTCCACGAAGGCCTCCTCGAAGTCGGCGCGGCCGGTGCGCTCGCACAGCTCGGCGACGCTGCCTTCGGCCACCGTGCGGCCCGCGGCGATCATTACCACGCGGTCGCACAGGCGCTCGACCTCCTGCATGACGTGGCTCGACAGGACGACGCACTTGCCGCCGCCCGACGGGCTCGCCAGATGCCGCAGCGCCTCGCGCAGCGCGCGGGTGGCCAGCACGTCGAGGCCGTTGGTCGGCTCGTCGAGCACGATGTTGGGCGGGTCGTGCACCAACGCCCGAGCCAGCGCCGTCTTCATCCGCTCGCCCTGGCTAAAGCCGTCGGTGCGGCGCTCCAGCAGCGCGCGCATGTCGAGGGTATCGGCCAGCGCCTCGGCGCGCGCGTGCGCGGCGTCGCGTGGCAGGCCGTGCAAGGCGGCGTAGTAGACGATGTTCTCGCGCGCGCTGAGGCGCGGGTACAGACCCCGGGCGTCGCTCAGCACGCCGAGCCGCCGCAGCGCCGCGCGCGGCGACCGCCGCGCGTCGACACCGTCCACCTCGACGCTGCCGGCGTCGGGCGCGACCAGGCCCGCGATGATCCGCAGCGTGGTGGTCTTGCCGGCGCCGTTGGAGCCCAGCAGGCCGGTGATGCGGCCGTCGGCCGCAGTAAAGCCGACCCGCTCGACCGCCACCACCGGCGCGGCGCGCCGTCGCAGCCAGCCGGCGGGTGCGGCGGCGAAGCGCTTGTGCAGGCCCTCCACCCGGATCACCGCGGCACGCTCCCCGCCTGTGGCCGCGCCGGCTCGAAGGCCGGCGGCCGCGGCAGCCGCATCAGGCAGTCGGCATCGACCGCCAGCGCCTCGGCGTCGCTGTCGGCGTCGACGAAGCGCTGCATTACGTCGCTGGCGCAGCCGATGCCCAACACGCCATGGCCGGCGTTCGGCACCACGACGTGGCGCGCCAGCCCGCCGGCGCCCGACTCGCCGAGTGCGTGCACGACGCGCTGGCCATGGCGCGGCGGCGTGACGGGGTCCAGCGTGCCGCTGAAGGCCAGCACGGGCGCGGGGCTGCGTGACAGGCTGCGGAAGCCGGCCGGCAGCGCGGCGCGCGGCCAGTCGGCGCAGACCTCGCGGTAGGGCCGCAGGAAGGCCGCGCCGAGCCCGGGCGGCTCGGTCTCGGCCAGGCGCGAGGCGTCCTCGGCGCAGGTCACGGCGAAGTGCATGCCCTGCGCCACCTCGCCGGCGCGCGAGCCGCCGTCCAGGCTGCCGGCCAGGCCGGCCAACGGCGCGTAGCGCCCGGCCAGCGCCTCGCCGATCGCGAACGGCAGCGCGGCGGCGAAGGCGGGCGCGTAGAGCGGCGCGCGCACGGCCGCCGCGACCGCCTCGCGCGTCAGCGTCACCGCGGTCGGCGCGCCGCTCACCGGGTCGACGATGGCCGTCCGCGTCGGCAGGCCGTCGAGCAACGCCTGCCAGCGTCGCGCCAGCCCGGGGTGCCGGGCGCGGCAGGCGGGCTCGGCCTCGCAGCTCGCGAACACGGCGTCGAGCGCTGCCTGGGCATCCAGCGCCTGGCTTTGCGGCAGGGCCATGTCGGGCGGCGCCACGCCGTCGATCACGACCCGCCGCACGCGCTGCGGGAACTGGCGCAGGTACTCGAGCGCCGCCCGCGTGCCGTAGGAGGCGCCAACCAGGTTGACCCGCGGCGCGCCGAGCGCCGCGCGCACCGCGTCGGCGTCGGCCATCGCGACCGACGTCGTGTACTGGCGCAGGTCGCCGTGCGGCAGCGCCTCGAGCCGGCGGCGGCAGTCACGCAGCCGCGCGATCACGCGGTCGACATCGATGCGCTCGGCCAGCGGCAGCGCGTCATCGCGCTCGCACTCGAGCGGCGCCGAGCGGCCGGTGCCGCGCTGATCGATGAAGACGACGTCGCGGCGGCGGGCGAGGCGCGCGAACCACGGCATCACCCGCGGCGCCAGCGCGATCGCGCTCTGCCCCGGGCCGCCGGCGAGGAAGAACACCGGGTCCTCGCGCTTGTGCAGCGCCGTCGCCGGCACCACTACGTAGTGCAAGTCGATGCGCGGCCCATCGGGCCGGGCCGGATCGAGCGGACGAGCCAGCACCCCGCAGCGCACCTCGTGCGGCAGCCCGCCGATGCGGCACGGCTGCAAGGCGCCGGTGCCGTCCGGCGGGGCCGCGGCACGCACCGCGCCGCCGAGCGCGGCGGCGAAGGCGAAGGCAAGGAGTGCGAGGCGCCGCCCGGTCATGGCCGGCGATTCTGCCGGCTGGAGTGCGGCTGCGGCGGCTTCCGGCCGCCGCGTTGCCGCGTTGCCGCGTTGCCGCGTTGCCGGCTGTGGCGTTCGCCCCGGGCATGAGCATCCGAGGCGTGGATCGGATGGGAACGGTGAGCCGCAAGCGGCAAGCGGCAAGCGGCAAGCGGCAAGCGGCAAGCGGCAAGCGGCAAGCGACAAGCGACAAGCGACGATGGTCGCGAATGCCGCGGGGCACCGCAGTGGGGACAGGAAGTCGCGAGCCCTTCAGTGAGCGCGCCGTGGGGACCGCCCCGCCGATGCCCACAGAGCACCTTCGCGCACTCCGCGGCTCCTGCGCACGGTGCCTGCATCAGCGCACGAACGCGTCGTAGCCCGTCTTCAGGATCAGCAGGGAGACCACGACGATGAACACGCTGCGCACGAAGCCAGCGCCATGCTTCAGGGCCAGCCGCGTGCCGAGCAGGCTGCCGACCACGTTGGCCACCGCCATGACGGCCGCCAGGCGCCACCAGACGTGACCGGTCCACGCGAAGGCGACCAGCGCCGCCACGTTGGTCGCGGTATTGAGCAGCTTGGCGCCGGCGCTGGCGTGGAGAAAGTCGTAGCCCAGCACGCGCACGAACAGGAACACGAAGAAGCTGCCGGTGCCCGGGCCGAAGAAGCCGTCGTAGAAGCCGATCGTCACGCCGATGAGGCTGGCGCGCAGCGCCTCGGGCCGTCCGGCGTGGCGCGGCGCGTGATGGCGCCCGAGGTCCTTGCGGGCCAGCGTGTAGCCCAGCACGGCCAGCAGCACCAGCGGCAGCGCCCGGCGCAGGCCCTCGGCGCTGACCACCGTCACCAGCCAGGCGCCTGCGAAGGCGCCGGCGAGTGCGGCCGCGGCCGCCGGCAGCAGCGCATGCCAGGCCAGCTCGACCCGACGCGCGTAGCGCCACGTCGCCCAGGCGGTGCCCCACACCGCCGCGCCCTTGTTCGTGCCGAACAGCGTGGCCGGCGCGGCCTGCGGGAACAGGCCGAACAGCGCCGGCACCAGCACCAGGCCGCCGCCGCCGACGATCGCATCGACGAAGCCGGCGAACAGGGAGGCGAGCGCGATCAGGACGTGGTCGGACATGCGGGGCGCGAGGGTAGCCCGGCCGCTCGGCGGCACGGGCATGGTCGGGCGATGCGGCCGTGGATCCGAGGCCGGCGTCTCGCCGTCGGGGGCCAGGACGCGGCCGGTGGAGGTTCGGGCCCAAAACAAAAGAGCGCCGGGGGTGCCGGCGCTCTCGAGGCGTCGACCGGTGAGCCGGCGCCATGTCTGTCTCCATTGTCCCCGGGCGGTTCGTCCCGCCGCCTCGGATGTGGGCGGACCGTCACTCCGCCTGTGGGGCGGATCGTCGTCCGCCGCCGTTTCGTGCTTGTCTCCTCGGTCCCCGCCTGACGGGCCGGGCCCGTCGCGAGTGAGCGGACTGTAGGGACGGTCGCCCCGCCCCGCATCGGGGTTTACCTGCAGCCTTTTGGTGCGGCTCGACGGCGAACGCGATCCGGCGGCACGTGCGGCGATGGCCCGGCGTCAGGAAGGTCGGTGGCCGTGCTCGGACGCCATCCAGTTCGCGGCCTGCTCCGCGATCATCAGCACCGGACTGTTGGTGTTGCCGCTGGTGATCGTCGGCATCACGCTCGCGTCCACCACCCGCAGCCCGGCCACGCCGCGCACCCGCAGCCGCGGATCCACCACCGCGGCGGGGTCGTCCGACCGGCCCATGCGGCAGGTGCCGACCGGGTGGAAGATCGTCGTGCCGATGTCGCCGGCCGCCCTCACGAGCGCCTCGTCGGTGCCGACCTCCGGCCCGGGTTTCAGCTCGCGCGGCCGGAACGGCGCCAGCGCCGGCTGCGCGACGATGCGCCGGGTGAGGCGCAGACCCTCGGCGGCGATGCGGCGGTCCGCGTCGGTCGACAGGTAGCGCGGCGCGATCGCCGGCGCCTCGTCGAAACGCCGGCTGCGGATACGCACGGTGCCGCGGCTGCCCGGGTTGAGGTGGCAGACGCTGGCGGTGATCGCGTCGAAGTCGTGCAGCGGCTCGCCGAAGGCCTCCAGGCTGAGCGGCTGCACGTGGTATTCGAGGTCGGGCCAGCGCTGCTCCGGCGACGAGCGCACGAAGGCGCCGAGCTGCGAGGGCGCCATGCTCATCGGACCGCGGCGCCGCAGCGCGTACTCCAGGCCGATCAGCGTGCGACCCCAGGCGCTGGCACTGCGCGTGTTGAGCGTCTGTCCGCGCCGCGCACCATCGAGCCGGTAGATCGAGCGCAGCTGCAGGTGGTCCTGCAGGTTCTCGCCGACCCCGGGCAGGTCCGCCGCGACCGCGATGCCGTGGGCCTGCAGCAGCGCCGCCGGGCCGAGCCCGGAAAGCTGCAGCAGCTGCGGCGAGCCGATCGCGCCGGCCGCTAGCACCAGCTCGCCGCGCGCGCGCACGGTCTCCATCCCGTGCGGGGTCTGCACCTCGCAGCCGACGCAGCGCAGCGGCGCGGCGCCGGTGGGGTCCGGCTCGAGCAGCAGCCGCGCCACCTGCGCGCCGGTCCACAGCTCGAAGTTGGGCCGGCCGTAGCAGGTCGGGCGCAGGAAGGCGCGCGCGGCGTTCCAGCGCAGGCCCGCGCGCTGGTTGACCTCGAAGAAGCCTACGCCCTCGTTGTCGCCGCGGTTGAAGTCCTCGCTGGGCGGGATGCCGGCCTGCTGCGCCGCCTGCGCGAAGGCCTCCAGCACCGGCCAGCGCAGCCGCTGCCGCTCGACACGCCACTCGCCGCCCACGCCGTGGAAGCGCGCGAAGCCGCCATCGCCGTTCGCCGCCGCGCGCGCCGCGCCGTGGTGGTCCTCGTGACGCATGAAGAGCGGCAGGCAGCGCTCCCAGCGCCAGGCGTCTTCGCCGGTCAGCGCGGCCCAGCCGTCGTAGTCGCGTGCCTGGCCGCGCATGTAGATCATGCCGTTGATGCTCGAGCAGCCGCCCAGCACCTTGCCGCGCGGGTAGCGCAGGCTGCGGCCGTTGAGCCCCGGCTCGGGCTCGGTGCGGTACATCCAGTCGGTGCGGGGGTTGCCGATGCAGCGCAGGTAGCCGACCGGGATGTGGATCCAGTGGTAGTCGTCGTGTCCGCCCGCCTCGATGAGCAGCACGCGCTTGCGCGGGTCGGCGCTCAGCCGGTTGGCGAGCAGGCAGCCGGCGGTGCCGGCCCCGACGATCACGTGGTCGAAGCTCGCGTCTTCGCCCATGCAGGCTCAGCGCGCGATGCCCTGCGACAGCACGGGAAACAGCTTCAGCAGACCGTCGGCCATGATCTCGACGGCCATCGCCGCCAGGATCAGGCCCATCAGCCGCGTCATGACGTTGATGCCGGTGCGCCCGAGCACCCGCGCGATGCGGCCCGAGGCCGAGAAGGCCAGGAACACCGCCACGCCGATCACCACGCCGTAGGCCACCAGCGTGCCGAGCTGCCACCAGTGCCGCGTACGCTCGGCGTAGATCACCATGGTCGAGATGGTGGCCGGTCCGGTCAGCAGCGGGATGGTGAGAGGCACCACCGCGATGCTGTCGCCGGCGTCGGCCTTCGAGGCTCCCTCGGTGACGTCCTCCGCGCTGGTCTCGGCCTGCCGCGCGTTGAGCATCTGCAGCGAGCTGATCAGCAGGAGCGTCCCCCCGCCGACCTGGAACGACGCGATGCTGATCCCGAAGAACTCGATGATCCGCAGACCCGCCACCGCGCTGATGGAAATCACCAGGAAGGCGCTGAAGGCACTGACGCGGATCGTGCGCTGACGCTGCTGCCGGCTGAAGCCGGTGGTGAAGCTGATGAAGAAGGGGATCGCGCCGATCGGATTGACGATCGCGAGTAGCGCGATCAGCGGCTTGAGGTCCATCCCACGAATGTCGGCAGGTCGATCGGGCGGAAGTCGGGTGCTCGGGCCGTGCGTGCGCCGGTCCGGTCGCGCGCGAACCCTAACAGCCTGCGCGTCCGCCGTCGATGTCGACGACCCGGGTCAGCAGCGCAACAGCGCCGTGCGCGCATGTCCGCCCCGAAGCGATGCGGCAAGCCGGTCACCCCTTGGCGTCGCGGCACGACCCTCGGCCGGCCGACGGCACTGCCCCGCACGATCGCCCTCGCGCCAAGGTGAATCTTCCCCGCCGCGACGCCAGCGCCGATTAACCACGACGCCGATACAACACTCATAGGGGGTCGATCTAGCCAAAGTGGCCGCTTTACCCATAATCGAACCGCGTTACTAGATGCGGCGCCTTCTCTGATCGGTTCCGGCGGGTTGAGGCTCCACACGTTTTCGAGTACCTCGCGGTACTGTCTCAGGGCATGAAAGGCGCTCTCCATGGGTAACAAGCTGTACGTAGGCAACCTGGCCTACGCGGTTCGCGACGAAGACCTGAATCAGGCGTTCGGGCAGTTCGGCACGGTGACCTCCGCCAAGGTCATGATGGATCGGGACACTGGGCGCTCGAAGGGCTTCGGCTTCGTCGAGATGAGCAGCGACGCCGAGGCGCAGTCGGCCATCGAAGGCATGAACGGCCAATCGCTCTCCGGCCGCGCCATCGTCGTGAACGAGGCCCGTCCGCGCGAGGATCGGCCGGGCGGCTTCCGCGGCCCGTATGGCGGCGGCGGCGGTGGCGGGGGCTACGGCAACCGCGGCGGCGGCAGCGGCGGTGGTGGCTACGGTGGTGGCGGTGGCGGCTACGGCGGTGGTGGCGGCGGCTACGGTGGCGGTGGCGGCGGCCGCAGCGGTGGTGGCGGCTACGGCGGCGGCGGTCGCAGCGGCGGCGGCGGCGGCGGTCGCGGCGGCTACTGAACCGGCCCGGGCCGCGCGTCGGCCCCTGAATCTGAATCTCGCACCAGGCGGTGGCGCTGCGGCCCACCGCTTTCGTCGTTGACGCGTGCGACGCCGCTACGGGCCCTGGCGCTTCTTGCGCGGCCGTCCCGCCAGCAGCCTGTCGAACAGCACATTCGGCAGCAGCCGCAGCAGCTTCGCCGCGATCCCCATCGGCCATGGAATGACGCGATAGCTCACGCCCGCGCCGATGGCGCGGAACGCGCGGGCCGCGAAATCCTCGGGCGTCATGAGGAAGGGCATCGGATAGCGGTTGGATGCGGTCAGCGGCGTTGCCACGTAGCCGGGCAGCAGGGTCACCACCCGCATGCCGTGCGGCCGCCCTTCGCCGCGCAGGCTCTCGCAATAGGCCACCACCGCGGCCTTGCTGGCGCAGTAGGCCGCGTGCCCCGGCAGCCCGCGGATCGCCGCCACGCTCGCGATCCCCACCAGCGTCCCGGAGCGACGCTCGCGCATCGGCCCGATGAAGGGCTGGAACGTGGCCGCCAGTCCGAGGACGTTGGTCTCGAAGGTTGCGCGCACGACTTCCAGATCCTCGTGCTCCGCCGTGTCGACCCCGATGCTGATGCCCGCGTTGGCAATTACCACGTCGGGCAGGCCCTGCCGGCCCAGGCAGGCGCGGCCCGCCGCGGTGATGCTCTCCGCATCGCGCACGTCGGCGCCGTAGACGGCCCAGCGCTCCTGCGGCCACCCTTGCCCGCGGCACCAGGTCGCCAGATCCTCGCCGCGCCGCGCGCTCAGCGCGAGCCGCCAGCCGGCCTCGGCATAGCGCCGTGCGAGCGCCTGGCCGATGCCGCTCGAGGCGCCGGTGATGAAGACCAGCGGGCTCATGCGCGGCACGGCCGGGCGCCGCGACCGCTCACGGCGTCGGCGGCAGCGCATCTCACCGGCGGTTGCCCTTCGACGGCAGCGGCACCGACTGCAGCACCCCGTTGACCCGCCCGCCGAGCACGCCGACGCGCTCGTTGTGGCGGTAGTCGAGGCTGCTGGCGTGCACCTCGCCGCGGCCGCTGATCAGCGTCACCGGCTGGTCCGAGCTCACGCGATCGGCGACGGTGTCGATGTCGAGCACCTCGCCACGGATCTCGCTGCGTTGCTCCGGGCCCTCGTCCGCCGCCGGCTCGCGCAGGACGCGAGCGCGGCCCATCAGCCGCACCTGCGTCGCCTCGCCGTTGCTGATGCCGTGGTCCGCGGTGCCGTACAGCACCCGCCCCTGCTTGTCGAGCGAGCGCAGGCGCACCTGCTCGACCTTGATCGTGTCGGTCGCCGGGAAGTGCTGCAGCGTGTCGCCTTCCAGGCGTGCGCGCAGAGCGCCATCCGGCTCGTAGCGCGTGACGGTGAAGTTGCGCATCGTGTAGTCGGGCTCTTCGCGCGGCAGCGGCGGAGTGCGGCCCTCGCCCGGCGTCGGCGTGTTCTTCACCAGCCACCAGGTCAGCGCCGCCAGCATCCCCATCAACAGCACCGGCAGGTAGGCCGCGACCGCCTCCGACAGGCGGCCCCGCCAGGTCAGCCCTCGGCTGGGCCGCAGCGGCCCCGGCGCGAGGGGCGCCAGCTCGGCGAACGGCGCCTCCGGCGCTTCGACGCTGCGCGGATGAGTCATACGCGCGCTCCGCGCCGCACGGATGCCGGGGCGCCGCGCGTCACGGCGCGGCCTGCGATCGTCGCGGCACGGCCGCCCGGCGCGCCAGCGGCGCGTCTTCGCTTCGGCCCGGGAGCGCGGCTCATGCGGCGCCGCCGCTGTCGAGCGTCTCGAGCGGGCCGCACAGCAGCCGCGCGTAGCGGCCGGCCGCCATCAGCAGCAGGTCGCAGAACTCGCGCGCGGCGCCGTGGCCCCCGGCCGCCGCCGTCACATGGTCGACCAGCGCCCGCACCTCGGCATGGGCCTGGGCCGGCGCGGCCGCGAAGGCCACGCGCTGCAGCAGCGGCAGGTCCGGCCAGTCGTCGCCGATCGCCGCCAGCTGGTCCCAGCGCAGCCCCAGGCGTGCGCGCAGCGCCTCGGCCGCCGCGAGCTTGTCGTGCGCGCCGTAGACCGCGTGCGCCAGGCCGAGGTCGGCCACGCGGCGCCGCACCGCGGGCGAGTCGCGCCCGGTCAGCACGACCGGCTCGATGCCGGCCTGCGCCAGCAGCTTGAGGCCGTGGCCGTCGAGCGTGCTGAAGGCCTTCACGGTCTCGCCCTGCTCGCCGATGTAGATGCGGCCGTCGGTCAGCACGCCGTCGACATCGAAGATCGCCGCCGCCACGCCCTGCGCCTTCAGCAGCCGCTCGGGCGCGAAGCTGAGCGTGGGGCGCAGCGGCCGCAGGATGTCGCCCGCCATCAGATCACCTTGGCGCGCAGCAGGTCGTTGGTGTTCAGCGCGCCGATCAGCCGGCCCTCGCCGTCGGCCACCAGCACGCTCGTGATGCGCGCCGCCTCCATCAGATCGGCGGCGTCGACCGCGAGCGCGTCCTCGCGCACCGTGCGCGGCTCGGGGTGCATCACCTCGGCCGCGTGCAGGCCGCGCAGATCGACGCCGCGCTCGAGCAGGCGGCGCAGGTCGCCGTCGGTGAAGATGCCGATCGCGCGACCGGCTTCGTCGACGATCGCGGTGGCGCCCAGGCCCTTCGCGCTCATCTCGCGCATGAGGTCCATCATGCCGGTGCGCGGGCCCACGCGGGGCACCGCGTCGCCGTTGCGCATCACGTCGCGCACGTGGGTCAGGAGCTTGCGGCCGAGCGCGCCGCCCGGGTGGGAGCGCGCGAAGTCCTCCGCCTTGAAGCCGCGCAGGTCGAGCAGGGCGACCGCCAGCGCGTCGCCGAGCGCCATCTGCGCGGTGGTGCTCGCCGTCGGCGCCAGGTTCAGCGGGCAGGCCTCGAGCGCCACGGCGCTGTCGAGCACCGCCTCGGCATGGCGGGCCAGCGTCGACTCGCCGCGACCCGTGATGGCCACCAGCGTCACGCCGAGCCGCTTGAGCACCGGCAGGATCGCGCTCAGCTCCTCGCTCTCG
>Ga0247821_10001682_pt1 | contig 12348 bp, 9 predicted proteins | sample 13C_Glycerol_Day_FD_192481 | JGI IMG/M metagenome (GOLD analysis project Ga0247821, IMG submission 192481) | Soil microbial communities from agricultural site in Penn Yan, New York, United States - 13C_Glycerol_Day14 | ecosystem: Environmental > Terrestrial > Soil > Agricultural land | place... | reverse complement strand
ATCGGCACATATGCTGGGCTGTTCCGTCTTCAGCAAGATGTGCATGCAGCCTCGCCGCTGGACCGCCGGTCTGCACCCGTGAAAACCACTCGTCGTCGGACGTGTTTGCGGCGGATCCTGCCCCGGATTACACTCCGAGCCAATCGAGACTGCCTCGCCTCCCGCGCCTGTGCCGCCGCCAACCGGCTCGCCTCCGACCGCTGACGCAACGTCGAGTAACGGCCGTTCGGCGGCCTCAGGATCGTGAGGAGCGGTTCGCAAGGAGGCCTCAGCATGGGCGTACACGACGACCGGCTCCTACTGGGTCGTGCGCGCGAGCTGAAGCTGCTGGACGACCTCCTGACCGAAGCACGAGGCGGTCATGGGGCGGTCCTGGTGATCCGCGGCGAAGCCGGGGTGGGCAAGACGAGCCTCCTGCGCCACTGCGCCGATCATGCCACTGGCCTCCAGCTTCGCCGTACGGCCGGCGTGCAGTCGGAGATGCAGATGCCGTTCGCGTCCCTGCATCAGCTCTGCCGTCCGTTCCTCGAACGAGTGGGCTCGCTCCCTCGACCGCAGGAGGTGGCGCTGAGCGTTGCGCTGGGGCTCATCGACGGGGCGACCCCCGACCCGTTCCTCGTGTCGCTCGCTGCGCTGAGCCTCCTCTCGGAGTCCGCTGCGCAGCAGCCGATGCTCTGCCTCATCGATGATGCGCAATGGGTCGACAGCGCTTCCGGGCAGGCGCTCGCCTTCGTCGCGAGACGGCTGCTCGCGGATTCGGTCGCCATGGTCTTCGCCGTGCGGGAGCCGGCCGCGAATCGCGAACTCGACGACCTGCCGGAACTGCGGTTGGAGGGTCTCGCCGAGGACGACGCTCGCGAACTCCTCCGGACGGTCATCCCCGGCCGACTCGACGCGCGGGTGCGCGATCGCCTGCTCACGGAGACCCGCGGCAATCCGCTCGCCTTGCTCGAGCTGCCGCGGCGACTGAGCTCGACGCAACTCCCGGGCGCCTTCGTCCTGCACGACGAGCGCGAGCTGCCCGAGCGAATCGAAGAGGCCTTCCTCGCTCGCCTGGAGGCACTCTCCACGGAGGCGCGACTTCTGCTCCTGCTCGCCGCGGCCGAGCCCACCGACGATCCGATCCTGCTCTGGCGGGCCGCGGAACGTCTCGGCATCGGTGCCTCGGCCGCGGAGGCCACGGAGAGCGAGGGCCTCCTCGCCGTCGACAGCGGCGTGCGCTTCCGACATCCGCTCGTGCGTTCCGCGATCTACCGGGGGGCGTCGCCGCAGGACCGGCGCGCCGCGCACCTCGCTCTCGCGGAGTCCATCGACCCGGAGGCCGATCCCGATCGGCGCGCGTGGCATCTCGCTGCTGCGACTGTCGGGCCGGACGAGGCCGTCGCCGCGGAACTGGAGCGATCGGCGGGGCGCGCGCGCGCCCGAGGCGGTCTCTCCGCAGCTGCGGCGTTCCTCGCGCGCTCGGTCGAGTTGACGAACGACCCCACCGCGCGGGCGGAACGCGCACTCGCGGCAGCCCAGGCGAGCCTGCACGCAGGCGAGTTCGCGTCCGCGCTGCACGTGCTTCAGACGGCGGACGCATCCGCGCTCGACGAGCTGCAGCGTGCTCGCGCCGACCTGATGCGGGCCCAGATCGTGTCCGCCTCGGGAGCGCTCGAGGAGGTGCCCGCCCTCCTGCTCGCCGCGGCGGAGCGGCTGGAGCCGCTCGATCCGGTTCTGGCTCGCGAGGCCTATCTCGACGCATGGGGAGCGGCGCTCTTCGCGGGCGACCGCGCCGAAGCCGACATGCGCGAGGTTTCGCGCGTCGTGCGCAGCCGGCGACTCTTCCGAGACGATCAGCACGGTACGGATCTCCTCCTGCATGGGATGTCCGTGCTGATGACCGACGGTCGCGAGGCGGCGGCACCCGCCCTCCGTTGTGCGCTCAGTGAATTCCTCGTCGAGGACCTCCCGGTGGATCGGGGGATGCGGTGGAGTGTGATCGCGTCGTGCGCCGCGCTCGAGCTCTGGGACTTCGACAGCCGGAACGAGATCACGACGCGGCAGTTGCAGCTGGCGCGAGACGTAGGCGCACTGACCCCCCTGGCGTTCGGTCTGAACGGTTCCGCGATCACGATGGCGCTGACGGGGCAGTTCGAGGCCGCCCTGCGCCTGTGTGCCGAGGCGGATGCCGTGAACCAGGCGATCGGCAGCCGGGTTCCCCCATTCGGAGCGATGTTGCTGGCAGCCCTTCGCGGTCGTGAATCCGCGGGCTTCACTCTCCTGGAGGAAGCCACGCGGAAGGCTGACGAGAGCGGATCCGGCTTCGGGCTTCAGTGGGCGCAATGGACCGGCGCCATGTTCCGGAACGGCCTGCGGAGATATGACGAGGCCCTGGATGCCGCTCAGCGAGCGTGGGATGCATGGCCCGACTGGTTCGTCTCCATCTTCGCCTCGGCGGAGCTCATCGAGGCGGCCGCGAGGCTCGGCCAACCGGAGCGAGCCGCGGATTCGCTCCGGCGACTCACGGCGAGCGCGAGCGTGGGCGGCACCGAATGGGCACTCGGCATCTCGGAGCGCTCGACCGCCCTGCTCAGCGACGCAGCCGAGGCAGAACCGCACTACGTCACGGCGATCGAACGGCTCAGCACAACTCGTCTGCGTCCAGAGGTGGCGCGTGCGCATCTCGTGTACGGTGAGTGGCTTCGACGCGAGGGGCGGCGGGTCGACGCCCGCGAGCAACTCCGGATGGCCCACTCGCTGTTCACCGACCTGGGCGCTGAGAGCTTCGCGGAACGCGCCCGGGATGAGTTGCTCGCGACCGGAGCGACGGTTCGAAAGCGCACGGAGGCACAGCACGAGGGGCTCACGCCTCAGGAGGCGCACGTGGCGCGACTGGCTGCCGACGGGAGGACGAACGCCGAGATCGGCGCCACGCTGTACCTGAGTCCACGTACAGTCGAATGGCACCTCAAGAAGGTATTCCTGAAGCTTCAGATCAACTCGCGCAGGGCGCTGCGAACCGCCCTCCCGAAGTACGAACCGGTCGCCGGCTAGCGCTGCCCGAAGCGGCAGCGCCAGCCGGCGGGGTCCGGTCTCTCCGTCAGCCGCCGGCGACGGAAAGCACCACCTTGCCCGGCCCGCTGCGCCGGGCGCCGGGCCCGTAGGCCTCTGCGCCACGGGCGAGCGGCAGGACGTCCGAGACGATCGACCGGACGAGCCCGGCGTCGAGTAACCGGCCGATCTCGACCAGCTGCCGGACATCCGGCCGGACGACGAACCAGATCGCCCGGCGCCCGTCGACTTCGTCGCGGTCGGGTGGACGCGGGACGGCGATCGACACGAGTCGCCCGCCGGGGCGGACCACGTCCCATGATCGGGACCACGTGTCACCTCCGACCGCGTCCAGGACCAGATCCATGTCCACCACGGTGTCCTCGAAGCGCGTGCCGCGGTAGTCGATCACCTCGTCGGCTCCGAGCTCGCTCACGAACGAACGATCGCGCTCGGAACTCGTCGCCACGACGTGGGCGCCTCGCCAGCGGGCGAACTGGACGGCGAACGTCCCGACGCCCCCGGCCCCGCCGTGGACGAGCACTCGCTGACCGGGTTGCAGGTCCCCGTGATCGAAGAGCGCCTGCCACGCCGTCAGGGCGGACAGCGGGACCGCTGCCGCCTCCGCGTGAGTGAGCGTCTCGGGCTTCGGCGCGAGTTCGCCGGCGTCGGCCCGGACGGCGACGTACTCCGCGTCGGCTCCATCACGATGGACGTCGATGTAACCGAAGACCTCGTTCCCGGCGGCGAAGCCCGTCGCCTCCGGGCCGACCGCCTCGACGACGCCGGCGACTTCGTGCCCCGGGACGATCGGCGGCACGCGGGGCGTGGCGTCATGGTCGAGCCACGCCCCCGGCCAGTCCAGCTCGCCCGGGCTGACGCCGCTGGCGTGCACTCGGACCAGGACATCCCCTGGTCCCAGGTCGGGCGAAGGGGCCTCGTCAACGGCGAGTCGTGCCGGCTCGCCCTGTGCGTAGGCGCGGAGCGCGAACATCAGCGCAGCGACCTGAATGCAGCCCGCACCTCGGCTGTGAAGAGCTCGGGCTCCTCCCAGGCCGCGAAGTGGCCACCGCGGTCGACTTCGTTGAAGTACGTGGTGGTCGGGTAGACCGTCTCGACCCAGGTGCGCGGAGACGCGAAGAGCTCGCCCGGGAAGGTCGTGAACGTGACCGGGACCTGCACCGGCGGCGGGGTGTGGCCGTGGGACGCGGCCAGGAACCGGCCGAACTCCCAGTACCACCGGGCGGCCGACGCGCCGGTTCCCGTCATCCAGTAGAGGGTGATGTTGTCGAGGATGCTGTCACGGCTGAGGTTCCCGACGGGGTCGCCGTCCACGAACGCGCGGGTGATCTTGAGGTAGCTGTCGGTGTCGTGGTCGAGCATCCAGGCGGCGAGGCCGATCGGCGAGTCGAGCAGCGAGTAGCCGATCGTCTGCGGACGCGTGGACTGCTCGAGGAAGTAGCCGAAGCCGTCCGTGGTGAAGGCTTCGAGGGCGGCGTGCGCGGCCCGCTCCGGCTCCGACTCGGCGGGGAGGATGTCCTTGACGCCGATCGCGAGGGCGAGCAGGTTCATGTGGATGCCGATCAGCCCGTCGGGTCCCTGGCGGCCCATCGCGTCGGTGACCGCGGCGCCGACGTCGCCGCCCTGGGCGACGTAGCGCGTGTAGCCGAGGCGGCCCATCAGCTTGGCCCAGGCGCTCGCGATGGGGCCGTTCTCCCAGCCGAGCTCTGTCGGTTCGCCCGAGAAGCCGTAGCCGGGAAGAGACGGCAGCACGACGTGGAACGCGTCCTCGGCGGAGCCGCCGTGTGCGGTCGGGTCGGTCAGTGGGCCGATGGTGTCCAGCAGCTCGATGACCGAACCAGGCCAGCCGTGCGTCATGATCAGCGGCATCGCGTTCTCGTGCGGCGACCTCACGTGGATGAAGTGGATCTCGACCCCGTCGATCTCGGTCGTGAACTGCGGCAGCGCGTTCAACCGTCGTTCGACCCTGCGCCAGTCGTACTCGTCCGACCAGTACCGCGCAAGCGCGTGCAACGTCGCGAGCTGCACCCCCTGCGAGCGGTCCTGGACGAGCTCCCGGCTCGGGAATCGCGTCGCCGCGATCCGCCGGCGCGCGTCGTCGATCTGTTCCTGCGAGAACTCGACCGCGAACGGCCGGATGCTGGTGGTGCTGTCGATGATGGTGGTGCTCATGATGATTTCCTTTCGGTGACCTCGTGGGTCTGGTGACAGCATCGAGCCTGCCTGTCGCGTCCGCTCGTCGCGCCCGTCGTCGTCACTGGTCGGGGCTACTGGTGACCCCCGGGTCGTGCGTAGCGGCTGGCCTCGACCGTGTTCCGCAGAGCGACCCCAGCGATTGTCGTTTTCGATCGCATCGCTGAACCGTGGCGTCGGAGGAACGCGGGGACTGCATAGAAGCCGTGGGCACGGTCCTACGCTCAGGTCGAACCCTCACGGTGTGCAGCCTCGACGTCTGGGCCGTCGACGGCAGCCAGCGTGCCGCCATCGCCGTCGGACACAGGCGCTGATCCGGGTGGAACTGGCCGATCAATAGGGGCCGAAGCGCTCACGCATCGGTCTGTGGGCGTTTCGGAAGCTCGGGTGGCACACGTGTGTGCGAAATCCTCTGGACGGGGCCAGGTCGCGCTAGTTCTTGAAGCCGCTCACGCGGATCCCTGCTGGGCGACTTCTCCCTGCTGCAGAATCCGGATCGGGTTGCCGGATGGGTCACGTACGCCCATGTCAGTACCGTAGAAGTGCTCGGTGGGCTCCTGCGTGAAATCGGTGACACCGCGCTCGCGGAGCGTGTCGTACATCCCGCGTGCGTCGTCGGTGATGAAGACGAGACCACCCAGAGCACCCTTGGTGATCAACTCGCGGATTCGGTCCGCCGTCTCTTGGTCGTGTAGCGGCGGGCCGGGCTGCTCAAGTGAGATCTCGGTGGCTTCGTCGCCAGTGACCCGAACGGTGAGCCAGCGGTAGTCGCCCTGCTGCACGTCATTGCCCTTCTCAAGACCCAGCTTGTTGACGTAGAAATCGAGCGCCTCGTCCTGGTTCAGGACGTAGATGGAAGCGACATTCAGTGCGGTTATCATCTTGTTCTCCCGCTCCGTTCTCGTGATAGGCCCGATCTTATGTAGCCGTCTCTTGGGGTGGCTTCTCCAAACGTGCTCGAGTGCGCAGGGCGCCTCGGGCTGCTCCGAGGTCGCATGGCAGCAAGTTGGACACAGTGGGGCGCCACGATCGGTCCGTGCCCCTGCCGATACGCGCTCGGCGTCTGCCCGACGATCTCGCGGAAGGTTCGGCTGAATGTCCCGACGCTGCTGAAGCCTACGTCGAAGCAGATGTCGGTCACGGTTCGGTCGCCTTCTCGTAGCAGAAACATCGAACGCTCGACTCGGCGTCGCTGCAAGTAGCGGTGGGGTGACTCACCGAAGACGGCGCGGAAGCAACGACTGAAATGGGCAGGCGAGATGTGGGCCACCGCCGCCACTGCGCGCACGTCGAGCGGCTCGCCGTAGGCCCGGTCCATCGCGTCGCGGGCACGCAACAGGCGCCGGTTGAGCTCTTCGGCTTCGCGGCTCACCCTCCAAGGCTAGGCGAAAACAGTGATGCCAACAGCAAAGTCACGAGGAGGCACGAGGCACGAGGCATCTGATCCGCTTCGTACTCGTGGGCGGGACGCGACCACCCCGGCGGAGTCCGCGTTGTACGGTGGGTCAGGCTTCATTCGCCAACGGTCGACGTGAGGTAAGGAGCAGCATGGGCACGATCATCCACCAGCCCGCTGCTCAGATGATGGCCGGGCACGCTATAGGGATCCTGCTGCTGAACACCGGGTACCCCATCATCCCGGGCAACGTCGCGAACGCGTCGACGTACAACTACCCGGTCCGGTTCAAGGTCGTCGAGGGCGCCGACAGTGCCCGACTTATCGGTGGTGACCCGACTCTGCTTGAACCCATACTTGCCGCCGGACGAGAGCTCGTCCGCGATGGCTGCCGGGCGATCGTGGGTGCGTGTGGATACTTCGCCCGCTTCCAACGCGAGCTCGCCGAGGCACTGCCGGTCCCAGTATTCCTGTCCAGCCTGTGTCAGGTTCCGATGCTGCTCGGTGCGCTGCAGCCCCGGCAGCAGCTGGGCATCCTTTGCGCGAAGGAGAGCAGTCTCGACCAGCGGATGCTGACGGCGGTCGGTGTACCCGAGGACGCGCCAATCGTCGTGGCCGGCATGGAGAACAGCCCCGGGTTCCGCGGCGCGATCCTCGAAGACCAGGGCTGGATGGACCTCGACCAGGTGCGAGACGAGGTCGTCAGCACTGCCTTGCGGCTGGTGACAGACCACCCTGAGATCGGCGCCCTGCTGCTCGAATGCAGTGACATGCCCCCGTACGCCAAGCAAATCCAAGATGCGACCAGCCTTCCGGTGTGGGATTTTGTCACGCTCATCGACTGGATTCACTCAAGTGTCGTACGTCGCTCCTACAACGGCTTCATCTGACGACTTGGGCTACCGTGATCTCTGCCGCGCGGGGTCCGCCGGCATTGCGCAGTCCAGCCGACCCGAACCCAGTCGACATCCGCTGACGAACCGATATGCGGGCGCAATGCAAGGCGCGTGTCAGTGCGCGATGGGGCCGCCGCGATGGCGGCGCTGCATCCGTTCATCGTGTTCACTCGTGTTCGGGCAGTTGCGGCGGTGACCAGCCCTGATCGCGACCGAGTTGCGCAGCTCGCGCGACGGATGCCGCGCCGAAGCGGTCGCGTACCGCGTCGAGCACCGTGTCGAGGCGTACCCCGTCGTCCCAGTCGATTGGCAGCTCCGGCTGGAGGCTGTCGGCGTGCGCGAGCTGCGACAGTGAGACGCCGATCAGGGTGATGCCGCGCTGGGCGATCTCGGGCTGCGCGCCGGCGAGCAGCTCTCGCGCGACGGTCAGCAGTATTGCGGTGCGGTCGGACGCGGAGCGGAGGGTGCGCGAGCGGGTGGCCTTGGCGAAGTCACCGTAGCGAAGACGCAGCACGACCGTGCGGCACACCCGGTCACCGTCGCGGAGGCGGCGGGCGAGCCGATCGACGATCTGGGTGAGGATGAGGTCCAGTTCGTCGGCCGGGCGCGGGCGGCTGCCGAGCGCGCGCTGAGAGCCGATGGAGCCGCGGCGGCGCGTGGTGTCAACCGGGCGCGGGTCTCGTAGCCGGGCCAGCGCGTGCAGATGCGCGCCGGTCGCCTTGCCCAGCAGCTTCTCCGCGGTCGCGGCTTCGAGCTCGGCCAACTGCCCGACGGTGGTGATGCCGAGCCGATGCAGCTTCTCGGCGGTCACGGCACCGACTCCCCACAACCGTTCCACCGGCAGCGGGAGCAGGAACGCCTGCTCCCGCTCGGGCTCGACCACCAGCAGCCCGTCGGGCTTGCTGACCGCGCTGGCGACCTTGGCGAGGAACTTGGTCCGCGCGATCCCGACCGAGATGGCCAACCCGACCTCGCCACGAACCCGCTCACGCAATCGCACCGCGATCTGCTCGGGCGTGCCCGCGATGCGTCGGAGACCCCCGACTTCCAGGAACGCCTCGTCGATGGAAAGCCCCTCCACGAGCGGCGTCGTATCGCGGAAGATCGCGAACACGGCTCGACTGGCCTCCGAATATGCGTCCATCCGTGGCCGGACGACCACGGCATCCGGGCACAGGTCGCGCGCCTGCCGGCCGCCCATCGCGGTGCGCACCCCACGGGCCTTCGCCTCGTAACTCGCCGCCAGCACGACACCACCGCCGACGATGACAGGCCGGCCGCGCAGTTCGGGCGCGTCACGCTGCTCGACCGAGGCGTAGAACGCGTCGAGATCCGCGTGCAACACGGTCGCCTCGCCCCGCATCCCGCCCTCCCACCGCTCGTCCGTCCTTCGGATCGTCGCACGCACCGGGGACACGCGGTGCTCCGTTCCCTGGCGGCCCGGACATCGAGCGAGCCCAATCCCCACCGCGGCCCGCCCTGGGTTCCGGAGAAGGCGTGGAACTCACGCGAGAAGCTGGCCTGCCGGGATCCATGTCAGGCGCCGGAGCGTCGAGCTCCGATCAGAGGTTCTTGTCGAGTCCTGTCGTGGGCGCGGTCATCTGAAGGCAGGGGCGATGAGGGAGATGAACACGTCGTTGACTGCAGTGTCGCCGGGCGCCCAATCGTCCCCTCTGGAGGTGAAGCTCGCTTGGGTCACCACGACGAGGTCGCGGTCGGGGACCACGAGGATCCTCTGCCCGAAACTTCCGTTGGCCGAATAGGCTGCATCGCCGTCGACGCGGGTAGTCCACCACAGGTAGCCGTAGCCGACCTCGCCGGCTGGAGCGAAGCCCTCGACGCCGACCTCGAGGGGTACGTGCTCGGTCGTGGACGTCTTCACCCAGTCGGCGGGGACGACCTCCTGGCCATGCCAGGCTCCGTGGTTGAGGTAGAGCAGGCCGATCTTGGCCATGTCCTGGGCGCGCAGCGAGATGCCGAGGCCCCCGAGGTTGATTCCCTGGGGGTCGACGTACCACCCGAAGCCCGACGGGTCGGTCAGGTCGTTCCAGTCGGTGAACGTCGGCTGGTCGGTTGGGTGGGTCGGGATGCCCAGTGGGTCGAACAGCCTGGCGCGGGCGTACTCCAGCAGCGGTATGCCGGTGGCTTCGACGAGGATCGCCGCGACGAGGTGGGCGCCGTTGTTGGCGTAGGAGAACTCGGTGCCGGGGGCGAGAGCCTGCTTCGTGAGGATGGAAGCCACGGCGTCGTCAGAGCTCGGGAGGTCGTCGGCGAGGCCGGCGGTCATGGTCAGCAGCTGTTCGAGGGTGATCCGGGCCACGCCGGGCGTCATGCCTTCGGCGTGGTCGGGCAACAGCTGGGCCAGGGTCGCGTCGACCCCGGGGATCTTCCCCTCGCCGATCGCGATGCCGACCAGCGTGCTGATGATGCTCTTGGTGACCGACCAGACGTGGTGGTGGTCGGTCCCCGCCGAGTCGTAGTACCGCTCGTACGCGGTCCGGCCATCGGCGAGCACGATGACGGAAGCCAGGCCGGTGTATTCGTCCGAGGCGAACTCGTGATCCAGCGCTGCGGCCAGCTGCTGGTCCACCGCGAGGTCAGCTTCCGATGTCGCGGTCGGCAGAAGCGGGGCCAGCGCGGTCGGTGAGGCCTCCGATGCAGCGCCGCCGTCGGGGGGCGTCGTCGTCCCGGTGCAGCCCACGGCCAGCAGGACGACGGCGAGCACCGCACCGATCCTCACGGCCCGGACCCGATGGTCTGACATCAGAACACCTCCAGTCCAAGCTCGGCGGATCATGGGCAGCTCCCCATGCCCGAGGCGTCGACGGAGAAGGTGATCTCATCCAGCGCGAACTCCCCGACATCGGGAATGGCGATCACGGCGCCGAACGTGTGGCTCCCGATCGCGAGTTCGCCGGGTGCGCGGAATGCACCGGTCTGCATCCACCATCCGTCGGTGACCTCGACGATCGTTCCGTCCTCGAGGGCGGCGATGCCACTGATCAGGCGTTTGATCGGGGAGCGCTCGGTGTCCTCGAGGCGCGTGCCGTCGAGATAGAGGTCGACGGTCGTGGGTGCGAGCATCGCGACGCCGACGTCCCGCTTGACGGGCGGATCGCCCTCGAGCGCGCCGACGATCAACGAGAGAACCAGGAGCTGCCAGTCGTCCTCGCACACCGATGAGCCGTTCCACGGAAAGTCCACGAACGGGCGGATTCCGTGTGCGAAGAAGGTCGCGGGACCGGCCAGGTCGGCAGCCGGCGGCCCCGCGAACTGATCGATCACGCTTCCGGCGCCCTCGGCCGCTTGGAAGTGCGAGAGGACATCACCGTAGGTGATCTCGTCGTCGGCGGCCGCCGGACGCGCGACGAAGAGCGAACCGAGCGACAGTGCTCCGATCACCGCGGCGATGACGGCTGGGCGGAGTGCGCGGATCCGGCGCTCGTGAGGCATGTCAGCCCTCCTCCGGTGATGGCGTGCTCAGCCGCCCCAGCTGCCACCGACACCGTGGGGCAGGATCGGCAGGGACCAGAACTGCATTGTCGTTCCGTCCGTCATCGTCAACGTCCCGAACGTGTAGTAACCGACCTGCATCACGCCGTCCGCACCGGGCTCGGTCGGGTCGGCGCTGGTATGCGCCCACACCGCCCTCGCTCGGTCCGTCCCGAGGATGAAGCACGTCTGCACGGGGTCCGAGCCACGCGAGGCGCCGATATCAATCCAAACGGCGGTACCGCCCCAATCGCCATGCCTGAAGCTCCCGGCAGTTCCGGCGACCTGCGTCCGCACGGGCTCCGGCAGACGGGCTTCGATCTGATCGGCTGGGGGGCCGGCCTCCCCGCGCCCTGACGAATTGTCCACCGCACAGATCGCGTAGTTCGATGGCAAGTACTCGATCGGCACCGGCTCCGCCCAGGCGTCGGCCGGAATCGAAGCCCGACCCAGCACGAAGGCCGCCGGATCGATCTCCCCTTCGCGCACGAGGTCGAGGCCCTCGGGGCTGAGGCGCTGCTGCGTGATGCGGCCGCCATCGGTTCGCCACAACACACGCCCGTCGTCGTAGATGTAGGCCCAGCCCGCGTGGAACAGGACCCACTCGGCGACGACCTCGGCCTCATCGGCCGGCGGCGCCGGCCATGCGGCGCCTCCATGCTCCGGGTCGACGGTGGTGCGACGGGCGTCGGACGGTCCGCCCAGCATCATGATCGAACCGGCTCCGAGTACGAGCGCCGAAACCGCTGCTGCGATCCCGTACCCCGCCCATCGTCGTCGGGCGCGTCGTCGGGCATCGGCAACCACGCCGTCTTCGATGACCGGCTGCGTGTCTTCGACGTCGCGTGGCGAGGAGCCGACCGTGGAGTCTGCACGGATGGCCTGCGCATCGAGTGCGGCCGAATGCTCACCGCTCCGGGCGAGCACCTCGTCGTGTTGTTCTCCGTCTCGTCCGTCGGCCCGAAGACGGTCTGGCGGGCGGTCGGTCAGGAAGATGGTCATCTTGCCTCCACCAATGACGCTATTATCAGTAGCATCATGATCGACGTCAAGCTCGATCGGAACGATCGGACGGATCTCTACGAGCAGGTGGCCGCCGAGATCCGGTGCGCGATCGAGGATGGTGAGGCCGCACCCGGCGAACGACCGCCGCCAGCGAAGGACATCGCCGGCGTGCTCCGCGTGAACCCCGAACACCGTGCGCCCTCCGCGTTCTGCGAGATGAAGGCTTGCTCGAGTTCCGTCGCGGCCGAGGCGTGTCGGTCATCGCGGTGCCCAGCGTGGAGCCGTGGTGGAGCGTGCACGCGACTCCGTGCA
>Ga0247821_10001681_pt1 | contig 12349 bp, 18 predicted proteins | sample 13C_Glycerol_Day_FD_192481 | JGI IMG/M metagenome (GOLD analysis project Ga0247821, IMG submission 192481) | Soil microbial communities from agricultural site in Penn Yan, New York, United States - 13C_Glycerol_Day14 | ecosystem: Environmental > Terrestrial > Soil > Agricultural land | place... | reverse complement strand
ACCAGGTGCTTGAGCAGCACGGGCACGCCCACGTTGGCCAGCTTGGCGCCGATCATGAAGGCCAGCGCCGCGGCGACCCGCCACTTGTATTCCCACAGGTAGGGCAGCAGGCGTTTCAGGACCGCCCAGTCGGCGCCCTTCTTGGGAGCGGCGGCGGGGCCGGAGGCGGGGACGTAGGAGGATGAGGCAGCTTCGCCGGCTCGGCGCATCAGGGACAATCCACGGGTTAGCGAGGAAGGATTGTGCCCATGTCATCGAACCCCGGCGGCTCGCCGGTTCACTTGCCGTTCGGTCCGGCGACCCCGCCCAGCGACAAGGAGCTGGTCCTCAAGGTGATCCCGATGCCGGCCGACACCAACGGCAACGGCGACATCTTCGGCGGCTGGGTCATGGCCCATGTCGACCTGGCCGGGGCCGTGATCCCGGCGCGCTACGTCCAGGGCCGCATGGCCACGGTGGCGGTCAACGAATTCATCTTCAAGCAGCCGGTGCGCGTGGGCGACATCCTGTCCTTCTACGGCAACGTGACGCGTATCGGACGCACCTCGATCTCGGTCCAGGTGGAGGTCTACGCCGAGCGCTTCGGCGCCCAGGGCCAGTTCGTGAAGGTCACCGAGGCGTCGCTCACCTACGTGGCGATCGACGACCAGGGCAAGCCGCGGCCGATCCCACCGCACGCCTGAGCCCGGTGCTAACCTCAGCCGCATGAACGACCAGCCGCCCGATCCGCTCCGCTCCCCCGCACTGGAGCACAAGACGCTGCTCTGGCTGGTGGCCGGGTTCTCCGCCGCGTTCCTGCTCGTTCTCTGGCCGCTGGCCGGCGCGGTGCTGTGGGCGCTGTTCCTGGCCCTGGTGTTCTGGCCGATGCACCTGCGCGTGCGCCGCCGCGCCAGCCGCAAGCCCTCGGTGGCGGCCTTCCTGACGCTGATGACCATCGTGGTGATCGTCATCGTGCCGCTGGCGCTGGTCAGCGCTTCGGTGATCGAACAGGCGTCGGTGGTGTTCCAGAAGATCAAGACCGGCCAGCTGCAACCCGGCCAGTCGCTCCAGCACGCGATGGACATGCTGCCGGCCTGGGTCCAGGGCATCCTGCAGCGCTTCGGCCTGAACGACCTGCCGGCCGTGCTGCAGCGCATCGGCGAGCTCGTGCAGCGCAGCGGCCAGGTGATCACCAGCAGCCTCGTGGGCCTGGGCCAGATCACGCTGGACTTCGTGGTCTCCTTCTTCATCATGCTGTACGTGCTGTTCTTCCTGCTGCGCGACGGCAGTGCGCTGGCGTCGCGCATCGAGCGCTCGGTGCCGCTGCGGCCGGAGCAGACCCGCAAGCTGCTCTCGCAGTTCGTCACGGTGGTGCGCGCGACGGTCAAGGGCAACGTGGTCGTGGCACTGGTGCAGGGCGCGCTGGGCGCCATCGCGTTCTGGTATCTGGAGATCCCCGGGCCGATGCTGTGGGGCGCGCTGATGGCCCTGCTGTCGCTGCTGCCCGCGGTGGGAGCGGCACTGGTCTGGGCACCGGTGGCGCTCTACCTGATCTTCACCGGCCAGATGCTGGGCGGCATCGGCCTGACGCTCTGGGGCGTGCTGGTCATCGGCCTGGTGGACAACGTGCTGCGGCCCATCCTGGTGGGCCGCGACACGCGCATGCCGGACTACCTGGTGCTGGTCGCGACCGTGGGCGGCATCAGCCTGTTCGGCCTGAACGGCTTCGTCATCGGGCCGGTGATCGCGGCGATGTTCCTGGTGTGCTGGAACCTGCTGACCGAGGTGCGGCAGGAAGAGACGCCGGACTCAACCCCCGACTGACCCGCGGCGCAGCAGCGCCAGCGCGCGGCGCAGTTCCTCGATGGGCAACTGCCCCGGCGCCGAAGCCGCCTGGCCGACCGCGAAGGTCAGCGCCGAGCCGAACTCCCCGCCCGCGAGCCGGCTCACCGCGCCCAGCGCGCCCATCGACATCCCCGCCACCGGGATCGACAACTCCGAGGATGCCTGCAGCGTGGCCTGCAGCAGTGCCAGCACGTCGGCGCTGGAGCGCGGCATGACGGCCAGCTTGCCGACGTTGCCGCCCAGCGCCTGGGCCTGGCGGTAGCGCGCCAGCAGCTGCTCCGCCGGCGGCGTGGCGTTGAAGTCGTGGAACGAGAGCAGCAGCGCGATGCCCTGGGCGCGCGCCGCTTCGCGCACGGCGTCCACGTGCGCGCGCTCGGCTTCCATCTCCATGTCCACGATGTCGGCCGCGCCCGCGGCGCAGACGGCGCGGTAGAGCTCGACGACCTGCGGCTCGGACAGGGTGATCTTCTGTCCACCTTCGCGCTCGGAGCGGCGCGTGAAGAGCAGCGGCGCGCCGGCCGCGCGGCGGATCTCCGACGCCAGGGCCACGACCTCGTCGGTACGCGCCAGGCCTTCGAAGAAATCCACGCGCCACTCGACCAGGTCGGGCGCGAATCGCCCGGCCGCGGCGGCTTCGGATCGCAACGCATCGGCGGTGCGCGCCACGAGAGGGATGCACAGCGCCGGCAGCCGCCCTTCGGCCAGCGGCTTGCCCTTGAGGGTGATCGGTTTCATGGAAGGCTCAGGAGACGATGTAGGCGGCGGCGCCGGTGCTCAGCAGCTTGCCCTGCGCGTCGCGGAATTCCATGCGCGTGGAGGCCACCCGCGAGCCCAGCCGCAGCACTTCGGCGCGCAGGTCGAAGTGGTCGCCGACCGCGGGACGCAGGAAATCGATACGCATGTCGATCGTGCCCAGCTTGCCGAAGCGGTGCAACCGAGCGAGCGGCGGCTCGTCCATGTGGCGCGCGCCGATCGCGGCCATGCAGGCCAGGCCCCCCATCGCGTCCAGGCCGGCCGCCACGGCGCCGCCGTGCACGCGGTTGTGGATGAAGTGGCCCACCAGTTCCTTCTTCATCGCGATGCGGCCTTCCACCAGCTGCGGGTCGAGCCGGGTGATCTTCAGGCCCAGCACGCGGTTGAAGGCGATCCTCTCCTCGAAGACGGCTTTCAGGCCCTCGACGAACTCGTCCTCGAAACCGGCGAACTCAGGTGTTGCTGTGCGCGTCATGCCCGCCATTGTCCCGCACGGACTCGGCCGTGGGAGCCGTCCGACGCGGCCCGCCGCGTTGCCGCGCCATACTGGCCGCAGCGATCCGGCGCGGGCCGGCGGAAAGGAAGACCGTGAGGAAGAACCAGAAGAGCTACAGCCAGATGCTGGACGAGATCGAGCAGCTCAAGCAGCGGGCCGAGGAAGTGCGCCGCAAGGAGGTCGAGCTCGTGATCGCGCGGATCAAGGACCTGATCACGTTCTATGGGCTGACCGAGGAAGACCTGGGGTTCCGCAAGAAGGTCGTGGAGAAGGTCGCGACACCGCCGCCCGCCGCGCCGGCGCCTGCGAAGAAGAAGCGCAAGTCGCGCTACACCGAGCGGCCGCTGGCGGGGCCGCCGAACAAGCGCTGAAGCCCGTCATTCCCGCGAAGGCGGGAATCCAGAGCTCCCGCCTTCTTCAGTCCGCTGATGGAAGCACTGGATCCCCGCCTCCGCGGGGATGACGGTCAATGCTTCGCCGCCCGCGCCATCAGCAGCGCCTTCTCCCGTGCATTCCCCGCCAGCTCCGCCGCGCGCAGGAACGCATCGCGCGCCTCGTCGCGCCGCCCCAGCTTCTCCAGCAGATCGCCCTGCACGCTGGGCAGCCAGTGGTATTGGCGCAGCGACTTGTCCTGCAGCAATCGCTCGACGATCGCCAGACCCTGCGCCGGGCCGTCGGCCATGCCGACCGCCACCGCGCGATTGAGTTCCACCACCGGCGAAGGCGCGACCCGCGCCAGTTCGCCGTACAGCAACGCGATGCGCTTCCAGTCCGTCGCATCGGAGGTTGCCGCGCGCGCATGACACGCCGCGATGGCCGCCTGCAGCGTGTAGGGCCCGCGCCGCGTCGACAGCGCTTCCGCCCGTGCCAGCGCGGCGAGGCCGCGGCGGATCAACAGGTGGTCCCACCGCGAACGGTCCTGGTCAGCCAGCAGGATGGGGCGGCCCTGCGAGTCCGTGCGCGACTTCATGCGCGAGGCCTGCAGTTCCATCAACGCCGCCAGGCCGTGCGCTTCCGGCTCGCCCGGCGCGAGCTCGGCCAGCATGCGGCCCAGTCGCAGCGCCTCGTCGGCGAGCGCGGGTCGCATCCAGTCCTCGCCCGCCGTCGCGGTGTAGCCCTCGTTGAACACGAGGTAGACGACCTCCAGCACCGAAGCCAGCCGCTCCTCCAGTTCTGCTCCACGCGGCGCCTCGAACGGCACGTGCGCGTCGCGCAGCTTCTGCTTGGCGCGCACGATGCGCTGCGCCACCGTGGCCTCGGGCACGAGGAACGCGCGCGCGATCTCGTGCGTGGAGAGCCCGCCCAGCAGCTTGAGCGTCAGCGCCACCCGCGCCTCGGTCGGCAGCACCGGATGGCAGGCGGTGAACATCAGGCGCAGCAGGTCGTCGCCGATCTCGTCCTGTCGCGCCTCGTCCAGCGCATCGGTGAAGTCCGGCACGATCAGCGCCTCCTGCGCTTCCAGGTCGCGTCCCAGCTCCTCGTGCTTGCGCTCACGCATCTGCAGGTGGCGCAGGTGGTCCAGCGCGCGGTTCCTGGCCGCCGCCATGAGCCAGGCGCCGGGCTTGTCGGGCAGGCCGTCGATCGGCCAGCGCTCGAGCGCGGAAACGAGTGCCTCCTGCGCGAGTTCCTCGGCGACGGCCACGTCGCGCACCATGCGCGCGACCACGGCGACCACCTTGGCCGACTCGATGCGCCAGACGGCGGCGATGGCCTGGTGGACCGCGGAATGCATGGGCCTCGGCTGCCGCTCAGGCCTGCGGCGGGGTGGCCGCGGGATCCATCCACACCAGCTCCCACACGTGGCCGTCCAGGTCCTCGAAGCCGTGGCCGTACATGAAGCCGTGGTCCTGCGGCGCGTTGGGCGCGGTGCCGCCGGCGGCCAGCGCCTTCTTCACCAGCTCGTCCACCTCGGCGCGGCTCTCGCACGAGAGGCACACCAGCACCTCGGTGCTCTTGCGCGCGTCGGCGATCGGCTTCTTGACGAACGTCTGGAAGAAGGGCTCGACCAGCAGCATGACGAAGATGTCCTCGCCGACCACCATGCAGGCGCCCTGCTCGTTGGTGAACTGCGGGTTGAAGGAAAAGCCGAGCGCGCCGAAGAACGTTTTGGAGCGTTCCATGTCGCGGATGGGCAGGTTGACGAAGATCTTGCGGGCCATTGTCGTTCTCCTTGTTGTTCGACGTAGCGTCAATCGAGCGTGCCGAGCTTCTGGAACCGCTCGGCGCCATGCACGCCCAGCTGCTCGAAGTGTTCCATCTCGTAGAGCGGCCGCACCTCGATCTCCGCGGAGCGTCCCTCGCCCATCGGGTTCGGGAAGCGGCGCGCCCACTCCAGCGCCTCCTCGCGGTTGCGCACCTGGATCAGCGTGTAGCCGGCCACCAGCTCCTTGCTCTCGGCGTAGGGCCCGTCGACCACCTGCTGGCGGCCGCCGTCCCAGCGGATGCGGAAGCCCTCGCTCGAAGGCCGCAGGCCGTTGGCGTCGAGCAGCGCGCCGGCCTTGGCCAGCTCCTCGTGGTAGGCGGCCATGTCGGCCATCAGCTGGTCGGCGTCGGGGGGAAAGCGGCCGGCTTCGGTGTCCGCGTTGGCGCGGACCATGATGATGAAGCGCATGGTCTGCTCCTTCCCTCAGCGGCCCATGGGCAGCGGCTGCAGCATGCTGGAGCGGTTGCCTTCGGTGTCGAGGAAGGCCACGTAGGCACCCACGCCAGGGATGTCCATCGGCTCGCCGAGCACTTGGCCGCCGGCCTCGGTGACGCGCTTCATCGATTCGCGGATGTCGGTCACGGCGATCACGATGCCGGGCAACTGCGCCGGCATCTTGGGATCGCGCACGAAGAAGCCGCCGTTGATCGCGCCGCGGAAGGCGTCGGGCCTCGTGTCGTGCTCGGCGGTGGTGGCGAGCATGTAGTTGCCCATCTCGGGGCCGAGCTTCTGGATCTTCCAGTCGAAGGCCTGCTCGAAGAACCGAGCGACGCGATCGCGGTCATCGCAGGGGATCTCGAAGTGCACGACGGGATTCATGACCGGCTCCTTTCGCAGAGTTCCTTGAGCTTGCCGAGCGCCTTGGGGAAGGTCTCCTTCATGAACGGCTCATAGTCGGGGAGCACGTCCACGTCGACCTGCAGCTGCGTGCCGCCGTTCGCCTCGGTGAAGCTGTAGTTCTCGAAAGCGGGCGTCCAGGCGCGCACCTGCTCGCTGGTCGTGTCCTCCACGCCGTTGGCGATCATGCCCAGGTGGCGGATCGACACGAACTCGGGCCGGCGGCTCTCGGCGATCTGCGCGACCATGCCCTCGCCCGTCGGCGAAAGGAAGCGGATGCGGTCGCCCCGCTTCCAGCCGCCCTCGTAGGTCGAGCCCTCGCAGAACGCCGCGGTCCACTGCTCGTAAGTGGCGCGATCCAGCATCACGGACCACACGGTGTCGCGCGGCGCCTGGATCCAGATCGGGAAATTCAGCGTCTTCATCGCGATCTCCTTCATCGGGGGTTCACTCGAACACGTCCTGCAGCTGCCGCAGGTCGATCTTCTTCATGCCCATCACGGCGTCCATCACGCGCTTGCGGCGCTGCGGATCGCGGTGTTGCAGCATGTCGAAGAGCTGCTCCGGCACGATTTGCCACGACACGCCGAAGCGGTCCGTGACCCAGCCGCACTGCTCGGCGGCCGGTTCGGCCGACAGCGCCTTCCAGTAGCGATCGATCTCTTCCTGGTCGCGGCAATGGATCACCAGCGAGACGGCCGGCGACAGCGTGAAGTGCGGACCGCCGTTCAGCCCGGTGTAGAGCCGGCCGTCGAGCTCGAAGCTGACGGTGAGCACGGAACCCTCGGGCATGGCCGCGCCGGCGGTGTAGTGCGTGGTCGCGACGATCCTGGAGTTGGGGAACAGCGAGACGTAGTAGTCCGCCGCGTCCTGGGCCTGGCGGTCGAACCACAGGCAGGTGCTGGTCTGGGGCATGAGCTCGTCCTTTCTGCTGGGGCGCCCGCGCGCCCTTCACCACCACGACGAAGCAGCAGGCCGGAAATCGACAACCGGCCCGGTCGGGACAAACCCCGATCTTCGATCAGGTGTAGCAGGGGCCGAGCTTGCGCACCTCGACCGTGGCCCATTCGGCGGCCGGGCATTCCCGGGCCAGGGCCAGCGCCTGCTCGCGGGTGTCGCAGCTGAGCAGGAAGAAACCGCCGACCATTTCCTTGGCTTCGGCGAAGGGGCCGTCCATCAGGCTGGACTTGCCGGCGCGCACCTGGACTCGGGCCGCTTCGGCGTTGGGCGAGCTGAGCGATTCCATGCCCTTGAGCAGGCCGCGTTCCTTGAGCCCGTTGCCCCAACGGACCATGCGGTCGAACACCTCGCGCCCTTCGGCGTCGGTGCGGGTCGCCCGCTGCGCGGGCTCTTCCATGATCAGCAGCATGTAGGCCATGGCGGCGCATGCTAGCGCAAGCACATGTCGTGCAAACGCTTGACCCTGTCGCCGGGTCAGGCCCGCTGTCGCGTGAGCATGCGGCCGAGCAGCCCGATCGCCGCGACGACGTAGGCGAGACCCGAAGGCACCCACATCACCAGGCCGCCGAGCTGCTGGTCTTCCAGCGGGTCCAGGCCGAGCGCCGTGGTGGTCTCGATGTAGGGCGGATACCAGGGCGAGGGCGCCATGCTGAGCAGCGCGCCCAGCGCGCCGGTGTGCAGCATGGTCGTGAAGAGCGCCGCGACCGCCACGGCGTGGCCGCGGCCGCTGCGGGGATCGTGGCCCAGCGTGGTCCACCAGAAGAACAGCGCGCTGATGAGGAAACTGGAGTGCTGCAGGATGTGCACCCACTCGTGCCGCAACGTGGCCGAGAACAGCGCGGGCACATGCCAGGCCCACAGCACGCTGGCGTGCAGGCACCAGGCCACCACGGGGTCGGTGAGCGCGGACCAGCTGGAGGCCAGCCAGCGCGCCTGCACGGCGCGCCCGATGCGCCGCCGGTGATCCGCGCCGAAGGCCCAGGTCCAGGCCGCGAGCGGCCGGCCCATCACCAGCAGCGGGGCGGCCACCACCATCATCAGCTCGTGCTGCAGCATGTGCGCCGAGAACAGGCGCCCACCCAGCGTGTCCAGCGGCGAGACCAGCGCGACCGCCAGCGCCAGCCAGCCGCCCGCGAAGGAGATGACGGGCGCCGCGCCGATGCCGCGGCCCCAGCCGGCCGTCGACCAGAGGCGCCACACGCCGCGCGCGTACAGCCCGGCCGACAGGAGCAGCAGCGCCACGACCCAGAGCTCGACGTCCCAATGCCAGAGCGGGGACGTGTCCGGCAGGCCTTCCGGCGTGTGCGCCCGCGCCGCCGCCGGCAGCAGCGACGCCATCGCGAACAGCAACCGGACAGTCACGCGGTCGGAGCGGATCAGACCTTGCTGAAATCCGGCTTGCGCTTTTCCATGAAGGCGGTGAACGCCTCCCTGGCTGCCGGCTCGCGAAGCATGCGGCCGAAGCTCGCGCCCTCGTCCTGCATCTGCTGCAGCACGGCGGCCTGCTGCGGCTTCTTCATCAGGCGCTTGGTCTCGATGAGGGCCGACAGCGGCTTGGCCGCGAGCTTGCGCGCCTGCGCCTGCGCGTAGGCGTTGGCTTCGGTCGGCGGCAGCACGCGGTTGACCAGGCCCGCCTCCTGCGCGGCCTCGGCCATGAAGGGCTCGCCCAGCAGCAACGCCTCGGCCGCGCGGTGGTAGCCGAACATCTGCGGCACCAGCAGGCTGGACGCGGCTTCCGGGCACAGGCCCAGGTTGACGAAGGGCAGCGAGAACGCCGCGTTGTCGCCCGCGAACACCAGGTCGCAGTGGAACAGCAGCGTGGTGCCGATGCCGACTGCCGGTCCGCACACCGCGGCGACCAGCGGCTTGGGGAAGGTGGCGATGGCGCGCAGGAAGCGGAACACCGGCGAGTCCTGGCCGGCGGGCGGCTGGTTGAGGAAGTCGCCGATGTCGTTGCCCGCCGAGAAGATGGTCTCGTGCCCCTGAAGCACCACCACGCGAACAGCCGCGTCCTTCTCGGCGCCTTCGATGGCGTCGGCCATGGCGCCGTACATCGCCGAGGTGATCGAGTTCTTGCGGTCGAGCCGGTTGAAGGTGATGGTGAGCACGCCGCCTTCGGCGTGGGCGAGGATGTCGGTGGTGTTGGTCATTGCAAAGCCTCTTTCACGAAATCGAGCCGGTCCTGTCCCCAGAACATCTGGTCGCCGACGAAGAAGGTGGGCGCGCCGAACACGCCCCGCGCCACGGCCGCCTGGGTGGCGGCCTTGAGCTGGTCCTTGACCTCGGCGTCCTGCGTCAGCGCCAGCAGCGCACGCGCATCGAAGCCCGCCTGTTGCAGGACCGCGCCGACCTCGGCGGGGTCGTTCATGTTGCGCGCGTCGGCCCAGATGGCGCGGTACACGGCGTCGACATAGGGCAGCAGCTTGTCGGGTTCTCGCATCTGCAGACCGATGACGCCGCGCATCAGCGTCAGGGTGTTGATCGGGAAGTGCGGATTGTGGCGGTACGGCACGCCGTAGCGCTGCGCGAAGCGGACCAGGTCGCCTTTCATCCACTCGCTCTTGGGCGCCACTTCCATCGGCGAGCGGTTGCCCGTCGCCTGGAACACGCCGCCCAGCAGCATCGGCTTGTAGTGCACCGTCGCGCCGGTCTCGCGCGCGATGCGCGGCACCTGCGTCCAGGCCAGGTAGCTGGCCGGGCTGCCGACGTCGAAATAGAACTCCAGGGCTTTCTTGGGCATCAGAACTTCTCCATCCAGGGTCGCAGGTCGAGCTCGTGGGTCCAGGCATCGCGCGGCTGGTTGTGCAGCATCCAGTACTGGTCGGCGATGTGCTCGGGGTTCAGGATGCCGTCCTGCGACTTCAGCGCGTAGCGATCGGGGAAGTTGTCGCGGATGAACGCCGTGTCGATGGCGCCGTCGATCACCACGTGGGCCACGTGCACGCCGCGCGGGCCGAGTTCACGCGCCATGCTCTGGGCCAGGGCGCGCAACGCGTGCTTGGCGCCGGCGAAGGCCCCGAAGTTCGCGCCGCCGCGCATCGAAGCGGTGGCGCCGGTGAAGAGGATGGTGCCGCGGCCGCGCGTCACCATGCGCCTGGCGACTTCCCGCGCGCTGAGGAAGCCGGCGAAGCAGGCCATCTCCCAGACCTTGAAATACCTGCGCGCGGTTTCGTCCAGGATGCTGCTGGGCACGTTGGCGCCGATGTTGAAGGCCAGCACCTCGATGGCACCAATGTCGGCCTCGATGCGCTCGACCAGCTCCGCGACTTCCTCTTCCTTGCGCGCGTCGGTGCCGAAGCCGTGCGCCACGCCGCCCGCCGCGCGGATCTGCTCCAGCAGCGGCTGCAGCTTGTCGGCGCTGCGGCGCACGGCGCAGGTGGTGAAACCTTCGCGCGCGAAGCGCCGGGCGATGGCGCCACCGGTGGCGTCGCCCGCCCCGATGACCAGCGCTACCTTCTGCATGGCCTACTCCTTGTAGTACACGAGCTGATGGGTGGTGACGAGCAGTTCGCCGGCCTCGTTCCAGAGCTGGCCGGTCTGGTCGAAGTAGCCGTCGCGGAACGCCTGGCCCTGCGCCTGGGCGAGCAGCAAGCCCGTCCCGGTCGATTGCAGCACACCGGAATCGGCGTGGAAATAAACGGTCATGGTGACGGTGCCGATGGCGGTAAGCGTCGCCTTGCGCAGCCAGACGCGCGGGAAGAAGTTGTCGGCGATGGCGGCGAGCGCCGGAAAGTCGAGCGGACGCAGCGGCCGGTCGCGCACCCAGAGTCGCGTGCGGCTGTGCCCGGCATCCTGGCCGTTCCATTCGGATGGAACGCCGCCTTCCGCGTAGTAGCGCTCGTAGTTCTCTATCCACTTCACGCCGCGCGCACGCTCGAGCTTGAGGTCGGCCGGGCGCGGCACTTGCGGCATGGCGATCTCCTGCAGGCCCCAGGTGGGCCGACGCATCGCCGTCATCAACGTGCCGGTGGCGACCGCCTGGCCATCCTGCAGCAGCTCGACGATCCAGTGCTGCGTGGACCGGTTGGTGCGCGCCGGCCGGGCCCGCGCGACGAAGCTGCCGTCGGCCAGCGCCGCCGCGTAGTTGATGGTGAAGGCCACCGGCTCGCCCAGGCGCTGCGGATGCACCATCACCGCCTGCACCATCTGCGCGGCGGTGATGCCGCCATAGGGACCGATGAAGTTGGCGTAGTCGGGGCTGGTGTGGCCTTGCCACTCGTGCTCGGCGAGCGGTTGCAGGGCGATGGCCTGATCGAACGGATGTGTGCTCATGCGGCCTCCGGGTTCAGGCCGGTCAACCATTGCGCCAGCTGCGGCCACAAGCGAGTTTCCTGATCGCTGCGGAAAGCGCCGAAGTGGCCGATGCGCCGCACCGACAGGTCTTCCGGCGCGATGCGATGCACCTCGCGCCGCGCGTTCTCGTACAGCGCCACCAGGCTGTGCGTGCCACGCAGCGTCATCAGCTCGTCGTCGGCGATGGACAGGGCCAGCACCGGGAAGCGAACGCCGGCATAGCGTCGCCGCACCGATTCGCCTTCCGCGCCCACGCTGTACTTCGGGTCCAGGCACCACTTGCGCCACTGCAGGATCACGCCCTTGGGCAGGTCGCCCACCTTGCGCAGGCGGCGGCCGGGGAAGTAGCCGCACAGGCGCGTGGCCAGGGGCACCAGCACCCACCAGAAGTACGGGACGACGCGCTTGAGTTGCGGCGCGTTCTCGCGCCAGTAGCCGCTGCCCGCGGCCACGCTGAGCATGCCGCTGACCTTGTGCTGGTTGGCCAGCAGGCCCGGCAGCTGCGCGCCCAGGCTGTGGCCGATGAGGAAGAGCGGCAGGTCCGGCGCGGCGGCATGCGCGTGGTCGACCACCGCTTCGTAGTCGCGCGCCCAGTCGAAGAGATCGGCCTTCACCTCGCGCAAGCTGCGGCCCTCGGGCAGCGACAGGCCGCTGCCGCGATAGTCGAACGTCGTCACGCCCCACCCCTGCCCTGCCAGCCATTGCGCGAACGCGCCGTAGTAGTCCTGCCGCACGCCCATCGCGCCGCCGATCACCACGTTGCCGCGCGCCGGCGGCGTGGGCGCCCAGCTGCGCAGCACGAGGGCGGCGCCGTCGGGCGTGATCAGGGTCTGCTGCTCCATCGTTCGATGCCTTTAGCCAAGAAAAAAGGCCACGCTGCGGTGGCCTTGGTGTCGTTCGCGCGATCAGACGCGCTCGAAGATGCCGGCGGCCCCCTGGCCCATGCCGACGCACATGGTCACCATGCCGTACTTCAGATTCTT
>Ga0247821_10001680_pt1 | contig 12352 bp, 10 predicted proteins | sample 13C_Glycerol_Day_FD_192481 | JGI IMG/M metagenome (GOLD analysis project Ga0247821, IMG submission 192481) | Soil microbial communities from agricultural site in Penn Yan, New York, United States - 13C_Glycerol_Day14 | ecosystem: Environmental > Terrestrial > Soil > Agricultural land | place... | reverse complement strand
CTCGTAAATAGTATTGCGCATCATTTTCCGATGGTGGCAGTACTAATGGCACATAAAGTTGAAACAACACGTCGTTCAGAACCCGGTCATCTTTATACGGCACTTGGCCTGGCGGTAGCTTCCTGGTCCTCGGTGAGTCTGGCTGAAACGACCCATGCACCGGTGTCCAAACCTGGAACCGCATTGGAACTGGATGCCACCGATATCACCGGCAAGCATCACGAAACGTTCAAAGTCGATGAAATGTCATCGCCAAAGTTCACGGCGCCGCTGCGTGAAACGCCCAAGTCGATCACCATCATTAATGAAGCCTTGATCAAAGAACGGGCCGCCACCTCACTCACTGATGTGCTGCGCACCACGCCGGGCATTACCCTGGGCGCGGGTGAGGGCGGTACGCCGCTGGGTGATCGCCCGTTCATTCGCGGCTTTGAAGCCAGTACCGATATCCAGATCGATGGCGTGCGCGACCTGGGCCGGATTTCCCACGAGGCGTTCAACGTCGAGTCGATCGAGATTGTCAAAGGCCCGGGGTCGGCGTACAGCGGACGGGGCTCGACCGGCGGTACGATCAACATGGTAAGCAAGACCGCGAAGATGGAAGACTCCATCGGCGGCAGCGTGACCATGGGGACCGACCAGTTGTGGCGCAACACCCTCGACATCAACCAGTACCTGCCCGAGCAGGACCTGGCCCTGCGCCTGAATGCCATGAAGCACGAAGCGGACACACCGGGTCGTGATGATGTCGAAGTCAAACGCTGGGGTATCGCTCCGACCATTACCTGGGGCTTGCAAGGCCCAACCCGGGTAACGGCAAGTTACTACCACCTTGAAACCGATGATGTTCCGGACCAAGGCCACCCGATTTCACTGATCACCCAAAAGCCGGTAAACGTTGATCGCGACAACTTCTACGGCCTGGTGGATCGTGACTTCCGTAAAACTTCAGCCGACCTTGCAACATTGATACTCGAACATGATTTCAATGAAGAGCTGTCGGTACGCAACACCCTGCGTGGTGGCCGTACCATGCAGAACTATGTGATGAGCCGTCCGGTATTTGCCAACGTCGCGCAAGAAGAAGCCGGGCTGGTCGGACGCGGCTTCCGCCCGCGCAATGTGGTCAATACGTCGGTCATCAACCAGACCGACCTGTTTGGCAAGTTCCAGACCGGCACTATCAAACACAGCTATGCCGCCGGCCTGGAAGTCAGCCGCGAAACCATCACCGACAAAGACAAACACGCAGGTAACAACGGCCAGCCGGCGGACCTGTACAACCCCAACCCCCATGACGGCGGCTGGACCCTGTTGCCAGGGACCGGTGAAGTCACCAGCAAGAACCAGACCGAGGTCAAGTCGCTGTATGTCTTCGACACCCTTGGCCTGCACGAGCAGTGGGACCTGAACCTGGGCCTGCGCTACGACGACTATGAAGTGAAGAACCGCGTTGAAGGCGGCGCCGAGTCGTCCAGCGAGCTGTGGAACTACCAGGTGGGTGTGGTCTTCAAGCCGATGCCGAACGGCAGCATTTACCTGTCGTACGGCACCTCGTCCAACCCATCGGGTGAGAACACCCAGTCTGGCGGTGCCGATGGCGCCGGTGCCGGTAACCTCAACGGCAACAAGGCCAACCTGGACCCGGAAAAATCCCGCAGCGTAGAGCTGGGCACCAAGTGGGACGTGCTCAACGAGCAGTTGTCCCTGACCGCCGCCGTGTTTCGCACCGAGAAAACCAATGCCCGGGTAACCGACCCGATCACCGGCCTGGTGGCGCTTGATGGCGACCAGAAAGTGACGGGTATCGAGCTGGGCGCAACGGGCCGTATCACCGACGCCTGGGCGGTCTGGGCGGGCTACACCTACCTGGACGCCGAAGTGGTTAAGTCGGGCGGCGATCGCAGCAACGACGGCAACCAGTCCAAGTTCATCGCGCCCAACAGCTTCAGCGTGTGGAGCTCCTACGACATCACTGACCGCTGGATGGTCGGTGCAGGCGCCAACTACATGGACGAGCGCTATATGAACGACGCCAACACCATCACCGTGGATGACTACTGGCGCTACGACGCGATGGTTGGCTACAAGGTCAACAAGAACCTGGACCTGCAGCTCAACGTCCTGAACCTGACCGACGAAACCATCTACGACGCCTCCCACGTCGGCTTGTTCGCGACCGTGGCGCCGGGCCGCTCGGCCGAGCTGACCGCAAACTTCAAGTTCTGACGCTTCCCGCCCCCGAATGTCTCGACCGTACCGGCGCTGGCCGCACGGTCGAGACGCTGAATTTTCTCATTGCCTGATCGCCACATCTCCTACGTCTGCCTACGCTGTAGACTGCAGGTGATGTGCTCAGGAGCAGGCAATGACCCCCATACTCGAACTGGAAAGCGCACGCCTGGTGCTGCGCCAATGGCAGGACGACGATCTTGCCGAGTTCTCCGCCCTGTGCGCCGACCCACAGGTGATGCGCTACTTTCCCGCGCCGCTGACACGCCTGGAAAGCGCTGCTCTGATCGGCCGCATTCGTGGCCACTTCAATGAATACGGTTACGGCCTCTGGGCGCTGGAACGCAAGGACAGCGGTGCCTTCATCGGCATGACCGGGTTGCTCAAGGTCAATTTCCAGGCTGACTTCACCCCGGCGGTGGAAATCGGCTGGCGCCTGGCGCGTCGCCATTGGGGCCTGGGATTTGCCAGTGAGGCAGCCTGGACCAGCCTGCGCTGTGCCTTTGCCCAGCTTGGCCTTGAGCAAGTGGTGTCGTTCACCACCGAGAGCAATCTGCCGTCACAGAAGGTGATGCAGGCCATTGGCATGCAGCAGGACCTGGCTGGCGGTTTCCTGCACCCGAAACTGCCCGAGTTTCATCCCCTGCGCCCGCACGTGCTGTACCGCATCAACCGGGCCCAGTGGCAGCAAACGCTGCGCGGCTGAATTGCACAACATACGGGTGGGTAATGACAAACCCTGTATCATTTGTCGCAGTTGCGCATAGCTTTGGAGAATTGTGAATGAGCCACGTGTTGGACGATCTGGTCGACTTGCTGAGTCTGGAAGCCATTGAGGAAAACCTGTTCCGCGGGCGTAGTCAGGACCTGGGTTTTCGCCAGCTGTACGGCGGCCAGGTGCTGGGCCAGTCGTTATCGGCTGCCAGCCAGACCGTCGAAGAGGCGCGTCATGTGCACTCGCTGCACGGCTACTTCCTGCGCCCGGGCGATGCGGCGATGCCGGTGGTGTACTCGGTTGACCGTGTACGCGATGGCGGCAGTTTCAGCACCCGGCGGGTAACGGCGATCCAGAAGGGTCAGCCGATTTTCACCTGCAGTGCGTCGTTCCAGTACGACGAAGAGGGCTTCGATCACCAGACGCAGATGCCAACCGTGGTGGGGCCGGAAAACCTGCCGTCGGAAGTGGAGCTGTTCCAGCGTATCGCCGACCGCCTGCCCGAGTCGATCCGCGAGAAGATGCTGTGTGCCAAGCCGATCGAGATGCGCCCGGTCACTGAAGAAGACCCGTTCAATCCCAAGCCGGGCGATCCGGTGAAGTACATCTGGTTCCGCGCCGACGGCACCTTGCCGGATGTGCCGGCGCTGCACAAATACATGCTGGCCTATGCCTCGGACTTCGGCCTGCTGACCACCTCGCTGCTGCCCCACAGCAAATCGGTGTGGCAGAAGGACATGCAGATCGCCAGCCTCGATCACGCGCTGTGGTTCCACGGCAACCTGCGCGCGGACGAGTGGCTGCTCTACGCCATGGACAGCCCCTGGGCCGGAAACGCCCGTGGCTTTTCCCGCGGCAACATCTACAACCAGGCCGGGCAGTTGGTGGCTTCCTCGTGCCAGGAAGGCCTGATCCGCCATCGCAAGGACTGGGCATGAGCCTCAAGGACATTCGTCACTGGGTCTTCGACATGGATGGCACGCTGACCGTGGCGGTGCATGATTTTGCCGCCATTCGCGAAGCGCTGGAGATCCCGCCTGCCGACGACATCCTCACCCACCTGGCCGCGTTGCCTGCGGCAGAAGCCGCGGCCAAGCACGCCTGGTTGCTGGAGCATGAGCGTGACCTGGCGATCGGTTCGCAGGCCGCCGTTGGTGCGGTGGAGTTAGTGCGCGAGCTGGCCGGACGCGGATGCCAGTTGGGCATCCTGACCCGCAATGCCCGGGAACTGGCCCACGTGACGCTGGAGGCCATCGGCCTGGCCGACTGCTTTGCCGAACAGTACGTGCTGGGGCGTGATGAAGCACCGCCCAAGCCGCATCCGGGGGGCTTGCTGAAACTGGCCGAGGCCTGGGACGTGGCGCCGGCCGAGATGGTCATGGTGGGTGACTACCGCTTCGACCTGGATTGCGGTCGAGCGGCGGGCACCCGGACCGTTCTGGTCAACTTGCCGGACAACCCCTGGCCGGAGTTGACCGACTGGCATGCGGCGGATTGCCGGGCCTTGCAGGGTTTGTTGCGTGGGTGACTGGACTTGATCGCGGGGCAAGCCCGCTCCTACCGGTAGGAGCGGGCTTGCCCCGCGAACGTCATCAGAAGTCCCAGCGCGTGGTCAGCATCACGTTGCGTGCTTCACCGTAGTAGGTGGTGTCGAAGTTGCCCAACCCGCTCAGGTAACGCTTGTCGAACACGTTGTTGGCATTGAGCGTGAAGCTCAGGTGCTCGTCGTACTGGTAGCGGGTCATCAGGTCGACCAGGGTGTAGCCGCCTTGCTTGATGTAGGTGTAGTCGTTCACCGCACCGCTGTAGATCTTGCCGTAGAACGCGCTCTGCCAGTTCACACCGCCACCGACGGTGACCTTGTCCATCACCCCCGGCAGACGGTAGGTGGTGAACATCCGTACCAGGTGTTCCGGCATGCTGGTGCTCATCGGGAAGCCATAGATGCGCTGCTCGTCGGCATCGCGGGTGCGGGCGTAGGTATAGCCGGCCGACAGGTTCCAGCCCTCCATCAGCTCACCGGCGATCTCCAGCTCGATGCCCTTGGTGGTCGCACCCTCGCCAGCCTTGTAGATGCCTTCGTTGGTGAACGGGTTGGTGCCGACCGACTCGGCGACGTTGTCCTGCTCAATGCGGAAGACGGCCAGGCTGGCGTTGAGTCGGCCGTCGAAGTACGCCGCCTTCAAACCGGCTTCGTAGCTGTCGCCTTCGACCGGGTCCAGGGTCGAGCCGTTGCTGTCCTTGTTGGTCTGTGGCTGATAGATCGAGGTGTAGCTGGCATACACCGAGTAGGTGTCGTCGAGGTCATACACGGCGCCGGCGTAGGGGGTGACCACGCCATGCTGTTTGTAGCTGGCCGAGTTGTCCTGGAAGATCGGGTTCAGGTCATCGTAGTTGTAGTCGTCGTGGTACTTGAAGGTGCTGACCCGGGTGCCGAGGATCAGCGAAAGCTCGTCGGTAGGGCGCAGGCGGGTGGCGATGTAGGCACCGTTCTGGCTTTTCTGCTGCTCGTACTTGCCGTTCTTCGGGAAGTCGGGCACGCCGATATCGCCTTTCCAGTCGAAGATGCTGCCCGGCACCATGGCGAACTCGCTGGTGTCCCAGGTACTGCCGGTCTGGCGCGAGTGCGCGGTGTTGAAGCCCACCACCAGGTCATGCTGGCGGCCGAACAGGCTGAACGGGCCGGAGAGGTTCAGGTCGGCGCTGTTTTGCACCCGATGGCCTTCCCAGCGCCCCCAGAAGAAAAACATACCGTTGCCGTCACGGTCCGGGCTGCCGCCACTGGCCGAGGCCAGGCGGGTGTCGTGGTCGCTTTGCAGCTGGTTGACGCTGAGCTTGAGCGACCAGTCATTGACCAGTGCCTGCTCCAGGGAGGCGAAGTAGGTGCGGTTCTGGAAGTCGCGACGGCTCCAGTCGGCACCCGGGTTGAACGAGCGCGAGAAGTCGGTGCGGCCGCCGTCGGTGTAGTACACCGGGTTGCCGGTCCAGGATGAGCCACGCGGGGTGGTGGTTTGCTGGTCGATACCGACGGTCAGCAGGGTATCGGGGGTGATGTCGGCTTCGAGGATGCCGTAGTACACCTCTTTTTTCTGCTGATAGTGATCCTGGTAGCCCTGCTTGTCCTGTTGCGCGCCGACAAAGCGGCCACGCAGGGTGCCGCTGTCATTGAGCGGGCCAGATACATCACCCTCGCCGCGATAGTTGTCCCAGCTGCCGGCGCTGCCGGCCAGCGAGGCCTGGAACTGGGCGGTGGGCTTCTTGCGGATCAGGTTGACGGTGGCGGACGGATCGCCAGAGCCCGTCATCAGGCCGGTCGCGCCCTTGAGCACTTCGACCCGGTCGTAGATGGCCATGTCGACATGGGCGGTGCCTTCGCCGTACACGCCGTCATAGATGGTGTTGACGCCGTCGTACTGGTAGTTGGTGATCACCAGGCCGCGGCTGGAAAAGTCGACCCGGTCGCTGTCGTAGGTCTGGCCTGAAACACCGGGGGTGTTGCGCAATACGTCGGAGATGCTCTGGTCGCCCTGGTCGTCCATCTGCTGGCGCGTGACCACGGTGATCGACTGCGGTGTTTCGCGGATCGACAGGGGCAGCTTGGTTGCGGTGCGGGTCGCTGCCGTGGTGTAGGAGCCGGTGTTCTCGGTGGTTTCACCCAGCACTTGGCCGTTGATGCTGGTGGCCCCCAGTTCCAGGGCACCGCTGCTGTTGACCGGGACCAGCACATAACCGCCGTTGCTCTGGCGCTGGGCCTGCAGGCCGCTGCCCTGCAGCAGGCGCGCCAGGCCTTCTTCCACCGAGTAGTTGCCTTGCAGCCCGGCCGACTGACGGCCCTGGGTCTGGCGAGCATCGAACGACAAGGTGATGCTGGCGCGGGTGGCGAACAGGCTCAGGTTGGTACCCAGCGGGCCCGGAGCGATCTGGAATGCGGTGCTGGCGCTTTGCGCCTGTGCCTGGGCCGGCAGCATCGCCAGCATCGGCAGCGGGGCCAGGGTCAGACCAAACAGCGCCAGGTGAACGGCGCGAACCAGAGGGCGGGGCGCCCGTGGGCAAATGCGGGTCATGCAGGTTTTCCTTCGATTGGCTGGGCAGAGGGGCAGCTTGAATGTGCTGCTTTACCTGCGTAGCCGAATGAGAATGAAAATCGGCAACCCCATGGGTAGAAATTGTTCAGGCAGGTTCGATGCTGACCCAGTAGCGAGTCAGGTAGCGCACTTTGACGGGCAACGAGGCACTGAGGTTTTCCAGGATGGTGTCGGTGTCGTCGATACGAAACGCACCCGACAGGCGCAGGTCGGCAACGTCGCCTGCGCAGCGCAGTACGCCCGGGCGGTAGCGGCGCAGTTCGCTGACAAAGTCGGCCAGGCGCCACTCGATCACCGTCAGCATGCCTTGTGTCCAGGCACCGCTGCCGGGGGCCGCTGTGTGGGCGGGGCTGATGCGCTGGTGGTCGAAGTGGGCGGACTGACCGGCATCCAGGCGCAGCATCAGCAGCGGGTTATCCACAGGGCGGATCTCCACGGCGTGTTGCAGCACGCTGACCTGGCTTCGGCCATCATCGCTGCGCACGCTGAAGCGCGTACCCAGGGCGCGCACGCGGCCTTCGGCGGTCTGCACCTCGAAGGGGCGGGCGGCAGGATCGCTGGCGGTCTGCACCATGATCTCGCCACGGTGCAGATGCACCTGGCGATACTCGCCGTCGAAGTGGATATCCACGGCGCTGTCGGTGTTGAGTTCAAGCTGGCTGCCGTCGCTGAGCCTGACCTGCCGACGCTCGCCCTTGCCGGTACGCAGCTCGGCCATCATTGCCTGGCCCGGGGTGCTTTCACGCACGGCCCAGCCGGTGGCGCCGACGGCCATGAGCATGGCCAGGGTCTTGAGCACGGCGCGCCGACGGGCACGGACCCCGGCCAGGGTCGGCAAGGCGACATCGGCAGGCAGGTTGCCCAGCTGTCGTTGCAGCTTCTCTACCCGGGCCCAGGCCTGGGCGTGGGCCTGGTTCTTGCCCAGCCAGTCTTGCCAGGCCTGGAGCTGGGCTTCGTTGGGCTGTTTGGCATTGAGTTGCACGTACCAGGTGGCGGCAGCTTCAAGGGTGCGGTAATCCAGGGGCTGGGCCATTCAGTCGTCCGTCAGCAGCAGGCAATGGGTCATGGCACGGATCAGGTGTTTCTTCACCGTGGTGACCGATACGCCCATGCGCTCGGCAGTCGTGACGTAGTTCAGGCCCTCCAACTGGACGGCCAGGAAGATCTGCCGGGTTCGTTCGCCCAGGCCATCGAGCAGGGTATCCACGGCCACCAGGGTTTCGAGGATCAGCAAGCGGGTTTCCGGCGAATCGGCCAGCCGCTCGGGGCGGGTCGCCAGCTCGGCGAGGTAGGCCTGCTCGAGGGCCTTGCGGCGGAACTTGTCGACCATCAACGCATGGGCGATGGCGCCCAGGTAGCTGCGCGGTTCACGAATGGCGTGCACATTGCGGGCGGTCAGCACCCGGATAAAGGTGTCCTGGGCGAGGTCCGCGGCATCGCTGGCATTGCCCAGGCGGGCGCGTAGCCAGTTCTTCAACCAACCGTTGTGTTCGCTGTAGAGCGTATGCAGGGCAGCGTGATCGGGAGCAGACATGAACGGCACAACCAATGCGGTAATTGATAATTAGTCGCATTATTGTAGTTTGTCAGGATGTTTCGCAAGAGGCGGCGCTTGACCTGAGTAAAACCCGGGCAAAGACTGAACAGCTATTTACCCGATCACTCAGGAGCTACCCATGACCAGCAAGGCCATCTTCGTCCAGGCGGGCGGCGGTTACGACAAGGTTCAGGTCGGTACCCGCGAGGCAGCCGCACCCAGGGCTGGCGAGATTACCGTGCGTCTGCACGCCAACTCACTCAACTATCACGACTTTGCCGTGGTCAGCGGCATGTGGGGCCCCACCGAGCCGCGCATTCCCATGGCCGATGGCGCGGGCGTGGTGACAGCGGTCGGTGAGGGCGTCAGCGAATTTGCGGTCGGCGATGCGGTGGTCAGCACCTTCTTCCCTGACTGGCTGGGCGGCCACCCGCAGGTGGAGGGCTTTGCCACGGTGCCGGGTGACGGCATCGACGGTTATGCCCGTGAGCAGGTAACGGCCCGGGCCACTTCGTTTACCCAGGCGCCCAAAGGCTACAGCCACGCCGAGGCGGCCACCCTGACCACCGCCGGTCTTACGGCGTGGCGCGCACTGATGGCCGACGACGGGCTCAAGCCCGGTGACACGGTGCTGGTGCAGGGCACTGGCGGCGTTTCCATTTTCGCCCTGCAGTTCGCCAAGCTCGCCGGGGCGACGGTGATCGCGACGTCGTCCAGTGACGAAAAGCTCGAACGCCTCAAGGCCATGGGCGCCGATCACCTGATCAACTACCGCAAGACCCCCGCCTGGGGCGAAACCGTACGCCAGCTCACCGGCAACCGGGGTGTCGACCATGTGATCGAAGTGGGCGGCCCGGCGACCCTTGAGCAGTCGATGATCGCGGCGGCCATTGGCGGGCACATTTCGCTGATCGGCATTCTCACCGGTGTGGCCGGGCAACTGCCCCTGGTTCAGGCGCTGGTGCGCCAGATCCGCCTGCAGGGTGTGCTGGTCGGCAGCCGGGAACAACAGCAAGCGATGGTGCGCGCCATTGATGCCAACGGCCTGCGTCCGGTGATCGACAAATCGTTCGCCCTGGAACAGATCGTCGAGGCGTTCCGCTACCAGGAAAGCAACCAGCACTTCGGCAAGATCTGTCTGGAATTCTGATTCTCCTTCCCCTTGAGGCGGCCCGACCTTGGTCGGGCTTGACCTCGACCGCTTTCCTCGAAACTCGCTAACTCTCTGCTTTTACAGAATTTTTCAGTAACTTTTGGACCACACTCTTTCGCCTCGCGTGGGTGTTATTTCAAACACCTTGTGTGATATTTTGCCCGCCGCTCGAGAAATCCATGGCACAGCGCCCTCTGGGCCTGTGACGCATCGCTTCAGGTGCATCCGGTAATAAATACAAATACGTAGTGAGTGTGATCATGAGTGCAACCCCCAACACCGCCGTGGGCGGTGCTGACCCGTCCGTGGTTGAATCTTCAGGCCTTGAGGTCAAACGCCTGACGTTCGTCGAGGCGGTGGCAATGATCGTGGGTACCAACATTGGTGCCGGCGTATTGTCGATGGCCTATGCCAGCCGCCTGGCCGGCTACATGCCATTGCTGCTGTGGCTCGCCGTGGCCGGTGTCTTCACCACCATCTCCATGCTCTATGTCTCGGAAACGACCTTGCGCACCCGCAGCCACCACCAATTGAGTGGCCTGGCGCAGCGCTATGTCGGCTCGTTCGGGGCCTGGGCGATCTTCCTGTCCGTAGCGGTCAACAGCATCGGCGCCCTGACCGCGTACATGAGCGGTAGCGGCAAGATCCTCAGCGAGTTCTTCGGCATCAGCCCGGCAATCGGCAGCTTGCTGTTCTTCCTGCCTGCCGCCTTCGTGCTGTACCTGGGCCTGAAGGCCATCGGCAAGGGTGAGAAGTTCATCAGTATCGGCATGGTGTCGATGACCCTGGTGCTGGTGGTTGCGACCCTGATCAACGAAAAAACCGACTTTGCCAACCTGTTCGATGGCAGCTGGATCTACATGATCCCGGTGTTCAACATCGCCGTGTTCTGCTTCTCGGCGCAGTACGTCGTACCGGAAATGGCCCGTGGCTTCAGCCATGCGCCCAAGCGCCTGCCGGTTGCCGTGATCACCGGCATGGTGATTACCTTCATCCTGCTGGCCATCGTGCCGATGTCGGTGATCGCCCTCAACGGCCTGGAAAACCAGACCGAAGTGGCCACCCTGGCGTGGGGCCAGGCCCTGGGGCAGTGGGCGTTCTACACCGCCAACACCTTTGCCCTGTGCGCCATGATGACCTCGTACTGGGGCCTGGGCGGCAGCTTCCTGACCAACATCTTCGACAAGTTCAAGAGCCTGGGTTCGGAAAGCAACCCCAAGAACCGCCTGCTGGTGCTGGCCATCGTCTGCGTACCGCCGTTCATCCTGGCCTACAGCGGCATGGTCGGCTTTGTTAACGCGCTGTATTTTGCCGGTGTGTTCAGCGGCGTGATCCTGTCGATCATGCCGATCCTGATGCTGCGCTCGGCGCGCAAGAATGGCGACATCGTCCCTGCCTGGCAGTGCGGCTGGATTGCTCATCCGCTGATCCAGGTGCTGGTCGTGATCCTGTACCTGTGCAGCATGATGTATGCGATTGCCAGTGCGTTTGGCTGGTTGCCTGGCGGCTGGTAAGGCTGCGGGGCTGGTGTTGTGCAAAGGCCGGTGCAGTGTTGCACCGGCCTTTTTTGTTGCCCTCAGAAATGCCATTCCACATGCAGGGTTGGTGCCCTGGTGTGGGTGCCGGGCTTGCCGTGCGAGCCGTACTTGTGCCGCCAGTACTCGTAACCCGGGCCGATCAGCAGGGTGTTCTTGCGGTTGAACGCCAGTTGCCCGACATCGACCATCAACGCGGTGCGGACCTGGGTTTCTTCCGAGGTGTCGGCCTTGAAGTAGTCCTTGCCCTTGTCGGTCTTGTACAGGCCAAAACCCTGGAACTTCAGCGGCACGCCGCCGAGCTGGAAGGGAAGGCCCCAGGCTACGTGCAGCAGGTAATGAGGGTCGAAGTCGACGTTCTCGGTGGCGCAGCTGGACACACCGCAATGGTTCCATTCATAGGCGTACAGCAAGCTGACATCCAGATACCCGGGAACGTCGAACTTGAGCGTCGGGCCCACCTCCAGCATGCGCTTGCGGTTGGCGAACGCGGTGTTCTTGTAGTTGAGCTCGATGCCGGTGGTCAGCGCGACTTCCTTGACCGGGCCGAAGGCCAGCGAGCGGTCGAAGACCTTGCCCAGGTACAGCTGGTGCCGATACACCAGATACCCTTCAGTGGCCCCGGAGTGGCTGTCTTTTTTCGGGTCGTGGTGGTCGGAACGCAACACGTCCAGATTGAAGAAGTGTTGCCCCAGTGAGTAGCCGCTGGCATGCCCCAATTGCAGGATGTTCTTCTGGATCTTGTCGGCGATGCCTGGCTCGGTGAAGTCGGTGCCGTAGCGATAACCGATGAAGGTGTCGCTCCAGGTCGTGGCGTGTACAGCGCTGGCCAAGGGCAGGAGCAGGCAGGCCAGGAACAGGGTGAACGCGTTTTCTTGTAATTGTTTTGAGTTCATTTTTCAGGTTCCGAATCTCAGTTGCCGGTGGCCGGGACGTTCGCCGTATCAACGACGGGGCGGGCATCGCCGGGCATGAAAAACATGCACAACGTGGCGACGGCAAAGAACCCGGCACACACCAGTAGCCCCAGCGCCAGGCTGTAGCTGCTGGCAATGCTGCTGAGCAGCAGCGGTGCGAAAGCGGCCAGGCCCCGGC
>Ga0247821_10001677_pt1 | contig 12360 bp, 13 predicted proteins | sample 13C_Glycerol_Day_FD_192481 | JGI IMG/M metagenome (GOLD analysis project Ga0247821, IMG submission 192481) | Soil microbial communities from agricultural site in Penn Yan, New York, United States - 13C_Glycerol_Day14 | ecosystem: Environmental > Terrestrial > Soil > Agricultural land | place... | reverse complement strand
GCGCGGGTCCGCGAGATCGCCGACCGCCTGCACCGCGGGAGGTGCCGTGAATGCTGCGGCGTTGGCCGCACGCTGCTCGCGATCCGCGATGTCGAACGCGAGGTTCAGCGCGGCCAGCACCGCGATGCGGTCGCGCGCCTTCACCTTGCCCGCATCGCGGATGCGGCACATCGCCGTGTCCACCTTCTCGACCGCTTCGAGCAGCCGGCCTTCGCCGCCCTCGGGGCAGCCGAGCAGGTAGCTCTGGCCCATGATCTGGACTTCGATCTGCTTGTTGGCGGGCATCGTGGTCCTCAGGCCGCGGAGTTGATGTCGGGCAGGCGCTCGAGCAGCGCCTCCACGCGGGCGCGGGCCGCCGACAGCCGCGAGCGCAACGAATCGCGCTCGCCGGTGAGCAGCTCCACCTGCTGCGCCAGCAGCGCGTTGGTGCGCTGCAGTTCCTCGTAACGCACGAGCAGCCGTTCCACTCGTTCGGCGATCTGGTCGACCTGGGAAGCACTGGCCATGGGGGGAATTCTAGAGGGGGCCTCTCTCGATTACATCTAGAATCAACCTCGTTGGTGCTCGCGGTGTGGTTCTCATGCCGCAGTTCAACGGGAAGCAGGGAGCCCGATGCAAACGGGCCAACCTGCGCTGCCCCCGCAACGGTAAGCGGATGGCGTCCTCGCAAGAAGGCGCCCCTCCATCCTCCGAGCCACTGGCGCCCTCGCGGCGATCTGGGAAGGCCGATGGAGCGTTTCTCCGCCAGCCCGGATACCGGCCAACGAGGAGGTCGCGCGCCGCGCGGCCGTGTCGCCCATCCGCCGGCGGGGAAGCCGGCGCGGGCATGCAACCGTGTCTGTTCCCACCATGAAGGTCTCCCGCCATCCGGGCCGTTTCGCGAAGCTTCCGCTCGCGCTGGCCACGCTCGTCCCGCTGTTCGCCTCCGCCCAGTCCGTGGCGCTGAAGGAAACCGTGGTCACCGCCACCCGCACCGCGACACGCGCCGACGAACTGGTCAGCGACGTGCGCGTGATCGACCGCGCCGCCATCGAGGCGTCCAACACCCGCACGCTCACCGAGCTGCTCACGCGCACCGCCGGCGTGCAGATGACCGCCAATGGCGGCCGCGGCAAGACCAGCAGCGTGTTCATCCGCGGCACCGAGAACCGCCACGCGATCCTGCTGGTGGACGGCGTGCGCTACGGCTCCGCCACCGCCGGCACGCCGACGTGGGAAACCATCCCCGTCGAGATGATCGAGCGCATCGAAGTGCTCAAGGGCCCGGCCTCCGCGCTGTACGGCAGCGAAGGCGTCGGCGGTGTCGTGCAGGTGTTCACCCGCAAGGGCCGCGAAGGCTTCCACCCGAACGCCGCGGTCACCGCGGGCAGCTACGGCTACTGGAGCGGCAACGCCGGCTTCGCCGCGGGGCAGGGCCCGCTGAAGACCTCGCTGTCGGTGCAGCGCGAGCGCGAGCGCGGCTTCAACGCGACCCAGCCCTACGTGCAGCCCGCGAGCAACTTCAACCCGGACCGCGACCCGTTCTGGCAGGACTCGCTGTCCGGCAGCCTGGCCTACGACTTCGGCGGCGGCTGGAGCGCCGACACCAGCCTGCTGTACACCGACGGCGTCAACCACTTCGATGAAGGCGGCCTGGGCATCGACCGCCAGAGCGCGATCCGCGCGGTGCTGGCGCAGGCCGGCCTGAACGGCCGCCTCACGTCCGCCTGGACCACGTCGCTGCGCGTCTCGCGCGGCACCGACACCGCCAATGCGCTGGTCGCGCGGCCGATCAACTTCAGCGCCTTCCGCACCGACCAGACCGCCATCGAATGGCAGAACACGGTGGAGACGCCGCTGGGCGCCGCCGTGCTGGGGCTGGAGCAGCGCGAGCAGGAGGTCTCGGGCAGCACGGCCTATCCGGTGACCTCGCGCGACATCACCTCGGCCTTCGCCGGCCTGAACGGCTCGGCCGGCCGCCACAGCTGGCAGGCCAACGTGCGCCGCGACCGCAACTCGCAGTTCGGCAATGCCGACACCTGGTTCGCGGGCTACGGTTTCCGCATCGCCGAAGCCTGGCGCGTGCACGCGTCGCGCGGCACCTCGTTCGTGGCGCCTTCGTTCAACCAGCTGTACTTCCCCGGCTTCGGCAACCCGGACCTCGCCCCCGAGCACGGCCGCAACACCGACCTGGGCGTCACCTGGACCTCGGGCGCGCACGAGGTCAAGCTGGTGCGATTCGACAACCGCCTGAAGGACCTGATCGTCAACGCGGCCGGCCCATCCGGGCTGCTGATGCCGCTGAACGTGCAGCGCGCCCGCATCGAAGGCTGGTCGCTCGGCTACGCCGGCAAGCTGGACAGGACCACGCTGCGCGCCGACCTCGAGCTGCTGGACCCGCGCAACGAGTCCACCGGCCGCCAGCTGCAGCGCCGCGCGCGCGAGCAGCTGACACTGGGTGCCGACCACGCCCTCGGCGCCTGGCGCTTCGGCGGCTCGCTGCTGGCGGTGGGCCATCGCTTCGACGACACGGCCAACACGCGGCGCCTGGGCGGCTACACCACGGTGGACCTGTTCGCCGACTGGCAGTTCGCCCGCGACCTCGCGCTGCAGTTGCGGCTGAACAACCTGGCGGACAAGTACTACGAGACCGCGTTCGGCTACAACCAGCCGGGCCGCGCCGTGTACGCCACGCTGCGCTGGCAGCCGAAGTAAGCTGCTTCGATGCCCGCGAACCGCCCCGGCCCCCAGCGCATCGTCTGCCTCACCGAGGAGACGACGGAGTGGCTGTACCTGCTGGGGGAAGAGGCGCGGATCGTGGGCATCTCCGGCTACACCGTCAGGCCGGCGCGCGCGCGGCAGGAGAAGCCGCGCGTCAGCGCCTTCCTCTCGGCCAAGATCGACCGCATCCTCGAGCTGAAGCCCGACTGCGTGTTCGGCTTCTCCGACCTGCAGGCCGACATCGCGGCCGAGCTGGTGCGCAAGGGCGTGCAGGTCACCGTGTTCAACCAGCGCAGCGTGGACGAGATCTTCTCCATGCTGTGGCAGGTGGCGGCGCTCGTGGGGCAGGCCGATCGCGGATCGGAACTGCTGGCCGGGATGCGGCAGCGCCTGCAGGCGATCGAGGCCGCGGGCCGCGCGCTGCCGCGGCGCCCGCGCGTGTTCTTCGAGGAATGGGACGAGCCGCCCATCAGCGGCATCCGCTGGGTGAGCGAACTGGTTCGCATCGCGGGCGGCGACGACCTGTTTCCCGAACTCGCGGTCCAGTCGCTGGGCAAGGACCGCATCGTGGCCGACCCCGGCGAGATCGTGCGGCGCAACCCCGACATCGTGGTCGGCTCCTGGTGCGGCAAGAAATTCCGGCCCGAGCGCGTGGCCGCGCGGCCCGGCTGGGACGCGGTGAACGCGGTGCGTGACGCGCAGCTGTTCGAGATCAAGTCGGCCGACATCCTGCAGCCCGGGCCGGCGGCGCTGACCGACGGCGTGGAGCAACTGCATCGCATCGTGCTGCGCTGGTCGCAAGAGGTGAAGGCATGAGGGTCGCGCGAAGCGACCTGATCCTGGGCGGCCAGAAGAGCGGAAAGACCGCGCGCGCCGAATCGCTGGCCGCCGCCTGGCTGGCACTGTCGCCCGACCACCAGGCCGTGTACATCGCCACGGCGCAGGCCTGGGACGAGGAGATGCGCGAGCGCATCGCGCGCCACCGCCGCGACCGCGCCGAGCGCGTGCCGCGCATGCGCACGGTCGAGGAGCCGCTCGCGCTGGCGCAGGCCATCGGCCACCACAGCCGGCCCGACACGCTGATCGTGGTGGACTGCCTCACGCTCTGGCTCACGGCCCAGCTGATGCCGGCCGTGGACCCGGGCGAGGGCGCGACCGAGGCGCGCGAGACCCCGCCCGCCTCGCTGGCCGGCGCGGTGGCCGCGTGCGCCGGCCCGCTCGTGCTCATCAGCAACGAGATCGGCCTGGGCGTGATCCCGATGGGCCGCGAGGTGCGCAACTTCGTCGATGCGCTGGGCACGCTCAACCAGCTCGCTGCCGCGGCCTGCGAACGGGTGACGCTGATGTCGGCCGGGCTGGCGCTCACGCTGAAGGGCGCGACATGAAGGCCTGGCTGGTCGCGCTCGCCGTCGCCGCCTGCCTCGCGCCGCTGCACGCCACCGCGGTGCAGGTCGTGGACGACCGCGGCAGGACGATAGAACTTCGTGAGCCGCCGCGTCGCATCGTGACGCTGCTGCCTTCCCTCACCGAGACCGTGTGCGAGCTCGGCGCCTGCGACCGGCTGGTGGGCGTGGACAACTTCTCCAACTGGCCCGACCGCGTGCTGCGCCTGCCGCACGTGGGCGGCCTGGACGACGCCAGCATCGAGCAGATCGTGGCGCTCAAGCCGGACATCGTGCTGCTGTCCGCCACCTCGCGCGCGCTGGGGCGGCTGGAAGGCCTGGGCCTGCGCGTGATGGGCCTGGAGCTCAAGACCCTGGCCGATGTTCGGCGCGGGCTGGGCAAGGTCGGGCAGCTGCTCGACGTGCCGGGCGCCGAGCAGGTCTGGTCGCGGATCAACGAGGAAGTGGATGCGGCCGCACGCACGCTGCCGGCGAAGCTGCGCGGCACCACGGTCTACTACGAGGTCGGCGGTGGCTACGCGGCCAGCGAGTCCTCGCACATCGGCGAGATCCTTTCGCGCGTGGGCGGCGCGAACGTGGTGCCCGGCAATCTCGGCACGGTACCCAAGCTCAATCCCGAATTCGTGGTGCGCGCCGACCCGCAGGTGATCATGTTCTCGGACCGCAACGTCGCCGAGCTGCCGACGCGGCCCGGCTGGTCGCGCATCCGCGCGGTGAGGGAAGGGCGCCTGTGCGCCTTCACCGCCGCGCAGGGCGACGTGATCGTGCGGCCCGGCCCGCGCCTCGGCGAATCGGCGCGGCTGATGGTGCAGTGCCTCAAGGGTGAGCTGAAAGGGCGGCCGTGAAGCGCGAGGCCGCGCCGGCGATGCCGATCACAAGCGAGGAAGCCGTGGACCCGGCACCGCGCTCGCCGCTGTCCGTGGCGCTCGTGCTCGTCGCCGCCACGCTGCTGTTGCTGGCCGTGGGCACCGCGGTCGGTTCGCTCGGTTGGGAGCCGCTCTGGAGCGGCGCCGACACCGCGAACGCCATCCTCTGGGAGATCCGGCTGCCGCGATCGATGGGCGCCTGGCTGGCCGGCGCGCTGCTCGGGCTGGCCGGCGCGGTGGCGCAGGGCCTGTTCCGCAACCCGCTCGCCGATCCTTACCTGCTCGGCAGCGCGACGGGCGCCGCGTTCGGCGTGGCCGTGATGCTGGTGCTGATCGGCGTCACGCCGATGGCCGCCGGCGGCTGGGTCGCGCGTCTCGGGCTCACGGGCGCGGGTTTCGTCGGCGCTGTCGTCGCCGTGCTGGTCACGCTGGGCCTGGCTCGCGGCGTGCAGCACACGCTGCGCCTGCTGCTGGCCGGCGTGATTGTCGGCATGCTGTTCGGCGCGCTGTCCGCGCTGGTGATGTTCCGGGTGCCGGACATCCTGCGGTCGATGCAGGCCTTCCTGCTCGGCACCACCGGCTTCCTGGGCTGGGGCAGCGTGGGACTGCTGGGCGTGCTGTTCGCGCTGTCGGTGCTGGTGGCGGTGGGCTTCAGTCCGGCGCTGGATGCACTGGCACTGGGCGAGTCGACCGCGATCAGCCTGGGCATCCCGTTGCCGAAAGTGCGCGTGGGCCTGGTCGGCGTGATGGCGCTGGCCACCGGCGCCGCGGTCGCGCAAGTCGGCCTGATCGCCTTCATCGGCCTGCTCGCGCCGCACCTGATTCGCGCGGCCGTCAAGCCGACGCACCGCTGGCTGCTGCCGCTGGCCGCGCTCGCGGGTGGCGTCCTGCTGCTGGCCGCCGACGTGCTGGCGCGCTGGCTGCTCGCGCCGCAGGAGCTGCCGGTCGGCGTGCTCACCGCCATCCTCGGCGGCGGCTACCTGCTGTGGCTGATGCACCGGAGGCCGCTGTGACGCCGGCCTTGCGCGCATCGGCGCTGCGCGTCTCGCTGGGCGGACGCGAGGTGCTGCGCGGCATCGACCTGTCGATCCCCGCCGCGCGCTGGACCGCGGTCGTCGGGCCGAACGGCGCCGGCAAGACCACGATGCTCAAGGCGCTCGCCCACCTGCTGCCCGCGCGCGGCGGCGTGGAGATGCTGGGCCGCGGCGCGTGGACCGACCGCGAGCGCGCCCGGCAGCTCGCGTGGCTGGGACAGAACGAATCCGGCGCCGAGGACCTGCGGGCCCACGACGTCGTGATGCTCGGCCGCCTGCCGCACCAGCCCTGGCTGGGCGGTGCTTCGGTGGGGGACCAGGCGATCGTGGAGGACGCGATGCGCCAGACGCAGTGCTGGGACTGGCGCCTGCGCCCGCTGGGCCAGCTGTCCGGCGGCGAGCGCCAGCGCGTGCTGCTGGCGCGCGCGCTGGCCGTGCGCGCGCCCTTGCTGCTGATGGACGAACCGCTCGCCAACCTGGACCCGCCGCACCAGGCCGACTGGCTGGCCATCGTGCGCCGCCACGTCGCGGCCGGCGGCACGGCCGTCAGCGTGCTGCACGAATTGAACATGGCGCTGCACGCCGACGAGCTGGTGGTGATGGACCAGGGCCGAATCGCCCACCACGGCAAGTGCGCCGATCCCGCCACCCACGAAGCGCTGCGCGAAGTGTTCGCGCGGCGCGTGCGCGTGCATGCGCTGGCGGGGCAGTGGGTCGCGCTGCCCGACACCGTCGAAACCTAGAACACAGACATGCAGATCGAGAACCCACCCTCCGCCAAGCCGTACGACAAGCCCGAAGGCGAGCGTCGCGGGCTGGTCATCGTCAACACCGGCGACGGCAAGGGCAAGAGCACGGCCGCCTTCGGACTGGCGCTGCGTGCGCACGGCCGCGGCAAGGCGGTGAAGATCTTCCAGTTCATGAAGGTGCCCACGGCCCGCTTCGGCGAGCACCGCATGTTCGAGCAGATCGGCATCCCGATCGAAGGCCTGGGCGACGGCTTCTCCTGGAAGAGCCAGGACCTGGAGCGATCGGCCCAGCTCGCGCGCGACGGCTGGCAGCGGGCGCGCGAAGCCATCCTGGGCGGCGAGCTGTTCCTGGTGGTGCTGGACGAACTGACCTATCCGCTGATCTACGGCTGGCTGCCGCTCGACGACGTGCTGGCCACGCTGCGCGGGCGGCCCACGCACGTGCACGTGTGCATCACCGGCCGCCGCTGCCCGCCCGAGATCGTGGAACTCGCGGACACGGTGACCGAGATGCAGAAGGTCAAGCACGCGTTCAACGCCGGCGTTCCGGCGCAGCGCGGGATCGAGGACTGACGCGCCGTGACTTCGCTCGCTGCCGCGATGGCCCTGGTGTTCGCCTTCGCGCTCGACCGTGCCTTCGGCGAGCCCGCCACCCGCTGGCATCCCGTCGGCTGGATGGGCCGCTATCTCGGCTGGATCGGCGGGCGCATCGCGCCGCGCGAGCCGCAGCCCGAGCGCGACCTGCGCAGCTTCTGGTCGGGCGCGCTGGCGTGGTGGGGCGGGGCGCTGCTCGTGCTGGTGGCCGCGTTGCTGCTGCAGGAACTGGCCGTGGCGCTGGGGATCGGCGGCGCGGTGATCGCGGGCATCGCGCTCAAGACCATGCTGTCGTGGCGCATGCTGCACGACGAGGTGAGGGACGTGGAGATCGCGCTGGGCCAGTCGCTGGACTCGGGGCGCCGGCAGCTCGGCCGCCTGGTCAGCCGCGAGGTGATGCGGCTCGACGAGGCGCAGGTGCGCGAGAGCGCCATCGAATCGCTGGCCGAGAACCTGAACGACTCGGTGGTGGCGCCGGTGTTCTGGTTCCTGGTGGCGGGATTGCCGGGCGCGATGCTCTACCGCTTCGCCAACACCGCCGACGCGATGTGGGGCTACCGCGGCCTGCGCGCCGGCGCGGACTGGACCTGGGCCGGCAAGTGGGCCGCGCGCGCCGACGACGTTCTGTCGTGGGTGCCGGCGCGGATCACGGCGCTGCTGATCACGATCGTCGCGGGTGGGCTGCCGCTCCCCGCGCTGTACCGCGAATCGCGAAAGACGCCTTCGCCCAACGGCGGCTGGCCGATGGCGGCGATGGCGCTCGCGCTGGGCGTTTGCCTGCGCAAGCCGGGCGTGTATGAACTGAACGCCGGCGCTTCGCCGCCGCAGGCCGCGCACACCGCGCAGGCCCTGCGGATTTCGCGCTGGAGCGTGGGTTTGCTGCTCGTCGCGGGCAGCATGGTGTCGTGGAAAGGATGGCTGGGGTGAGCGGGGCAAGGATCCACGGAGGGCCGGACGCGGGCGGCGTGCTGCCGCACGATTTCTCGGCGAATGCGAATGCCTGCGGGCCGTGGGCCGCGGCGCAGCTGGCGATCGCGGCGGCCGAGGCGCAGCACTATCCCGACCCGGCGTACACCGAACTGCGCGCCGCGCTGGCGGACCGCCACGGCGTGGCCCCGGCGCGGGTGGCGCTGGCGGGCAGCGGCAGCGAGTTCATCTACCGCGTCACGGCGTGGGCGGCACGGCGCGGGGCCAAGGCGGTGAGCGTCCCGCAGCCGGGCTACGGCGACTACGCCGCGGCGGCTTCGGCATGGGGCCTGCAACTGGCGTCGGACGAAGAGGGCGCGCAGCTCGCATGGGCCTGCGAGCCCTCGAGCCCGCTGGGACGCAGCGACGCGCGCCTTTCGACTTTGCGCAGCCATCCGGGGACCGTGGTCGTGGACCGCGCCTACGAACCGCTGCGCCTCTTCGGCATCCGCCGCCCGACACCGCCGAACGCCTGGGAGCTGTGGACGCCGAACAAGGCGTTGGGGCTCACGGGCGTGCGCGCCGCCTACGCCATCGCGCCCGCGGGCGGCGAGGCGCTGGTCGAGGAACTGGAAGCGCTCGCGCCCTCGTGGCTGCTGGGCGCGCACGGCGTGGCCCTGCTGCAGGCCTGGTGCGAGCCGACCTGCGCCGGCTGGCTCGAGCGCTCGCTGCCCACCTTGCGCGAATGGAAGCAGCGGCAGGTCGCGATCTGCGAATCGCTGGGCTGGACCGTGCAGGCGAGCGACGCCAACTTCTTCGTCGCGGCCGCGGAGCTCACGCCCGAGGCGCATGAAGCGCTGCGCGAGCGCGGCATCCGCCTGCGCGATTGCACCTCGTTCGGACTGCCCGGCCATGTGCGCCTGGCGGTGCGCCCGCCCGCTTCGCAGGACGCGCTGCGCCGCGCGGTGGAGGCCCTGCGATGACCGCGCGCTGCGTGATGGTGCTGGGCACCACCAGCGGCGCCGGCAAGAGCTGGCTGGCCACGGCGCTCTGCCGCTGGTACGCGCGCCAGGGCCTGAAGGTGGCGCCGTTCAAGGCGCAGAACATGAGCAACAACGCGCGCGTCGTGGCCGGCGGCGAGATCGGCAGCGCGCAGTACTTCCAGGCGCTGGCCGCGCGTGCCGAACCGGACGTGCGCATGAACCCGCTGCTGCTCAAGCCCGAGCGCGACACGCACAGCCAGGTGGTGCTGCTCGGGCAGGTCGATGAAGCGCTCTCGCGCCAGTCGTGGCGCGGCCGCAGCGCCAGCGTGTGGCCGCAAGTGCGCGACGCGCTGGACCAGCTGCGGGCGGAGAACGACGTCGTGGTGATCGAGGGCGCGGGTTCGCCGGCCGAGATCAACCTGAAGGACAGCGACATCGTGAACATGCGGGTGGCGCTGCACACGCAGGCGCGCTGCCTGCTGGTGACCGACATCGACCGCGGCGGCGCTTTCGCGCACCTGTACGGCACCTGGGCGCTGCTGCCGGCGGAGGAACAGTCGCTGATCCGCGGCTTCGTGCTCAACAAGTTCCGCGGCGACGCCTCGCTGCTGGCGCCGGCGCCGCAGCGGCTGCAGGAGATCACGGGCATCCCGACGGTGGCGACCTTGCCGATGTGGTGGCAGCACGGGCTGCCGGAGGAAGACGGCTGGTACGGGGCGCCCTCGCCCGGAGGCGAAGGGGGCAAGACCGTTGCGATCGTGGCCTATCCCCGCATCAGCAACCTCGACGAATTCCAGCCGCTGGCCCAGGTCTCCGGGCTGCGCCTGAAATGGGTGCGCTCCGCGCGCGAGCTCGACGATGCCGACTGGATCGTCCTGCCCGGTTCCAAGCACACCAGCTCCGACCTGGCCTGGCTGCGCGAGCAGCACCTCGATCGCGCGATCGCCGCGCACGCGGCGAAAGGCGGCGCGGTGCTCGGCGTGTGCGGCGGCCTGCAGATGCTGGGCGAGGCGCTGGTCGACACGCACGGCATCGACGGCAACGCACCCGGCCTCGGGCTGCTGCCGCTCGTCACGCAGTTCGAACCCGACAAGACCGTGCGCCGCACGCGCGCTACCTTCGGCGCGCTCCAGGGCGAGTGGGCCGCGCTGTCGGGCGTCGAAGTCGCCGGCTACGAGATCCACCACGGCCGGACCGCCCAGCATCCCGCCATGGCGGCGGCGCTGCCGGTGCTGCCTTCCGCCCTGGGCTGGCAGAACGCCGCGGGCAACGTGCTGGGCGTCTACCTGCACGGCCTGTTCGAGGACGCCAACGTGTTGCGCGCCCTGTTTGGCGCCCAGGCGCCCGCGCCGGACGGCGTGTACGACGGCCTGGCCGACTTCATCGATCGCCATTTCACCCCCGGCGTCCTCCAGGAGCTGATCCGTTGAGCCTTCCCGACCTGCAAGACCCCCGACTCGCCGAACGCCTGCAGCACCTGCTGGACCACAAGACCAAGCCGCTGGGCGCGCTGGGCCGCATCGAAGCGCTGGCGCTGCAGATCGGCCTGGTGCTGGGCACCGAATCGCCGCAGCTGGAGCAGCCGCAGCTGGTGGTGTTCGCCGGCGACCACGGCCTGGCCGCGCGCGGCGTCTCGGCCTACCCGAGCGACGTCACCTGGCAGATGGTGGAGAACTTCCTCGCCGGCGGCGCCGCCGTCAGCGTGCTCGCCCGCCAGCACGGCCTGGCGCTGACGGTGGTGGACTGCGGCGTGCGCCACGAGTTCGCACCGCGGCCCGGCCTGCTGGTTCGCAAGGTCGCGCCCGGCACCGCCGACGCTCTCGAGGGCCCGGCGATGACGCCGGCCCAGTGCCGCCAGGCGATCGACATCGGCCGCGAGGTGGTGGCCGCCCAACCGGGCAACGCGCTGCTGCTGGGCGAGATGGGCATCGGCAACACGTCGGCGGCCTCGCTGCTGCTGGCGCGCCTGACCGGCAGCGACCTGGCCGACTGCGTGGGCTCCGGCACCGGCCTCGACGAGGCCGGACTGGCGCGCAAGCGCGAGGTGCTGCAGCGGGTGCTGGAACGCCACGCCGATGCCCGCGAGCCGCTCGACGTGCTGGCGGCCTTCGGCGGCTTCGAGATCGCGGCGATGGCCGGCGCGGTGCTGGAAGCCGCGGCGCGGCGCAAGGTGATCGTGGTGGACGGCTTCATCTCCAGCGCCGCCGTGCTGGTGGCGCGCGCGCTGGAGCCGCGCGTGCTGCAGCGTTGCGTGTTCTCGCACCGCTCCGGCGAATGCGGCCACGGCCTGATGCTGCGGCACCTGGGGCCGGACCCGCGCACGCCGGCGCGGGCGCTGATCGACCTGGACCTGCGCCTGGGCGAGGGCTCGGGCGCGGCGCTCGCGTGGCCGCTGCTGGTGTCGGCGTGCGCGCTCTTGCGCGAGATGGCCAGCTTCGAGTCGGCCGGCGTAGCCCGTTCGGGTTAATACCCAGCCTCCCCGGCCTCACGGGGCTCGTGGCCGGGCTATCCTGCTCCGTACGACAACCCCCTTGGAGGGCACGCCATGTACAAGCGGATCCTGTTGGCTTACGACGGCAGCGACGCCGGCCAGAAAGCGCTGCTCGATTGCCAGGAACTGGCGCAATGGGCGGGTGAACAGGCCCAGCTCAAGCTGATCGCCGTCATGCCGTCGGCCATGAGTTTCGTGGGCCTGGAAGGCGGCGTGTACGACGTGGAGCTGGAAGAGCGCGAGCGCGCCAAGTACCAGTCGATCCTGCAGGACGGCCTGCGCCGGCTGGAGCAGGCGGGCTACACGGCGCGGGGCGAGGTGGTCACCGGCGAGGCGATCGACGAGATCACCAAGTGCGCCAGGAAGATGGACGCCGAACTGATCGTGGTGGGGCACAAGCACCTCGACAGCTGGGCCGCGCGCTGGTGGCGCGGGTCGATCTCCGGCGCGCTGATCGAGCACGCTCCCTGCAACGTCCTGGTGGTCATCACGCACTAGGCGACCCCAACTTTGCGAGCCGGACACGTTCCGGCCACCCGGGGGACACCTGCCTGCGGCAAGCTCGGGTGGCCGCGTGGGAGGTACGCTAGTCCGTTCCGCGCGCAGCGCACAGGACAAGAATGCAAGCCGACCC
>Ga0247821_10001676_pt1 | contig 12367 bp, 12 predicted proteins | sample 13C_Glycerol_Day_FD_192481 | JGI IMG/M metagenome (GOLD analysis project Ga0247821, IMG submission 192481) | Soil microbial communities from agricultural site in Penn Yan, New York, United States - 13C_Glycerol_Day14 | ecosystem: Environmental > Terrestrial > Soil > Agricultural land | place... | reverse complement strand
GGTCACCATCGAGCTGGAATTCCTGCTCGTGCTCGAGGGTGATCTCGGCGGACTTGCCCTGGAAATACTCCACTGATTCGGTCTCCTGCTTGTTCCGGCCGAAAATCCCGGCAACAACCCCCAGCCAGCCGAGCCGGCCCCGCGGGGCCAGGACCAGCAGGTCCAGCACGCCGTCGTCGACCTTGGCATCCGGGAAGATCTCGACCCCGCCCATGATCCGGCCGCAGTTGCCGATCATGACGCTGCGGATCCTGCGGCGGACGGGTTCGGCGCCGTCGACGCTGATCCGCGCTTTGACCGGCTTTCCGGGAAGTTTGCGGATGCCCGCCTCCACGTACGCGAGCCAGCCCATGCGGTCCTTCAGCACATCGACGGTGTCGGCCATGATCGCGGCGTCGTAGCCGAGTCCGGCCATCACCAGGAACACCTGCTCGTCGTCCGAGTGGTTCAGCCGCGCCTTGACGACGTCGATGGTCTTTTCGCTGCCGTTGAGCACGTCGTAGCAGGCCGAAACGGGATCGGTGATGTCCACGCCGAGGTTGCGGGCCAGGAGGTTTCCGGTGCCCAGCGGCACCAGGCCCATGGGCGTTCCGGTGCCGGCGAGCACCTCGGCGACGCAGCGCACGGTCCCGTCGCCGCCGGCGGCAATAACGACGTCGACGCCGGCCTCCAGGGCCTGGCGCGCCTGGCCGGCCCCCGGGTCTTCGACCGTGGTCTCAAGCCAGAGCGGCTCGGCCCAGCCCTGCGTTTCACACAGCCGGAGGATTGCGCCCTGAAGCGCCGGACCAACTGATTTGGCGGGGTTGATGACTACGGCGGCGCGCCGAACCTGTGGGGTGCTGTCCGGCGCGGGATTGTTCTCTGGCATGGCATCCTTCGAAAGGCAAGGGGGCGTGGGGTGTCCCGGATTGAAATCCTAGCGGGATTCCGCGCGTAACCTCCGCAGCCGGGGCCCCAACCGTGGACGTCCGCGCGCCGGAGTCACTAGACTGGCCATGCTCAAGTACTGGAGCCCGCCGACCCAAGCATCTCCGGGCCGGCTGCCTGTCCGGATCAGCCTGACAGGCGGCACTCCAGGGGCGGAAAGCGGGAGCATATGTCCGAACCACAGGAGAACTACTCGGCTGAGGCCGACGCGTCCAGCACGGATCCGCACGACTGGGGCCGCGCCATGGCTCGGGCGGTCACGCGGCTGGCCGAGCAGCTTGCCCCGGCGGACAGCGAGGACATCCATGCCTCCCTGGTGGGCAGGGACCTGCATCTCAAGATCCGGGACGACGAGGCAGGGGTCATCATCACGGTCTCCACCGCACCGGCAGCGGACCCTCCCAGCTGAGCTCCCCTGGCGCCCTGAGGCGCCCCACCCCTAACGCCCGGAGGACAGGTCCGCGGAGATGACTTCGGCGGTGGCCACCGTTGCCGCCCGCACGGAGTCCAGGTAGGCCGCCGGGTCCGGCCGGCTCGCGACCGACTGGGCCTGCAATGACACGTTGATGGCGGCGACCACCTTGGGGCCGTCGTGGATCGGCGCGGCAATCGACATCAGCCCGAGTTCGAGTTCCTGGTTCAGCAGGCACCAGCCCTGCTCGCGCACGGTGGCCAGTTCGGCGAGCAGTCCCTCGCGTGTCCCGATGGCCAGCGGGGTCAGCGGCCGGATGTCGGTGCGGGCAAGGTAGTCCTGCAGCTGGTCGGGCGGCAGCGCCGCCAGCAGCACCCTGCCCATCGACGTGGCGTACGCCGGAAACCGGGTGCCGACGGTGATGCCGACGGTCATGATCCGGCGGGTCGCCACCCGGGCGATGTAGGCGATGTCCGTGCCTTCCAGCACGGCGGCCGACGTCGACTCCCCCAGCTGGAGCGACAGCTCCTCCAGGTGGGGCTGGGCGAGCTGGGGCAGCGACAGCCCCGACAGGTAGGCGTAGCCGAGCTGCAGCACCTTGGCGGTCAGCGCGAAGATCTTGCCGTCGGTGCGGACGTAGCCCAACTCCACCAGGGTGTACAGGAACCGCCGTGCCGTGGCCCGGGTGAGGTCCGTCCGGGCCGCCACCTCCGTCAGCGTCATCTTCGGATGGTCCGTGTCGAAGGCACGGATCACCGCCAGCCCGCGAGCCAGCGACTGCACGTACTGGTCACTGGCCGCCGGCGCGCCACCGGCCCTGGCGCCCTTTGCTGCGTCAATCATTTCCATGCCTCTCGGTCCCGCACCACTTTATCCGTGCGGGCGGATGCTCAGCTTCCGACGGCGGACGCGGCCCTGAGCGGCACCGGAACCATGCCCTGCAGCTCCTCGAGGGTGCAGCCGAAGGTTTCCCGGACCTCAACGCCGTCGGGGCCGGTCAGGAAGACGGCCTTGTCCGTGTACACGCGGGTCACACAGCCGATGCCGGTGAGCGGGTAGCTGCAGGTCTCGACGAGTTTGGAGACGCCTTCGCGGGTCAGGAGCGTCATCATGACGAAGACATCCTTGGCGCCGGTGGCGAGGTCCATGGCCCCGCCGACGGCCGGGATCGCGTCCGGCGCGCCGGTGTGCCAGTTGGCGAGGTCGCCGGTCGCGGAGACCTGGAAGGCCCCGAGCACGCAGATGTCGAGGTGACCGCCGCGCATGATCGCGAAGGAGTCAGCGTGGTGGAAGTAGGAGGCGCCGGGGAGTTCGGTCACCGGGATCTTGCCGGCGTTGATGAGGTCGCCGTCGATCTGGTCCCCGGTGGCTTCGGGGCCCATGCCCAGCATGCCGTTCTCGGTGTGGAGCGTGATGTTTTGCTCCGGCTCGAGGTAGTTGGAGACCAGGGTGGGCTGGCCGATGCCCAGGTTCACGAACGAGCCTGGCTTGATGTCCCGGGCCACGAGGCGGGCCAGGTCGTCGCGGCCCAGCGGCTTGTCGGAGGTCTGGATACCGGCCTGGCTGTTGGACTGCATGCTCATCTCAGGCCACCTTCACAATGCTGTTGACGTAGATTCCGGGGGTCACGATGACCTCCGGGTCGAGGCCGCCGGTGGGGACGATCTCGGAGACCTGGACCACGGTGTGTTTGGCCGCGGCGGCCATGATCGGGCCGAAGTTCCGGGCCGTCTTGCGGTAGACGAGGTTGCCCTTGCCGTCGGCCTGGAGGGCCTTGATCAGCGCGACGTCGGCGTGGATGGGTGTCTCGAAGACCTGCCCGCGGCCGTCGAGGATGCGGGTTTCCTTGCCTTCGGCCAGCATGGTGCCGTAGCCGGTGGGGGTGAAGAATCCGCCGATTCCGGCCCCGGCGGCGCGGATCCGCTCGGCGAGGTTGCCCTGCGGGACGAGTTCCAGCTCGATTTCCCCGGCGCGGAACTTCGCGTCGAAGTGCCAGGAGTCGGACTGCCGCGGGAAGGAGCAGATCATCTTCTTCACCCGGCCTTCCTTGATCAGCAGCGCCAGGCCCTGGTCGCCCTGGCCGGCGTTGTTGTTGACGACGGTGAGGCCGGTGGCGCCGCAGTCCATCAGCGCGTCAATGAGTTCGAAGGGCTGGCCGGCGTTGCCGAAGCCGCCGATCATGACGGTGGAGCCGTCCTTGATCCCGGCGACGGCCTCGCCGACGCTGTCTACAAAGTTCAGCATGTCCTAGCCCTTTACTGTGTTGGTTCCGGCAACGGTCATGTTTTCGAGCACGATGGCGAGGCCCTGGCCGACGCCGATGCAGATCGCGGCGACGCCCCAGCGTTCCCCGGAGGCCTGCAGGGACCGGGCCAGTGTGCCCAGGATCCGGCCGCCGGAGGCGCCCAGCGGGTGGCCCATGGCGATCGCGCCGCCGTGCCGGTTCACGATCGCGGGGTCGATGCCCCAGGCGTTGACGCAGGCCAGGGACTGCGCGGCGAACGCCTCGTTGAGTTCGACGGCGCCGACCTGGTCCCAGCCGATGCCGGCCTTGGCCAGGGCCTTGTTCGCGGCCTCCACCGGGGCGTAGCCGAAGTACTGCGGGTCGTTGGCGTGCGCGCCGCGCCCGGCGATCCGCGCCAACGGCTCCAGCCCGAGCAGACCGGCGGCCTTCTCGGACCCGAGCCAGGCCGCGGACGCGCCGTCGGACAACGGCGAGGCATTCCCGGCCGTCACCGTGCCGCCCTCGGCCCGGAACACGGTCTTCAGGCCGGCGAGCTTCTCGGCGGAGGACCCGGCCCGGATGCCCTCGTCCCGGACCAGGCCGGTGCCCGGGACCGGGGTGACGAGCCGGTCGTAGAACCCCTCGTCCCACGCCGCGGCGGCGAGGTTGTGCGAGGCCGCGGAGAACTCGTCCTGCGCCTCGCGTCCCACGCCGTACTTTTCGGCCAGCCGTTCGGTGGCCTCGCCCAGGGACACGGTCCAGTCCGGGCGCATGGCCGGGTTCACCAGCCGCCAGCCCAGCGTCGTGGACACCAGCGTCATGTCCCCGGCCGGGTAGGGCTTCTCCGTCTTGGGCAGCACCCACGGGGCGCGGGACATCGATTCCGCGCCGCCGACCAGCATCAGCTCCGCGTCACCGGTGTTGATCTGGCGCGAGGCGATGATCGCCGCGTCCAGCGAGGAGCCGCAGAGCCGGTTGACCGTGGTCCCGGGGATCGAGACCGGCAGCCCCGCCAGCAGGCTTCCCATCCGGGCGATGTTCCGGTTTTCCTCGCCCGCGCCGTTGGCGTTGCCGAACACAACCTCGTCGATCCGCTCGACGTCGAGGCCCGGTGCGCGCTTCACGGCCTCACCGATCACATGGGCCGCGAGATCATCCGGACGGACACCGGCGAGCCCGCCGCCGAACTTGCCAAACGGGGTCCGCACGGCGTCGTACAGGTAGGCCTGGTTCATGAGCTCTTGTCCATTTCAGAGTTGTCCATTTCTGTGTTGTCCATGGATTGGAAGACTTCCTGCGCTGTCTTGAAGGCGGTGTTGGCGGAGGGAACCCCGCAGTAGATGGCGGTCTGCAGCAGGATTTCCTTGATCTCGTCCCTGCTCAGGCCGTTGGTGACGGCGGCGCGGAGGTGCATGGCCAGTTCCTCCCAGTGGCCGTGGGCCACCATCGCGGTGATGGTGACCGCGGAGCGCATCTGCCGGGTCAGGCCCGGCCGGGTCCAGATGCCGCCCCAGGCGATCCGGGTGATCATGTCCTGGAAGTCCTCGGTGAAGGAATCCTTGTTGGCGTTGGCGCGGTCGACGTGCGCGGCCCCGAGCACCTCGCGCCGGACCGCCATTCCGCCGTCGTAGATTTCCTGGCTGGTGGCCTCCGGCTGCACGACGCCGTTGCGCGCTGCGCCGCTGGGATGTGCGCCGGAGGGCTGGGGGGCGTTCACCGGGCTGCCCCGCCGGATTCGGTCCAGGTGATGAGGCTCCGCAGCAGCTCCGCGACGTGGCCGGGCGCCTCAAACGGGGCCAGGTGTGCCACGCCTTCAAGGGTGACGGCGCTGGCGGTGCCGCCGCCGGCGGTGATCCCTTCGGCGACCGCCTCGGCGAACGACGGCGGGGCAACGCTGTCCTGGGCGCCTGCGACGGCCTGGGTGGGAACGGTGATGCTGCCGAGCTCGCCCCGGACGTCGAAGCCGGCGAGGGCCTCGCAGCAGAAGGCGTAGCTGAACCGGTCGGCGTCGCGCAGGCTGTGCAGCAGGCGGCCGCTGACTTCCGGCTGGCGTTCCATGAAGCCGGGGGCGAACCAGCGCTGCGCCGAGCCCTGGATCATCACAGGTGTCCCCTGGGTGCGGACGGTTTCCGCGCGTTCCAGCCAGCCTTCGGGCGTGCCGAGCTTCGCTCCGGTGCACTGCACGGACAGGCTCTTGAGCCGCTCGCCGTGCTTGATGCCCAGCTGCAGGCCGGTGGCCCCGCCCAGCGACACCCCGGCGTAGTGGAATCTCGCGCCCGGGGCGATCGAGTCCACGAGTTCGATGACGGCGTCTGCCAGTTCGGCGACGGTGAACGTCTCCGTCGCGGCCGGTGAAATTCCGTGGCCCGGCAGGTCCCAGGCGACGACGTCGACGTCGTCCCCGAGCAGGGCGCCGGCCTGGGACCACAGCAGCGTGGACGTGCCCAGGGACGGGCCCACGATGAGGAGGGGCTTGTCGCCCAGCGGGCGCTGGGGCGACAGCAGTACTGCTTTGACTGTTGGTTTAGCCACGGGAGGCTCCGTTCAGCTCGGGGGTCGGTGATGCGGTGGGGGAACCGGCGTCGGTGTCGCTGACGCGGGCGCTGTACTCCGGGTAGGCGGCGAGGATGCGCCGGGAGATGTCGGCGGCCTGGCCGAGGTAGCTGCCCGGATCGAGCAGCTCCTCCAGCCGGGCGTCGGAGAGCAGCTCCTGCGGGACGGCTGCGCGGAGCAGCCGCCGGTAGGTGGACGCCTGGTCCTGGGCCGGGACCCGGAGGGTCTCGTCCACGACGGCCTGCAGCCGCTGCTTGCCGTCCGCGCCGTTCTTGCCGCCAGCCAGGAGCGGTGCGACGGCGGCCGTGACGGCTTCGCTGAGCAGCAGCGGGCCGGACAGGTCCAGGTTCCGCCGCATGGCGCGGGGGAAGACCTGCAGGCCCTCGGCGAGTTCGCGGAGCTGCGCGGCGGCGCCGAGGCCGAGGCGGAGGAGCTGGCGGAGGGCCGGCCATTCGCTGTGCCAGGCACCGTCAGGGCGTTCGTCGTTGAAGTTGGCGGCGGCCAGGTGCAGCTGGGCGGCCTGGCCGGGCGCCTGGAGTGCCGCACTGCGGATCAGCACGGACAGCACCGGATTCTGCTTCTGCGGCATGGCGGAGGACCCGCCCCGGCCGGCAGCGCGGGGTTCGGCGAGCTCGGCGACCTCCGGCCGGCTGAGGAACAGCACGTCGGCGGCGATCTTTCCCGCAGCGTCGGTCACGGCGGCCAGGGCGTCGCCGAGGGATGTCACAGCCAGCCGGTTGGTGTGCCACGGCGCCGGGACCGCGGCGAGTCCGAGTTCCGCGGCCAGCCGGTCGGAGAGATCCAGGGCGCTGAGGCGTGAGCCCGCCGTCAGGACGGTGCCCGCGGCCAGGGTGCCGGCCGCTCCGCCGGTCTGTACGGGGAATTCGAGGGCCTCCAGCCGGCGGGCGGCCGCGGCGAGCCCGTGGAACCACTGGGCCGCCTTGAGCCCGAAGCTGAACGGCAGGGAGTGCTGGGTGAGGCTGCGGCCCACGCACAGGGTGTCCGTGTGCTGTTCGGCGAGGGCGGCCAGTGCCGCCGTCGTGGCCTTGAGCTCGGTGAGCAGCCCGCGGACCGCCTCCCTGGACAGCAGCATGAGGGCACTGTCGAGGACGTCCTGGCTGGTCAGCGAGGTATGCACGGCCCGCGCGGCACCGATTCCGGCCGTGTCGAGGGCCGTGACCTGGCCGCGGAGATCCGCCAGCAGCGGGATCACCGGGTTGCCGCCGCCCTGGGCGCGCACGGCGAGGTCCGCGACGTCGTAGCGGCCCACCTCGGCGGCCGTGGCGACCACCGCCGCGGAACCGGCCGGGGCGAGTGCGGCCTGCTCCAGGACCGCGGCCCAGGCGGCCTCGACCCGGAGGACGGCGGCCAGCACGGCCCGGTCCCCGGTCAGCGCCGCCACAGAGGGCGACGCCGACACGGGGCTCAGGAGGCCAAAATCGCCCTGCAGGCCGGCGCCGCCGCCGGTGCCTTCGCCGGTTTCACGGGAGATCACTTCGAGGCGCCCTCGAAGTCGAGGAATACCGTCTCGCCCGGACCCTGGAGCCGGATGTCCCAGGTCAGGCCGCCGTCGGCGTCGCGGCGGGCGATCAGCGTCTTGCGGCGTTCCGGATCCAGCGATGACAGCAGCGGGTCCGCGGCGAGGGCCTCACCGTCCTCCGGCAGGTAGATCCGGGTGAAGAGCCGGTTCATAAGGCCGCGGGCGAAGACCGCGACGGAGATGAACGGTGCCGCACCGTCCTCGGTGGGGCCGGGGTTGACCGTGGTGAAGGTGAAGACGCCGGTGTTGCCGACGGCGCTGCGGCCGAAGCCGGTGAAGGTGTAGCCGTCACGCACGAGCGAACCCGTGTGCTGCGGGATGTTGCCCTCGGCGTCCGCCTGCCAGATTTCCAGGATCGCGTCCGGGATCGGGTGCCCGGCACCGTCGTATACGGTGCCTTGGAGCCGGATGGAACCCGGAGAGCCGGGAGCCAGCAGCTCGCGGTCCTTGGTGTACGGCAACGCGTAGCCGTAGAAAGGTCCCACGGTCTGGCCTGGGGTCGGGGTGAGTTTACTCATGCTGGCCTTATTCATGGTCGTCTCCTTCTGCGCCCAGTGCCTCGTTCTCTGTCCAGGTCCGCTTCGACCCGGTCAGGACGATGTCCCAGTTGTACGCCAGGGCCCACTCGGGCTGGGTCTGCTCGTGGTTGTAGGTGGCCACGAGCCGGTCCCGGGCGTCCTGGTCGACAATCGACTGGTAGATCGGGTCCAGCGGGAAGAGCTGGTCGCCGGGGAAGTACATCTGGGTGACGATCCGCTGGGTGAACTCCTGCCCGAACAGGGAGAAGTGGATGTGGGCCGGGCGCCAGGCGTTGAGGTGGTTCTTCCACGGGTAGGCGCCGGGCTTGATGGTGGTGAAGCTGTAGGAGCCGTCGGCGCCCGTGATGCAGCGGCCGACGCCGGTGAAGTTGGGGTCCAGCGGTGCCGGGTGCTGGTCCCGTTTGTGGATGTAGCGGCCGGCGGAGTTCGCCTGCCAGATCTCCACCAGCTGGCCGGCGACGGGACGGCCGTCGCCGTCGAGCACCCGGCCGGAGACGACGATGCGTTCGCCCAGCGGCTCACCGTTGTGCTGGATGGTCAGGTCCGCTTCCAGCGCGTGGACGTCCATGTGCCCGAACGCCGGCGAGTAGAGTTCGATCGTTTCCGGGTCCGCGTGGTGCAGGTCCTTGGTGGGATGGCGCAGGACGCTGCTGCGGTACGGCGCATAGTCCAGCCGCGGCTGGATCTCCGCCGGGGCACCGTTCTTGAGCGCCTGGGCGTACGCCTCCCCGATGGCTTTCATCTCGGCGCTGAGGTCCGCCTGCGACTCTGCGGCAGTATCCAAGGCCGGGCCAGCGGGCGCATACGTCTTCGGTGCGGCCTCCGTGGCGTCGTCGGACACGTCTTCGGTGAGCGGATCCGCGTTGTAGATCTCAAGATTGAGTTCTTCAGGCACAGCAGCCTCCTTTCGTTGGGTGTTGGTGTTGTTTGATGTGGCCGGTCAGGACGTGGGATTCAACTGGTGCAGGTGGTCGTACTGGACGGCGTGGCGCACCGGGGCGTTGGGCGCCCCGTAACCGTCGTAGGATCCACGGCGCTCCACCATTTCGAAGAACACGCTGCCGACGGTGGCGGTGTAGAAGTGCAGGAACCCGCCGTCGGCGTCGCGGTCATAGAGCAGGTTGAGCTCCCGGAGCGTGGCCAGGAAGGACGGGTCCAGATCGAACCGCGCGTCGAGGTCCTCGTAGTAGTTGTCCGGGATCTGGAGGAAATCAAGGCCCCGGGCCTTCGCGGCGCGGGCCGTGGCCACCAGGTCATCCACCGCGAAGGCGATGTGCTCCTGGTAGGTCCGGCGCTGGCCTGTGCCGGCCGCCGCCTCCGCGCCGGGGCCGCCACCTTCGCGCTGGACCAGCGGGGCCAGGTTCAGCACCAGACGGACGCCTCGGTCCCGGGTGAGCATCACCTGGGACCGGACCAGGCCGGTGGGGCTGGCGACTTCCGCGTACGGCTGCGGTTCCAGCGCCAGGGCGCTCGTGTAGAAGAGGACAGCTTCGTCGAAGTGTTGCCAGGGCTGCGCCAGGTTGACGTGGTCGATCACGGCGCTCCGCTCCGCGGCCCGGCCGGGGGCTTCCATGCCCTCGCCGAACTCACGGGTCCACACGGCAGTGCCGTCGGGGCTGCCCTGGCACAGGAAGATCTCGGTGGAGTCCGGGGCGGCGAAACCCTGGAAAATTTCCTCGTCGGCCTGGGTCTTGCGCGGCACGGCCGGGGCCTTGAGCTGCTGGGCCCGGGCCGCGGCGATCACGGGGGAATCGACGTCGAAGCCCAGGGCAGAAATTGCGGGCGCGCTGGCGGCCTGGGGATCGCGGGATTCCTGGGAGGAGTCCTCATTGATGATCACGCGGGCGTGGCCCATGGTCCAGAGTTGCACATTTTTGGTCCGGTGGCGCCCGTTGAACGCGAACCCCAACTGGCCCAGCAGCGATTCCAGTCCGGCGGTGTCCGCGGCCCTGACCTCGGCGAAGTTGAAGCCGGCCGGTTCGGCCACCTGAGGGAGTGTGGCCAGTTCCATCGGGTACCGGCGGCGGCGCGGCGCGGCGCTATCGGCACGGGTGCCGGCGCCGTTTTCGGGGGCGGGGGCCGCGTCCAGCCACTTGGCGCTCTGCTCCTCCAGCCAGATCAGCGACCGCATGGCGTCCACGGCGGTGCGTTCGACGTCGGACTGGCGGAAAACGTCGTTGAAGACCTCGAGGGACACCGGGCCGGTGTATCCGGCCCGGACCACGTGGCCGAGGAATTTCGCGAGCTCGAACTGCCCTTCGCCCGGGAACACCCGGTAGTGCCGGCTCCAGGACAGCACGTCCATGGACAGCTTCGGCGCGTCGGCCACCTGGACGAAGAAGATCTTCTCCGGGTTGAAGGCCTCGATCGGGGCGGTGTCCCAGTCGCGGGAGAGAATGTGGAACGAGTCCAGGCAGGTGCCCAGGTTCGGGTGGTCCACCGTTTCCACGAGCCGGTGGGCGTGCTCGTAGTCGTTGACGTACTTTCCCCAGGCCAAGGCCTCGTAGGCCACCTTGACGCCGTGGTCCTGGGCGAGCGCGGCGAGGGCCGCGAGCTGTTCGGCCCTCAGCGCGTCGTCATCGATGCTGGCGGTGGCCACGTTGGAGCAGACCAGGATGGTGTCCATGCCGAGACGGGACATCAGCCGGAACTTCGCGTCCGCCCGGCGCAGGTTGGCGGCGAGCAGGTCCTCCGGCACACTGTCGAAGTCACGGAACGGCTGGTAGAGGTCCAGGGTCAGGCCGAGGTCGGCGGCCATCTTCCGGACCTCCTCCGGGCTCAGCGGGGAGGTGATGAGGTCCTGTTCGAAAATTTCGATCCCGTCGAAGCCCGCAGTGGCGCAGGCCTGCATCTTTTCCCGCAGGGTGCCCGAGAGGCAGACAGTGGCGATTCCGGTGCGCATCAGGCGGCCACCTCTTCAGCGGCGACGAGTTCGAGGAAGTGGGCGCGCATCCGGTCCGCATCTGCCTCGCGGCCGGTGAAGATCCGGAAGGCGTCGGCGGCCTGTCCCACGGCCATCCGGCCGCCGTCGAGCACGTCGCAGCCCTTGGCGCGGGCTTCGCGGATAAGTTCGGTCTCGATCGGCCGGTACACAATGTCCGCGACCCAGTGCCGGGCTGCCACGAGGGACATGTCCAGCGGGACGCCGGGGTGGGCGGCCATGCCCACCGGTGTGCAGTGCACCAGGCCGTCGGCCAGCGGCATCAGCCGCGGCAGCTCCGCCGTCGTCCGCGCGGTGACCAGCTGGTCCGGGAAGAAGGCGGCGAGTTCGGCGGCGCGTGCCGCGCAGCGTTCCGCATCGGTGTCCACCAGGTCCAGTTCACGGACCCCGGCGGTGAGCAGGGCGTACGCGACGGCGGAGCCGGCACCGCCGGCACCGAGCTGCACGACGCGGTTCAGCCTGGCTCCCGGCAGGCCGGTGGCGAGCGCGGCCGCAAACCCGGAGAAGTCGGTGTTGTGGCCGATGAAGCGGCCGTCCCGGATGGTCACCGTGTTTACCGCGCCGAGGCGCCGGGCGTCCGGAGTGACCTCGTCCAGGTGCTCCAGGACCAGCTGCTTGCAGGGGTGGGTGATGTTCAGTCCGTTGAAGCCCAGGCGGTAAGCGCCGGTGAGGAGCTCGCCGACACTCCGGCCGGGAAGTCCCAGCTCGGTGAGGTCGATGGGGCGGTAGAGGTACCGGAGGCCCTGCACATCGCCCTCACGTTCGTGCATGGGGGGCGTGAGCGATGGCGTCACGCCATCACCTATCAGGCCCACAAGAAAGGACTCTGCTCGATTGCTCATCCGTATAGCTCCTTTGACAACGGCACTCGGCGGGCGGGGACGCGCGGGGCGCCGGCCGCGGGCCGGGTGTTGGGAATTACAGTACCGCAATTGTTCACATGTTGCACTAATGTTCTACTAGCGAACAATTGTGAGTTGGCTTCGCCCTGCCAGGCTGGCGGGATCATTGCTGGGGCAGCCGGGCGGACAGCTCTGCCGCCGCCGACTGGAGCAGCGGGACCAATGCCACAAGGGCCTCCACACTCATCCGGAAGACCGGGACGGCCGTGGCCAGCGCGGCGAAGGCGTGGCCCTGGGAGTTGAAGACCGGGACGGCAACAGCGCGCATGCCCAGCTCGTTTTCCTCATCCATGAGGGCGTAGCCGCGCCGGCGCACCAGCTCGATCTCG
>Ga0247821_10001674_pt1 | contig 12379 bp, 9 predicted proteins | sample 13C_Glycerol_Day_FD_192481 | JGI IMG/M metagenome (GOLD analysis project Ga0247821, IMG submission 192481) | Soil microbial communities from agricultural site in Penn Yan, New York, United States - 13C_Glycerol_Day14 | ecosystem: Environmental > Terrestrial > Soil > Agricultural land | place... | reverse complement strand
GAACAGTGCCGTGGCGCCGCCGATCAAAAATACCCAGGTCGCCACTGCCAGCGCCGAGTTGGCGTAGGCAAAGCCCCAAAAGCCCCATACCCGTTCGCTGGGCAGTAACGGGGTGTCCCCACGTTCGGCGCCAAGGCGAAATTCCTGCTCCCTGGACAGGCTCATGGCTGGCCTCCCAGAAAATAAGCACCGCCTACCATCACCAGAGTCAGCAACGCCAGCGCAACCACATCGCCAAGGCTCAATGCCCCGGGCCAGTCCGTCCTGCTCTCCAGTTCTTCATAGGCGCGTATGCGCCTGTCCAGGTCTTGCGCGCGCTCGACATCCACTTGGCTGTTCATCGGCATCACCTCGATAGGTTCTTGTTATTGAAATACGATGCATGTGAAACCCGCGTCGCTCGCCAACCGTCAGCGACGCAGGTTTGCCCTGATCCTCAGGGCAAGGTGATCCAGACCGCCTTGGTCTCCAGCAAGAACTCCAGTTGTTCGGCGCCCATGTCCTTGCCATAGCCCGACTGTTTGTAGCCACCGAACGGCATGGACGGGTCCAGGGTGCTGTGGGCGTTGACGTAGACCGTGCCGGCCCGCAGCTGCGGAATCAGCCCGTGGACTTTGCCCAGGTCATTGGAGTAGATCGCCGCCGCCAGACCGAACTCCGAGTCGTTGGCCAGGGCCAGCGCCTGTTCCTGGGTGTCGAACGCAGCGGTCACCAGCACCGGGCCGAAAATCTCCTCGCGCACGACCCGCATGTCGTTGCTGCAGTTCGCGAAGATCGTTGGCTGCACGAAGAAACCCGGGCCTTCGAGCGGTTCGCCACCGTAGTACAGCTGCGCCCCTTCGGCCTTGCCCAGGGCGATGTACTCCAGCACCCGTTGCTGTTGCTGGCGCGACACCATAGGGCTGATGAAGCAGTCCGGATCCAGCCCCGGGGCGATCTTCAGGGTGGCGGTGTAGCGCGCCAGCGCCTCGAGGAACGCCGGGTAGACACTGCGCTCGACATAGGCACGGGTACCGGCATCGCACACCTGCCCGGAGTTGAAGAATACGCCGTTGGCGACCGCCTCGGCCGCCGCCTCGATATCGGCATCGGCGAACACGATCACCGGCGACTTGCCGCCGAGTTCGAGGGTCAGGCGTTTCATCTGGTCCATCGCCGTCTTGCCCACCGAGCAGCCCACTGGCGTGGAACCGGTGAAGCTCAGCTTGTCGATGCCCGGGTGGCTGCACATTGCCTCGCCGACCACGCTGCCACGCCCGGTGACGATGTTCAGCACGCCGTCGGGAATACCCGCCTCCTGCACCAGCTCGGCGAAACGCAGGGCCGAAAGCGAAGTCAGCTCCGCCGGCTTGACCACCACGGTGCAACCGGTCGCCAACGCGGCGCCGAGCTTCCAGGCCATGGTCTGCAGCGGGAAGTTCCACGGCACGATGGCGCCGACCACGCCCACCGCTTCCTTGCGGGTGTACGCCAGGTAGTTGCCCGGCAGCGAGGGTTCCACAGTGCGCCCGTGGATCTTGCTGGCCCAGCCGGCGAAGTAGCGCAGCGTATCGACGGTGCCCTGGATATCCACGGCACGCGCCTGGGCCACCGATTTGCCCATATCGATGGATTCGATCTGCGCCAGCTCGTCGCCATTGGCGTCGATCAGGTCGGCCAGGCGATGAATCAGGCGCTCGCGCTCCAGCGGCTTGAGCTGGCTCCACGGGCCGCCATCGAACTGCGCACGGGCGGCACGCACCGCACGGTCCAGGTCTTGCGCAGTGCCCATCGGGATACGCGTCAGCACGCCCTCGGTGGACGGCTCGATGACCTCGGCGCTGACACCGTCACTGGCTTCCAGCCAGGCACCGCCGATGAACATGCGCTGCGGCTTGGAGAGAAAACGCTGGGTGGCCTCGGACACGCCGAAGGCCTGCAGATAGGCTTTTACCTTGTTGTCCACGGGAATTCTCCGGATCAGCGAGCGTTGGCACGCGCGTGGAAGATGAAGCCGATACTGTTCATCAGCAGTTGCGCGGCAAGGATCGAGGTGACACCTGCCGGGTCATAGGCCGGAGCCACTTCCACCAGGTCCATGCCGACGATCCGGCCCTTACTGCGGCGGGCCAGGGCCTGGATGATCTCCAGCACTTCGTAGTACTGGAAGCCGCCATGGCTCGGTGTACCGGTGCCCGGGGCAATGGACGGGTCGAAACCGTCGATATCGATGGTGATGTAGTAGTCGAGGCCCTCGGGGATCTTCGCCAGCACACCCTCGCAGCCGAGGCGGCGCACATCACGTACCGAAAGAATCTGCGAACCCGCGTCGCGGGCGGCATCGTAGTCGTCACGGTTGGAGGACGACACGTTGCGGATGCCCATCTGGGTCATGCCGACGATATGATCCAGCTCCGAGGCGCGACGCAGCGGGCTGCCGTGGCCGTAGCGCACGCCATGACGCTCATCGACGAAGTCCAGGTGCGCGTCGAAATGCACGATGTGGATCGGCCCGTGGCCTTCGAAAGCTTTGATCACCGGGGCGTGGATCGAGTGGTCACCGCCCAGTACCACCGGCATGGCACCGGCCGCGAGGATCTGACGCACGGCCGACTCGATGTTGGCGTTACTGGTTTCCATGTCGGTGTGCACGATATCGGCATCGCCGACATCGACCATGCGCAGCTGGTCATCGGTCAGGTAGGTGGCGTCGTCTTCAAAGTCGTAAGCGCCGGCATGACCGAAGGAAAACAGCGTCGATGCCTCGCGAATGCCGCGTGGTCCGAAACGTGCCCCGGAACGCCATTGGGTACCCATGTCGTTGGGCGCGCCAAGGATCGCCACGTCGGCATCGATGGCCGCCCAGTCGGTGCAAATCGGCGACTTGGCGAAAGTGCAATGGCCCACAAAGGGCAGGTTCAGGCGGCCGGATTCATAACCGTGCTTTGCCATGTTCGAGTTTCTCCGCGTTATTGTTCTGGTCAGGAGACGGGGCGACTGCTCGACCACCGTTGCAGCCACTATGGCGGCAGGCCGGACAAGGAAAAATGCGCAAGTGCAGATGCATACATCGCCTGTTCCGAAGTATCCGCACGAATGACAGCCGGCAACAAACCACCGCCGCCACGCCCCGGCCATATTTCGAAACGCCAGGCATTGCGGATGAATCCCGCACATGTTTAGCTTGGAAAAAAACAACAATGCCCGTGCGTTCATATCAGCAGCCACGATGTGACGCCCGGCCGGGAGGCCACGGTGATCCAGCTCCACGATGTCGACCTGAAACTGCTCAGGGTTTTCACCACCATCGTCAGGTGCGGTGGTTTTTCCGCCGCGCAGGCTGCGCTCAATGCCGGCCAGTCGACGATCAGCGAACAGATGACGCACCTGGAGACCCGCCTCGGGGTCAAGCTCTGCCAGCGTGGGCGCAGCGGCTTTCGCCTCACCGAGCAAGGCGTGGCGATCCACGAAGCCACCTTGCGCCTGCTGGGCGCGGTGGAGAGTTTTTGCCTGGATGCCGACGTGCTCAAACAGCACATCAGCGGCAAGCTCAACCTGGGCATCATCGACTCCACCCTGACCGACCCTGGCTCACCGCTGCCGCGGACCACGCAACGCTTTGTCTCGCGCGGTCACGACGCCCACCTGCACATCTACATCGGCGCCCCGGCGGAACTGGAAGAACGGGTACTGGATGGCCGCCTGCACCTGGCCATCGGTCACTTTCCCCTGCGGGTGCCGGGGCTGTCCTACCTGCCACTGTACAAGGAAGCGCTGGGTCTCTACTGCGGCCGCCGCCATCCGCTGTACGCCAGCAACGCCTCGAACGGACGCCTGCTCGAGGACGTTCGCAGCTGCCGCATCGTCGTGCGCGGCTACATGCATGCCTACGATCTGGAGCAGCTGGGCGTGGCCAAGGCCGCTGCCACCGTAGAGAACATCGAGGCGGCGGCGATCCTGATCATCTCGGGTGCCTACATCGGCTTTTTGCCGGTGCACTTCGCCGAACAGTGGGTCAAGACCGGCGAGATGCGCCGCCTGGGTGCCAGTACCCTGGACCTGATGTCGCCCTTCGATGTCATCACCCGTCGCGGCGTATCGCCACCGCCGATCCTCCACGCCTTCCTCGAAGACCTCGCCGCCTGTATGCATCAGCCACTGCCTTGAGCAGATCCCCCGGTGGGAGCGGGCTTGCCCCGCGATTGCAGGCGGTCAGTTACATCGCTTCGCGGGGCAAGCCCGCTCCCACCGGGTCTGCTACCGTTGCAAGGTAATCGCCCGCAGCGCCTGATAGCCGCACTCTTGCCCGCCGATAGTAAAAATCTCTTGTACGAACCACGGGCGGGAGGAAGATGGTGTGATCAGCGACCTGTTTGAACAAGGCCTCGACCATGAACACTCGCCCGCGCTGCACCGCCTTCCATGAAGCGGGCCACGTCCTGGCCTTCTGGTGGAATGGCCAGCGCATCAAGCGTGTGACCGTGCGTACCCGCGCCGAGGCATTGATCGGGCCGATGGTCGACCTGCGCGGCAACCTGCAGCCGGTCAAGGGCCTGGTGGAAGCCGAGTACCTGGTCCCTCTCCCCGCCTTCGAGCCGCCCGGCATCGCTGAATACCTGCCCTCGCTGATCAACGCCATTGAGCGCGACCTGGTGCATTGCTTCGCCGGACCGGTGGCCGAAGCCATCTACCGGCACTGCCCCGCCGAGCGGTGTATCCAGCGCAGCGGTGCCGGTGACCGCCAGCGCGCTCTGGAGTTGATCCGCCTGCTGCCGGCGCGCAGGGTGCAGGACGCCGAAACCGTCGCCATCGCCCGCGCCGGCTGCCTGGTACGGCGCTACTGGTCGACGCTCAGCGCCGTTGCGCAGTTTCTGCGGGACCAGGGTACGGTCAATGGTGAGGAAATCAGTGCGCTGCTGTGCCAGCTCACCGGCGAGTCACCGACACCTGCAGGCAACCTCATGAGCGACCTCGATGCACGCCCCAATCGTCATGCCACTACACGGTTACGGCCGGTTTGCTTGGCCTGATAGAGGTGTTCGTCGGCGCGCTTGAGGATGGCTTCCGGCGTCGCTGTTTCAGCGCTGCGGCAAGCGACACCAATGGAAATCGTCAGGCTTCCGGACGGCGTAATCTGGGTGGTGGCAATGCTCTGGCGGATCCGCTCGGCGATGTCACAGGCGGCTTGCAGATCGGTTTCCGGCAGTATCAGGGCGAACTCCTCCCCGCCGGCCCGACAGGCCAGGTCGTGCTCCCGTGTCCCCTGGGCAATGATCGCGGCCACCTGTTTGAGGGTTTCGTCACCGACGTCATGGCCAAAGGTATCGTTGACCCGCTTGAAGTGATCGATATCCAGCGCCAGCACCGCGTACCCGCGTTGCGTCTGGTCAAGCGCCTGTAGCGCCGCCGTCATCGCGCGGCGGTTGGCCAGCCCCGTCAACGGATCGCTCTGTGCCTGATGGCTGAGGTGACCGAGTTTCTGCTGCAGCAATTGCACGCCGCTCATCAGTGCTCGCCGAATGGCCGCCGCCTCGGCGTACCACGCGTTGATCGCCTGCAATTGCGCGCTGGCCTGCGGCGCCGACAGCTGTTCGGCGCTGTCGGCCAGTTTGCGCAAGGGTCGGGAAATCCATAAGGTTGCAAGCCAGATCACCAGCAACCCGACCAGGCCTGCCGGGATGATCTTGATGAACATGTCACGCAGCAGTTGCTTGAGTGGCGCCAGTGCTTGCTCACGGGGCTGTTGCGCAACCACGGCCCAGTTGGCATCGGTCACCTGCGCGTAACCCGCAAGCATGGGAATACCCTGGTAGTTGATGGCCTCCATCGAGCCGTGTTCGCCACGCAGCGCCGCATCGACCGTGTCACTGCGGCTCAACACTTCACCGATGCGGCGCTGGTCGGAGTGATACAGCAGGCGCCGGTTTTCATCGGCGACAAAGGCAAAGGTGCCGTCCTGGTGGAAGTGATTGCTGATCAGCGTATGCAAGATGCCGTGTTGACGCAGGTAGATCGACGCGCCGATGAGGCCGAGAAACTGCCCGGACGGGCTGAACACCGGTTGCGAGATGAAAACGATCAGGTTGCCCGCTGCACTCACGTAGGCCCGACTGACCAGCGGACGCCGTTCCTTCAGGGCCTGGGCTATTTCCTCGGCCTCCAGCGTGGTGCCGATGAGCTGTGAATTCTCAGGGTAGATTTGCACGGCCTTGCCATTGGCATCGACGATCAGCACTGCATTGAACGCATTGTCTTCGGCCTGCAGGCGCATGGCCTCTTCCTTGAGCAACTGCCGATTGTAGAAGTCGTGGCTCAATAGCTGGCTGCTGTAGCTCAAGCGGCCATGCGCGGAACTGAGGAACTGGCCAATGCTGGAGGCGACCTTGGAGGTGTAGGCCTGGTTGGCTTGCAGCGCCGAATGCACAAGGGCGTCACGCTGTACGCCATAGGCCACCCACAGGCTGTTGCACAGTGTGGCGAGGACCGCCAGAAAAACAAGGATCAGAATCAGGCCACGCAGGCCGATGGACAGTGGATGGAACGTCTTCATGAACCCTGCCGTTTGGTGACTTCCGTGCGTTGCAGCGTAGCCGCTTTTGCGCTCGGGCCAAGCGGCTTTATCCCGTCAATCGATCAATCCCGCACGGTTCTTGAGCACGGCAATCACGCGCTGACCGGGTTCGATGAAACCCTCGCTGTCGAGTCGGTATTCCTGCAGGTCGCTGCTCATGGTCACCGTGTCGCTGACATTGCCGCCCAGTACGCGTGCCACGTCGGGCGTGACCTCGACCACGATATCCGAGTGGCTGATGTATTCGGCGTGGTTCTCGGCATAGGAATAGGAGAAGCTGCCCGAGGCGCGATTGCGCTGGATGATGTCGCCGATCTGCGGCTTCTGCTCATTGATGCGATAGCCCCAGAACGGCTTGTCCAGCCGCTCGGTCAAGCGTGCCTTGATGGCGTTGTTGACGAACACCGAGTGGCTTGCGGCAAACCTGAAGTTGGCATAAGCCGGGCCAGCCTGACGTACCACCCAGGAAATGAAGGCCGCCGACCAGGGGACTTCTTCGCCATTGGCATAGCGGCTGCGGCCATCATAAGGCTCACCGATCGCCGCCCACATTTCCCGTACATATTTGTAGTAAGGGTCGCTGCGTTCATCGGCGTGGCCCTTGTCGAAGCGCAGCCACTCATCCAGCGTGGCCCGTAACAGTGCCTCGACCTCCGGGCGTAGCGGTTCGCGCAGGTACTTGCCGAACACCACGCCCTCCTGCGTGCCGATCCTGACCTTGCGCCAGCCGGCTTGCGTCGAGGCGCCGAGGTCGGCGACCTTCTCACCGAGGGTCAGGTCGCGCTGGATGATGCCATTGGGAGACTGGCGCAGGCGCAATCCCTCGGTGGTGACAAAGCGATCGCTGGCCACCAGCGGTTCATTGACCGGCACTCGCGGCTCGCCCCCCAGCGTTGCATCCTGTTCCTCGTCCCAGGCCAGCGTGCCGCGCCCCAGTTCGTCGACCATAAAGGCGCCCAGCGTTTGTCTGGGCACGGCGATGATGTTGCGGTCGTAGCCGACCCCCGAGGGTTGATGGGTAAGGTCGGGCGGCACTTGGCGCATCGACCAGCGCTTGGAATAAAAAAATGACTCGGTGCCCAGAAACAGCCGCGACATCGAAATCCACGGCACACTGATCAGGCCTTCGGCCAGCAATTTCGCCAGCACCGCCCCGCTGCCATAGGCGCCGATCGAGAACGCGCCGCCGATCTGGTTGTTCACCGCCCTGAAGTAGTCGAGGATCGGGCCGTCGATCTGCGCGGGCAGATAGTCGGCGTCGACGGCAAACAGAATGGTGCTGCCCACGCCTTTGGGCTGGCCGATCAGCTTGGCAAAGTCCATCGCGCTTTTAGCGTTGTCGCTACCTTGCCGGGTGGAAAAATGTTCAATCTTGCGGCTACTGTCCTGATACACCGGCAAGATCGCGAAACCTTCCTTGCTGAGAAATTTCGCTTCGGCCGCCGTGATGGTTTTTGGCCTGACCGAACTGGCGTAATAACGGATCACGGTATCGACGCCCTTGCTGCGCAAGAAGCTCAAAAAGGTCTTGCCTGCAGTCGTGTTGAGCCGGGTGCTGACATCCACCGCAGACCAGCCTTCAGCGTGGGAGAAGTCATCTTTGTACGACATAGCAGGCACCTCGATGGTGTATCGTCAGGCCCTTCGCGGTGCCGGGCCTTGAGGCCCGACGCCATTACGAAAACGATAGCCAACGCAGGGAAGCGGTCAAGCCAGGCACAATGCTGCCCGTCGCGGCACCGGACGGCGCTCAGAAGCCCACGCTGGCCGACAACAGGTAGGTTCTGGGGGTAGACAGGGTCAGCCCGGCTTCACTGTCATCGGAAGCGCCGGCCGAAGCCCAGTAGCGGTCATCCAGCAGGTTCTCGACGCTGGCGCGCAGGGTGATAGCCTTGCCATCGAGCTTGAAGGCATAACGGGCGCCGGCATCAAAGCGTTCCCAGCCGTCAATCTGCTTGCTGTTGGCCTGGTCCAGGTACTGCGAGCTGGAGTGGATAGCGCGGGTGGTCAGGGTCAGCCCGGCGATGCTCGGAACATCCCACTCGGCACCAAGGTTGACGTTGTACTCGGGTGTCGCCGGGGCGCGGTTGCCGTCGAAAGTGCCACCGAGGGTGTCAGTCAGCTCGCTATCGATGTACATCACCCCGCCGAGCAGGCGAAAGCCCTTGAGCGGTTCACCGAATACGCTCAACTCGACGCCTTTGTTCTCGCGCTTGCCGTTGGGCCCGAAAACCCGGGTACTGGCGTTGGTTTCGTAAGCGGGCTGCTTGATGCGAAACGCAGCGGCGGTCAGGGCAAAGGTGCCCAGGTCATACTTGGCACCGACTTCGACCTGGCGACTGATGAACGGCGGGAAAATCTGGTCCTCGTTGATCGCGGTCGAGGGTGCAATCTTGCCCTGGCTCAAGCCTTCCATGTAGTTGGCATAAAGCGACAGCTGATCGCTGACCTTGTACAGAATCCCGCCCGATGGCGAGACCTTCTCTTCGTCATAAGCCGTCGCGCCTTTGACGTTGTCGGTCCAGTCGTCGACCTGGACCCGCTGCCAACGGGCACCGAGGGTCAGCAGCACGCGGTCATCGAAGAACCCGAGGGTGTCAGCCAGCGCCACGCCACTGAAGCGATTCTCGGTGTAGGCCTTGGCATCCTGGCGCGTGGGCGTGCCGGGAGTCGGCGTGGGTACCGGGTCGTAGAGGTTGCTCGGGGCTGAGGCGTAACGGGCGCCACCGTTCTCGAAGTCCATGTAGAAATAGTTGGCGGCCAGGTTCAGTTCATGGCTCACCGGGCCGGTATGGAACCAGTTGCGCAGCCCCGCCATCGCGGTTCTGACATTCTCGTCGCGGGTGAAATCGCGCGGCTGCACGCTGAAATCACCGGCATCGTTGGAAACTGGCACGTTGTGCCGGAGAAAGTCGTGGTCGCTTCTGCGCGCACCCACCGCCGCGTAGGCCATCAGCGAATCGCTAAGGTCGAATTCGCCATTGAGCGTACCGAAGGTGTCGTTGGTGCGGGCCTTGCTCCAGGCCTGGGCATAGTTGCGCCGTACATCGTCGGCATCCGGCACCCTGGCGTTGGCACCGACGATCACCCGCTCCTGCGGGGCATCGGTGTCACGCTCGGTATGCCCGAAATCCGCCGACAGGCGCAACCGCTCGCCGCGAAAATCCAGGCCCAGCACGGCCATCTCACGCTCGACGCTTTGATGGTCCCACTCTGTATCACCGCCCTGTTTGACGCCGTTGAAGCGCAGACCGAACTGATTCTGCTCACCAAAGCGACGGCCGATGTCCACTGCGCCGCCTACCTGGCTGTCCGACACATAGCTGCCGGTGAGCTCGGTGATCGGCTTGTCACTCGCGCGCTTGGGCACGACGTTGATACCGCCGCCTACGCTGCCACGCGGCGAGATGCCATTGATCAGCTGGCTCGGGCCTTTGATGACGTCCACGCGGTCGGCCATTTCCATGTCGATCGAGTAGGTCGGCAGCACGCCGTACAGGCCGTTATAGGCCACATCGCTGTTGAACAGGCTGAAGCCGCGGATGGTGAACTGCTCGAAACGCCCGCCAGCGGGGTTGGTCGCGCGCACCGAAGGGTCGCTGGCAATCAGGTCGCCCAAGGTCCGCGCCTGCTGGTTCTGCACCGCCTCGCTGGTGTAGGTGGTCATGCTGAAGGGCGTTTCCATGAAGTCCCGCGAGCCCAGCAAGCCCTGCGAACCACGCCGCGCTACCTGCCCGCCGGCATAACGTTCGCCATCCAGGTCGCCGTTGGCGTGGCTGCCGAGAATGCTGGTCGGCGCGATTTCCAGGGCACCCGCCCCCTGCGGCACCGGCACCAGGGTATAGGCGTCGGTGCTTACCGGCTGAAGTTGCAGGCCGCTGCCCTGCAGCAGCCGGGCAAAGCCTTCATCGACGCTGTAGTTGCCTGACAGACCGGCACTGCGACGACCACTGACCAGCGCCGGGTCCACCGAAACACTGACGCCGGCCTGACCGGCAAAGCGGATCAATGCCGCCCCCAGTTCACCGGCAGGCACCTTGTAGCTGCGCTGCTCGCTGTCGGCCAGCACCACCTGCGGCGCCAGCGCGCTGAAGCTGAGCATCAGGCTCAAATACAGGGTGGAATAAGAAAACGAAGACGCCAGGTGCGTTCGGTGGCGTGTCACTGCGGGCATTGTTGCGCTCTCTTGTGGATTCATTTGCCCTTGATGACAACCGAGCGCACAAAAGGGGACAGGCGCTGGGCAATTATTTTCAGGCCATGGCCTGCAACGAACGGATCGGCTATCGCGGGGCAAGCCCGCTCCCACCGGATGAACTCCCCGCGATTAACCCTGGCTAGTGCACCGCACGCGTAACCAGGTAACTGAGCAGTTCGGGCTCGTCATCCAGTTCAATAGTGCGTACTGGTCGGGGCAGGTTGTCGAGCACCGTGCGCCAGAATGCCTGGGCGGTTTCGTCCTGGTCATAGAAGCGCACCAGCCAGTCGCTCTCCCCGCTCATCAGCACCTGGCTGGCCACGGCCCGGCCAATGCCCTTGCGCCGGTAACGCTTGAGGATGAACAGGTCAGCCAGCTCTAGAGCATTGAGCGCTGCAAACTCGCTGCGCTCGACCAACAGGAAACCGGCGATAAAGCCATCGACCAGAATCAGGTTGGCGCTCCACTGCGGCTCTTGCCAATAACGGAGCAGGTGCTCTTCATGGATGTAGAAGCGGCCGTCCACCTCCACATCCTCCTGCTCCCAATCCGAAGACTCGTAGGCATAGAACTGATAGAGGTTGCGGATCAGTTCGGCCTGCTCCGGGCCGGTCTGCAGCAGTTCGACAGTGAAAGGGATCGCAGGCATGGAAGTCTCGGTCAATAAACGGATAGCGCTTTTCAGCGGGCGCTATTGTTTACAAATCCGCTGAGCAACGCCAGCGCCTGGACCGGTGGGAGCGGGCTTGCCCCGCGATTGCGATCTGTCATTCACACTGCATCGCGGATGAATCCGCTCCTACAGGAGTTGGTTTGAATCATCCTCCACTCATATTCATAAAGCGCAGAATCTGCACTTCCCCGCCGGCACTGAAATCATGCCGCAACGGCTTGCCCCGCAACGCCTGCTGCACAGCCGTGACAATCGGCTGGTCATCCAGCGGATAGCGCCGCAACAAGCCGCGCAGATCCAGTGAATCCTCCTGCCCCAGGCACAACAGCAAACGCCCCTCCACCGTCATCCGTACCCGGTTGCAACTGGCACAGAAGTTATGACTGTTGGGTGAGATGAAGCCGATACGCGTCTGCGGATGCTGCGCCAGACGCACGTAGCGCGCCGGGCCGCCGCTGTTCTCGGCGCTGTCGAGCAAGGCATGCCGGCTGGCAATCAGCGCCCGCACTTCATCACTGGAACAGAACGACTCGCCACGCGAGCGCCCTACTTCACCCAGGGGCATCTCTTCAATGAAGGTGATGTCGATGCCCAGGTCGATGGCGTACTGCACCAGAGGCAGCACCTCATCGAAGTTGCGCCCCTTCATCACCACACAGTTGAGCTTGATCCGCTCAAAGCCGGCGGTGCTGGCCGCTTCGATGCCCCGCAGCACCTGATCGAGATCGCCGTTGCGGGTAATCGCGCGAAAGCGCTCACGGTCCAGGCTGTCGAGGCTGATGTTCATGCGTTTGACCCCGGCCTCCACCAGCGGCCGGGCCAGGCGCTGCAGCTGCGAGCCATTGCTGGTCATCACCAGTTCGCGCAAGCCCGGCAAGGCGGCAATGTGACGGCACAGATCGACAATCCCCGGACGGATCAACGGTTCCCCGCCGGTCAGGCGGATCTTGCGCACCCC
>Ga0247821_10001671_pt1 | contig 12385 bp, 12 predicted proteins | sample 13C_Glycerol_Day_FD_192481 | JGI IMG/M metagenome (GOLD analysis project Ga0247821, IMG submission 192481) | Soil microbial communities from agricultural site in Penn Yan, New York, United States - 13C_Glycerol_Day14 | ecosystem: Environmental > Terrestrial > Soil > Agricultural land | place... | reverse complement strand
TGTGGGAGCTGGCGAAGCCTGCGATGGCTGCACAGCAGCCCCTGGGCGGCGGGGATCATTGTGGGAGCTGGCGAAGCCTGCGATGGGCTGCATAGCAGCCCCAGGCTCAGGCCCGCGCCTCCCGCGGCATGCCCAACGCCCGCTCGGCAATGATGTTGCGCTGGATCTCGTTGCTGCCGCCATACAGGGTGTCGGCCCGGCTGAACAGGAACAGCGCCTGCAACCGGCTCAGCTGGTACGACTCACCCTCCAGCACTTCGGCCTCATCCCCCAGCACATCCATCGCCAGCTTGCCGAGCTCGGCATGCCAGGTCGACCAGGCCAGTTTGTAGATCATCGCCTCGCGCCGCAGGCTGCCATCCTGGGGCCCGGAGAGCATGCGCAGGGAGTTGTAGCGCAGCACTTTGAGCCCCGCCCAGGCCTGGGCAATACGCTGGCGCAGCAGCGGATCCCGCGCCGCGCCATTGCGCCGGGCCACGGCAATGACCTCTTGCAGTTCGTTGTGAAACTGCATCTGCTGCCCCAGCGTCGAGGCGCCGCGCTCGAAGCCCAGCAGGGCCATGGCGATCTTCCAGCCTTCGCCCGGCGCGCCGATCATGTTGTCCGCCGCCGTGCGCGCCTGGTCGAAGAACACTTCGTTGAACTCGCTGGTGCCGGTCATCTGCTGGATCGGCTGTACGCGGATCTGCGCCTGGTCCATCGGCACCAGCAGAAAGGACAGCCCATGATGCCCACGGCTACCCGGTTCGGTACGGGCCAGCACGAAGCACCAGTCGGCTTCATGGGCCAGGGAGGTCCAGACCTTCTGGCCGCTGATCAGCCAGTGCTCGCCACTGTCGTCCAGGCGCGCACGGGTCTGCACGTTGGCAAGATCGGAGCCGGCGCCAGGCTCGGAGTAACCCTGGCACCAGAACTGCGTGCCCGCCAGGATGCCCGGCAGAAAGCGCTGCTTCTGCGCCGGGCTGCCGAAGGCGGCCAGGGTCGGGCCGACCAGGCCTTCGCCGATATGGCCCATGCGCCCCGGGCCGCCGGCGCGGGCGTACTCTTCATGGAAGATCACCTGGCGGGTCAGGCTCAGGCCGCGACCGCCGTCGGCCTCGGACCAGCCCACGCCGATCCAGCCACCGTCGGCCAGTTGCCGCTCCCAGGCTTTGCGCTCTTGCGGAAAACTGTGCTCGTCACCCGGCCCGCCGCGAAAGCGCAGGGGGGCAAACTCACCCTGCAGATGCTCGGCCAGCCAGTGGGCGACCTCGGCACGGAAGACTTCATCGTCAGCGCTGAATCCAATTTTCATAGCGATTCTCCAAAGAGCTGCGCCGCCAGGCGTTCGCGGTGCAGGGCAGGACTGCCGAGCAACTGTTCGCTGGCGCGGGCGCGTTTGAAATACAGGTGCGGGTCGTATTCCCAGGTAAAGCCGACACCGCCATGCAGCTGGATCGACTCGGCGGCGCTATTGAAGAACGCCTCGCTGGCGTGGATCTGCGCGGTAGCGGCGGCTTCGCTCAATTCGCCGGCAACCACCGCATCACCTGCCGGATCGAGGCGTTCCTGGGCCACGCAGGCGGCGTACCAGGCCGCCGAGCGGGCGCATTCCAGTTGCAGCATCAGGTCGGCGCAGCGGTGCTTGATGGCCTGGAAGCTGGCGATGGTGCGGCCGAACTGCCGGCGTTCGGCGGTGTAGGCCAGGGTCAGGTCCAGGGCCTGCTGGGCGCCGCCGACCTGCTCGGCGGCAAGGCCGATGGCGGCGATGTGCAGCACGTCGCGCAGCAGCGTCCAGCCCTGGCCGGCCTCGGTGAGCAACTGCGCAGGCGTCACCTGCACATCGTGCAACTCGATGCGGGCCAGGCGGCGGGTCTGGTCGAGGGTCGGCAGGGCGGTGCGGACCACCCCGGCACCGTCGGCGGGCAGGGCGAACAGGCTGATGCCGGCCTCGCCCTGGCTGCCCGGTGCCCGCGCCGCGACGATCAGCAGTTGGGCCTGGCCCCCGTCGATGACGTGCACATAACTGCCACGCAAGCGATAGCCGCCGTCGCAGGGCTCGGCCAGGGCCTGCACGCTGTCGGCCTCCAGTCCCGCCTGGCTGGCGAAGGCCAGGGTCGCCGTGGCGCCGCTGGCGATTGCGCCGAGCCAGAGGTCCTGCACCGCCGGGTTGCTGGCCAGCAGCAGGGCCGGGGTCGCCAGGCAGGTGGTGGCGAACAGGGGCGCGCACAGCAGGTGGCGACCGCTCTGTTCCAGCAGGATCGCCAGCTCGACGAAGCCCAGTCCCAGCCCGCCGAAGCGTTCGGGAATCATCAGGGCCGGCCAGCACAGTTCATCGCTGATGCGCTGCCACAACGCCAGGTCATGGCCGTCGGCGCGGGCCATGGCGGCGCGCACGGCATGGCTGTCGCTGGCCTGGGCGAGGAAGCGGGCGGCGCTGTCCTGGATCATCAGTTGTTCTTCGTTGAATGCGAACTCCATAGGTGTCGGACCCGGTTACGGCGGATGAAGACCCGAGTCTAGGAGCGCCGCCCGTGGCCCTGAATCATTGAAACGGACTAGTCCGGCGGCGGCCGGGGGCAGGGCCCCGGGGTAGTCTCAACGGACGATGAGGGCCAGGCCCGCGCTTCGCACAATGGCAATCAGTACCGAATTTGCCAGTCAGGAGCAGCGGCATGATCGAGATTCGCGGTTTGAGCTATTTCGTCGCCCAGTGCGAAAACCTCAGCCAGTGGCAGCGCTACGCCGAGGACGTGCTCGGCATGCCGGTGCAGCCGGCGCCCCTGGGCGGGCTGTACGTGAAGATGGACGAGCGTCCGTTTCGCATGCTGATCGTCGAAGGCAGCGAGCCGCGCTACCTGGCCTCGGGCTGGGAGCTGGCTTCGCAGCAGGCCTTCGAGGCGGCGCTGGCGCACCTGGATGCGCTGGGTATCGAGTGGCAGCGCGGCAGCGCCGAGCAGATCGAACAGCGCGGCGTGCAGGCGCTGGTCAGCCTCAAGGACCCGTCGGGCAACTGCCACGAGCTGAGCTGGGGCCATCGCTCCGACTGCCTGCCCTTCGTCTCGCCCCAGGGCGTGCCGCGCTTCGTCACCGGCGACATGGGCCTGGGCCACACCGTGCTGCCGGCGCCGAACTTCGACGCCACCCTGGCCTTCGCCAAGGAGGTGCTTGGCTTCGAGCTGTCGGACATCTTCAACTTCCGCCCCGATCCGGCCGCGCCACCGGTACGCATTCACTTCCTGCACTGCCGCAACGCCCGTCACCACAGCCTGGCCCTGGCCGAGTACCCGGTGCCGTCGGGCTGCGTGCACGTGATGGTCGAGGTCGACTCGATGACCGAAGTCGGCCGCGCCCATGACCGCCTGCAGGCGGCTGATGTGCGCCTGTCGGCGACCCTGGGCCAGCACCTGAACGACCGCATGACCAGCTTCTACATGAAAACCCCCTCGGCCTTCGACCTGGAGTACGGCTTCGGCGGCCTGCAGGTCGACTGGGCCGAGCACTCGGCCTTCGAATTCACCCGCGTGAGCATCTGGGGGCACGACTTCTCGGTCGGCCAACAGTAAAGGAACCTGCACATGAACAAACAACTGACGGCGGCCGATGCGGTCGCACAACTGCGCGATGGCATGACCATCGGTTTCGGTGGCTGGGGGCCGCGGCGCAAGCCCATGGCGATCGTCCGCGAGATCCTCCGTTCACCGGTCAAGGACCTCACCGTGGTCGCCTATGGCGGCCCGGAAGTGGGCATGCTCTGCGCCGCCGGCAAGGTGCGCAAGCTGATCTTCGGCTTTGTCACCCTCGACGCCATTCCGCTCGAACCCTACTACCGCAAGGCGCGGGAAGCGGGTGAGCTGGAGCTGCTGGAGCTGGACGAAGGCATGTTCCAGTGGGGCCTGCGCGCCGCCGGCATGCGCCTGCCGTTCCTGCCCACCCGCTGCGGCCTGGCCACCGATGTGACGGCGCTGAATCCGGCGCTCAAGACCGTGACCTCGCCCTACGCCGACGGCGAGGTGCTGCTGGCCATGCCGGCGCTGGAACTGGACGTGGCCTTCCTGCACGTCAACGTCGCCGACCGCCTGGGCAACTGCCTGGTCACCGGCCCCGACCCGTATTTCGATCACCTGTTCGCCCGCGCCGCGCAGCAGTGCTTCGTCTCCTGCGAACGCCTGGAAGAGCGCCTGGAGCTGGATGCCGGGCAAGCGCGCTGCAACACCTTCGAGCGCTACCTGGTCACCGGCGTGGTGCATGCACCGCTGGGCGCCCACCCGACGTCCTGCCCGTCGGACTACGGCTGGGACCTGCAACACCTGAAGGCCTATGTCGCCGGCAGCCAGCAGGAGCAGGGCTGGCAGCAGTATGTCGGCACCTACCTGGCCGGCGGCGAGCAGGCCTACCAAGACGCCAATGGCGGCGTCGAGCGCATGGGCGCCTTGCCCCTGCCCGTGTTCTGAGGAGGATGAAAAATGTCTGCAACCTGTGAGTTCACCCTCGCCGAACTGATGATCGTCGCCGCCTCCGAAGCCTGGCGTGGCGACGGTGAAGTGATTGCCTCGGGCCTGGGCGTGATCCCGCGCCTGGGCGCGAGCCTGGCCAAGCTGACCCATAGCCCGCAACTGCTGATGACCGACAGCGAGGCCTTCCTGGTCGAGGAACCGGTGCCACTGGGACCGCGGGACGGTCATCAGCCACGCTACTCGGGCTATATGTCCTTCGAACGGGTATTCGAATGCGTCTGGGGCGGGCGCCGCCACGCCATGATCGGCCCGACCCAGATCGACCGCTGGGGCCAGACCAACCTGTCGTGCATCGGCGACTACCGCAAGCCCAAGAGCGCGATCCTCGGTGTGCGCGGCCTGCCGGGCAACAGCATCAACCACCTCAACTCGTTCTTCGTGCCCAACCACAACACCCGGGTGTTCGTGCAAGGTGAAGTGGACATGGTCTCGGGCGTCGGCTTCAAGGCCGAGCGCTGGCCTGACGGCGTGCGCCGCGACCTGATGGACATCCGCCGGGTGGTCACCGATCTCTGCACCCTGGACTTCGACGGCCCGCAGCGCGCCGCCCAGGTACGCACACTGCACCCGGGTGTGAGCTTCGACGAGGTCCAGGACAAGACCGGCTTCCCGTTGCTGAAGTCGCCGCTGCTGCAGGAAACCGCGCACCCGAGCGCCGAGCAGCTGGCGCTGATCCGCCGCCTCGACCCCCACGACTACCGCGCCGCTGCGATCAAGGGCAATCCGCCCGGCATCCGCAGCGTGTGACCCAAGGAGCGCCAACATGCACAGCAGCGACAGTTCGTTCGTGGTCCGCGAGGACCGTGCGGTCTACGAGACCGAGGCACCGGTGCTCTACAGCGTGGCCGAGCAGATCGCCACGCTGACGCTGAACCGGCCGACCTTTCACAATGCGCAGAACTCGCAGATGACCTACGCCCTGGATGCCGCGCTGCGCCGGGCGGTGGACGACGACCAGGTCAAGGTCATCGTCCTGCGCGGGGCGGGCAAGCATTTTTCCGCCGGGCACGACATCGGCACCCCGGGACGCGACATCGACAAGCCGTTCGAGCGCGCGCACCTGTGGTGGGACCACACCAACAAGCCCGGCGGCGAGCAGCTGTATGCCCGCGAGCAGGAAGTGTACCTGGGCATGTGCCGGCGCTGGCGCGAGCTGCCCAAGCCGACCATCGCCATGGTTCACGGCGCCTGCATCGCCGGCGGGCTGATGCTGGCCTGGGTCTGCGACCTGATCGTGGCCAGCGACGACGCCTTCTTCCAGGACCCGGTGGTGCGCATGGGCATTCCCGGGGTGGAGTATTTCGCCCACCCCTACGAGCTCAACCCGCGCATCGCCAAGGAGTTCCTGTTCGCCGGCGAGCGCATGAGCGCGGCCCGCGCCTATGAACTGGGCATGGTCAACCGCGTGCTGCCGGCCGCCGAGCTTGAACAGGCGACCTACACCCTGGCGGCCAGCATCGCCCGCCAGCCGCGCATGGGCCTGGCCCTGACCAAGCAGGCGATCAACCATGTCGAAGACCTGCAGGGCAAGCGCGCGGCCATGGACGCGGCGTTCGCCTGGCACCACTTCGCCCATGCCCACAACGAACTGCTCTCGGGCGACAAGCTCGGCGGCTTTGACGCCAAGGGCATGGCCCGGGCCAACCGCCAGGAGTCGTCGACATGAGCGCCTGGCTCGACACCCCGCTGACCGAGGCCCTGGGTTGCCGTTACCCGATCGTGCAGACGGCCATGGGCTGGGTCGCCGACGCCAACCTGGTGATCGCCACCACCCAGGCCGGCGGTTTCGGCTTCCTGGCCGGGGCGACCATCGCCGGCAAGGACCTGGAAGGCGAGATCCGCAAGGTCATCGATGCCACCGGCGCCAGCAACTTCGGCCTGAATTTCCATATGTTCCAGGACAACGCCGCGCAGTGCGTGGACCTGGCCATCCGCTACCGCTTGCGTGCGGTGAGCTACGGGCGCGGCCCGGATGCGCAGACCATCGCCCGCTTCAAGGCAGCCAAGGTGCTGTGCATCCCCACCGTGGGTGCGGTCAAGCATGCGCTCAAGGCCCAGGCCCTGGGCGCCGACCTGATCACCATCCAGGGCGGCGAGGGCGGTGGTCACACCGGCGGCGTGCCCAGTTCGATCCTGCTGCCCCAGGTGCTGGATGCGGTCAGCGTGCCGGTGATTGCCGCGGGCGGTTTTGCCACCGGTCGCGGCCTGGCCTCGGCGCTGGCTGCAGGCGCTAGTGGCATCGCCATGGGCACGCGGTTTTTGATGACCCGCGAATCACCGACCCCGGCGGCGACCCTGGCGCACTACCTGAACGTCGCCGATCCGCAGCAGGTGCGGGTGACCACGGCGGTGGACGGCATGCGCCACCGGATGATCGAGAACCCCTTCATCAACCGCCTGGAACAGGCCGGGCCGTTTGGCCGCCTGCGCATTGCCCTGGGCAGCGCCTGGCAGTGGAAGCAGCACACCGGCATGAGCCTCGGGCACATGCTCGGGGTGTTCCTGCGCGGCCTGCGCGAAGACCCGGCGGCGCTGTCCCAGGTGGTGATGGCTGCCAACCAGCCGGTGCTGCTGCAACGCTCGATGGTCGATGGCCTGCCGGACGAGGGCATCCTGCCCAGCGGCCAGGTGGCCGCCGCCATCGATGAGCTGCTCAGTTGCCGCGACGTCATCGAAGGCATCGCCGCGCAAGCCGAGCGCTGCCTGGACGCCTTGTCGGCCCGGCGTCAGCCGGGCTGTGACACAACCCCCTCAGTTCGCCTGGCGAACACTGGAGAAGCCCTGTGAATTCGGCCTTTACTACCCAAATCAACGCGGGCATCGCCGAACTGGTGATCGCCAAGCCCCCGGTCAATGCCCTGGACAGCCAGCAGTGGCAGGCCCTGGCCGAGCAGATCGAAGCCCTGGGCGCTGACCCGCAGGTGCGGGTCATCGTCATTCGTGCCGAGGGCCGGGGCTTTTGCGCCGGCGTCGACATCAAGGAACTGGATGCCCATCCCGAGCGCATTGTCGCGGTCAATGCCGGCAACTACGCCACCTTCAAGGCCGTGCACCGCAGCCCCGTGCCGGTGATCGCCGCGGTGCACGGCTATGTGCTGGGCGGCGGCATCGGCATCACCGGCGCCGCCGACATTGTCGTCGCCGCCGAGTGCGCCAGCTTCGCCCTGCCGGAAGTGGACCGTGGCGCCATGGGCGGCGGTGCCCACCTGCAACGCCTGTTCGGCGTGCAGAAGGTGCGCTACCTGTTCTTCACCGGCGACAGCATCAACGCCCGCGAAGCCAGCCAGTACGGCTTCATCGAGCGCGTGGTGCCCCGCGAGCAGCTGCGCGAGACCGCCCTGGAGATCGCCGCGCGCATCGCCAGCAAGAGCCCGCAGATGATCCGCATCGCCAAGGAAGCCCTCAACGGCATCGAGGACGGCAACCTGGAAGACAAGTACCGCTGGGAGCAGGGCTTCACCCTGCAGGCCTACAGCAGCCCGGACTCGGCCGAAACACGCCGGGCCTTCGTCGAAAAACGCGACGCGAAGTTCTGAGGGAGCGCCATGGAACTTACCTACACCCCCGAACAGATCGCCTTTCGCGCCGAAGTGCGCGCCTGGCTCAAGGACAACCTGCCGCGCCAGCCGCTGGCCAGCTATGACACCCGCGAAGGCTTCGAGCAGCACCGGGCCTGGGAGGCGAAGCTGTTCGACAGCCGCCTGTCGATGGTGATGTGGCCGGCCGAGCTCGGCGGGCGCGGTTGCGGCCTGATCGAGTGGCTGATCTTCGAAGAGGAATACTACGGCGCCGGCGCGCCGATGCGGGTCAACCAGAATGGCCAGCTGCTGCTTGGCCCGACTCTGATGGAGTTCGGCACCGAGCAGCAGAAACAGCGCTTCCTGCCGCGCATGGCCGCCAGCCTCGACATGTGGGCCCAGGGCTGGTCGGAACCCAACGCCGGTTCCGACATGGCGGCGATCACCAGCAAGGCCGTGCTCGAAGGCGACCACTACGTGCTCAACGGGCAGAAGACCTGGTCGACCCGGGCGATCTTCGCCGACTGGCTGTTCGGCCTGTTTCGCAGCGAGCCGGGCTCCAGCCGTCACCATGGCCTGTCGTTCCTGATGGTGCCGCTGGATGCGCCGGGGGTGAGCATTCGCCCGATCAAGGCGCTCAACGGCAAGGACGCCTTTGCCGAAGTGTTCTTCGACGACGTGCGGGTGCCGGTGGACAACCGCATCGGCGCCCAGGGCGAGGGTTGGCATGTGGCGATGGCCACCGCCGGATTCGAGCGCGGCCTGTTGCTGCGCTCGCCGGCGCGCTTCCAGTACACCGCGCGCAAGCTGGTGGAGCTGTACCTGGCGCACCAGGCCAGTGCCGACCGCGACCCAGGCCTGCGCGATGCCGTGCAGGACTGCTGGATGGGCGCCGAAGCCTACGCCCTGTCGGCCTACCACACGGTCGGGCGCCTGAGCCAGGGCGCACAGATCGGTGCCGAATCGAGTATCAACAAGATCATCTGGTCGGAGCTGGACCTGAAGATGCACGACACCGCCATGCGCCTGCTCGGCGCCCGTGGCGAACTGCTGGCCGGTGCCCCGGCGGCCGGCGATGCCGCCGGCTGGCTGGAGGGCTTCCTGTTCGCCCAGTCCGGGCCGATCTATGCCGGCACCAACGAAATCCAGCGCAATATCATTGCCGAGCGGATGCTCGGTTTGCCGAAGTAGGAGCAGGCCATGGACTTCACCTTTAGCGATGACCAGCTGAGTTTCCGCGAGGCCATCAGCCGGTTTCTGATGACCGAAGCGGCACCGGAGATGCTCCGGGAAATCTGGGACACCGACGCCGGGCGTTCCCCGGACCTGCGCAGCAAGATCGCCGCCCAGGGCCTGACCGCCTTGTCCGTGCCCGAGGCCGAAGGGGGCCTGGGCATGGACGATGTGGCCTGGGCGCTGATGACCCAGGAGCTCGGTTACTACGCCATTCCCGACTCGTTGGCCGATACCGCCTATGTCGCCGCCGGCCTGCTGGCGGGCCTGCCTGCCGATCACCCGGCCCGTGCCCGGCTGCTGCCGCGCATTGCCGACGGCAGTGTGCGCCTGGCCATCGGTCACCCGGTCAACCCGCTGGTCAGCGACGCCCAGCTGGCCGAAGTGCTGATCCTGCTTGACGGCGACGCCGTGCACGCGGTGCCGCGCGCCGAAGTGGACGTCGAGGCCAACCCCAGCATCGACGCCTCGCGTCGCCTGGGCCGGGTCAGCTGGCAAGGCACTGCGGCGACCCTGCTGATCGATGGCGAACAGGGCCGGAAGCTACAGGCGCAACTGCTCGACCGGGGCGCACTGTCGGTGGCCGGGCAGTTGCTGGGCCTGGCCCAGCGCATGCTCGACCTGTCGGTGGACTACGTGGCCCAACGCAAGCAGTTCGGCAAGCCGATCGGCAGCTTCCAGGCGGTCAAGCACCACCTGGCCGATGTCGCCCGGCAGATCGAGCAGGCCAAACCTGTGCTGTACCGCGCCGCCCATGGCCTGGCCCGGGGCGATGCCAGTGCCGGGCGCTGGGTGTCCCAGGCGCGCCTGGCCTGCTGCGAGGCCAGCTGGCTGGCGGCGCGCAAGGGTATCCAGGTGCATGGCGCCATGGGTTACACCTGGGAGGTCGACCTGCAGATGTTCATGAAGCGTGCCTGGTCGCTGGACGCGGCCTGGGGCGACCGAGGCTTTCATAAATCCCGTGTCGGCGACTACCTGTTCGCCGCTGGCGCCCGGCTCGGCCCGGGCCATACCTTCGAGGACTGATCCATGCCCCAGGCCTATATCATCGACGCCCTGCGCAGCCCCACCGGCAAGCGCAAGGGCGCGCTGTCCGAGGTTCACGCCATCGACCTGGGCGCTCATGTGCTCAAGGCGCTGGTGCAACGCAACGCGATTCCCGCCGAAGACTACGACGATGTGATCTTCGGCTGCGTCGACACCATCGGCGCCCAGGCCGGCGACATCGCCCGCACCAGCTGGCTGGCTGCCGGCCTGCCACTGTGCGTGCCGGGTACCACGGTGGACCGCCAGTGCGGCTCGTCGCAACAGGCGCTGCACTTTGCCGCCCAGGCGGTGATGAGCGGCACCCAGGATGTGGTGGCCGTGGGCGGCGTGCAGACCATGACCCGGATCCCGATCAGCTCGGCGATGCTTGCCGGCCAGCCCCTGGGTTTTGCCGACCCGTTCAGTGGCAGTGTCGGCTGGCGCGCACGCTTTGGCGAGCAGCCGGTGAACCAGTTCTACGCCGCCCAGCGCATTGCCGAACACTGGCAGCTGAGCCGCGAGCAGATGGAAGCCTTCGCCCTGCAAAGCCACCAGCGCGCCCTGGAGGCAATGGCCAGCGGACGCTTCGACCGCGAGATCGTGCCGTACCAGGAACTGCGCGTGGATGAGACGCCACGCCTGACCAGCCTTGAGAAAATGGCCGGGCTGGATCCGGTCGACCCGCAGTACCCGCTGATCACCGCCGCCGTATCGAGCCAGACCTGCGACGCTTCGGCGGCGCTGCTGGTGGTGTCGGAAGCGGCGCTCAAACGCTATGACCTGACCCCGCGGGCGCGCATCCATAACCTGACAGTCATGGGCGACGACCCGATCTGGCACCTCACCGCGCCCATCGCCGCAACCCGCAAGGCCTTGCAAAAGACCGGCCTGCGCATGGCCGACATCGACCGGGTGGAAATCAACGAAGCCTTCGCCTCGGTGGTCATGGCCTGGGCCCGGGAGCTGGACTACGACCCGGCGCAGACCAACGTCAACGGTGGCGCCATCGCCCTGGGCCACCCCCTGGGCGCCACCGGCGCGCGGCTGATGACCACGCTGCTCAACGAACTGGAATGCAGCGGCGGCCGCTATGGCCTGCAGACCATGTGCGAAGGCGGCGGCCAGGCCAACGTCACCCTCATCGAACGTCTCTAGACCTCACAGGAGTTTGCCATGCCAATCTGTAACGGACGCACCGTCATCATCACCGGCGCCGGTGGCGGCCTGGGCCGCGCCTATGCGCTGGCGTTCGCCGCCGAAGGTGCCAATGTCGTGGTCAACGATATCCGCGACGAAGCGGCCCGCGATGTAGTCGGGCAGATCCACGCCAGCGGTGGCCGGGCCATCGCCAACAGCGACGACATCACCACCCTGGACAGCGCCGGGCGCATCGTCGATGCCGCCCTGGCGGCGTTCGGCGAGGTGCATGTGCTGGTCAACAATGCCGGCATCCTGCGCGACCGCTTGTTCCTGAGCCTGAGCGAGGACGACTGGGATGTGGTGATGCGCGTGCACCTCAAGGGCCATTACTGCCTGGCCAACCTGCTGGCGCGACGCTGGCGCGACCTGGCCAAGGCCGGCGCGCCGGTGGCCGGGCGGATCATCAATACCAGCTCCGGTGCCGGTTTGCAGGGTTCGATCGGCCAGTCCAACTATTCGGCGGCCAAGGGTGGGATTGCTTCCTTGACCCTGGTGCAGGCGGCGGAGCTGGGTCGTTACGGCATCACCGCCAACGCCCTGGCGCCGGCGGCGCGCACAGCGATGACCGAAAGCGCCATGCCGGAGCTGGTGAAAAAGCCCGAGGACGGCAGTTTCGATGCCTGGGCCCCGGAGAACGTTGCGCCGCTGGTGGTGTGGTTGGGCAGCGAGCAGTCCGGGCATGTCACCGGGCAGGTGTTCGAGAGCCAGGGCGGGCGGATCTCCCTGGGGGATGGCTGGCGTACCGGGACGACCCGGGACAAGGGGGATTTGTGGCGGGTGGAGGAAGTGGGGGCTGCGGTGGATGAGATCCTGGCTGAAGCGCCGAAGGCACAGAAGGTGTGGGGCAGCTGAGGGCACCTCGTTGGGCCGGCTTTTGCGGCCGCTTTGCGGCCGATCGCAGCCTGTCGGCAG
>Ga0247821_10001669_pt1 | contig 12388 bp, 8 predicted proteins | sample 13C_Glycerol_Day_FD_192481 | JGI IMG/M metagenome (GOLD analysis project Ga0247821, IMG submission 192481) | Soil microbial communities from agricultural site in Penn Yan, New York, United States - 13C_Glycerol_Day14 | ecosystem: Environmental > Terrestrial > Soil > Agricultural land | place... | reverse complement strand
GTCCCGATCGGCTGGCGGCTGGCGGCGGACGAGGTCGCCTATATCCTCGACCACGCCGGTGCGCGGGTGGTCTTCGTCGGAGGCGAGCAGGCCGAGCTGATGCGCTCGGTCCTGCTGGGCGGCGCGGATGTGCGTCAGGTCGTGGCGGTCGAGGCGGGGGCGGTCGAGTGGCCCCTGTTCGAGCGCTGGCGCGACGCGGCGGGCGACCTGCTGCCCACGGCGCCGGTTCGCGAGGATGCGACGGTGCTTCAGGTCTATACCTCGGGCACGACCGGGCGGCCGAAGGGCGTGTTGGTCAACCATGCCAACATCCTGGCCCAGCGTCGGATCAACGCCGAAGCGGGCGCGAGCTGGGACGTCTTCACGCCCGAGGACGTCAATCTGGCGGCCATGCCGGTGGGCCATGTCGGCGGGGCGGTCGGGCCGCTGAACGCCATGGTCTGGGGGGCGCGCAACGCCATCCTGCGAGAGTTCAATCCCGCCGCCCTGCTGCGCGACATCGAACAGCAGCAGGCGACCATCCTGTTCGTGGTGCCGGCTGCGCTGCAGATCCTGCTCAATGATCCGCGCGTCCATGAAGTCGATTTCTCGCGGGTGCGCCAGATCATCTATGGCGCCTCGCCCATTCCCGGACCCCTGCTGCGCGAGGCCATCCGCGTCATCGGCTGCGACTTCATGCAGGTCTTTGGCCTGACCGAAACGACCGGGGCGGTGGTCGGCCTGACGCCCGCAGACCACGCCGACCACGACCATCCGCGACTGGCCTCGACCGGGCGGGCCTTTCCCGGCGTCGAGCTGGCCGTCCTGTCGCCCGAGGGCGAGCGTCTGGCGGCGGGAGAAACGGGCGAGATCGCCATCCGCGCGGCGGGCAACACGCCGGGCTACTGGCGGGCCGAGGAGGCGACGCGCGCCGCCTTCGACGCCGACGGCTGGTTCCGCACCGGCGACGCAGGGTGTCTGGACGCCGAAGGCTATCTCTACATCCGCGACCGCATCAAGGACATGATCGTGACCGGCGGCGAGAACGTCTACGCCGCCGAGGTCGAGCGCGCCCTGCTGGAACATCCCGCCGTGGCCGAGGCCGCCGTGATCGGCGTGCCGGACGACCGTTGGGGCGAGGCGGTCAAGGCCCTGGTGGTGCTGCGGTCCGGCCAGACGGCGAGCGAGGACACGCTGCGTGACGCCTGCCGCCAGAGCTTGGCCGGCTTCAAGGTTCCCCGCTCGGTCGAGTTCGCCGCCGCCCTGCCGCGCAACGCCACGGGCAAGGTCCTGAAACATCGTCTGCGCGAACCCTACTGGGTCGGGCGCACGCGCAACGTCAACTGAGTATCCCATGCATCCCAGTCATTTCGCCGCCGTCACGCCTGACAAGCCCGCCGTCATCATGGCGCGAACCGGGGCGGTAACGACCTTCCGTCAGATGGACGAGGCCTCGAACCGGGCGGCGCATCTGCTGCGGTCGCTGGGCCTGAAGCCCGGCGACGCGGTGGCGGTCTGTCTGAGCAATACGCCCGACTACTTCGCACTGGCCTGGGCGGCGCAGCGGTCGGGGCTGTACTTTGTCGCCCTGTCGTCGCGGCTGACCCTGGCCGAGGTCGACTACATCGCCCGCGATTGCGGGGCCAAGGTGCTGATCGCGGGGGCGGACCTGCCCCATACGGCGGCTCTGCCAGAGGGCCTGTCGGATCTAATGCTGTTCTCGCTGGGCGGGATCGTGCCTGGCTATCGCATCTGGGAAGACGAGGTGGCGGGCCAGCCCTCGACCCGCATCGGCGACGAGGTGGCGGGCGGCGAGATGCTCTATTCCTCGGGCACCACGGGGCGGCCCAAGGGCATCCGGCCGGAACTGCCCGCAGACGGCGACATCACCGCCATGCCCATGACCACCCTGGTGGCCAAGAGCCGCTTCGGGGTCGACGAGGCCAGCGTCTACCTGTGCCCGGCGCCGCTGTATCACGCCGCGCCGCTGCGCTGGTCGATGGGGGTGCAGCATCTGGGCGGCACGGTGGTGCTGATGGACAAGTTCGACCCTGAGCTGGCCCTGGCCGCCATCGACGCGCACGGCGTGACCCACAGCCAGTGGGTGCCGACCCACTTCATCCGCATGTTGAAGCTGCCGGAGGATGTGCGCGCCCGATACGACGTCTCGACCCTGAAACTGGCCATCCACGCTTCGGCGCCGTGCCCCGTGCCGGTCAAGCGGACGATGATCGACTGGTTCGGCCCGATCCTGATCGAGTACTACGCCGGCACCGAAGGCAACGGCATGACCATCATCAACTCCGAGGAATGGCTGCGGAAGCCGGGCTCGGTGGGCAAGGCCAACTTCTGCGTCGTCCACATCTGCGACGACGAGGGCAATGAACTGCCGCCGGGCGAGGTTGGCAACATCTATTTCCAGGGCGACCACCCGTTCGAATATCACAACGACCCGGAGAAGACGGCGACCGCCTATGACGCGCGCGGCTGGACGACCTTGGGCGATGTCGGGCGGCTGGATGAGGACGGTTATCTGTTCCTGACCGACCGCAAGAGCTTCATGATCATCTCGGGCGGGGTGAATATCTATCCGCAAGAGATTGAAAACCTGCTGATCCAGCATCCGAGAGTGGCCGACGCCGCCGTGATCGGCGCACCCTGCGCCGAGATGGGCGAGCGCGTCGTGGCGGTGATCCAGCCCTCCGACTGGGCCGACGCCACGCCCGAATTCGCCGCCGAGCTGTCGGCCTGGGCGCGACAGTCGCTGTCGGGCATCAAGACTCCGCGTCAGTTCGACTTCATGCAGGAACTGCCGCGCCACGACACGGGCAAGCTCTACAAGCGGCTGATCCGCGACGCGTACTGGAAGGACGCGAAGACGGCCTGACGGTTGTCTGGGATCCGGGCCAAAAGAAACCCCCGCCGGTTCGACCGGCGGGGGTTTTTGCTGTTCGCGTCAGAGCCGGATCAGGCGGCGTCTGCCGCCGCGATGGCCTCGTTGCGGTCATTGTCCTGCACGGCGGCGATGATGGCCTTGCGGGTGATCAGCAGCAGGGCGACGCCGATGCTGAGCGACACGGCCGTCACCAGGGCCAGAGCCTTGCCGAGGCTGGTCGGGCCGTCGAACAGGTGCTCGCTGACGAAGCCGATGATCAGCGGGCCCAGACCCATGCCGGCCATGTTGGCGACCAGCAGGTAGATGGCGGTCATCCGGCCGCGCATCGAGGCGGGCGTCAGGATCTGCAGCGTGCCGGCCTGCAGGCCGCCGATGGTCGAGACCGTGGCCATGCCGGCCGCCGCCAGGATCAGGGCGATGGTGGTGTCGCTGACCAGATAAGCGCCCATCATCAGCGGAAACTGGATGATGGCCGAGGCCAGGACGACGCGCACCGGGGCGTCGGGGTGGCCGCGCTTGGCCGAGCGGTCGGACAGCAGGCCGCCAATGGCCAGGCCCACGGTGCCGAACAGGCCGATGATGACGCCGAAGGCCAGACCCAGGTGGGCCGGGCTCATGCCGTGGGCGCGGGCGAAGTGGACGGGGGCCCATAGCATGGCGCCATAGGCGGCGATGACGATGATCGAATAGCCGATGACCACGCCGCCGAAGGCCGCCTTGTGGCGCATGGCCAGGGCCCATAGGGCGCTGAGCGGCGGGGCCTTGGCGGCGCCGCGACGACGCTTGGCCTCGCGCACCGTCAGCAGCATCAGGGCGGCCAGCGGCACGCCCAGCAGGCCCACGGCCACGAAGGCCAGGCGCCAGCCCGTCAGGTCGCCCCAGGGCAGGGCGACATTGGTCTTCATCGCCCAGGCGACCAGCACGCCGCCGAACAGCATGGCCACGCCGCCGCCCAGCGACACGCCCATGTTGTAGAGGCTGACGGCGAAGCCGAGGCGCTTCTTCTCGAACCGGTCGGCGATGGTGGAATAGGCGGCGGGCGACAGGGTCGCCTCACCGATGCCGACCATGGCGCGGGCCGCCAGCAGGGAGGCGAAGCCGCCCGCGAAACCGCTGGCCGCCGTGGCCGCGCTCCAGCCCAGTACGCCAAAGACCATCAGGTTCCGACGGTTGCTGCTGTCGGCCAGCGAGCCGAACGGAATGCCCATGATGGAATAGAGCAGGACGAAGCCGAAGCCGACCAGCAGGCCGACCTGGGTGTCGCCCAGACCCAGTTCCGTACGGATCGGTTCGATCATCAGGCTGATCAGCACGCGGTCCATGAAGGACAGCATATAGGCCACCATCAGGACCAGAACGACGTAGATGGCGTAGGCCGGGCGGGGCCGTGCGGCGGTGGTGGCTGCGGCGGAAGTCATCCGCGGTCTCCTGTACTGAACTGAAGCGAGAGGGCGGAGGCGCGCATCAGGCGGACGCCGATATCTGTGCGTACCAGGCTGTGAGTGGTGCGGAGTCGAAGTACTCGTCAAGCCGGATGATCACGCCGTCCTGCACCTGACAGATCAGAGTAGCCGCCAGTTCGAGAACCGGTCCCTTGACGTGGACGGCCCTCAGAAGGTGCTGCTGGACGTAGCCGCCGGGGAAGGTCTGGACCCGGCGGTTCTGGTACAGCCGTTCCGAGGTCTTGCCGATGAAGCCGGCCAGGACCTCGAGGTTGGCCTGACGATCGACGCCGACCCCGGCGGTGTTGAGCCAGACGACGACGGCGGGGTCGTAACAGGCCTTTACCGTCTCGATGTCGCCGGCCTGGATGGCCTCGATGAAGCGGTCGGCGAGGGCGCGAAGGGCCATGTTGGGGGAGGCGGTCATGCGTTGAAGGCCAGCTTCAGGCCGGGCTCGGCCCAGCGTGTCTTGAACAGGGTTCCGGTCGAGGAGCCGGTGATCCAGGCGTCCTTCATGTCGGCGCCGCCGAAGCAGATGTTGGTGGTGACGAAGTCGGGGACCGGGACATGGTTTGCTTCGCCGGTCGGCGAAACCACGGTGATGCCGCCGTTGATGCCGGTGGCGACGCAGACGTCGCCGTTCGCCTGAACAGCCAGGCTGTCGAAGGGCAGGTAGTCGGGCAGGGTGAGGACGTGGCGACCCGGCAGATAGGCCGCAGCGGCGGGCGTCAGAACGCCCGGCTCGCTCAGGTCATAGGCCCACAGGCGGCAGGTCCAGGTTTCGGCGACGTAGAGCGTCTTTTCATCGGGCGACAGGCCGCAGCCGTTGGGCCACGAAATCCGGTCGCGCTGGCGCGAAATGAAGCTGCCGTCAGCCTTGGCGTAATAGATTGCGCCATAGTCGCGCGTGGTCTCGTTCTCCTTGCCAAGGTCGGTGAACCAGAAGCCGCCGTGGCTGTCGAAGACGATGTCGTTCGGCGCGCTCAGCGGGCGACCGTCACACTCGACATAGAGGGTCTCGACCGCGCCGGTGGTCAGGTCGACCGCCTGGATCGATCCGCCGGCATAGTCGCTGGCCGCGCCGTGGGGGACCATCAGCCCGCCGTCCAGATCGACCCAGCCCAGGCCGCCGTTGTTGCAGACATAGACCCGTCCGTCCGGGCCCATGGCGGCGCCGTTCGGGCCGCCGCCAAGATGGGCGACGACGGTGATCTCGCCCTCAGGCGAGACCCGGCTGAGGGTCTGGCGGCGGATCTCGACCAGCAGGACCGACCCGTCAGCCATGGCGATGGGGCCTTCGGGAAACTGCAGACCTGTGGCGACGACTTCGAGCGACATGAAAGACGTTCCGTTCAGACGATGGGGTGATTGATCGGCAGGCCGAAGTGACGGCGGCCGACCTGTTCGCGGGCGATGTCCCAGTCCCAGAAGGCGTGGGAGGTGACGGTCGCCAGGTCGCGCCAGAAGCGCTGCATCGGCTGGTCGTGGTGGTAGTTGGACGATCCGGCGTTCGCCATCATGTTCTGCGACACCTCACGGCCGGTGCGGGCCAGATAGCCCGCCGAGCCCTTCAGGCTGATGCGGTCGTCGGTGGTGAAGCCGGTCTGGACCAGGGCCTCGGTGCGGGCGACGTGGGCGCGGCCCAGAATGTCGACCGCCTGGGTTCCGACCTGCATCTCGCCCAGGGTGATGTGGGTGTGCTGCTGGTCCTTGACCACGGCGCCCGAGAAGTTGCGCACACGGCGACCCACGATGTCCTCGAACGCCGACAGGGCGCCCTTCAGACCGCCGGTCAGGACCGGAACGATGGTGGCGTAGGCCATCGGCACCAGCGGAATGGCGTAGAGCGGGTTGTCGTACAGGGCCGTGCCGTCGGTCGGTCCCTTGCGCAGGTCCACGCCGTCGATCGAGCGATAGTGGGGGACGAAGACGTCGTTGACGACGATGTCGTTGGAGCCCGTCCCGGCCATGCCGCTGAAGCGCCAGGTGTCGTGACACCATGACCCAGTCGGCGTGCATGACGCCGGAGCCCCAGGGGGCGCTGCCGGTGATCCGCCAGCCGCCGTCGACGGGCTCGGCCTTCACGGTGGGCGCGGTGGCGGCCGGCAGCAGGACGAAGCCGCGCGGGCCGAACAGTTCTTCCTGCGCCTGAGGGGTCAGCTTGGCGGCGTAGAGGTTGTGACCGATGTAGAAGGCCGCGATCCAGGCCGACGAGATACAGCCCTGGGCCAGGGTGTCGACGACCTCGAACATGGTCTTCAGATCGGACTCGGCGCCGCCCCAGCGTTGGGGGACCAGCATCTGGATGATGCCTGCGTCGATCAGGTCGTTGATGGTGTCATCATGCGGACGGCGCAGGGCCTCAGTCTCGGCGGCGCGGGCCTTGAGGACGGGCAGCAGCTCTTGCGCCCGACCGATCAGTTCGGCGGAGGTCGTCATGGGTAAGCTCGGAATTGGAACGTCGGGGACAAAGAAGAGGCCGGCCCCTCGCGGCGCCGGCCTCTGGATCGTCAGAAGGTGAAGCTGAGGTCGACGCCCACTTCACGCGGCGCCTGATAGACCCGTGCGGCGAGCAGGGGACCGACGCCGAAGGTGTTGTTGATCACCACCTCGTCCGTCAGGTTCTTGCCCCACAGGCTCACGCGCCAGCGGCCGTCCGGCAGTTCCAGCGAAACGCTGCCGTCGACGATGGTGTTGGCCTTGCGCACGGCAAAGTCCGACGTGGCGTTGAGGGCGTTGAAGCTGGTGTACATGTCGCTCATGTGGCGCACGCTGGCCTGAGCCGTCACCAGGCCGAAGTCATAGGACTCCTTGTAGTTGAAGGTGACGCTGTTGCTCCACTCGGGCGCATAGGTCATCGGCAGGTTGGTGCGGTCGATCACGCCCTTGCCGTCGCCCAGATCTGCCATGAATTCGTCGAAGCCTGCATCCAGGTAGCCGACCGAGGCCGTGACGGTGAAGGCGTTGGTGATGACCGCCGTGGCCTCGGCCTCGAAGCCCGAGATCTTGGAGCTGCCGACGTTGGCGACCAGGGTCTGGTTGATGTTCGTGCCCGGGATGACCTGCTGAACGCTCTGCTGCATGTCCTTGTAGTTGCTGGTGAAGACAGCCGCGTTCAGGCGCAGGCGGCGATCGAACAGGTCGCTCTTGACGCCGGCTTCGTAGGAGTCGACCGTTTCGGAGTCATAGGGACCGACCGCCGCAAAGGAGCCAGCGCGACCGTTGAACCCGCCCGCGCGGAAGCCGCGCGAGTACTGGGCGTAGGTCATCAGATTGTCCGACCACTTGTAGCTGATCGCCACCTTGGGCGAGAAGTCGTCGAAGTTGGCGTCGAACGTTTTCGAGATCGCCGAGAAGAGCGGCTGGGTGGTGAAGGTCTTCTCTTCCTTGCTGTAGCGGCCGCCGGCCGTCAGCGTCAGGCCCGGCAGGACCTCGTAATCCGCCTGACCGAACAGGGCCCAGGAGTCGGCCTTCTGGCGGGTGTAGATGGTCGAACCCGCCGTCGCGCCGCCGAACACCAGTCCGAACTGACCCGTGGCGATGTCGTATTCCTGGGTCATGTAGTAGGCGCCGACGACATAGGTCAGCGGGCCGTCGCTGTTCGAGGCCAGGCGGAACTCCTGGCTGAACTGGTCGTGGGTCTCGTCACGATGGACGGTCATGAACGGGATCGGCGTGGCGTCGAAGTCGCTCTGCACGTCCGTCTGGGTGTTGCGATAGCCGGTGATGGAGGTCAGCGTGACCGGACCCAGGTCCCAGTTGGCGTTCAGCGCCAGGCCATAGGCTTCCAGGTTCGAGAAGACGTCGTCGCCGATGTGGGTCAGGAAGGGATCGCCGTCCGCATCGGCGGGCTGGCCGAAGCCGGGCAGGACCATGCCGGGCAGGCTGGCGTTTTCCACGCCCGGGCCGGTGCCCTTGTCCTTGGTGTAGTCGACGATCAGGGTGGCGTCGAAGGTCGTCGTCGGCGTCCACAGCAGGGCGCCGCGCATCGACGTCACGTCCTGGGCGCCCATGTCGCGGCCGTCGAAGTTCTTGGTGTAGCCGTCGTAGGTCTTGGTCAGGAACGAGAACTTGCCGGCCAGCTGGTCCTCGATCAGGGCGCCTTCGACGCCGGCGCGCAGTTCCTGACGACCGTTCGAGCCGAAGGTGGCCTGGGCGCGGGCGCCGAAGTCGAACGAAGGACGGCGCGACTGGACGCTGACCACGCCGCCGATGGTGTTGCGGCCGTACAGGGTGCCTTGCGGACCGCGCAGGATGGTCACGCCGCCAATGTCGAAGAAGTCCTGCACCGCGCCGACGTTGCGCGACAGATAGACGCCGTCCAGCTCGACGCCGACCGAGGGCTCAAAGCTGGATTCGACGTCGGCGAAGCCGAGGCCGCGAATGAAGAAGGCGCTGGCGAAGGGATAGGCGCCGACCGGGGCCAGGACCACGTTTGGAATCTTGCCGTCCAGGCTGGTCAGGCTCTCGATCTTGCCGTCGGCCAGGGCTTCGGCGCCGAAGGCGCTGACGGCCAGCGGCACGTCCTGAAGCTTCTGTTCGCGGCGCTGGGCGGTGACGACGACGTCGCCGATGGTGGCGGTTTCGACCTGGGCTGCAGCGGCGTCCGTTGCTGCGTCCTGGGCGATCGCGGGGGTGGCGCAGGCGGCGGCCAGGGCCACGCCGCATTTCAGCCAGTATGACAGTTTCATCCTATCCCTCTCCTCTGACTCTCGTTCTGAATGCGAGATGAGGAGATTGGCGCAGCAGTTTTCAATCTTGTCAAACAAACTGACGAAAAAGGTAATTAATTTGACCAAATTCGATGGCGGCTTCGCGATCGGAACGGGTTAGAGGCGGCCGACGAGCGATGCCTTCGAAGCGCAGCCGAGCGCGACGGCGCGTCAGTTCAGCGGTCGAACTGATTCTGTCGTCTTCACTAGCCGCAACCACGCACCGGCGCCCAGCAAGATTGCGAGGGCGGTCAGGGTCAGGAGCTCCGGGGCCACTTCCGCCACGGTCGCTCCGGCGGCGTTCAGTTTGACGAAGGCCTGGATGGCCGAGGTCGAGGGCGACAGGCGGGCCAGCCAGGCCAGGGGTTCGGGCATCAGGAACAGGGGCCAGGCGGCGCCGCCGAGGAAGAAAAGCGGGACGGAGGTTCCGACCAAAATCTGCATGGCCCGCTCATGCCGGTCGAACAGGCTGCCTATAGCCAGGCCCAGGGCCGAGACGCTGGCGGCGAAGACGGGCACGGCCAGGATGACGCCGAACAGGTCGCCCATGCGCGGGTAGTCCTGAAACCAGAAGACGAAGCCGAAATAGAAGAGGCTGGCGACGCTGCCGATCAGGGTCAGGGCGGCCCACAGGCCGAGGAAGCTGCGGGTCGACAGGGCTGCGGCGTCCGTCTCTCGACGCAGGCCGGCGAACAGGGCCGCGCCCAGCAGCAGGGTCTGTTGCAGGATGATGGCGCTGACCGCCGGGACCGCATAGCTGCCGTAGCCGTCTGTGGTGTTGTAGAGCGGACGCTGCACTACCATCGGGGCGCGTTCCAGCAGGCGGGTGGCCTCGATCACCGGGGTAAGGACCTGTTCGGCGGCCGCCGCCGCTGCGCCCCCCAGCGCCTTGCCCATGGCCGTGGCGCGAACCAGATAGGCGCCGTTCAGATAGAGGCCGACTCCCTTGGCGTCGCCGTGGATCAGCGAGGCTTCAAACCGTTCGGGAATGTGCATGACGGCGTCGACTTCGCCATTGCGCAGCATCTGCTCGGCCTCGGCGGTGGAGGCGGTCACGACCGCGGCGTCCAGCGCGCGCGTGGCGTTCATTTCCTGCACCAGTCGCCGGCTGAGCGCCGAATGGTCCTGATCGACGACGGCGACCGGCAGCTTGACCGGCGTCTGACCGACATAGGCCATCGGGTAGTAGAAGGCGTAGGCGACCACAGCCAGGAGGATGGTGCTGGACAGGGGCCGGTGCTTGAAAATGCCGGCGAAGGTCCCGACAAAGGCGCCGCTGAAGCTGCGGGCAGGCAGGTGCAGGGTGAGATCTTCGGGCTTGGGCGTGCGTCGGGCGCGGCGATGGGCCAGCGGGATTGAAAGGGCGAAGGTCCCGACCGCGACACCCAGCAGGGTCAGCAGCGGCCCTAGCGAGGTGGACAGGTCCGAACCCAGCACCATCTGTTCGTTCTGCAACTGCAGATAATGGGTGAAGGGCAGGATGGCGCTCCAGAACTGGGCGAAGGCCGGGCCGTGCAGCAGGGGCAGGGTGCCGTTGGAAAAGGCGATGGCCGACCCGGCATAGACCGCCGTGGCCGAGAAGCTGGTGTCCATGTCGCCGGTCAGCGTGACCAGCAGGGCCGAGATCCCGGCGGTGGCCGCCATCAGGGCGAACAGGCCGCCCAGCAGCATCGGCAGACTGCCCTCGATGCCCCAGCCGCGCCAGCCGCACAGCCAGGCGATCCAGACCGCACCCCAGAAGGTGAAGGTGAGGACGTACGGGCCCAGCTTGCCCGCCAGCGCCGCCGCCAGTCGTCCGTCCATCCGCGCCGACCAGTCCTTCAGCGAGCCGCCGCGCAGTTCTCGCCCCACCCCCATGACGGCGGCGCAGGCCATCAGCAGGTGCAGGACCCCGGGCATGATCAGCCCGCCGAGGAAGAGCTCGAAACTGAGTTGGGGGTTGCCGAGGATGGTGACCTGAACGGCGGGCGTCTTCAGCCGCGCGGCGGGCACGCCTAGCGCTCGCGCTCGCTCCAGGATCAGGGGGGCGGCGGCATTGGTCAGGGCCGTGGTCTGGGCCGAGGCGGCCAGCGAACCGACGGTCTGGAAGGCCCCGTTGTAATAGACGATCACTGCGTCGGGCTGACGAAAGGCGTTCTTCTCTGCGCCTCGCGGGATGTAGGCGAGACTGTAGATCTTGCTCGACCGCATCAGGGGCCAGGCGGCCGCCAGATCGGTTGGTTGGGCTACGACCCGCACGCCGGGGCTGGCCTCCATGTTACGGATGGCGGCGCGGCTGAAGGCTGAGTGGTCCTGATCCACCACGGCGACCGGCACGTCGCGCACCACGCCTTGAAACAGCATGGCCCCGACCACGACCATCAACACGACCGGCATGACGATCAGCAGGATCAGGTCCCAGCGGCTGCGGGCCAGGTGCGCGACCTCGGCGCGCAGGGCGCGGCTGAAGACGCCGCTAGTCGTCACCGGGCGGGCCAGTCGAACAGGACGCTCATGCCGGGACGCAGGCCCTCGACCGGGGCGACGGGCCTGGCGTGGATCTCGAAGCTGCGCACGTCATAACCGCGCGACTGGCGCGTGGCGCGCCAGGTGGCGAAGTCGCCCTGGGGGCTGATGAAGCTGACGCGGAAGGCGACGTCCTTGCGGTTCAGGGCGGGGATGTCGCCGCGCACCGTGTGGCCGATCTTCAGCCCGTTGAACTGATCCTCGCGCAGGTTGAAGGCGACCCAGGCGTGATCCAGATCTACCACGGTGAAGACCGGCACGCCGATCAGCACCAGTTCGCCGGGGTTGGAGAAGCGTTCGGCGATCTCGCCCGCCGCGGGGGCGATCAGGCGGGTTTCAGCTTGCAGGGCCGCCATCTGACCAACGCCGGCGCGGGCGGCCGCGACCTGGGCGTCGGCGATGGTTTTTTCCTCGCTGCGGGTTCCGGCGACGGCCTTCAGGTACTGCTGGCGAGCGGCCTCGGACTGGGCGGCGGTGGCGGCGCGGGCGGCGACGGCCTCGTCGCGGCGCTGGGCGGATATGACGCCCTCGGCGAACAGGTTTTCGGCCCGGCGCGCGGTCTGGGCCGCCAGCTGGGCTGCGGCCTGGGTGCTGCGCCACACGGATTCCAGCGAGCGGATGTCCTCGGGCCGGGCGCCGACGCGGCTCAGTTCCTGAACGGCCTGGGCGCCTTGCAGGGCGGCGGCGGCCTGCTGGTCGCCGGCGGTGATCTCGGGGCTGGAGAGGATGGCCAGCACCTGCCCTGGAACGACGCGGTCGCCTGCCGCCGCCAGCATCTTCTCGACGCGAGCCGGAGCCTTGGTGGCGACGGTGAAGGTCTCGGCCTCGACCATGCCCTGCACCTGGGGCGGGGC
>Ga0247821_10001668_pt1 | contig 12391 bp, 10 predicted proteins | sample 13C_Glycerol_Day_FD_192481 | JGI IMG/M metagenome (GOLD analysis project Ga0247821, IMG submission 192481) | Soil microbial communities from agricultural site in Penn Yan, New York, United States - 13C_Glycerol_Day14 | ecosystem: Environmental > Terrestrial > Soil > Agricultural land | place... | reverse complement strand
GAGCCAGCAGTCGAAGAGACTGCGCGCCTGGTTCGAAATGAGGGCGGTGAGGCGTGGTCGTTTGTCCTCGACGTCACCTCGTCAGACGCCTGCACCGCGCTCGCCGCGAAGGTGGCGCGCAGCATTGGACAAGTCGACCTTCTCGTGAACAACGCTGGGGTCATCATCCGGGAGAACAGCTCGAGTCCCAACGCTGCCAGCAACTGGAAGAAGACCATCGACGTGAACGTGCACGGCACGTTCAACGTGACGCATGCCTTCCTTGAAGCCTTGAAGGAAACGCGCGGCGCCATTGTCAACCTGGCGTCCATCGCGGCTTACGCGGGGCAGGGTGGCTCGCTCGGCTACTCGCCTTCCAAAGGCGCGATCAAGATGTTCACCCAATCGCTGGCGCAGGAGCTCGCGCCATTTGGGGTGCGTGTCAATGCACTCGCGCCAGGCGTCATTGAGACCCCCATGACCGCGAGCACAAGGGAAGATCCTTCGCGCCTGCAGGGGTTCATGACACGGATCCCCCTCGGACGCGTCGGGCAGACAGAGGATCTGGTCGGCCCCGTGATCTTCCTTTGTTCCGACATGTCCCGCTATGTCACGGGCATCACGCTGCCTGTTGACGGCGGATTCCTCGCCGTGTGACCCCCGCGTTCAGCCTTCATTTCAAACGACTTATCACCCAGGAGACAGCACCATGAAGTTCAAGCGTCTTTTCAGCCTCGCGCTGCCGGCACTCGCCTTGGCGGCGTTCGCTGGAGGCTCGTTCGCCCAGGATATTCGGATCGGCTACAACGGCGACCTCTCTGCGTCGCCCTCCGCTCAAAGCGGACAGGCCGCTGTCATCGGAATGGAGGCGGCCATCGCCGACATAAACGCTGCCGGCGGGGTGCTGGGAAAAAAGCTCTCGCTCGTCGTCCGCGATGACACGTCAGCGCCGCCGAAGTCGATCCAGAACATGACCGACCTTATCGACAACGAGAAGGTCGTGGCGGTGTTCGGCCCGACCAACTCCGGTAATGCAATGGCTTGGAAGCACATTGCTAACCAGAAGAAGATCCCTGTCATCGGCAACGTGGGTTCGGGTACGGCCATTACCGCGCCCATGAGCGCCAGCGCCGACAACTACATGTTCCGCGTTTCCATGGTCGATCGAGAGCAGGTCGCCGCGCTGATGGCGTACGTGAAGAAAAATCCCAATGCCAAGCATGTGGGCCTCATGGCGGAAACCACTGGCTACGGTCAAGGCGGCCTGAAAGACATGCAGGAGCTCGCCGAGAAGCAGGGCATCAAGATCGTTGCTACCGAGCACTTCGGCGTGGCGGATACCGACATGACCTCCCAGCTCAACAAGATGAAAGCGGCGGGCGTCGACACGATCGTTGTCTGGGCGCAGGGCACTCCCCTCGCGCAGCTCGTTCGCAGCATGGACAAGATCAACTACTTTCCGCTGACGCTGATGTCATGGGCCGCGGACAACATCACCTTCTACGATGCCGCCGGCAAGGCCCTCGCTGAGAAGCCGATCTTCATGCGAACCGTGAGTGAGGAGAAGACCCCCACACAGCAGAAGTTCTACGACCGCGTGGGTTCGAAGCTGAAGGCTCCCAGCGCGTTCTCCTTCGCGCTGCATGGCTATGACTCAGTGCTGCTGTACGCTGCGGCCGTCAAACAAGCCAACAGCACGGACGGCACTGCCGTCCGGCAAGCACTCGAGGACCTCAAGACGCCAGTGCAAGGTCTGCTGAAGACTTACAACAAGCCGTTCAGCAAGACCAACCACGAAGCGCTGACCGCGAAAGACTTCGTGTGGATCCGCTGGAAAGAGGGCAAGTTGCTGCCGTACAGCGATCCCATTCTCGGCTCGCTGAGCACCGCGGACTTCAAGCAGTAAGCCACCATTCAGCACGGGCCGTTCTGGCCCGTGCCACCCCCCGGAGACAAAAATGGCAGAAGCGCTCATGCAGGCGATTCTCAGCGGGCTTTGCGTCGGCGGCGCCTATGCGCTCGTCGCCCTGGGATTCAGCGTCACTTTCACTACGACGAAGACACTCAACTTCTCCCATGGAGAGTTCGTGTCGGCGGGCGCGTTCATCGGCATGAGCGTTCTGTTCCTGGCATTGGGCAAGCCCGTGACGGCGACCAGTTTCGGCGATGCTATTCCCGCTGGGCCCGCGCAGCTGCTCGCGCTTGCTGGCGCGCTGGGCGTCATGGGGCTCCTCGGCTGGCTTCTCTATGCCGTAGGCGTCAGGCCCTTCGCGGGGCGTCCCGGCATGGCCTGGGTGATGAGCACCCTCGGCTTCGGTGTGATTCTTCAAAGCGTCGGGTTGGCGATCTGGGGTCCCAAGCCCGTCGTCGTTCCAAGCCCCGTTGGAGATCAGGTGATCCGCGTGCTGGGTATCGGCGTCCGTCCGCAGGAGCTGCTGACACTTGCGGTCGCCGTTGTCGTGATGATCGGCTTCGACTTCGTGATGAACCGCACCATGCTCGGCAAGGCGATGCGAGCCGTCGCGGTGAACGGCAGCGTCGCGAGCCTGATGGGAATCAACACGAAGGCGATCATGGTGCTGGCGTTCGTCGCCAGTTCAGCACTGGCTGGCCTCTCGGGCTTCCTCCTCGCCCCAATTGCTCAGGCCTCTCTCTTCATGGGATTGACGGTGGGGCTGAAAGGTTTCTCCGGCGCCATGATCGGCGGCCTCAACAATCCCCGAGGCTGCGTGATTGGTGGCTTCGCGCTGGGGATTCTGGAATCGATGGTCAATCTGTGGCAGGCGCAATGGCGTGAAGTGGCGATCTTCGCCCTCGTCATCCTCGTGCTCGCCTTCCGGCCTACCGGCCTGTTCGGCTCCCGACTCGCGGAGAAGGTATGAAGCGCTATTCGCACCTGGGCGGTGTCCTGCTGGCCATCGCAGCGGTGGTGGGCCTGACCGCCGTCTTCAACAACGACTATTACTTGCGCATCCTGTTCATGATGGGCGTGTACTACATGTGCGCTGCCGGGATGAACGTCCTTGTGGGCTATGCCGGTCAGAAGTCACTCGGCCAAGCGGGATTGTTCGCGGCCGGCGCCTACGCGGTCGCGCTCCTTACGACACGCACGGACATCAGCCCCTGGATCGCGCTCGTCGTGGCTGCCGGCGTCTCTGCGATCTGCGGCGTGCTCATTGCGCTTCCGTCGCTTCGCGTGAAAGGTCCGTACCTCGCCATGGTGACGCTCGCGTTCGGCATCGTCGTGGAGAAGCTAGTAAGCGAGTGGACGGAGGTGTTCGGCGGGGCGCAGGGCATCTACGGCATCCGTCCCCTCACGTGGGGGAGCAACCCGCTGACGTCGCAGCAATGGGTGTGGTTCGTCGTTGCGCTGTGTGCTGCGACGCACCTGCTCCTTCGAAACCTCGTCGACGGCCGGTTCGGACGAGCCCTGCTGTCGCTGCAAGCCGACGAGATTGCCTCGTCTTCGGTCGGTGTTCGGGTCTACCGCGCAAAGGTGATCGCCTTCGTCGTGGCGGCGGTCACGTGCGGGATCGCTGGCGCGATGGTGGCGCAGCAGAACCAATACATAAACTCCGACTTCATCACGTTCCACCTCTCGATCTTCATCCTGCTCCTGGTGCTTTTCGGGGGCGCGGGTTCGAAGTACGGGCCTCTGGTGGGCACGGTGGTCCTCACGGTGATCGACGCATTGCTTGCCCGCTGGCCCGCGGCGCAGCACTTCTTGTATGGCTTCCTGTTGCTCTTCGCGCTTTACGTGATGCCCGGCGGCGTGATGGGGCTGCTGACCTCTGTGTTCAAGCGCGGCGAAAAGAACCAGGATCTACCGCGACCTGTCGCCGAGCCGGCCTACAAGCGGTCTTCTGCGGCGCCGACCGGTGACCTGCTCGTGGTGGAAAACGTGTCCAAGTCGTTCGGCGGCGTCAAGCCTGCGCAGGACGTCTCCTTCCGGCTGCGCAGGGGTCACGTCCATGCGCTGATCGGCCCCAACGGCGCCGGCAAGTCGACCATGATCAACATGGTCACGGGCGTCCTCCCCGCGAGTGAAGGAACGATCTGCTTCCTGGGCGAGAACCTCGCGAAACGTCCCATGCACGCCATCTGCGGGCTTGGCATGGGTCGCACGTTCCAGAACCTGCGACTCTTCGCTGACCTCTCCGTTCTCGACAACGTCAAGCTCGGGCATCACAGCCGAATGCGCAACGGCTTCTTCTCGTCCCTGGTTGCGCTTCCTTCCGCGCGCAGGGAAGAGGCCCGTACAACGCAGCGCGCGTTGCAGCTCCTCGAATTGGTGGATCTGCTGCAGCTCGCGCTGACGCCAGCGGGGAGCCTCCCCTACGGCCTGCAACGGCGCGTCGAGCTCGCGCGTGCACTCGCGACAGAACCACTGCTCCTGCTCCTTGACGAGCCCGCAGCCGGCCTGAACCCGCAAGAGACCGCCGAGCTTGGGCAGCTGCTGCTGAAGATCGCGCGTCGTGGCATCTCCATCCTCATGGTCGAGCACCACATGGACCTGGTCATGTCGGTCTCCGACCACGTGATCGTTCTCGACTACGGGATGAAGATCGCTGAGGGCAAGCCGGCTGACATCCAGTGCAATCCGCGCGTGATCGAGGCGTATCTCGGCGTGGAAGACGATGCGGCGCCGGCCGCAACGCCTGCAGTAGCCGCGAAGCCGGTGACCGTCTAGGAGCTGACCATGCTGAAAGTCAACAAAGTCCAGGTCTCCTACGGCGCCATCCAGGCCGTGAAGGGTGTCTGCCTCGAGGTGCGCGAAGGCGAGGTCGTCACGATCATTGGCGCGAACGGTGCGGGCAAGAGCAGCCTGTTGCGTTGCATCGCCGGGTTGGAACCTGCCACCGAGGGCACTATCTCGATCGCGGGGGGCGACTGCACGCGTGTCGCGCCCCACCTGCGCGTCGGTGCCGGTGTGGCCATGTCCCCCGAGGGCCGCGGCGTATTTCCGGACCAGACCGTGCGAGAGAACCTCATGCTCGGCGCATACGCGAGACGCAGGAACGCGGCGGGTGTCCAGAAGTCGATCGAACGCGAGTTCGCACGCTTCCCACGGCTTCGGGAACGCCAGGACCAGCTCGCCGGAACGCTTTCCGGGGGCGAACAGCAGATGCTGGCGATCTCGCGCGCCCTGATGAGTGAGCCGCGCCTGCTTCTTCTCGACGAGCCGTCGCTGGGCCTCGCGCCGCTGATCATCAAAGACATCTTCGACGCCATCCGCCAGTTGCGGCAGTCCGGCCTGACGATCCTGCTCGTCGAGCAGATGGCCAAGCAAGCGTTGGGCGTTGCCGACCGTGCCTACGTACTCGAAACCGGCTGCATCACGCTCGAAGGCTCCGGCGCCGAACTCCTGAACGATCCGAAGGTGAAAGCCGCCTACCTCGGAACCCATTGAAGCCTGTTAACCAGAGAGAGAGGAACTCCCATGACCACGACGAAAACGTTTGCCAGCCAGGCGGACCTGGAAGAGAAGAAGGTCACCTTCAGCCAAATCTCGGACCACGCCTGGGCCTATACCGCCGAGGGCGACCCGAATACTGGAATCATCATCGGGGACGACGCCGTGCTGGTCGCCGACACGCAAGCGACGCCAGCAATGGCGGCAGACGTCATCCGGCGCATCCGCGAGGTCACGGACAAGCCGATCAAATATGTCGTGCTGACGCACTACCACGCCGTGCGTGTGCTGGGCGCGAGTGCCTACCGGCCGCAGCAGATCATCGCCAGCCAGGACACGTACGACCTGATCGTCGAGCGGGGGGAGCAGGACAAGGCTAGCGAGATCGGGCGTTTTCCGCGCCTGTTCCGCGACGTCGAAACTGTCCCTGCCGGACTCACGTGGCCGACGATGACGTTCACCGGCCAGATGACCCTCTGGCTAGGCAAGCTCGAAGTGCAGCTGCTGCAGCTCGGACGCGGACATACCAAGGGCGACACAGTCGTCTGGCTGCCACAGGAGCGCGCGATGCTCTCCGGAGATTTGGTCGAGTTCGGCGCGACGCCGTATGCGGGCGACGCGTATTTCAAGGATTGGCCGCAGACGCTGGACAACGTCGCCGCCCTGAAGCCCAAGGCTCTTGTGCCGGGGCGCGGTGCCGCGCTGACCACGCCGGAAGACGTTGCGAAGGGTCTCGCGGAAACACGCAGCTTCATTGCGGACGTCTATGCCAATGTGTCTGCGAGTGCGAAATCCGGCAAGGACCTCAAGGCGGTCTATGCGGAGACCTACGGAAAGCTGAAGCCCAAATACGGTCACTGGGTCATCTTCGATCACTGCATGCCGTTCGACGTCACGCGCTGCTACGACGAAGCCACGCAATTCGCCGATCCGCGAATCTGGACGGCCGAGCGCGATCGGCAGATGTGGGAAGCACTGGAAAGCTGAGGACATCATGATCGATCGCATCCACCACGTGGCCTATCGCTGCCGCGACGCCAAAGAAACGGTCCTCTGGTACGAGAAGCATCTCGGCATGAGGTTCGTGCTTGCCATCGCGGAAGACGAGGTGCCGTCCACGAAAGCGCCGGACCCGTACATGCACGTGTTCCTCGACGCGGGCAATGGAAACGTGCTTGCCTTCTTCGAGTTACCGAATCAGCAGCCGATGGATCGTGACAGGAACACCCCTGCCTGGGTCCAGCATCTCGCGTTGAAGGTGAATTCCGTCGACGAGTTGATGGCGGTCAAGGCGCGCCTCGAGGCCGCAGGGGTGGAGGTTCTTGGCCCCACGAACCACACCATTTTCAAGAGCATCTACTTCTTCGACCCGAACGGCCACCGGCTGGAACTCGCTGCCGACTGCGGAACGCCGGAGATGCTGGCCAAGTTGGATGAAGTGAAGTGGGACATGCTCGAGGAGTGGAGCCACACCAAGCGTGCGCCGAAACACGCGGCATGGATGCATGAGCCCGGCGCCGCTTGAGGAGACATGGATGGTTGCCCTGAACGAGACTCACGCCCCGGAACTGCGCAGCTGGGTCGAATCCGCGAACGACAGCGAAACCGATTTCCCGATCCAGAATCTTCCGTATGGCCGGTTCCGGCGAGCTGGCACCGAGGAACCGTTCCGCCTCGGGGTGGCGATCGGCGATCAGATCCTGGACCTGGAGCGCGCAAGACTGCTGACCCACTCCGACATGAACCAGCTGATGGCGGCACCAGCGGCTGCGCGCCAGGCTCTCAGGTTGCGCATCTCAAAGGGGCTTCGAGAGGGAAGCTCGGAGCGTCCCGCATGGCAAGCTGCCGTGCTGCCCCAGGCCCGTGCCGAATACGCAGTGCCTTGCCGCATCGGTGACTACACGGATTTCTACACGGGCATCCACCACGCGACCACCGTGGGTAAACTGTTCCGCCCCGACCAGCCGCTGATGCCGAACTACAAGTGGGTTCCGATCGGCTACCACGGACGTGCGTCCTCGATCGGTGTGAGTGGCCAGCAGTTCCGGCGGCCGGCTGGCCAGAGCCTCACCCCTGGCGCGTCTGTTCCGCAAACGGGGCCAAGTAAGCGCCTGGACTATGAACTCGAGCTGGGTTTCTACGTTGCCGGCGGGAATCCGTCGGGTGAACCCATCCGCATGGTCGACGCAGAGCAGCAGTTGTTTGGCATTGCGCTCCTGAACGACTGGTCGGCGCGCGACCTCCAGGCGTGGGAGTACCAGCCATTGGGTCCCTTCCTGTCGAAGAATTTCGCAACGACGATTTCGCCATGGATCGTCACCACGGAGGCTCTTGCGCCGTTCCGGGCACCATTCTCCCGGCCCGCCGGCGACCCGGAACCGCTCCCGTATCTGGACAGCGACTTCAATCGTTCGTACGGCGCCTTCGACATCGACCTCGAGGTGTGGCTGCAAACGAGCCGCATGCGCGCCGCAGGAGAGCCCGCTCATCGACTCACCTGCAGCAACGCAAAAGACGCGGCGTACTGGACGCCCGCGCAACTGCTCGCACATCACACAGTCAACGGATGCAACCTGCAGCCCGGCGACCTTCTCGGCTCCGGAACCTTGTCGGGAGTCCAGCCTGAGCAGGCGGGATCCTTGCTCGAGATCACCGCAGGAGGCAAGAGCCCTCTGCGGCTTCCCAACGGAGAAGCGCGGACTTTCCTCGAGGACGGCGACACCGTGATTCTTCGCGGGTCCTGCCGGCGGGACGGGGCTGCGCGAATCGGTTTTGGTGAGTGCCGCGGCACGGTCGTTGAGCACTAAGGGCCCTCCGGGGGACCGAACTGTCGAACCGATGAAAACTCCACTGCTCTTCCAAACCCTTACCTTGCGGGAGCTCGTGCTCAAGAACCGCATCGTGATCTCGCCGATGTGCCAGCATGCCGCGGAAAGAGGGCATGCAACGGCATGGCACCTGGTGCATCTCGGAAAGTTCGCGCTCGGCGGGGCAGGGCTGATCCTCACCGAGAGTACCGCCGTTGATCCGCGAGGCAGGATAGGCCACGGCGATCTGGGCTTGTGGAAGGACAGCCAAGTCGAGCCGCTGAAGGCCGTCGTCGACTTCGTCCATGAAAACGGCGCAGCGATCGGTGTGCAGCTCGCTCACGCAGGCCGCAAGAGCGGAAGCCAACCGCTTTGGGAAGGTGGTGCAGCTCTCCGGCCCGAGGAGATGGCGCAAGACAGCGAGCCTTGGGAGCGTCTCGGGCCGAGCGCCATTCCGGCAGGGCCGGGGTGGTCAGAGCCCCAGGTGCTGGATGCGGCGGGTATCGAGAAAGTCATCGAGTCTTTTGCGACCGCGGCGATTCGCGCGGATCGCGCCGGCTTTGATGTGGTGGAGTTGCACTTCGGTCACGGCTACCTCGTGGCGAGCTTTCTGTCTCCCAACTCCAATCACCGTACTGACCAGTGGGGTGGTGACCGCGAAGGGCGGATGCGGCTGGCGCTGGAGGTGGCACGACGTGTGCGATCCGCTTGGCCTGCTCACAAACCGCTGTTCTGCCGGCTGTCCGCCCTCGATGGAAGTATCGATGGCTGGGACCTTGACGATTCAGTGGTCCTCGCGCGTGAGCTCGCAACCTGCGGGGTCGACCTGATCGACTGTTCCTCGGGCGGACTGACCGAAGAAACCCGCGCTTTGCCCATCCCACGAGGTCTCGGTTTTCAGGTTCCGTTCTCGGACAGGATCCGGCGCGAATCCGGAGTTCTCACCCAGGCCGTGGGAATGATCGTCGACCCGCAGCAGGCGGAGCAGGTGCTGGCGGAGGGCAAGGCGGACCTGGTCGCGCTGGGTCGCGAGGCCCTCTTCGATCCGTACTGGCCTCACCATGCCGCAGCTGCAATGAGTTTCGATCCGAACTTCCGGCTGTGGCCGGAGCGACACGGGGTGTGGCTCCACAAACGCGCACCCGGACTTGAGCGGGCACGCGGGCAAGCGCGAGCCGCCATGTCCATTCGCCAATCTTGAACACGGAAGGACAGAGGACATGAGCGTCAGAATGGGATTGATCCGCAAGAAAGCGGACTGGAACGTCGAGGACTTCCGCGCCTACTGGCGCGACAAGCACGGCAAGCTCGCCGCGCGTGCGCCAAAGCTTCGGGAATACTGGCAGAACCATGTCACGGACCGGCTCCAGCGAGGTATCCAGTTTGCTCGCGGGCCGTGGGATTTCGACGGCTTCTCGCAACTGTCCTTCGACGACCAGCAGCAAGCGGATCGAGCGTTCAACCAGAGCGACATGGCCGCGGCGCTGATCGAGGACGAGAACCGCTTCATCGGTCATCTCCACATCGTCACCGCGGAACAGCGGGTGGTGGTTCCGGTACCGCCGCAAGAGGAACGTGCCCGGCTGCTGAAGCGCATGTCGACGCTCAAGCGTCGCCCGGATGTCAGCGAAGAGGATTTCCGCCGGGAGTGGAAGATCCACGGTGATTACGTTCAGAAAATGCCCGGCGTGGCGGGCTACCGTCAGAACGTGATTGTCGCGAGGGAACTGGTCAAGGGCGAGCCCTGCGGCTACGAGGACTTGCCCATCGACGGCATCGTGGAGCTGTGGTTCGAGGACACCGAAACTCTCGACGCTGCGTTCTCTTCGCCCGAAGGGAAGGTGACGATGCAGCATGCGACGACGTTCATCGACGAGATCACTGCGTTCGTCGTGGAGGAACGCCGGGTCGTTTAGGCGCCTCCGGAAGTCGCGCTGACAGCGCGTCCTCTGTCCACTCCCTTCGCTTCCGCGTAGTCCTCGAACGTGCGCTTCACCAGCGTGCGGAGCCAGGTGACCGCAGGATCGTTGTGGAAGCGGGGGTGCCAATGCTGGCTTAGGGCAAATTGGGGCAGATCCACGGGCGGCTTGAGTACCCGTACCGTCCCATAGCGTTCAAAGGCGTGCGCAAGCTCCAGCGGCACCGTCGCAAGCAGGTCCGGGTGCCGCTCCAACAGGAGCGGCACGATCAGGAAGTGCGGTGTCGTCAGGAAGACGTTGCGCTCTACGCCCTGCTCCTCGATCAGTCGGTCGTAAGCGGTCCCTGGCTTTCCCTCCAGGGACACCACGATTTGTGGCGTTTGCTGGAACTGCTCCAGAGTGAGGCTGTCTCCGATCGACTCATTTCGGGCGCTCACGATGGTCACGAACGTGTTCATGAAGAGCAGCTGCCGATACAGGCCTTCCGGTGCCGATCGAATGGATCCGAGCGCCAGATCCACTTCGCCTGAAGCGAGCAGTCCTTCAATCTGCTCGATGGGTACCTGGATCGTACGGATGGTGCAGTGCGGCGCAGCTTCGCGAAGCCGATGGACGAGCGGAGGCAGGAAGACCAGTTCCCCCACATCGGTCATGCAGAACACGAATGCGCGGTGGGACTTCGAGGGATCGAACCCCGCCTCGGCCAGAACGTGGTCGCGTACGGTCGCCATGATGTCGACGACGGGGCGGCGCAGCAACTCTGCCTTTCGTGTCGGGACCATGCCGGGCGCACCTTTGACGAACAGGGGGTCGTCGAAGAATGTCCGCAGCCGACCGAGGGCGTGGCTGATCGCGCTCTGGGTCGTGCCGAGGCTGTCTGCAGCCCGGGTGACGCTTTGCTCGCGCAGGAGGGCGTCCAGCACCGTGAGCAGGTTGAGATCCAGCTGCTTGAGGCGGCTCTCGGTTTCGGAAGCGGGCGAGTTCATGCATCGAATGCTATCGCGCGAACGCCTTCATGCGGCCGGTTCATGTTGGTGATGAACGCCATCGCATTGACCCTCCAGAAGGCGGTCCGTATCGTGCGAGATCGGCTTTAGAGAGATGCACAACTTCATGAACAGTAATACCAGGAAAGCGTGGCGGCGCGCATGAAGTTATCTGACTTGCCCGGCCGGAGGGCGGAAACTGTCGACTACCAGGCAATCCAGTTCGACTACGAGCGATCACCGGATCAGGACGCAACGCGGCCCGTGAGGCGCCCCGTGGTTGTGGTGGGTGCTGGGCCTGTAGGACTGAGCTTGGCGATCGACCTCGCGGAGCGTGAAGTGCCCGTGGTGCTGCTCGACAACGACTGCACGCTTTCGACCGGTTCGAGGGCGATTTGCTTCGCGAAGCGCACGCTGGAGATCTTCGATCGGCTCGGTTGCGGTGACCGCATGGTCGCCAAGGGCGTGTCCTGGAAGCAAGGACGCGTCTTCTTCCGTGGCGAGCAGATTTATGACTTCAACCTCCTGCCCGAGGAGGGGCACGAGCGACCCGCGTTCATCAACCTGCAGCAGTACTACGTCGAAGGATTCCTGGCCGAGCGGGCAGGGGAACTGCCGCTGATCGACGTGCGCTGGCGCAACAAGGTGATCGGAGTGGAGCAACGTGCCGACCACGTGCTCGTCACGGTCGAAACGCCCGAAGGGCCGTACCAGCTCGAGGCCGACTACGTGGCAGCCTGTGACGGCTCGAAGTCGACGGTTCGCCAACTGCTCGGCGAAGAAAGCAAGGGCAGGGTGTTCCGGGACCGCTTCCTCATCGCGGACGTGAAGATGAAGCTGGAGCAGCCGGCGGAGCGCTGGTTCTGGTTCGACCCGCCCTTCCATCCCAACCAAAGCGTGCTCCTGCACATGCAGCCGGACGGCGTCTGGCGCATTGACTTCCAGCTGGGATGGGACGCTGATCCGGAGGAGGAGAAGCGCCCCGAAAACATCGTCCGTCGCGTCCGTCAGATGTTCGCACAGACCGCGATGAAGGACGTCGAGTTCGAGCTGGAGTGGGCGAGCGTCTACACCTTTGCTTGCCTTCGGATGGACAAGTTCAGACATGGACGCATCCTCTTTGCCGGCGATGCCGCGCACGGGGTCTCGCCTTTCGGAGCCAGAGGCGCGAACTCGGGTGTGCAGGATGCGGAGAACCTCGCCTGGAAGCTCGCCGAGGTACTGCACGGGGGTGCCCCGGAGCGCCTTCTCGACACGTACGCGGCGGAGCGCGAGTACGCCGCTGAT
>Ga0247821_10001667_pt1 | contig 12399 bp, 12 predicted proteins | sample 13C_Glycerol_Day_FD_192481 | JGI IMG/M metagenome (GOLD analysis project Ga0247821, IMG submission 192481) | Soil microbial communities from agricultural site in Penn Yan, New York, United States - 13C_Glycerol_Day14 | ecosystem: Environmental > Terrestrial > Soil > Agricultural land | place... | reverse complement strand
ATCCTGGATCGCAAAGAAGCGACCCTGTCGTTCATCAGCGGTGACTCCTACACCTTCATGGACACCAGCGACTACACCATGTACGAGCTGAACGCCGAAGACATCGACGCCGTTCTGCCGTACATCGAAGAAGGCATGGAAGACATCTGCGAAGCCGTGTTCTTCGAAGGCCGCCTGGTATCGGTAGAACTGCCGACCACCATCAGCCGTCAGGTTGTCTACACCGAGAACGCTGCTCGCGGCGACACCTCGGGCAAGGTCATGAAGCCTGCCAAGCTGAAGAACGGCACTGAAATCCAGGTTGCCGACTTCATCCAGATCGACGAGTGGATCGACATCGACACCCGCGACAACAGCTTCAAGGGCCGTTCCAAGAAGTAATTCTTGCGCCCATGAAAAACCCGGCCTAGGCCGGGTTTTTTTATGCCTGCGTTTTTCCGTCAGACAGTGACGTGCAAACGCACATCGACATTGCCGCGGGTCGCGTTGGAGTAAGGGCAGACCAGGTGGGCTTTTTCGACCAGACCTTGCGCCTCGGCCTGGGCCAGGCCCGGCAGATTGATGTGCAGATCGATGTCCAGGCCAAAACCACCAGGGATCTGGCCGATGCCGACCTTGGCAGTGATGGAGCTGTCGGCAGGCAGGGCTTTTTTCTCCTGACCGGCAACGAACTTCAGGGCGCCAATGAAGCAGGCCGAGTAGCCGGCAGCGAACATCTGTTCGGGGTTGGTGCCTTCACCTCCCGCGCCACCCAGTTCCTTGGGGGTGCTCAGCTTGACTTCGAGTTTGCCATCGCTGGAGCGCGAGCTACCGTCGCGACCACCAGTGGATTTGGCTTCAGCAATGTACAGCGGAGTGACCTTTTGCATCTTGAGCCTCGCTTGAGTGTTGCGCCGCGGCGCTGAGTGGGTATGGGGATTAACTTAGCGCGCAATTATTTAGTGCGCAAGTTAATTTTCGGCCACAGGTTCAAACGGCCACTCACAGCATAGGCGTCAGAGGTTTTTTTGCAGGTTGGCGCGCAGTTCCAGCAGTTCGGCCTGCAGCTGTTGCAGGCGTTCAACGGTTTGTCCGCTGGCCGCCAGGATGCAGGGTGGAACGCTCTGGGCCCGGGCGTGCAGGGCGCGGCCCTGGTCGGTCAGGTGGACCAGCACCACCCGTTCGTCTTCACGGCTGCGGGTGCGCTTGAGCAGACCTTCGGCTTCGAGGCGTTTGAGCAGGGGCGTGAGCGAGCCCGGATCGGTCAGCAGGTGATGACTGATCTCGCCCACGGTCAAACCGTCCTGTTCCCACAGCACGAGCATCGCCAGGTACTGTGGATAGGTCAGGCCCAGCGCCTGCAGCAACGGCTTGTAGACCTTGGTCATGAGCAGCGAAGTGGAGTGCAGGGCGAAGCACACCTGGTTGTCCAGCAGCAGTTCGTTGCAAGGGGCGGGGGCTTTGGTGTCGGCGTTCATGCGGGTCCTTGATCGATTGATCCTTTGAATTTAGCACGCTGTTCATTAGCGCGCTGATTACCAGCGCAGCCCGCTTTGCAGCGCCAGGTCCCAGGGTGGCACCGGGCTGAAGCGGCTCTTGAGGAATTCGAGCAGCAAGCGGCTGCGAGAGTTCGTTTCATGTTCCAGGCGCAGGGCGTAGATGCCGCTGGACTCGGCGGCCGGCAAACCGTTTTCGCAAAACAGCGGCAACAGCTCGCCGCGCAGCAGGTAGTCGCTGATCAGCCAGGTGGGCAAGTGAGCGATACCCAGGCCCGCCAGGGCGCCGAACAGCAGGGTTTCGGCATTGTTGGCGCTCATGCGCATGCGGGTCGGGCGATACAGGCGCATCTGGCCTTCGCTGGAAAAGCGCCAGGCGAAGGGTGGGGCCAGGCCGTCCCAGTCCAGCCCGTCGTGTTCCGGCAGTTCGGCCGGGGTGGCAGGAATGCCGCGGGCGGCCAGGTAGGACGGGCTTGCGCAGGCGACGCGGACCATATAGGCCAGGGGCGTGGCCACCAGACGGGTGTCGGCCAGGGGCCCGGCGCGCAACACCAGGTCTACTTCGCCCAGGTGCGAGCCGTGCAGATCGACAAAGCTGTCGATCAGGCGCAGCTGCACGTCGAGCCCGGGGTAGGCCACCAGGAAGTCGGCGATGGCCGGTGCCAGGTGGCGGCGACCGAAGGCGGCCGGGGCATCGATGCGGATCAGGCCTTCCGGGGCATTGCTCAACGACACGGCCTCGGCGCGCGCCAGGCGCAGTTCTTCGACGATGCGCCGGGCGCGTTCGGCGAAGGCATTGCCGGCCGGGGTCGGGCGCACGGCGTGGGTGCTGCGGATGAACAGGCGACTGCCGACTGCGCTTTCCAGCGCATCGATGCGCCGCGCCACGGCCGAGGGGGTCAGCGGGTGGCGGCGGGCGGTGGCGGAGAAGCTGCCGGTTTCCAGTACATCCAGGAACAGGCTCAGTTGTTCGGTCAGGGCGTCAGGGTTCATGGCCGTCGTCTGCTTTTGCGTAAATGGCATAGCCATTGTGCGTTGCTGTGCGTTTCCCCGCTAGCAGCAGATCAGTAGCATTGCTGCATCGGATTTGGTGAGAGGCAGCAATGATCGAGTGGGTGATGTACATAGCGCTGGGCGCGGCACTGGGCACGGTGGGCGGGCTGTTCGGCATTGGCGGCGGGCTGATCGCGATTCCGGCGCTTGGGGTGCTGTTCGGCCTGGACCAGCAACTGGCCCAGGGCACGGCCCTGGTGATGGTGGTGCCCAACGTGCTACTGGCGCTGTGGCGCTACCACCAGCGTAACCGCATCGAGTTGCGTCATGCCTTGCCGCTGGCGGCGGCCGGCTTCGTCTTTGCCTGGCTTGGTTCGATCTGGGCGGTGGGTGTCGATGCCCAGGCCATGCGTTTTGGCTTCGTGCTGTTCCTGGTGGCGCTGGCGGCCTGGAACCTGGCGCGGATGTTCATGGGGGCAGCGCAGCCGAGCAGCGAGTTACGCCATCCCTGGCCCTGGCTTGGCGTGCTGGGTGGTGGCGCCGGTGTGCTGGGCGGCCTGTTCGGCGTCGGCGGGGCGGTGGTGGCAACGCCGGTGCTGACCAGCGTCTTCGGCACTACCCAGGTGGTCGCCCAGGGACTGTCCCTGGCCCTGGCGGCGCCGAGCACGGCCGTGACCCTGCTGACCTACGGCCTGCACCAGCATGTGCAGTGGAGCATGGGCATTCCCCTGGCCGTGGGCGGCCTGCTGAGTATCAGCTGGGGGGTGAAACTGGCTCATGCCTTGCCGGAAAAGGTCCTGCGTTCGCTGTTTTGCGGCTTTCTCGTGCTCTGTGCGGTGATGCTCGCCTTCAAGATCTGAAGCCTTCGGCAATGTAGTCGGCCATGCAGTCGGTCATCGGCGACTGACTGCTGTTGTTGCGCAGCAACATAATGCTGGCAGTAGGCAGGCCAGGCAGGCCTTCGGCCTCGCCGATCACCCGCAGGTCGTTGGTGATCAGGCTTTGCAGCTGCGCCGTGACGGCCAGCCCGGCGCTGACCACTGCCATGATCGCGGCGGTGCTGGCGCTGGTGTAGGCGATGCGGTACTCCTTTTCGATCGCATCCAGGGCATTGCAGGCCCAGGTGCGGCAACAACAATCGGTATTGAACACCGCCAGCGGCAGCGGATCGTGTTCATGGGGGCAGAAGCCCTGGGCCTGGACCCACACCGCCCGCTCGCGGCGCAGCAACTGACCGACCTCATGGCCGGGCTCGCAGGTGATGATGGTCATGTCCAGGTCCTGGCGTTGCATCAATTGCCGCGAGCTTTCGCAATGGACCTCGACCTGGATCAGCGGATAGGTCTGGGCGAAGCTGGAGAGGATGCCGGGCAAAAAGCGCATGGCGTAGTCGTCCGGCGTGCCGATGCGCACCAGGCCGACCATGTGCGGCATGCGCAGGGTGTTGAACACTTCCCCATGCAGTTTCAGGATGCGCCGGGCATAGCCCAGCAGGACCTGGCCCTCGGCGGTCAGGCGTACCTGGCGGCCATCGCGCTCGAACAGCTGGCGCTGGATGATGTCCTCTTCCAGGCGCTTCATCTGCATGCTCACCGCCGACTGGGTGCGGTTGACCACTTCACCGGCGCGGGTGAAACCGCCATGTTCGGCAATGGCCACGAAGGTGCGCAGGACCTCGGAATCGATACTCTGGTACTGGGACAAGGCATCAATCTCCTAGATGTGTTGCATCAGGAACATTCGTTGGATTGATCTTAGTACCGGGCAGAGACTGACGTCATCCCAACAAGGAGGGTAAGTCGATGAAAGGTCAGAAAGGTTTTGTCCTGATGCATCCCCAGCCTCACCACGGCGGGTTTTCCCACCTGATCCACGGCGCTGTCGAGCAACTGGCGCGCTGGCGCCAACTGCATGCCCAGCGCATGGAACTGGCGCGCCTGAGCGATGCGGCGCTGCACGATATCGGCATGAGCCGTGCCGATGTCTGGCGGGAAGTGGAGCGCCCATTCTGGGATGACCCGCTGAAAAAATGAGTCGCGCCCGGGAGGTGCCACGACTACTGTAGGTGGGCCTGTTCACAAGGAGTCGGACATGCCCACTACCCAGTCTTTTTCCCTGGCTCAAGCGCGTCGCCTGGCCCTGGCCGCCCAGGGTTTCGGCAATCGCCAGGCCGGTCCCGCCGTGCGTGCAGCGCAACTGGGCCGGATGATCGAGCGCCTGGGCGCGCTGCAGATCGATTCGGTCAATGCCCTGGTGCGTTCGCACTACCTTCCGCTGTTTTCCCGTCTGGGCAGTTATCCACAGGCACTGCTGGACCAGCTCGCCTGGGGACGCAGTCGCCAGCGCAAACTGTTCGAGTACTGGGGGCATGAAGCGTCCTTGCTGCCCCTGCAGCTGTATCCCTTGCTGCGCTGGCGCATGGAGCGGGCGCGCCAGGGGCAGGGCATCTATCAGCAACTGGCGCGCTTTGGTCGCGAACAGCAGGCGACCATTGCCCGGGTGCTGGCGGCGGTCACCGAGCAGGGGGCGCTGGGCGCCGGCAGCCTGTCGACCCGCCAGGAGCGCGCCGGCCCCTGGTGGGACTGGAGCGCGGAGAAGCATGCACTGGAATGGCTGTTTGCCGCCGGGCTGGTCAGTGTGGCCGGGCGCCGGGGGTTCGAGCGGCTGTACGACCTGCCCGAGCGGGTGCTGCCTGCAGCCTTGCTGCAACAACCAGCCATGAGCGAAGCCCAGGCGCAGCGCGGACTGTTGGTGCACGCTGCGGGCGCACTGGGCGTGGCCACCGCGAAGGACCTGCGTGACTACTTTCGCCTGGCGCCAGCAGACAGCCATGCGCGACTGGCCGAGCTGGTCGAGAAGGGCGCGCTGCAGGTCTGTGCGGTGCAAGGCTGGTCGCAGCCGGCCTATTACCTGGCGTCTTCACGCCTGCCGCGCAAGGTCGCCAGCAGCGCCTTGCTGTCACCCTTCGATTCGCTGGTGTGGGAGCGCGACCGCACCGAGCGCCTGTTCGACTTCCGCTATCGCCTGGAAATCTACACTCCCGCGCACAAGCGGGTGTACGGCTATTACGTGTTGCCGTTCCTGCACAACGAGCGGATTGCCGCCCGGGTCGACCTGCGTGCCGAACGCGCCGAGGAGCGACTGGCGGTGCACGCGGTGCATGAAGAAGCGACGGGGCTGGATGAGGCGGGGATGCAGGCCCTGGCCGACAGCCTGTGGCGCATGGCCGCCTGGCTGGGCCTGGCCCGGGTGCAGTTGAACTGCCCGCGGGCGAGCGCCGCACGTCTGCGCGTGGCGCTCGCCCGCAGCGCCTTCAGCGCCGGACCTGCTTGAGGGTCTCGGCAATCAGGAAGGCCAGCTCCAGCGACTGATCGGCGTTCATGCGCGGGTCGCAATGGGTGTGGTAGCGGTCCGACAGGGCGTCCTCGGTGATGGGCCGGGCGCCGCCGATGCATTCGGTGACGTTCTGCCCGGTCATCTCGATGTGGATGCCGCCGGCATGGCTGCCTTCGGCCTGGTGCACCTGGAAGAACTGTTTGACCTCGCTGAGGATCTGCGCGAAGTCGCGGGTCTTATAGCCGCTGCTGGCCTTGATGGTGTTGCCGTGCATCGGGTCGGAGCTCCACAGCACCTTGCGCCCTTCGCGCTCGACCCGCTGGATCAGCCGCGGCAGGTGCTCGCCGACCTTGCTGGCGCCCATGCGCACGATCAGGTTGAGGCGGCCCGGGTCGTTGTCCGGGTTGAGCACGTCGATCAGGCGGATCAGCTCGTCGGTGTCCATGCTCGGGCCGACCTTGACGCCGATGGGGTTGTTGACCCCACGCAGGAACTCGACGTGGGCGCCGTCGAGCTGGCGGGTACGGTCACCGATCCACAGCATGTGCGCCGAACAGTCGTAGTAGTCGTTGGTCAGGCTGTCGCGGCGCACGAAGGCTTCTTCATAGTTGAGCAGCAGGGCTTCGTGGGCGGTGAAGAAGCTGGTTTCGCGCAGTTGCGGCGAGCCGTCCATGCCGCAGGCGCGCATGAAGGCCAGGGTCTCGTCGATACGGTCGGCCAACTGGCTGTATTTTTCTGCCAGGGCCGAGTTGGCGATGAAGTCCAGGTTCCATTTGTGCACCTGGTGCAGGTCGGCAAAGCCGCCCTGGGCAAAGGCGCGCAACAGGTTGAGGCTGGCGGTGGACTGGTGGTAGGCCTGCAGCAGGCGCTCGGGGTCCGGCACCCGGCTCTTTTCATCGAAGCCGATGCCGTTGACGATGTCGCCCCGGTAGGCCGGCAGGGTCACCCCGTCGATGGTCTCGTCGCCTGCCGAGCGCGGCTTGGCGAACTGCCCGGCCATGCGTCCGACCTTGACCACCGGGCAGCCGGCGGCGAAGGTCATGACGATTGCCATCTGCAGCAGTACCTTGAAGGTGTCGCGGATCTTGGCAGCGGAGAACTCGGCGAAGCTTTCGGCGCAATCGCCCCCTTGCAGGAGGAACGCCCGGCCCTGGGTGACCTCGGCAAACTGTCGGCGCAACTCCCGGGCTTCGCCGGCGAAGACCAGCGGCGGGTAACTGGCCAGGGTCTGCTCGACCTTGTGCAGGTGCTCGGCGTCGGGGTAGGTCGGTTGCTGCTGGATCTGCAGGGCGCGCCAGCTGTCGGGACTCCAGGGTTGCTTCATCACGGGCTCGGTCTTGTCGTAGAGGGGCTGCCTGCCATCTTAACAGTTGCCGCGCGCCTTGTTGCACTGGCGCCATTGACGGACAATGGCGGTTTTTGCCTGGGGTAACGGCGTGTGCCGGGAGACAGCATGACAGAGGAACGGGTGGAGCGGCTGCTGGCCCAGGTGCAGGATGAGTACGGCACCATCAGCGTGCTGGAAGTCGAGGACTATCGCTTTCTCGAATTCGGCGAGGCCATCGAGCAGAGCTGCGTGTTTACCGCCGACCCGAGCTGGCTGGAGTACGACTACACCCGTGCCATGCTGATCGGCGCGCTGTGCCACCCGGAGCCTGAGAGTGCGCTGTTCCTCGGCCTTGGCGCCGGCACCCTGACCCAGGCCTGCCTGAAGTTCCTGCCGCTGGAGGATGTCGAGGCCATCGAGCTGCGTCCGGATGTGCCGCGCCTGGCCATCGAGTACCTGGGCCTGGACGACGACCCGCGCCTGTACATCCGCATCGGCGATGCGATGGAGCTACTGGACACTGCCGAGCCGGCCGACCTGATCTTCGTCGACCTCTATACCGATCACGGCCCGGGTGTCGCCCACCTGGCCTGGCGGTTCCTGGAAAACTGCCAGAAGCGGCTCAATCCCGGTGGCTGGCTGGTGATCAACCAGTGGGCCGGCGATGACGGCAAGCCCCTGGGCGCGGCGCTGCTGCGCGGGCTCTACCACCGTCACTACTGGGAGTTGCCGGTCAAGGAGGGCAACGTGATCCTCATGGTCCCGGCCGACCTTGAGCAGACGCTCGACCTGGAAGGGCTCAATGCCCGGGCCCAGGCCCTGGCACCGCGCCTGGGCTACTCCTTGCAATCCTTGATTGACACGCTACGCCCGGCCTCCTGAGCCGGCTTTTCGGGCCGGCGGCGGATAATCGATTCAGCCGCCGGCCGCATCATCCGCCCGGACACCGTCGAGACGGGGTCTGGGGCTTGTGCGTTGGAATAAAAAAATCTCCCGTAAATGGCGAATTCAGGTATAGTACGCGCCGGTCTTTTACCGGACCTCGTTTAAGGTGTGCAATTCCCCGAAGCCAGCTTCGGCTGCGCGTCCGCCCCGCGGACTCTCCTTGACGTTCCTATTTTTCTTCAATCGTTTTCGCAAATCCCCGCCGACAAAGCTGCCAGGGTGACCTTCGGGTCTCAGGCGCAGACAGGTACCGGTAAAACCGCTGCCTTCGCACTGCCTATCCTGAACCGCATCGACCCGAGCAAGCGCGAGCCGCAAGCCCTGATCCTGGCGCCAACCCGTGAGTTGGCGCTGCAAGTTGCCACCGCATTCGAAACCTACGCCAAGCAGATGCCGGGCGTAACCGTGGTGGCCGTGTACGGTGGTGCCCCGATGGGCCCACAACTGAAAGCAATCCGCAATGGCGCGCAAATCGTCGTTGCTACCCCGGGCCGTCTGTGCGACCACCTGCGTCGCGACGAAAAGGTCCTGGCGACCGTCAACCACCTGGTGCTCGACGAAGCCGACGAAATGCTCAAGCTGGGCTTCATGGATGACCTGGAAGTCATCTTCAAGGCCATGCCGGAAAGCCGCCAGACCGTTCTGTTCTCGGCCACCCTGCCAGCCTCGATCCGCGCAATCGCAGAGCGTCACCTGCGCGAGCCGAAGCACGTCAAGATCCAGAGCAAGACCCAGACCGTCACCGCGATCGAACAAGCCCACCTGATGGTCCATGCCGACCAGAAGGTTTCCGCTGTCCTGCGCCTGCTGGAAGTGGAAGAGTTCGACGCGCTGATCGCCTTCGTGCGTACCAAGCAAGCCACCCTGGACCTGGCCAGTGCCCTGGAAGCCAAAGGCTACAAAGCCGCTGCGCTGAACGGCGACATCGCCCAGAACCAGCGTGAGCGCGTGATCGACTCGCTCAAGGATGGCCGCCTGGACATCGTCGTCGCCACCGACGTCGCTGCCCGTGGTCTGGACGTACCGCGCATCACTCACGTGTTCAACGTCGACATGCCGTACGACCCGGAATCCTACGTTCACCGTATCGGCCGTACCGGCCGTGCCGGTCGCGAAGGCCGTGCACTGCTGCTGGTCACCCCGCGTGAGCGTCGCATGCTGCAGGTCATCGAGCGTGTGACCGGCCAGAAGGTTGCCGAAGTTCGCCTGCCGAACGCCCAGGCCGTTCTCGATGCGCGCATCAAGAAGCTGACCAACAGCCTGGCGCCGCTGGTTGCCGACGCCGAGTCGACCCACGGTGATCTGCTCGATCGCCTGACCGCCGACATCGGTTGCAGCCCGCGTGCCCTGGCCGCGGCCCTGCTGCGCAAAGCCACCAACGGTCAGGCCCTGACCCTGGAAGCGGTGGAAAAAGAGCAGCCGCTGGTGCCGACCTACACCCCGCGTGAGCGCACCGGTGAGCGTCCGGAGCGTGGCGAGCGTGAGCGTCGCGCGCCGATGCCACTGGCTGAAGGCCGTGCCCGTTGCCGTACCGCGCTGGGTGCGCGTGACGGTATCGCCGCCAAGAACCTGCTGGGTGCCATCCTCAACGAAGGCGGCCTGGCCCGCGAAGCCATCGGCCGCATCCAGGTGCGCGACAGCTTCAGCCTGGTCGAGCTGCCGGAAGAGGGTCTGGAGCGTCTGCTGGCCAAGCTCAAGGACACCCGCGTTGCCGGCAAGCAGCTGAAGCTGCGCCGCTACCGCGAAGACTGATCCGCGAGCGATAAAAAAAATCCCCGACTGGTTCGGGGATTTTTTTTGCCTGATGAATTGATTACCGGCTGTGTAGCCGCTGCCGCCAGGCTGCGATCGGCCGTGAAACGGCCGTAATCCAGGCGACCCTGTATTCCAGGCCCGACGAGGTGTCTGCATTGCGACTGCTGCGCAGTCGATCGCAGCCTCGTTCCTCGGCAGCGGCTACAGGGTCAATCGAACCGGTAGATATCCATCCCCAGCGCGCCGAGGGTAAAACCCTGGTGGGCGATGCCGAACCGCCCACCCGCACCGCGGGCGAAGTACAGTGGCAACAGGTGCTCGTCACTGGGATGGCTACGCACGGCAAACGGTGCCTGCTGCCGGTAGTCATGCAGGGCAGGGGTGTCGTCGGCTGCCAGCTTGTCGACCATCCAGTCGCGAAACGCCAGGGCCCAGGGCTCGACGCTTTCCGGGCCGGCACGCCAGTCCAGCTCGCCGAGGTTGTGGGTGATGCTGCCCGAGCCGATCAGCAGGATGTTCTCTTCACGCAGGCTGGCCAGTGCGCGGCCCACCTGTTCCTGCAGCTTCGGTCCGAGCCGGGTGGGGAGTGACACCTGTACCACCGGGATGTCCGCCTTGGGATACATCAGCGACAGCGGCACCCAGGTACCGTGGTCGAAGGGGCGTTGCGGGTCGAGGCGGGCGGGCAGGCTGGCGGCGCAGAGCAGTTCGCTGACCCGCTGGGCCAGGGCGGGATCGCCCGGGGCCGGGTATTGCACGGCATACAGCGCCGCCGGAAAACCGCCGAAGTCATGCCAGGTCGCAGGTGCCGCGCCGCTGCTGACCAGCAGCTCATGGCTCTCCCAGTGCGCCGAGACCACGACAATGGCCTTCGGCCTGGGCAGTTCGGCAGCCAGGCGGGCGAGGGCAGGGCCACTGGCGGCGGGCTCCAGGGCGAGCATGGGCGAGCCGTGGGAAATAAACAGGCTGGGCAGCATGAGAAAGGTCCTGAAGGTTAAGATGAGGCTATCTTCAATCAGGTCATTAATCTAAATCTAATATAAGTTTTAGTGTTATTTGATCGAAATATTCGAGGTATGCCATGCAGGCGGAGTTCTGGCACAAGCGTTGGGCGGATAACCAGATCGGGTTTCATCAGGGACAGGTCAATGCCTACCTGCAAAAGTACTGGCCACAGTTGGGGTTGCCCGCGACCAGCAAGGTGCTCGTGCCCTTGTGCGGCAAGAGTCTGGACCTGGTCTGGCTGGCTGCGCAGGGGCATCAGGTACTTGGTGTGGAGCTTTCCCAGCTTGCCATCGAGCAGTTTTTTTCCGAGCAGCAGTTGCAGCCACAGATCAGTCAGCGGGGCGCCTTCAAGGTCTATCGCCACGATAACCTGGAGCTGTGGTGCGGTGATTTCTTCGCCCTTGGCCGTGAGGATATCGGTGACTGCACCGGGCTGTACGATCGCGCCGCCGTGATCGCCTTGCCGCCGGCCATGCGCGAGCGCTATGCCGCGCACCTGACTGACAGCCTGCCCCAGGGCTGTCGTGGGGTGATGATCACCCTGGACTACGACCAGCAACTGCTGGACGGGCCGCCTTTCTCGGTGCCCGATCAGGAAGTGCGACAGCTGTTCGCGGCCTGGCAGCTTGAGGCGCCGGAGGCGCGGGATGTGATCGAGGACAGCCCGAAGTTCCTTCAGGCGGGGATGACGAGCTTGTACGAACGGGTGTATCGCCTGCAGCGGTGATGAAAAAAAAGGGCGACCGAAGTCGCCCTTTTTCATTGCTGTGTCGATCAGCCGCGACGGCGCAGGGCCTCGATGCGATCTTCCAGCGGCGGGTGGCTCATCAGCAGACCGGCCAGGCCCTGCTTGAGGCCGCCGTTGATACCGAAGGCGTTCAGGGTGTCAGGCATGTGCACCGGCACGCCTTGCTCCGAGCGCAGGCGCTGCAGGGCGCCGATCATCGCGTTGGTGCCGGCCAGGCGGGCACCGGCTTCGTCGGCGCGGTATTCGCGTTTGCGCGAGAACCACATGACGATGATGCTGGCGAGGATGCCCAGGACCAGTTCGGCGACGATGGTCGCGATGTAGTAGGCAATGCCCTGGCCTTCTTCGTTCTTGAAGATCACCTTGTCGACGAAGTTGCCGATGATGCGAGCGAAGAACATCACGAAGGTGTTCACCACGCCCTGCACCAGCGCCAGGGTGACCATGTCGCCGTTGGCGACGTGGCCGATCTCGTGGGCCAGCACGGCGCGGACTTCATCGGGCGAGAAACGCTCCAGCAGGCCCTGGCTGACAGCGACCAGGGCGTCGTTGCGGTTCCAGCCGGTGGCGAAGGCGTTGGCCTCGTATGCCGGGAAGATACCCACTTCCGGCATCTTGATACCGGCTTCGCGGGACAGCTCTTCGACGGTCTGCAACAGCCATTGCTCGTGGCGGGTGCGCGGCTGGCTGATGATCTGGGTGCCGGTGCTCATCTTCGCCATCCACTTGGAGATGAACAGCGAGATCAGCGAGCCGGCAAAGCCGAACACGGCGCAGAAAATCAGCAGCTGGTCGAGCTTGAGGTCAACCCCGTT
>Ga0247821_10001665_pt1 | contig 12408 bp, 13 predicted proteins | sample 13C_Glycerol_Day_FD_192481 | JGI IMG/M metagenome (GOLD analysis project Ga0247821, IMG submission 192481) | Soil microbial communities from agricultural site in Penn Yan, New York, United States - 13C_Glycerol_Day14 | ecosystem: Environmental > Terrestrial > Soil > Agricultural land | place... | reverse complement strand
GGAAGACGGTGTTCTTCTTGACCTTGCCCGGCCCTTTGCAGACTATTGAGCAAAATCTGTTCCAACCTTGGTTCAAGGGTGATCACAGGCAGCTCGGACTCAACGCCGACAATGCTTTGCACGATGGCGCGACACAATCCGACGCGCACCACTGCCACCAGCGCGGCGGTATCTTGACTCTTGCCGGCATTGTTGGCGATAGCCTCGGCAATACTACGGATATCACGCACCGGCACCTGCTCGGCAAGTAGCGCCTGCAGCACCTTGAGCAGCCCCGACAATGAAATGACACCCGGCACCAGCTCCTCGGCAAGCTTAGGCGATGCCTTGGCCAACACCTGCAAGAGTTGCTGGACCTCCTCGTGGCCGATCAACTCATGGCAGTGCTTGTGCAGAATCTGGTTGAGGTGGGTGGCAACCACGGTACTGGCATCCACCACGGTATAGCCCAGCGATTGCGCCTGGCTGCGCTGGCCGACGTCGATCCACACCGCCTCCAGGCCGAAGGCCGGGTCGCGGGCGGCAATGCCGTTGAGGGTGCCGAAAACCTGCCCCGGGTTGATCGCAAGCTCGCGGTCCGGGTAGATCTCGGCCTCGGCCAGGATCACCCCCATCAGGGTCAGGCGATAAGCGCTGGGCGCCAGGTCCAGGTTGTCGCGAATGTGTACCGTGGGCATGAGAAAGCCCAGGTCCTGGGAGAGCTTCTTGCGCACCCCCTTGATCCGCGCCAGCAATTGCCCACCCTGGTTGCGATCCACCAGGGGAATCAGCCGGTAACCCACCTCCAGACCGATCATGTCGATGGGCGTGACGTCATCCCAACCCAGTTCCTTGGTATCGGCCGCGCGCTGTGGCGATGGCAACAGGTCCTGCTGACGCTGCACTTCCTCCAGGGCCTTTTGCTTGACCTGGTTCTGCTTGCGCCACACCAGGTAGGCACCGCCGGCGGCCAGCAGGCCCAGACTCAGGAAGGCAACATGCGGCATGCCCGGCACCAGGCCCATGACGATCATCACGCCCGCCGATACACCCAGCGCCTTGGGCGAATCGAACATCTGCCGATTGATCTGGTTGCCCATGTCCTCGGAGCCGGAGGCACGGGTCACCATGATTGCAGCGGCGGTGGACAACAGCAGCGACGGCAGTTGCGCCACCAAACCGTCACCGATGGTCAACAGCGCGTAGACCTTGCCGGCGTCGCCGAAGGTCATTCCGTGCTGGAACATACCGACCAGCATGCCGCCGATCAGGTTGATGAACAGGATCAGCAGGCCGGCGATGGCGTCACCGCGCACGAACTTGCTGGCACCGTCCATCGAACCGTAGAACTCGGCCTCCTGGGCCACTTCCGAACGCCGCGCCTTGGCCTGGCTCTGATCGATCAGGCCGGCGTTGAGGTCGGCGTCGATGGCCATCTGCTTGCCCGGCATCGCATCGAGGGTAAAGCGTGCGCTCACCTCGGAAATACGCCCGGCACCCTTGGTCACCACCACGAAGTTGATGATCATCAGGATCGCGAACACCACGATACCGACCACATAGTTGCCGCCGATCACCACCTCGCCGAAGGCCTGGATCACCTTACCGGCGGCGGCATGGCCATCGTGGCCGTGGAGCATCACCACCCGCGTGGACGCCACGTTCAAGGCCAGGCGCAGCAAGGTGGCCACCAGCAGGATGGTCGGGAAAGCGGCGAAATCCAGCGGGCGCAGGGCGTAGACGCAGACCAGCAGAACCACGATCGACAGGGCGATGTTGAAGGTGAAAAACACGTCGAGCAGGAACGGCGGGATCGGCAACATCATCATTGCCAGCATCACCAGCAGCAACAGCGGCACACCCAGGTTACCCCGGCCCAGGCCGGCCAGGTTGTTGCGGGCACTGTTGATTAACTGAGAGCGATCCACCGGTATTCCTCGTTAGCTCAAGCAAAACTTTGACGCGAAATGACGCGCGCAGCGCTGCCTTTGCAAGAAGCTTTCCAACTTTTCAAATACCGGGGAATTAGGCTGTAGGAGCGGGCTTGCCCCGCGAGGCGATGTGTCAGGAACAACGCTATCGCGGGGCAAGCCCGCTCCTACTCGCGGCGCAGGTCCGGCGGGATCGGCAGGTCTTTGAGCGGCTCCGGCGGCTTGCCCTTGCCCGCCCGGTACTGGCGGATCTGGTAGACGTAGGCCAGCACCTGGGCGACCGCCAGGTACAGGCCCGCCGGGATTTCCTGCTCAAGCTCGGTGGAGTAGTAGATCGAACGCGCCAGCGCGGGGGATTCGAGCAGCTGGATGTTGTGCTCCTGGCCGATCTCTCGGATCTTCAAGGCCAGGAAGTCCGTGCCCTTGGCCAGCAACAGCGGCGCCGCGCCCTTCTCCGGGTCGTACTTGAGCGCCACGGCGTAGTGGGTCGGGTTGGTGATAATCACGTCCGCCTCGGGCACCGCCGCCATCATCCGCCGCTGCGACATCTCGCGCTGCAGTTGGCGAATACGCTGTTTGACCTCGGGCTTGCCCTCGCTGTCCTTGTACTCGTCACGCACTTCCTGCTTGGTCATTTTCAGCTTCTTCAGCGACTGCCACAGCTGGAACGGCGCATCCACCGCCGCGATCAGCAGCAGCCCCGCCGCCATCCACAGGGCACTCCAGCCCACCACCTGCACGCTGTGGATAATCGCCTGCTCGATGGGCTCGTTGGCGATGGCCAGCAGGTCGTCACGGTCAGAGGCCAGCACCACCAGCGCCACGATGAGGATCACGAAGAACTTGGCCAGGGCCTTGATCAGCTCGACCAGGGCATGCATGGAGAACATCCGCTTGATACCGGCCAGCGGGTTCATGCGGCTGAACTTGGGCGCCAGCGTGCCCCCGGCGAACAGCCAGCCGCCCAGGGAGATCGGGCCGATGATCGCCGCCAGCAGCAGCACCAGCAGCACTGGCTGAGTGGCCAGCAAGGCCATTTTCCCCGAGGCCATCAGGAAGATGCCCATCGAGCGCTCATCAATCAGCACCTCCCGCGAGAGGCTGAAATTGATCCGCATCAGCTCCATCAGGGTTTCCGCCAGGCCACCGCCAAACGCCAGCAGGGCACCGGCACCGGCCAGGGTCACGGCAACGGTGTTGAGCTCCTTGGAGCGGGCAATCTCACCTTTCTCGCGCGAGTCCTTCTTGCGCTTCTCGGTGGGGTCTTCTGTCTTGTCCTGACCGCTTTCGCTCTCTGCCATGCTCAGCGCGCCCGTGCCAGTTCACGCAGCCACTGCAATGCTTCGCTGGCCAGCGCCTGGTAGTGAGGAAGTACGTCGGCCAGGCCGACCCAGAAAATGCCCATGCCCATGACCAGGGTCAGGGGGAAACCGATGGAGAAGATGTTCAGTTGCGGCGCGGCACGGGTCATGACGCCGAAGGCGATGTTGACCACCAGCAAGGCGGTGATCACCGGCAGCACCAGCAGCAAGGCCGCGCCAAACACCCAGCCCAGGCGCCCCGCCAGGTCCCAGAAGTGATTGACCAGCAAGCCGCCACCGATGGGCAACGTAGTGAAGCTCTCGGTCAGTACCTCGAACACCACCAGGTGGCCGTTCATGGCCAGGAAAAGCAGGGTCACCAGCATGGTCAGGAACTGGCTGATCACCGCCACGTTGACGCCGTTGGCCGGGTCGACCATGGAGGCAAAGCCCATACCCATCTGGATCGCGACGATCTGCCCGGCCACCACGAACACCTGGAACAACAGCTGCAACGACATGCCCAGCAGCGCGCCGATAATCACCTGTTCGGCAATCAGCAGCAGCGCACTGAGGTCCAGGGCGTGTACTTCCGGCAGCGCTGGCAAGGCGGGAACGATGACGACGGTGATGGCCACGGCGAAGTACAGGCGAATCCGCGCCGACACCAACGTAGTACCGAACACCGGCATGGTCATCAGCACCGCGGCCACGCGGAACAGCGGCAGGATGAAGCTGGCTACCCAGGTGCCGATCTGCGTGTCGGTCAGCTCCAGCATGCCCGTCTCAACCGATCAACTGCGGGATGCTGCCGTACAACGACAGCATGTATTCCATGAACTTCTGCACCAGCCACGGCCCGGCCACGATCAGGGTGATCAGCATGACCAGCAGGCGCGGCAGAAAGCTCAGGGTCTGTTCGTTGATCTGGGTGGCGGCCTGGAACATCGCCACGATCAAGCCCACCAACAGGCTCGGCACCACCAGCACCGCGACCATCAGGGTGGTCAGCCAGAGCGCATCGCGAAACAGGTCGACGGCGACTTCAGGGGTCATGGGCTACTTCTCCTTGGGGCGTCAGACGCCGCCGAAACTGCCGGCCAGGGTACCCATGATCAAGGCCCAGCCGTCCACCAGCACGAACAGCATGATCTTGAACGGCAGCGAGATGATCAGCGGCGACAGCATCATCATGCCCATCGCCATCAGCACACTGGCCACCACCAGGTCGATGATCAGGAAGGGAATGAAGATCATGAAACCGATCTGGAACGCGGTCTTGAGCTCGGAGGTGACAAAGGCCGGCACCAGGATGGTCAGCGGGGCCTGGTCAGGACTGGCGATGTCGGTGCGCTTGGACAGGCGCATGAACAGGTCCAGGTCACTCTGGCGCGTCTGCGCGAGCATGAAGTCCTTGAGCGGCACCTGGGCCTTGGCGATCGCCTCCTGAGCCACCATCTGCTCGTTCAGGTAGGGCTGCAGGGCATCCTTGTTCACCCGGTCGAACACCGGCGCCATGATGAACATGGTGAGGAACAGCGCCATGCCGGTGAGGATCTGGTTCGACGGCGTCTGCTGCAGGCCCAGGGCCTGACGCAGAATGGAAAAGACAATGATGATGCGGGTGAAGCTGGTCATCAGGATGACGAACGCCGGGATGAAGCTCAACGCCGTCATGATCAGCAGGATTTGCAGGCTGACCGAGTATTCCTGCTGCCCGTCGGCACCGCTGGACAGGGTGATCGCCGGGATCGACAGCGGATCGGCAGCCAACGCCAGAGGCGCTGCCAGCATCAGCGCAACGGTCAATACAATACGCCAGGCACCCATTACGACTTGTCCTTCTGATCCTTGCCCATCAATTCCAGCAGGCGCTGGGCGAATTCGGGGGTGGCCGGGCGCGCGGTGCTCGGCACTTCAACCGGCTCCTTGAGCACATGCAGCGCCTCGATCGAGCCCGGGGTGTGGCCCAGGAGGATCTGCTCGTTACCCACCTGCACCAGCACCAGGCGATCGCGCGGCCCCAGCGAGCGGCTGCCGAGCACCTCGATGACCTGCTGGCTGCCGGGCGCTGCGTTCTGCACCCGGCGCAACAGCCAGGCCAGCAGCAGGATCAACCCCACCACCAGCAACAATCCCAGCACCAGCTGTGCAAGCTGGCCGACCACACTACCGCTGCCCGCGGCCACCGGCGCTGCCGCAGGCGGCTGCGCCGCCAGGCTGACGTTCAGGTAAAGGCTCGTCACCAGGGCCAGCGCGGCCCGCATCAGCGTTTTCACTCAGCGCAGCTTCTTGATGCGTTCGCTAGGGCTGATCACGTCAGTCAGGCGAATACCGAACTTTTCGTTGACCACCACCACTTCGCCATGGGCGATCAGCGTGCCATTGACCAGCACGTCGAGCGGCTCGCCGGCCAGGCGGTCGAGCTCGATCACCGACCCCTGGTTGAGCTGCAGCAGGTTACGGATGTTGATTTCGGTGCTGCCCACTTCCATGGAGATGCTCACCGGAATGTCCAGGATCACATCCAGGTTCGGGCCTTCCAGGCTCACCGGCTCGTTGCTGCGCGGCGAGCTGCCGAACTCTTCCATGGGCAGGCGGTTGGAACCCGAGCTGCTGCTGGCGCTGTCGGCGGCCAGCAGGGCGTCGATGTCGGCCTGGCCGGCGGCGCCGGTTTCTTCCAGGGCCGCAGCCCACTCATCGGCCAGGGCCTGGTCCTCCGCGGAGGTGATGTCGTTCTCGTTAGCCATTTTGTCCTCGACGGGCAATCAATTCGGAGTTTGAAATACAGGCGCCGCTCAGCGGCGCTCGATCGGATCGATGATCTGCAGGGCCAGGGTGCCCTTGTGCGAACCCAGCTTGGCCTTGAACGACGGCACGCCGTTGGCGCGCAGGACCAGCTCGTCCGGCAGCTCGACCGGAATCACGTCACCGGGCTGCATGTGCAGGATGTCGCGCAGCTTCAACTGACGCCGGGCGACCGTGGCACTGAGCGGCACGCTGACATCCAGCACGTCTTCACGCAGGGCCTTGATCCAGCGTTCGTCCTGGTCATCCAGGTCGGACTGGAAGCCCGCGTCGAGCATTTCACGCACCGGCTCGATCATCGAGTACGGCATGGTCACGTGCAGGTCGCCGCCACCGCCGTCGAGCTCGATATGGAAGGTCGACACCACCACCGCCTCGCTCGGGCCGACGATGTTGGCCATGGCCGGGTTGACCTCCGAGTTCATGTACTCGAAATTCACCGGCATGATCGCCTGCCAGGCTTCCTTGAGGTCGACGAAGGCCTGGTCCAGCACCATGCGTACCACGCGCAGTTCGGTCGGGGTGAACTCGCGCCCCTCGATCTTGGCGTGACGCCCGTCACCGCCGAAGAAGTTGTCCACCAGCTTGAACACCAGCTTGGCGTCGAGGATGAACAACGAGGTGCCGCGCAGCGGCTTGATCTTCACCAGGTTCAGGCTGGTCGGCACGTACAGCGAATGCACGTACTCGCCGAACTTCATCACCTGCACGCCACCCACCGCCACGTCGGCGGAGCGACGCAACAAGTTGAACATGCTGATACGGGTGTAACGGGCAAAACGCTCGTTGATCATCTCCAGGGTCGGCATGCGTCCACGGACGATGCGATCCTGGCTGGTCAGGTCGTAACTTTTGACGCTACCCGGCTCTGCATGGGTCTCGGTTTGTACCAGCCCATCGTCGACGCCATGCAACAAGGCATCGATTTCATCCTGGGACAGCAGGTCCTGCACGGCCATCGGGGGCTCCTACTGCAATACGAAATTGGTGAACAGCAACTGGTCAACGACCGGTTTGCCGACTTCTTTCTGTGCCACTTCCTGAACGCTGACGGTCGCCTTCTGGCGCAGCATCTCCTGGCCCACCGGGCTTGCCAGGGTGTCGAAGCCCTGGCCTGAGAACAGCATCACCAGGTTGTTGCGGATAACGGGCATATGTACCTTGAGCGCATCCAGCGCCGCCTGGTCGCGGCCCTGCAGGGTAATGCTCACCTGCATGTAGCGCTGGCGACCATTCTGGTTGAAGTTGACCACGAAGGCGGGCGTCAATGGCTCGTAGATCGCTGCAGGCTTGAGGTTGCCGGCTTGCGCGGGATCGGCTTGCGGCTCGCTCTGGGCCTTGTTCAGGAAGAACCAGGTGGCACCCACCGACAGGCCGACGGCCAGCAGCAATGCCAGCACCAGCAGCAGGATCAGCTTGAGTTTGCCTTTTGCGGCGGGGTCTTTCTCTGCGTCGCTCTTCGCCATGCCAATATTCCGTCATTCATCGGAGAATTCAGTCACATGGCGAGGGTTGAGCAAGTGTTATGCCAACTGCCCGTAGGAGCGGGCTTGCCCCGCGATAGCGTAGTGCCAGGCAGATTACGATCGCGGGGCAAGCCCGCTCCTACAGGCGTCAGGCGTAGTAGTCGACTGCGCTTGAGCCGATGACCACTTGCTGCTCGACCGGCGCGCTGGCAGCAGCGACTTCGCCCGCTTCATTGCGCCGCGCCGCCACGCCACTCAGGCGCGGCGAATCCGGATTGCCCTGTTGCTGCTGGCCACGGGACTGGTCGGCAACGTTGACGTCCGGCTGCCCCAGCCCCTGCTGGGCAAACATTTCCTTGAGCCGGTGCACCTGGTTTTCCAGGGCTTCACGCACACCCACATGACCACTGGTGAAGGTGATCTGCGCCTGCTGCTCGGGCGCCAGGTGCACACGGATATCCAGACGCCCAAGCTCGGCCGGCTCAAGCTGGATATCGGCAGATTTAAGGTTCTGGCTGGAGAGGTACATGACGCGGTTGACCAAGCCTTCGGTCCAACCGCCCTGGTGCATCGCCAAGGGCTGGTGCAAAGGCGCGGCAGCCACGGTAGGGCTGGCGGTTTTTGCCGTGGCGGCCTGGGTCAGGGCGCCCAGGCGTTCGGCGAAGTTGTCGACGCGGGTATCGCTGGCCGTGCTCTTGAGGTCCTTGAGGCCATCATCGAGCAGCGCTGAAAAAGCCTTGTCGCCCGGCTCACCTTGCTCGGCTTCGGCGCCCGCCTCCTCCACCAACGCCGCCAGGGTATTGGCGACCGGCTGCGTGGGCGCATCTGCCTGTGTCGCCTTGCCAGCGGCATGAGCCGAGGTGGTGCCCTGGGCCTGGGCGCTCTGCTCAAGGGCCATGCGCAAGGCCGGCATGTCCGCCAGCGGATCGGCATCAGGGTCGAAAGGGAGTTCTTCACTCGCCTCAGGCACCACACCCACCTGGGCCTGCAACTGGGCTGCCTGGACAACCGGCGCCACTGCCTCGGCCTGGGCCTGGATCAACTGCGACCCGGGCTGCGCATCGGTCACCTGACCGGCAACCAGCTTTGGATCGAGTGCGGTGGAATCGGCAGCAGACGCCGGGTCTTCGACAGCATCGTCCTTGTCGTCAGGCAAATTCTTGCCGCTGTCGGCAACCGCCGCCTGCTTGTCCTTGCCGCTGGCGGCAGCCGCCGGCTCCGGGCTGCGGGACTGCTGTGCATACACCTTGGAGAAGCCTTCGGACTTGTCTTTGGCGCTCTGCAACAACGCGTCCGGCTGGCTGGCCGCGGCCCGCGACGGCTTGGCCGCGACACCGGGCTGGAGCAAGGGGTTGGAAGCAACAGGCATGTACGCGTCTCCGCTACGGGGCATCTTTAACGTTCAATAGCGAAGGTACAGCAAAAGTCGCGCCAGCTGCAGGCAATCAACCGATCAAAACACGCTGGTGTTCGTCGCTGTACAACTGACGAACCAGCACGTACTCGCGATCGATCTGGTTGATCAGGTCTTCGATCCCATACAAGGGCTGTTGCTTGACACGCTCCTCCAGTTGCCTGCACAGCTCGGCCAGGACCAGTGCACCCATGTTGCTGCTACTGCCCTTGAAGCTGTGCGCGGCATGCCCAAGCTCCGTTGCATTCTTGGCTTCATGCAATTGGCTCAGGCGTTTTTCGGAGTCGTCGAGAAAGATCTCCAGCAAATGCAGGTAGCCATCGTCCATGACCTCCTGCAGGTCGCTGAGTACCTTGCGATCGATGTGGTTATCAGTCACTTGCTCACTCCTTGATCAAGTTGGATTATGCCAGAGCGTCCCAGGTGAACTCCACGCATGCTCGGCGCCCCTGGTCAGTCCATTCGGCGTGCCGGCTCAGCCGACGTATCAGGTTCAGCCCTCGCCCGCTCAAGCCTTGCTCGATAAGCGGTCGCGCCAGCACTTTAGTTACGTTGAAACCCTTGCCACTGTCGTCCACCTCGATGATCAGACGCCCGCCCAGGCCTTGAGGTTCAACCCGCAGGCCTACGCGAATACAACCCTCCCCCAGCGCCTGCAAACGCTCACTGCGCTGGCGGTAGTACTCGGCAAAGCCGGCGGCATCTCGCTTGAGCGCCGAATCAAGCCCCAGCACTCCATGCTCCAGGGCATTGGAATACAACTCGCTCAGTACACTGTGCAGCGCCCCGCTCTGGGCCCGCAGGCCGTGCACCTCCTGCAGCAACTGCAACAGATAGGGCAGCGGATTGAAGCGCTTGAGCGTCTGGGCGCGAAACTCGAACTGCAACGACCAATCAAGCGGTGCACTCTGGCCGCTGTCAGAATAGATCAACGGTGGCGGCGACAACGCCTCGGGCTCCACCATGCGGATCTCCACCAGGCTCACGTCGTCACGGGAGCGCCCGCGAAAGGCGTCCAGCGCATGCAGCACCTCCTCGAACAGCAAGCCCGGCTGGCGATTGTCGACGAGCACCTGGCGCAGGCGCTCTACCCCGAACAACTGATCCTGGTCATCACTGGTGTCGACCACCCCGTCCGACAGCAAGAACAGCCGCTCGCCCAGGCCCAGCGGCAGTACCTGGGTCGAATCATCGAAGCGCTCCGGCGCCAGCACACCCAAAGGCAAGTGCCGGGACACCAGCGCCAAGGGCTCGCGGCCGTCAACCGACAACAGATAGCCATCCGGCATACCGCCGTTCCACACTTCGACCACACGACGCTGAAAACTCAAGTTGAGCAGCACCGCGCAGCAGAACATATCCACAGGCAGGATGCGCTTGAGCTTGGCATTCATCTCGCGCAGGGTTTCAGCCAGGCCATAGCCCTTGGCCGTCATGCCGTAGAACACCTCGGCCAGCGGCATGGCGCCGACCGCTGCCGGCAAGCCGTGGCCGGTAAAGTCCCCCAGCAGCACATGCATATCCCCGGACGGGGTGAAGGCTGCCAACAACAAGTCACCGTTGAACAAGGCATAGGGTGATTGCAAATAGCGGATATTGGGCGCACTCAGGCACCCGGCATGGGCCACCTTGTCGAACACCGCCTTGGCCACGCGCTGCTCGTTCAGCAAATGGTGATGGTGACGGGTGATCTGGTCGCGCTGCTCCAGCACCGTCGCGTGCAAGCGGCGCAAGCGATCCATCGCCTTGATTTTGGCGCCGAGGATCACAGGGCTGTAAGGCTTGGCCAGAAAGTCGTCGCCACCGGCCTCCAGGCAGCGCACCAGCGCTTCTTCCTCACTCAACGACGTCAGGAAGATGATCGGCACCAGGGTTTCGCCTGCCAGGGCCTTGATCCGGCGCGCGGCTTCAAAGCCATCCATCACCGGCATCAACGCATCGAGCAGCACGACCTGCGGGCGCTGCTCGGCAAACAGTGCCACGGCCTGCTCGCCATTTTCGGCGGTGAGCACCGCATACCCCTGCTTGCTGACGATGCGGGCGAGCAGCAACCGGTCTGCCGCGCCATCTTCGGCGATAAGCACAGTCAGCGTTGAGTCAGGCATAGCCCGGATCAACTGATGTCGAACAGCTTGTCGAAATTGGAGATCGCGAGAATCTTGCGCACATCGGAACTGGTATTGACCACCTGCACTTCCGACTCTTCGCCCCCCACGTGATCGCGCAGCATCAGCAGCATGCCCAGCGCCGAGCTGTCGAGGTAGGTCGCCTCTTTCAGGTCGACCACCACCGAGTCCGGCCGTACCGGCTTGCGCTCATAGGCTTCGCGAAATTCCTGGTGCTTGCCAAAGTCAAAGCGGCCTTTGACTTTGATCGTCAGTTTTTTCCCATCCTGGGAGACTACGGTTTCTACGGCCATGTAGGCGATTCCTTCGAGAACGACGATGACAGACACCTAGAAGGTGTAGCAGCCCTGCTCCGGTGGGGCAACTCTTGCCCCCCAAGGCCCGGATCAATAGCGGTCGTGGCGCGGCAGACGCTGGGACAGTTCGTCGAGCAGCTTCTGCTCGCGCTTGTCCTCGACCAGGCGGGCTTCGTCGATGTAGCGCTGCACCAGCTTGCGCAGGCCTTCGACCCGGGCATAGGCCTGCTGCCAGGTGCCACGGGCATTGGTGAGGTTGTTCTGGTGCCAGGCCAGACTCTGGCGCTGCTGGGTCATGGCGCTTTCAAGCTGGCCAAGGAAGCGCTGGTAATTCACCAGCCAACTGCCCGAGACCCCCTGGCCACCACGGTTGATCCATTGCAGCTGGTAGTCTTCGCGAAAGCGGTCGAGCTCGGCGAGCTTGGCCTGGGCCAGGCTCACCTGCTGCTGGAACTGTCCCAGGCGCTGGGCGGCCTGGCGCTCAGCGTTCTCGGCCATCTCCACCACCGGCGCCAGGCGCGCCGCACGACCGGGCTGGGCCATGGCCTATCAGCCCCCCGCGCCGGGGTTGGGCTGGGCGAACACGCTTTCCAGGTGCTCGCGGCTCTGCTCAAGGCTGACATTGTCGTTCAGCCCCTGGCGCAGGTAGTGCACCAGCTTTGGCTGCAAGGCGATGGCCAGGTCCGTCTCGGCGTCGCCACCGGCCACGTAGGCCCCGACACTGATCAGGTCGCGGCTCTGGGACAGCCGCGACCACAGCTGCTTGAACTGCTGGGCCTGGCCCATCTGCGCCGGGGTGACCACCTGGGGCATGACCCGGCTGATCGAGGCTTCAATGTCGATGGCCGGGTAGTGCCCTTCCTCGGCCAGGCGCCGGGACAGCACGATGTGGCCGTCAAGCACACCCCGGGCCGAGTCGGCGATCGGGTCCTGCTGGTCGTCACCTTCGGACAACACGGTATAGAACGCGGTGATCGAGCCACCACCCGCCTCGCCATTACCGGCGCGCTCCACCAGCTTGGGCAACTTGGCGAACACCGACGGCGGATAACCCTTGGTGGCAGGCGGCTCGCCGATGGCCAGGGCG
>Ga0247821_10001662_pt1 | contig 12411 bp, 15 predicted proteins | sample 13C_Glycerol_Day_FD_192481 | JGI IMG/M metagenome (GOLD analysis project Ga0247821, IMG submission 192481) | Soil microbial communities from agricultural site in Penn Yan, New York, United States - 13C_Glycerol_Day14 | ecosystem: Environmental > Terrestrial > Soil > Agricultural land | place... | reverse complement strand
CCCTGCTGAGGTTCCCCGGCTCGAGGTCAGAGCACCAGTAGTGCAGGGTGGTGTATAGCGAATGCAACCCTTCTACACGCGCACACGCGTAGAAGGGTTGTTCTGGACTTACACCACCCTGCACTAGCCCTGAAATTTCCCGGACAAATTCGGACAAAGGAGGACACCTCGTGACCTGGTACGAGGACGAGAAGCAGTACGTGAGCGACCGGTGGATCGGTCCCGGTGCACCCGGTGACCGTGAGCTCGGCGGGCCGAAGGGCTACGCCCTGGTCGACGTGTTCAGCGAGGGGCGCACGACGCCGGGCTGGGGCCTCGCTGCCACGGAGAAGCACGACGGGTTCATCCGGGAGTACGAGCGCGGCCGGTTCCTGGCGCGCCCGCGCGTCACCCGGTTCACCGAGAAGGGCGCGCCGTTCGCGTTCGTGATGCGCAGCATGAACATGCTCGCGATCGACATCGACCAGCACGCCGAGGCGGGGAGCCCGAACGGCTACGACTCGCTGCTCAGCATCGGGTTCGCGCTGCCGGAGACCATGGCCGAGACCTCGAAGTCCGGGGCCGGCCGGCACCTGTTCTACCAGACGCCGGACCTGTGGCTCCCGGACGAGGGGTACGGCGTGTACGACGACGTCCTGGGCCTCGTGCCCGGGGTCGACATCCGCGCGGTCGGCTGCGTGTACCACTACGACACCCAGCGCTGGAACGACCTGCCGGTGGCGCACGCGCCGCAGGAGCTGCTCGACATGCTCGAGCTCCGTCGCCAGAAGAAGCTGGCGCACGGCAACCGTCTGGCCGCAGCCGCGGCAGACCTGGACGACACGGAGGCACTGATCGTGCACCACGACCTGAAGACCCAGCTGGCCAAGCCGATCCCCTCGGGGAAGCGGAACGCCACGCTGTACGCGATCGGCCGCGACATGTTCCTCTCGGACATGCCGGGCTGGGAGGACGCGATCCGCGACCGGGCGAACGAGATCGGCATCGACACCGCCGAGGCCGAGAAGATCATCGCGAACGCGAGCAAGCCGTGACCGCCGACCCGACGAGCGTGGCCTGCCCGGCGTGCTTCGCGCCCGCGCACACCCCGTGCACGCGCGCGACGGACGACACCCGGGTGGCCGTGAAGTGGACGCACTACTCGCGCCAGACCGCGGCGGACGCCGTCGCGGCCGCGCGCGGGGACACGCCGGTGAAGCTGCCCGAGGTGGAGCAGGGCGGGTTCCTCGTGCTCCGGGGCGACGGCACCGTCACGCTGCACGACGACATGCGCGAGGCGGAGGCCGTGGCCGTCGTCGAGCACGCGGCGGTGTTCGCGATCACGCTGCACCGGGACTACCGGGGCTGACCATGCAGTACATGGTGATCGGCCCCGACCCGGAGGACCCGACCCGCAAGGAGGTGACGTTCTACGACGCCTTCCTCCCCGCGGTGCAGGGGGCGGAGGAGGCGGACGGCCGCCTGTACCAGGTGGTCCTGATCGCCGACTTCGAGGCGGAAGGGAACTGACGTCGCAGGTGAGAGGGTCCGTAGCCACTGGCTGCGGACCCTCTCTCTTTTTTCATGAGAGACTGCGCTGCATGCGAGCAGATGCAGCGTGGGAAGAAGAGGGAGAGCTCGACTACCTGACGGACGTCGAGAAGGAGTTCAAGGAGAGGTTTGAGAGGGGAGAGAGAACCTCGACACGAGTGCCGAGCACGGCACTCGATCCGACGGCGAGCGCGCGGGTCGACCAGATCACGCTGCCCGAGGAAGAGCGAGGCAAGATGCCGTACACCAAGGACCAGTACCTGATCCGGGAGAACCCCGCGCTGGTCCAGTGGGAGCGCGAGACGCGCGCGTTCCTGCGCCGGCTCAGCCCGAAGCACGGGCACCGGGTCGCCGCGGTGATGATCTTCGAGTGGGCCACCGGGCTCGCCGTCGCGGACCTCGCGGCCGAGGAGAAGCGGCTGCGCGACGCGGGCGAGTCCACGCGCGGCAAGACGACGTGGCGCGCGGACCTGCGCAAGATCAACGACGTGCTGAAGTTCTACTTCGGGAAGTCGTACATGACCTACATCATGGGCCGCAAGGTGCCGCGCACGTACCGGGTCCCCGTGGGCTGGCGCGTGTACCGGCACCGGCCGATGACGCTGACGCTCTACGCCGAGCGCGAGGCCGGGGCCAAGCTGTGAAGGACGGCGGCTTCTGGTACCTCGGCCACTGGTACGAGCTCACCCCGCTGCTGCCCGCAGCGCAGCGAGGTGAGCTCCCCGAGACGGTACCGCACGAGGAGATCGCGTCCCACCCGATCCTGTGCCCGTGCGAGCCGTGCGCCCGCTACCCGATGCCGATCCGCCGCGACGTGAAGCGGCGGTGGCGGGCGAAGCACGGCCCGGTCTACATGCACTAGACGTGGAAGCCGTCCTCCTGCTCGGCGATCACGTGATCCTCCAGGGCCCCGCCCTCGATCCGCTGGAAGATCAGCTGGATGGAGGCGAGGTCCTGGTGGATGATCGCCTGCAGGATCATCGTCGCGGCGGTGTGGTCCAGCAGGTCCGGGCTCTGCGACCACACCGTCTGGATCGTCCCGAACCGCTGGTTCCACAGCCACACGATGCGCGTGTCCAGGGACTGGCGGTGCGCCTCGGGCACCTGCTTGCGGAACTTCCGCACCGGGGGCAGCAGCTCGGTGCTCATGCCTCCACCTCCGGCGTCGCCTCGAGGTTGACGAACTCGATCTCCTGCGAGCGCTTCACCGCGGGCGCGGTGCCCGGACGACGGCGGCCGACGAGCCGGTCGGCGATCATCTTCTGCGCCTTCGTCGACCGCGCGAGCGAGCCGCGGATCTTCGGGTTCGGCGAGTTCGCGATCTGGAACAGCGAGCGCCCGATCATCTCCCAGGCCGGGGAGTCGATCTCCTCCGGCGGCGCGACCGGGTGGTCGGCCACGTAGCGCAGCGCCTCGCGCACGGTCTTGGTGCTCACGCCCACACCCCCGACCAGTCCTCCGTGTAGTCCCCGGCCACCGTGCTGCCTCCGATCACCTCGAGCTGCCCGCCGAAGAAGTCGAGCTCGCGCGTCGCCTGCACCACGTAGCGCAGGGCGTCCATCATGTGCGAGAACTTGTCGTGGAGCGGCTTCTCGGTCCACTCCTGCAGCTTGTTGTTGTACTCGTACTTGAAGTTCTCGAAGCACTCGAGCATCCAGTCGCAGTTCGTGCGGTGGATGATGGCGTTGTACAGCGCGAGGCGCGTGGCCTGGATGTCGGTGATCTCGTCGCCCCACTTGCTGCGGGCGTTCGGGACCTTCCACACCGTCGAGCTCTTCTTCAGCACGGACACGTTCGGGAACTTCAGCCGCATCATGTCCGCGGGCGTGGCGTTGATCGCCTTCTCGTGGTGCTCGCCGTCCCACGGCAGGATGATCCGCTGCATCATGTGGAACCACGGCTTCTCGCGCAGCACGTCCACGTACTCGGGCAGCGCCTTGCCGTGGCCCTCGCCGCAGTCGAAGATCATCAGCTTGTTGTTGTACCACTGGAACGCGATCCACGACGTCGCGTCCGAGTGCTGCCCCGAGGAGCCGATGTCGAAGGCGACGTACACCGGGTGCGCCGGGTGCAGCTGGAAGTCGTCGACCCGGCCGTCCTGCAGCATCTGGAGGTACGCCTCGCCGTAGACCGCGGCCGCATCCATCTCGCCGAAGTCGACGTGGTACTCCTGGTTGAACATGCGGTCGTTGCCGAACCGGCGCAGGTAGGCGTCGCGGTCGATCTCGAGCTGCTCCTGCGAACGCACCAGCGGCAGCCCGGCGGCGAGCATCTGCGCGTTGATGTCGTCGATGCCCCAGATGATCTGGCCGTACTCCGGGTTGCCGTCGAGCGACTGCATCAGCTGCCACAGCGGGTTCTGCCGCTTGCCACGAGGCGTGCTCGCGACCATCAGCTTCTTGTCCGGCGTCGAGGTGAGGATCGGCATGAGGCGCGGGATCGGGTCCTCGCGCGTGAACAGCGCCAGCTCCGTGAACGCGTAGTCCTGGAACGAGGTGCCGACGCCGTTCTTGTCCTTGCCCGACTGGAAGTACCCCTGCAGCTTGAGGCGCGAGCCGTTGGTGAAGCGGCCGACCATGAACGTGTCGGTCCACGACACGAGCTCGGCCGGCACGTTGTCCTTCAGCGCGTGGTGGTACTCGCCGGTCTCCGGGTCCACGTACGTCTTGTCCCAGAGGATGTCCCGGATCATCGGGTTGTCGAGCGAGATGTAGACCCCGGTGGTCTTCGGCTTCTCGAGCCGCCGCTGGCACATGTGCATGGACATGGCCATGTCCTTCCCCGCCTGGCGGGACAGGACCGCCACACCGAACCGCTTCTCGCGGAACAGCCGGTGCACCGCCGCCTGGTACGGGCGCGGGCGGTAGTGGACGGGGAAGGTGTGGGCCACCGGCTACTCCTTGTGGCCGCTGCAGCGCACGCCGCAGCTCGAGCAGAACAGGGACAGGCGGACCGAGGTCGGCCCGGACGGCAGCGTGAGCGCGACGAGCTTCTGCCCGCCGCACCGCCAGCACGAGGACTTCTCGTTGGTGGCCATCAGATCTGGAACCCGTTCTGCCGGGCGAACGCCGCGAGCACCCCGGCGGCCGCGTTGTCCTCGGTCCCCGCGCCGGTGCCCGCCTTGGAGACGATCCCCGCCTGCGGTCCCGGCGCCGGGGCGGCCGGGGCAGCGAACGTCCCGACCTGCGTGCGCGGCTGCTCGGCGGCGCGCTGCTGCTGCGCCGTCGGGGCGGCCGGCGCAGCCGGTGCCTTCGCCGCGCGCTCGGCCGCCATCTGCGTGCGCAGCTGGTTGACGAGCGGCTGCACCGGGACGTTCCAGCCGAGCAGCTTGCCGCCGCCGGAGCGCACCTCGTAGTCCTTCGCGAACGCGACGAACCTCGTGGCGAGCTCGCCGTCGAACTGCTTCGTGCCGGGGATGAGGTCGGCGTTGTTCCGGAACAGGTCGATGCTGGCGTGCACCGTCTGGAACTGGTCGCGCATGTCCTCCTGGCGCGCGCCGACGCGGGAGGCCACCTCCTGCGCGAGCAGCCGCTTCATCGCGCCCTGCCACGACTCCGCGTCCGCGGCGTCGCGCAGCACCTCGGTCTTGGACAGGTCCGTGACCGACTGCACCTTCTGGCCGACGAGCTCGCGCGGGTGCTTGTTGATCGCCTCGAAGTGCTGCGGCAGCTCGGTCTGCATCTCCTGCAGCACGTCCGTGCGCAGGAACTCCTCCTGCGAGGACTCGAAGCCGTTGGCGATCTCGCCCCACTTGTCGGTCAGGGTCGTGGCGTCGAGCTCTCCGACCCCCGGCCCAGGAGCCGATCCAGCTCCGTCACCGGCTCCGGGCTCCCCGGGGGCGGGGGCAGCTCCGGCGGCGGCGGGTTCTCCCGCCACAGGCGCGACGCCTCCATCTCCTGCAGCCGGTGCTGTGCCATCGCCTGTTCCTGCAGCAGCTCCTTCTCCCGCAGCAGGCTGAGATCCAGCGACCGCTGCAGCAGCACCGTCCGCCGCTCCGCCCTCGCCAGCCGCCGGCTGCTCCGGCTCAGGCGCGAGGAAGCTGAGGATGCTGCCCATCGCAGCCGCAGGGTCAGCACCCACGAGGATGCCCTCGGGCTCGGTCTCGTTCGCCGGGACACTCACTGCTCGCCTCGCTTCTCCTGCTCGTCGTGCACGCGCTGCATGAACACCTGCTCGTCGAGCTGGAAGCCGATGGCCCCGAGGTGCCCGAGCAGGCCGGTCTGGGAGAACACGAACTCCCCGGCGTCCACGAGCGCGGCGGCCTGGATGTGCGACTCCGGGTCGGACGCGTTCCAGCTGTTCTTGAGGAAGTCGAGGTAGATGTGCCACTCGACCAGGAGCGCGACGTAGTCCTCGCGGTTGTCCACGCCGTCGGCGTCGCCGATGAGGTCGAACGCGGCCGGGCGCACGTCGTCGAGGAAGTCGCCGATCGCGGTGAGGTAGCTGTGGTAGAGGTCGTGGTAGACCGCGGTGTCCTGGAAGCTGAGCTTCGGCCACGACGCGACGATGCGCGAGGCGGCCATGAGCGGCACCTTCTCCGCGCGCGACTTCGCGACGTTGCCGAACACGTGGCGCCACGCGGTGAGCAGCGTGCGCTGGGGCTTCGCGGCCTCCTCGTCGGAGGCGTCGATCCCGATCTTCGCGAGGTCGGCCACGTCCTGCTCGGACAGCTGGACCTCGTCGTTGGTGCTCTCGGTCATGCTCACAGTCCCCTCTGGTTGACGGTGGTGCCGAGCACGCGCTCGCGGTACTCGGCCTCGATGGTCTGGATCACGGACTCGATGTCGTAGCACCAGTCCATGTGGACGTACTTGTCCTTGATCGTGGCGGGCACGAGACGGCGCCCGCCGTAGTACGCCTGCACGTCCTCGCGGTCGAAGCCCTGCAGGCCGTTGTAGGTGTGCACCTTGAACGGCATGTTCGCGGGCTTGTAGATCCCGCACTGGTAGGACGGCAGCGTCACCTTGATCTCGGTGGGCGTGGAGTTCTTCACGTCCCCGGACACCTCGAACGTCTCGGTGTAGGTGTCGTCGATCTTCACCGTCTTCTGCACGACGGCGGTGTCGTGGGTGCGCAGCACGCGGCGGCCGCGCGGCTTGGCGTAGCCCGGCTTGTTCACCTCGCGCTGGTACCACTCGTTGCCCTGCTCGTCGACGAACAGCACGTCGTCCTTGCCGTGCGTGTTCGAGTTGAGCCCCGCGTGCTCGCCCGGGGCCAGGCCGCGGTCGATCTCGTACGGCGCGGCCGAGCGCTGCGTCGGCGGCTCCGGCGCGCCCATCGCGGGCTGAGCCGCGCGCCCCGGGGCCATGGCGTACTGCGGCGGCGGGGCCGCGGCGGGCTGCGCCTGGGCCAGCTGCAGCGAGACGAGCTGGCCGATCACGTTCGACAGCTGGTCCAGCTTGGCCTCGAGGTTGGCCGGCGCCGGCGGAGCGGCCGGGACGTCGCGCTCGGGGGCGGGCAGCGCGATGGGCCGCAGCCCGCGCGCCTCGTGCAGCTCCTTCAGCTCGGCGGTCGAGTACTCGCGATACGGCTTCGCGAACTCGACCCCGGCCTCCTTGAGCGCCTGGTAGTAGAGCGACCGCGCGGTCTGGGACATCCCGTACTCCTAGGTAGATTGTGACGGCTACCCAGAGAGTACCGTATCAGCGGGATGTGTCCACGTATGGGAGCGGTACGCCGTTCGGGTAGAACGTCCCCGGGTCCGCCAGCGAGCTCGCGCGCCCGTACTCGAACGTCTCGACCGAGCCGTAGGCGTAGCCCACGTTGACCGAGATGGGCGCGTACCGGTACTGCACCAGGTTGATCCGGCCGTACGACAGCTGCGTCTCGCCGCCGTCGTCCTCGATCGACTCGGCGAACAGCACCCACTCCTTCATGTCGCGGTCGATGAGCAGGAAGTCCTCGAGGTCCCACGGCAGCGGCCGGGCGGTGAGGTCCACCGAGCGCATGTCCTTCGTGATCTTCGAGACCAGGACCGGCATGCCGTTCACGTCGTGGCCCCGGACGCCGAACCGCATCCGGCCCATGAAGTTGCCGAGCGTGAGGTTCACCTGGCGCAGCCGCGACCACGCGTCGTGCGCGCGGTTCGCGCCCTGGGTGTTGGTCTCCATCTTCCACGGGATGGCGCGGAAGTTCGTCGTGCCGGTGTCGCTGTACTCGTCGCGCGTCTGCAGCTCGTCGAGCACGAAGATCGCGTCGGGCCGGACGACCGCCATGTAGAGCTTGTCGGCCACCTCGAGCTTGTGCAGCGAGTTCGCCTGGATGAGCCAGCGGCTCCACGTCGTGGAGTCCTTCCCGCCCTGCACGTCCATGACCCAGATCTCGTTGCCCATGCACCCGGCCTCGAGCTCCTCGCCGTCCGGGTTGTGCACGATGTAGTAGACGCGCGAGTCGAGCTCGGCCGAGACGATGTTCTGCTTGTTCAGCAGCTCGAGCCACTTGTTCGAGATGGACTCGGTCATCGAGCTGTGGCTGATGTTGTAGTTCGAGGCCGTGCTCTTCATCAGCTGCTCGTCGAGCGGGTGGTACAGCCCCTGGTTCACGACCTCGACGCCCCACGGGGACACGGTGCCCGGCGTCGCGGTGGTCTCCTCGAAGCCCATGATCGACGTCGAGCCGGTCTGCCCGGTCACCACGGCGGGCGCCATGTAGTACGACGTGGAGTAGCCGTCGACCCCGCGGCACAGCACGACGAGCGTGTCGGTGGACTGCGGGTTCTGCCACAGCTTCACGCACGCGGGCACGAGCAGGTTCCCCGCCGTCAGCGTCTTGTACCCGCCGCCCTTGGTCGGGCTGAAGTTCGTGTACTCCCCGAGCTGGTTGCTCGACCAGCGGATCACCGCGGCGGCCTGCCGGTCGTTGACCAGCGTGATGCGGTCCCCGGCCACCAGGCCCTGGGACGCCGAGCTCGGGATCGAGTAGTTCGTGCGCTCGGTCGGCGTGGGCAGCGCGGACGAGACGTCGTAGGTGGAGGCGACCGGCGTGTGCTGCAGCCAGCTCGCGGTCGCCTGCGTGATCGTGCCCGTCGTCAGGTCCTTCGTGGCCACGAGCGTGCCCTCGACCGGCACCGGGGACTGGTCGGTCCACGCCGCCATGTAGAGGTTCCACGCCGTCGCGCCCTGCTGCACGCCCTCGGTGTACGCGTCGGTCGGGATGACCGCGACGAGCTGGTCGCAGGCCATCAGCGGGTCGGAGACCTGCGTGCCGGACGGTCCGCCGGCGGCCGCCGCGGACTGGAACTGCCACTGCGACCAGCCGCGCTTGGTCTTGACGACGGTCATCTGCGACGCCGCCGTCTCGCCGAGCTCGTTCTGGAACGTGTACCAGTAGCCGAAGTTGTACGTGTTCTCGGCCGCGTCGGTGTCGATGAGCGTGCCGGTCAGCGGCTGCGCCGCGGTGCCCGCCGTGTTCGTCTCCGCCACCGGGATCGTGTTCTTCACCGGGTTGTTGATCCACGCGGCGTCGGGCAGGCGCACGCTCAGCGCCTCACCGGCCGACCACTGCGGGTGCGTGATCTCCTGCGGCGTGATGACCTTCTTCTCCTCGCCGACGTAGAAGATGCGCACGGTGTCCAGCGGGTTCGTCGAGTCCGGCAGGGCGAACACCTTGTTGTCGATCTGCAGGTAGCGCACGTACGCGCAGTCCTCGGAGAACTGGGTCGTGCCGGTGAAGCCCGCGTCGGCCAGGGACTTCACCGTGTACGTGTCGCTCGTCGAGTCGTAGGCCGCGACCTTGAACGTCACGATGCCGGTCGCCTCCTTCGTGGCGAACAGCAGCGCCTTGCTCCCGTCGCTGAGGAAGAACGTCTCGAAGCTGCCGACGATGCGCGCGTTGAAGTTGGTCGTGATCCAGTTGTTGTCCGGGAACACCGACCGCAGCGCCGGGCGCACCGCGAGCGCACCCTCGCGGGTGACCCAGCAGTTCTCCATGATGCGCAGCGACGTCGGGTCGCTCAGCCCCGGGGCGTACGCCGTCGACCACCCGGTGAACTCGCGCAGGTACGCGCGGCTCAGCGGGCGGTCGATCGGCGCCGCGATCTTCTTCTCGCCTGCCACGGATCAGCGCCTCTCGTCGGCCTGCTGGGTGTGCGCCGGCCAGTAGCCGGAGCCGAAGATGTCGGACTGGATCGGCACGGTGAAGTCGTTCATCACCGGCGGGTCGGTGTTGCGGTCGTCGCGCTCGTTCAGGGAGTAGTACAGCTGCTTGTACTCCTCCTGCAGCGTCTGCGCGCGCGGCTGCATCACCGGGTCGGTCTGCGCGTAGTAGTACATCGCGCGGGCGATGATGAGGTCCGGGTAGTCGAAGTCGATCAGCTGGTTGCGGATCTCGTCCGGCACCTCGGGGATCGTGCCCGTGTCGTCCTCGGGCGCCTCGGGCAGCCGGAACATCTTCGGCTCCCGCATCACCGGGACCTGGATGCGCAGGCCCTCCTCGTGCGTGAAGAACGGCCGCGAGAAGTGCAGGCTCGTCCGGGTGGAGGAGACCCACAGCCCCCGGCGCGAGATGTACTTCTCGATCGACTCGCGCGGCAGGAACGACGCCCACACCACGGGCGCGCCGTTCGCGTCGCACAGCCGGACCGAGTCGTCGCCGACGATGCGCGGGCGCACGGACGAGCGCAGCTCGACGTCCTGCTGCCCGGCGTGCGCGACGCCGACCTCCTCGAGCGAGGAGTAGTAGGACCACTCCCGCTCGAGCGCGTTGTGCCGCAGCGCCCGGTTCAGGCAGCGCGTCGAGACCCGGTAGCGGTCCATGTTCGGCGCGTACCGGAGCTCGAGCCCGACGAGCTGGCCGAGCATCTCCTCGACGCAGTCGTCCAGCGACATCTGGACCTCGGTGTTGCCCACCTCACCACTTCCTCAGGGACGCGCCCTCGGGCTTCTTCCGGGACGAGGTGTTCCCCGCGCCCGCGGCGGCCGAGCTCGAGTTCAGCGACCCCGTGCTCTGGCCCTCGCCCTTGAACTGCTCGGTCTCCTTCGAGATGCCCGGGGACTTCCACGACGAGCCGGCGGCCTCGGCAGCCTGGCGCGCGTAGTCGGACGTGTACGCGGGCGCGGAGGCCGCGGCCATCGACGTCGGGGCGACGTAGTCCTCGTAGTTCTTCCCCGAGTCGAGCCACGACACGAGCCCGGTCTGCTGCGCCTTCTGCCGCTCGGTCGCCGCGATCTCGTTGTCCAGCAGGTAGTTCTGCTGGTCGAGGTTCGCCATCTGCGTGAGCGCGTCGGCGCGCGAGTCGTAGTACGAGTCCCACACCTTCGAGCGCGAGTCGTTCGCCGACGTCTCCTCGTTGATGCGCGAGGTGCGCGTCGCGGTGTTGAGGTCCGAGATGCCCGAGTTGATGGACTGCCGGGTGTCGAAGAACGAGCGGTTCACGTCACCCTGGTTCGCGGCCCAGTTCCGCAGCGCCTGCATCTGGCTCTGCAGGATGTCGGACTCGCCGGCGCCCTGGCTCAGCGCCTGCGTCACGAGGTCCCCGCGCTCGCGCGCGCGGTTCGCCATGTTCGCGAACGAGGCGTCCGCCTCGGTCTGCTCGTTGTCGCGCAGGTTCTCGCGGAACCCGGTGATCCCGGCGTCGAACGTCTGCTGGATCTGCTCGAGCTTCGTCTTCAGCGACTGGTCGATGGTGGCCAGCTGCGTGTCGCGCGCCTTGCCGAGCCCGGTGCCGACCAGGTCCTTGAGCGCGTCGAGCGTCTTCTGGTTCGTCCCGCGCTGCGCGCTCTTGATCGTGATCTGGTCGTTCAGGCGCTGGATGTCCTCGTTCGCCGAGGAGCGCGCCGAGTTGTTCGCCGTGCGCCGGGCCGCGGCGTTCGGGTCGTACGAGCTGCCGCCGCCCGAGCGCGACGTCCCGCCGCCGCCGCCGGAGCCCGAGCCGCTCGCGCGCGGCGCGCTGCCGCCCGAGCCGCCGCCGCCGTTGTACGTCGTGACGGTGCGCTGGCTGACCGGGGACAGCGTGACCCCGCGCGCGGCCGCGTCGTTGATGACGCTCGGCCGGTACGGGCCGTAGATCGTGGTGCCGGGGCGCGTGGCCCAGGACGAGTACCCACCCGAGCTCGTGCGCCGGGTGGTCCCCGGACCGCTGTCGAGACGCATGGCCATGACGAACTCCTCTCAGATCCCGTAGCGGGAGCGGATGTCCGCCGCCGACAGTGGGACGATTGTCGCATCGGTGACAGGCAGGACGAAGTTCTCGCCTGCCAGGCTCGCCATGTCCTGCGCGTCGAGCCGCAGCTTGGCGAAGTCCCAGACCTCCTGGGGCTGGACGTCGGTGCCGTTGATGTCGTTCAGGTTGGCGATGCCGTTCGCCACCTGCTCCGGCGTGTACTGCGCGTCGGCCGCGATCATCGCGTCGAACGCCTGCTGGATCACGGTGTCGCGCGGGGTGGTGCCGAACCCGGCCCGGCCCGAGACCGCCCCGCCGGCCAGCGCGTCGGCGACGGTGCCAGAGCCCTGCGCCTGGCCGAGCCCGGTGTACCCCCGGCCCAGCGCGTTCATCATCGCGGTGGCCGCACGGTCAGCGTTGGAGCGCGCGTCGCTGTACGCCTCGGACTGCGGGGCCGCCCCCGGAACACCGCGGGCCCAGCGCAGCGCCTCCGCGCTCTGCTGCCGCGCGGCCGGGTCGTCCAGCCGCTCGATGATGGAGGTGCCGATCGCACGGTCCAGGCTGAGGTACGCATCCAGGTCACCCTCCGGCGCGAGGTCGATGCTGCTGAGGAACGACTCCGTGTTCTGCGTGCCGCCCGCCGCCTGGTCCTGGCGCGAGGCGTTCACGAGCCCGGTGTTGTACTGCACGGCCGCGCGCTGGCGCGGGGTGAGCGCGAGGTACTCCTCGTCGGAGAGCTCGCGCACGTTCGTCTGGACCGGGGCGGCCGCGGCCTCGCGCTC
>Ga0247821_10001661_pt1 | contig 12417 bp, 13 predicted proteins | sample 13C_Glycerol_Day_FD_192481 | JGI IMG/M metagenome (GOLD analysis project Ga0247821, IMG submission 192481) | Soil microbial communities from agricultural site in Penn Yan, New York, United States - 13C_Glycerol_Day14 | ecosystem: Environmental > Terrestrial > Soil > Agricultural land | place... | reverse complement strand
AGGTCGGCCGGCAGCCGCAGATCCGGCGCCGGGCGAGGAGGGACCGGCGGTGCTGCGCGCGGAGTTCCTGTTCGCGGAAGGCAACGCCTACGGCCTGCGCTCCAGCCCCGCCTGAAGCCCGGCCTCAGGCAGCCGGGTCGGCCTTCGGCCAGTCGGGCAGCAGCGTGCGACGCAGAGTCGGCGGTGCGGCCGGGTCGGCGTCGAAACTGCGCTCGAACACCTGCGTGAACGCCTGCGAGCCGACGCGCTCGCTGATCACCAGGGTCGAGCAGCGCGTGCCGTAGCGGCCGTCGGGCGTTCGGATGAACACGGCGGACAGCTGGCGCTCCAGCGCCACCGGGATGCCGGTGGACGGCAGCTCGACCGTGGCCGCCATGCTGGGGTCGGACAGCGCCTCGAACAGGCGCGCTGCCAGCGCGTCGACCGGCTCCTCGGCGGAGGCCGCACGCGCCAGGGCCGAGCGCAGGCTCTCCTTCAGCCGGACGGACTTGGGCCACGGGGTGTCGAGCGCCGCGTTCGACAGGCCGTAGAGGCCCGGTCCCAGCACGCGGGGCGTGGCGGCGGCGTTGCTGGCCCACAGCCACGCGCCGCGCGCGACGTCCGCGGCGATCACGTTGAAGCCGTTGTAGCCCTCGGTGGAAATCTCCCGCCAGTAGGCGTCGAAGGGGAGGTCACCGGCCAGCCAGCGCGGCACCAGCGCGCCGCGCGAAGGCGCGGTGGCGACGTTGCCGGCCGGCGAGCGGACGTTGGTCACCAAGGCCAGGCGGCCCGCCGCGTTCAGGCCGAGCCAGGTGCCGCCGCCCTTCAGGTCTCGGCCGGAAAGGATGGGCGCCGCATGGCCGGGCGGCGTCCACCATTCAAGCGGGGCGCTGCGCCGCTCGAAGTATTCGTCGCGGTTGGTGGCGAGCACCAGCGGGAAACGGTCGCTCTGGCCCAGCGCGAGGGCTACGAGGCACATGGCACGAAGTGCTCCACGTGGCGCGGGCCGACGATCCAGGCGGCCAGCGGCGCGGCAGCCGCCGACACGGCGTCGGTCACCGGGCCCGGATCGTCGCCGGCCGGCCAGGCGTAGGCCTCCATCCAGGTGACCAGTCCGTCGCGCGCTTCCGGGCGCCGGAGCAGACGCGCCGACAGCCCTCGGTGCTGCCGGGTCAATGCGGCCTGCATGCGCCGCACGGCGGCCCCGAGTGCGTCGCCGTCGTTCGGCGCCGCGCGGTAGTACACGAACAGCTCCTGCTCGGGCCCGGTCATGGCGGCGGCAGGGCCAGGCGTCAGGCCGGCGAGGTCTCGCGAGCGGCGGGCGGGAGCGGATAGGGCAGGGCCTGCAGCGCGAGCCGCGGGCCGTCCGGCGCGCCGAGGTGCAGGCTGCCGTCGTCGAGGGCGGCGAGCTTCAGCTCGACCAGCGCGTCGTGACCGCCGCCGGGCGCGGGCGCGGCCAGCGCCACCAGCCCGCTCGGCTGGCCTGCGTCGCCGCTCCAGAACACCTCGGCGCCGGCCTGCATCGGCGCGTCGCCGTGCACGAGCACCGTGCGGCGTTTGAGCGTGCCGCGGTACTGGCTGCGCGCCACCACCTCCTGGCCGGGGTAGCAGCCCTTCTGGAAGTTGACGCCGCCGACCAGCTCGTAGTTGAGCATCTGCGGCACGAAGGCCTCGACGGTGGCGGCCTGCACCGGCGCGATGCCGCTGCGCACCTCGAGCCAGTCCCACGCTGCGAGGGGCAGCGCGGGCAGGGCCGCGAGCAGGGCCTCCGCCGCCTCGGCCGGACCGGCCCACAGCCAGCGTGCGCGGCCGGCGGCGTCGGGCAGCCGCACGAGGCTGGCGTCGCCCTCGATGCGGTGATGGGTCCACGGCGCCAAGTCCGCGGCCTCGGCCGACGCTTCGCGGAGCCGGCGCGCCGCGGCGTCGCCGGCCAGCCCGAGCACGACCATGCCGGCTGCGCCGGCGTCGTCGAGCTGGGCCTTGGAGCGCAGCACGAACATGCGCAGCCGCTTCAATGCGGCGTCGAGCAGGTCGGTGCGGCAGGCGAGCCAGAGCTCGTCGTGCGCGCGCTTGAAGCCGACGAAGCTGGCCAGCATGCGGCCCTTGGCCGAGCAGAAGGCGGCGAGCCGCGCCTCGGACAGGCCGAGCTGGCTGAAGTCGTTGGTGAGCTGGCCGTGCAGGAAGCTCGCGGCGTCGGCGCCCCGCACGCGGATCAGCCCGGTATGCGCGAGCCGCACGGCGCCCTCGGTCGCGCCGGAATCAACGAGTAACTGCGAAGTCGGGAGATCGCTCATGCGCTGATTATGATCAGGCCCGCCATGCAGGAGACCCCAAGGGAATGAAGCGCGCACTGCAGCGAGGGCTGCTGTTGCTGGCCGCGCTGGCGCTGATCGCGGTCGGCGCGGGCGGGTGGTGGCTCGAGCGGCCGTTGCCGCTGCGCGCGCCGAAGATCGAGGTGTCGATCGAGCCCGGCACGTCTCCGCGCGAGATCGCGCAGGTCTGGGTCGACGCCGGGGTGGAGACCTCTCCGCTGCTGCTGTACGAGTGGTTCCGCTGGTCGGGTCAGGCACGTCGCATCCGCGCCGGCAGCTACGAGATCGAGACCGGGACGACGCCCGCCGCGCTGTTGCGCAAGCTGGTGCTCGGCGACGTCACGGCGGCCACGGTGCGGCTGATCGAGGGCTGGACCTTCCGGCAGTTCCGAGCCGAGCTGCGCAAGGCCGACTCTCTGAAGCCGGCCACCGCAGCGATGAGCGACGCCGAGTTGATGGCCGCGATCGGCGCGCCGGGCATCTCGCCCGAAGGGCGCTTCTTCCCCGACACCTACGTCTACAGCAAGGGCTCGAGCGACATCGACGTGCTGCGGCGCGCGCACCGCGCGATGCAGCAGCGGCTCGAGGCGGCCTGGGCCGAGCGCGCGCCGGACACGCCGCTGCGCAGCGCCGACGAGGCGCTGACGCTCGCCTCCATCGTCGAGAAGGAGACCGGCCGGGCCGAGGACCGCGCCCTGGTGGCCGGCGTGTTCGTCAACCGCCTGAAGGCCGGCATGCCGCTGCAGACAGACCCCTCGGTCATCTACGGCCTGGGCGAGGGCTTCGACGGCAACCTGCGCAAGCGTGACCTGCAGGCCGACACGCCCTACAACACCTACCTGCGCGCGGGGCTGCCGCCGACGCCGATCGCCATGCCGGGCAAGGACGCGCTGATGGCGACGGTGCGGCCGGCTCCCACCCGGGCGCTGTATTTCGTGGCGCGCGGCGACGGTGCCAGCGTCTTCAGCGAATCGCTGGCCGACCATAATCGCGCGGTGAACAAGTTCCAGCGCGGCACCGCCCGCAACACCGAGCCGTGAGCGGCACGGCGGGCCGCTTCGTCTGCCTGGAGGGCATCGACGGCGCCGGCAAGTCGAGCCATCTGGAGCCGCTGGCGGAGCGCTTCCGCGCACGCGGCCACGAGGTGCTGCTGACGCGCGAGCCCGGCGGCACGGCGCTGGCCGAGGCGCTGCGCACCCTGGTGCTGCACGAGCCGATGGACGCGCTGACCGAGGCGCTGCTGATCTTCGCCGCGCGGCGCGACCACCTGCAGCGGCTGATCGAGCCGGCCCTGGCGCGCGGCGCCGTCGTGCTGTGCGACCGCTTCACCGACGCCACTTTCGCCTACCAGGGCGCCGGGCGCGGCTTCGACGAATCCGTGTTGCGCACGCTGGAGGGCTGGGTGCAGGCGCGCTCCGGCGGGCTCCGTCAGCCCGAGCTCACGCTGTGGTTCGACCTCGACCCCGAGGTCGCCGCGGCGCGCGTGGCGGGGGCCCGGGCGCCGGACCGCTTCGAGCGCGAGGACGCCGACTTCTTCCGGCGCGTGGCCGAAGGCTACCGCCGGCGCGTCGCGGCCGAGCCGCAGCGCTTCGTGCGGATCGACGCCGACCGGCCGCGCGAGCAGGTCGCCGCGCAGATCGAGGCCGCCCTCGCGGCGCGCGGCTGGTGAGCATGCCGCCGCTGCCCCCCTGGCTCGGGACGCCGTTCGCTGACGCGCTGCGCACGGCGCACGGCCACGCGCTGCTGCTGCACGGGCCGCGCGGCGTGGGCCAGTTCGAGCTGGCGCTGACGCTTGCCAGCGCCTGGCTGTGCGAGGCGGAACCGGCGCGTCGTTCCGGCGGGCGGGCCTGTGGCGAGTGCGCCGCCTGCCGGCTGGTCGCCGCGCACACCCATCCCGACCTGAGGGTGCTGCTGCCCGAGGCGCTGCAGGTTTCGCTCGGCTGGGGCGGCGACGAGGACGCGGCGGGCGAGGCCGAGGCCGGCAAGACGGGCCGCAAGCCGAGCCGCGAGATCCGCGTCGAGGCGATCCGCGCCGTGATCGCCTTCGCGCAGCAGACCGCGACGCGCGGCGGCTTCAAGGTGGCGGTGATCTACCCGGCGGAGCGCGTCAACGCGACCGCCGCCAACATGCTGCTGAAGACGCTCGAGGAGCCGCCGGGCCGGATGCGCTTCGTGCTGGCCAGCGCCGCACCCCAGCGGCTGCTGCCGACGGTGCGCAGCCGCTGCCAGGCCATTGCCGTGCCGGCGCCGGCCGCGCCGCTGGCCGAGGACTGGCTGGGGAAGGAGGGGATCGCCGACGCCGGCGTGCTGCTGGCCGCGGCCGGAGGCCAGCCGCTCGAGGTGGCGGAGCGGCTCTCGCTGGGCCTGACCGCGGACGCGTGGCGACGCCTGCCGCGCGAAGTGCGCGCCGGCCAGTCCGCCGCGCTGGCCGGCTGGCCGCTGCCGCTGGCGATCGACGCGCTGCAGAAGCTCTGCCACGACGCCGTGGTCGCGGCGGTCGGCGCGCCGCCGCGCTACTTCCCGGCCGCAGCGGTGCCGGGCGATGGAGACGTGGCCGCGCTGACGGCCTTCGGCCAGACCCTCAGGCAGGCTGCGCGGCACGCCGAGCATCCCCTCAACGCCGCGCTGGCGGTGGAATCGCTGGTGCAGCAGCTGCGGCGCGCGTGGCGGCCGCAGGAGCCGCCCTCGGCGGGCGGCGCATTCGATACACTGGGACGATGAGCGACGCCCACCCGCGCAACTCGATCCCGGGCCAGATGATCCCGGCACCGGCATCCGGCCGGCCGAGCGTGATCCAGCTGGTGTTCCGGGAGAGGGGCGCACTCTACGCGGCCTACATCCCGCTCTTCGCCGAGGGCGGCCTGTTCGTGCCGACCAACCGGGACTACCGGCTGGGCGACGACATCTACCTGCTGCTGTCGCTGCCCGACGATCCGCAGCGCTACCCGGTGGCCGGCAAGGTTGGCTGGGTGACACCGGCCAATGCCTCGGGCGGACGCACGCAGGGCGTCGGCGTCCGCTTCCCGAACGACGACAAGACGCGCCAGCTCAAGCTGAAGATCGAGGAGATCCTCGGCACGTCGATCTCCTCGGCCAAGCCGACCCAGACCATCTAGGCGGTCGGCGCCGCGCGCGGCGGGGCCGCCGGGCGCCGGCGATGCCGTCCTGACGCCCCTCTCATGTTCGTCGATTCCCACTGCCACCTGAGCTTTCCCGAGCTCCGCGCCGAACTGCCGGCGATCCGCAACGCGATGCAGCGCGAACACGTCGACCGCGCGCTGTGCATCTGCACGACCCTCGAGGAGTTCGAGACGGTCCACGCGCTGGCCCGCGAGCACGACAACTTCTGGTGCACGGTAGGCGTCCACCCGGACAACGAGGACGTCCAGGAGCCGCTCGTGGCCGACCTGCTGGAGCGCGCGGCGCGGCCGCGCGTGGTGGCCATCGGCGAGACGGGCCTCGACTACTACCGCCTCGGCGAGCGCAGCGTCGCCGACATGGAGTGGCAGCGCGAGCGCTTCCGGGTCCACATTCGCGCCGCCCGGCAGAGCGGGCTGCCGCTGGTCGTCCACACGCGCGCCTCGGCGGCCGACACGCTGGCGCTGCTGCGCGAGGAGGGCCTGGAGGGCGAGGGCGACCCGGTGCGCGGCGTGTTCCACTGCTTCACCGAGACGCGGGCGGTGGCGCGCCAGGCCCTGGAGCTGGGATTCATGATCTCCTTCTCCGGCATCCTGACCTTCCGCAACGCCGCCGAGCTGCGCGAGGTGGCCGCAGAGGTGCCGCTCGAGCGCTGCCTGATCGAGACCGACAGCCCCTACCTGGCGCCGGTGCCGCACCGTGGCAGGACCAACAACCCGTCGTACGTCCCGCTCGTGGCGGCGGAGTTGGCTCGGCTGCAGGCAAGGACGATCGAAGAGGTGGCGTCGGCCACGAGCAGGAACTTCGAGCAACTGTTCGGGCCAAAAGTGCTCGAGTGACAGATCACGTATCGGCGCTAAGCCATTGTGAGCACAAGATTTTTAATGCCGTCTCAATCTTTGTCCAGGACGGGCGAGCGGCGCGGTTGTCTGCAGGAGGCCAATGACCGGAGTCCGTGTCGTGAACAACTCCAACTCTTCACAACCCGGCTGAAGTTCATCGTCTATCTCCTTCTGGCGCTTGGATTTTCTTGTGCCGAAGCAGGCTCCTACGAGACTTTCTTCCGCGCCGTCGTCGGTGACGATCCCCGCACGATCGAGGCGCTCGTCGCGCGCGGCTTCGACCCGAATTCCGTCGATCCGAGCGGCCAGCCGGGACTCATCCGCGCCCTCCAGGCCGAGTCGTATGCGGCGGCCCTGGCGCTGGCACGCCTGCCCTCGACCCGCGTCGACATCCGCAACCCGGCCGGCGAAACGCCGTTGATGCTGGCAGCGCTCAAGGGCGAGATGGACGTGCTGCGCGTGCTGCTGGCTCGCGGTGCGGCGGTCAACGGGCCGGGATGGACACCGCTGCACTACGCCGCCTCGGGCAACTCCCTGACGACCGTCCAGGAACTTCTGGCGCGCGGCGCAGAAGTCGACGCCCGTGCTCCGAAGCATCAGCGCACGCCGCTGATGATGGCCGCCATGCACGCCGGCGAGGACGTGATCGACGCGTTGCTGAAGGCCGGGGCAGACCCCGGCGCACGCGATCAGTACGGCGAGACCGCGGCCGACCTGGCGGCGCGCGGAGGGCGCGACTGGCTGGCCGAGCGGCTGTCGAGGCGCGCTGCCGCCCGCAAAGCCAGCGACGGCGTCAGGGCTCCATCCCCCAAGCCGTGACGACTGTCGCGCCGACAGCACTGTCGGCGCGTTTCCGACACCTGTTCTGGTGGGTCCCTGACTGCGCCGGCGCACGCGCCCTGCCACAGTGGAGTCCTCCGATCCACCGAGGTGTCACGATGCTGCCGACCCCCGTTCCGAACCCGTTCGCGCTGCTGATGAACCCGGACAGCGTGCTCCAGGCCATCGAGCGCTCCGAGCGCCTGAGCCGCCTGCACAGCCGCATCTGCCGACCGCTGGACAAGCCGGTGATCGGGCGCAGCAAGGAGAGCGGGCGCAGCGGCGAGGAAGCCAGCGCGTCGCATCGCGAAGACGACGGCGAGTGAGCCGCCCGTGGCGCGGCGGCCTGCCGCGCCACGCCGCCCCGCTCCCTTTCGCCGACGGTCCCGGCGCAGCTGCGCCGGACCTCAGCCCGACCCTGCCGCCTCCGCGGCCCGGCGCGGCATCTCGAAGCGGACCAGGGCGCCCTCGGCCGCGTTGCCACCCTCCACCGTGCCGCCGTGCGCCCGCACGAAGTGGTCGACGATGTAGAGGCCCAGGCCCAGGCCGCCGCCGTGCTGGCCCTCCGGCTTGAAGGGGTCGAACAGGCGCGGCAGCATGGCCTCCGGCAGCCGGCCGGCATTGCTCACCGAGGCGCGCAGGCGTTGCGCGTCGCGGCCGTCGAGCAGCACCCGCACCGGCGTGCCTGCGTCGCCGTGCTGCAGGGCGTTCCCGATCAGGTTGCTGAGCACCTGGGCCATGCGGTCGGCGTCGAAGCTGCCCTGCAGATCGCCGAGCGCCTGCACCTCGATGGCCGCCCCCGGGTGCACCTCGCGCAGCTCGCACACCACGGCATCGCAGACAGCCGCGAGGCTGCTTGGCTGCGGTCGCAGCGTCAGCACGCCGGAGCGGATGCGCGAGAAGTCCAGCAACTGCTCGATCATGCGGGCCATGCGGCGGCTGCTGGAGCGGATGCGATCGGCGCACTGGCGCTGCACGTCGTCGGCCGCGCGCAGCTTCAGCACCTCGGCGGACATCGCGATCGCCGACAGCGGCGTGCGCAGGTCGTGGGTCAGCACGGCCATCATCGTCTCGTTGAGCTTGAGCAGGCGCTCCAGCGCCTCGTTGCGCTCCTGCAGCTGGCGCCGCTGGTGATAGAGCTCGACGAACACGCCGACCTTGCTGGCGATCACCTTCGGATCGATCGGCTTGTGGAGGAAATCGACCGCGCCGGCCTCGTAGCCGCGGAAGGAGCGCTTGGGGTCGGTCGGCGAGGCGGTGAGGAAGATGATCGGCACCTCGCGCGTGCGCTGCGCGCCGCGCATCAGCTCGGCGAGCGCCATGCCGTCCATCTCGGGCATCTGCACGTCCAGCAGGGCGAGGGCGACGTCGTGCTCGAGCAGCAGCTCGAGCGCCTCGGCGCCGGAGGCGGCGGTCAGCACGCGCAGGCCGGGGCGCTGCAGCAGGGCGCGCATGGCCATCAGGTTCTGCGGCACGTCGTCGACGACCAGTACGGGGACGTCCACCGCAGGAGAGGAAGGCATCGCGTTCATGGGACAGGCGCCGCGAACCGCCGGCACAGTTGGTCGAGCGTCAGCACGGCGTCGGCACCGGCGCGCTCCAGCGCGGCGCTCGGCATGGCCGGCGCCTTGGCATCCGAGGGCGCCTGGATCCACATCCGCCCGCGACACCGGCGGATCGCTGCCACGCCGTCACTGCCGTCTTGGCTGGCGCCGGTCAACAGCACGCCGAGCAGGCCGGCGCCGTAGACCGCCGCGGCGGACTCGAACAGCGGATCGATGGCCGGGCGCGAATAGAGCACAGGCGGGTCGACCGAGAGCGAAAGGTGGCGGTCCGGCTCCACTAGCAGGTGGTAGTCGGGCGGCGCGAACACCACGCTGCCCTGCTGCACCGGCTGCTTGTCCAGCGCCTCGCTGACCGGCAGCACGCAGCGCCGGCTCATGAGCTCGACCATGCGGCTCGGGCGGTGGGGAGGCAGGTGCAGCACCACCAACACCGGCGGCGTGAAGCCGCGGGGCAGGGCGCCGAGCAGCGCCAGCAGCGCCTCGACCCCGCCGGCCGAGGCACCGATGACCACCGCCTCTGCGGTGTTCGGACGGTCGTCGCGTACGGCGCTCATGTGCGTCGGCGGTAGATGCGTTCGGCGGCGACCTCGGGCTCGAACGCCTCGGCGTGGCGGCCGAACTGCAGTGTCTCGCGGCTGCCGAGGCCCAGGTAGCCGCGCGGGACGAGCGACTCGCGGAACAGGCCGAGAGCACGGTCCTGCAGGCCACGATTGAAGTAGATCAGCACGTTGCGGCACGAGACGAGGTGGACCTCCGAGAACACGCTGTCGGTGGCGAGGCTGTGGTCGGCGAACACCATCTGGCGCCTGAGCGCCGGATCGAATCGCGCGCCGTCGTAGGCGGCGGTGTACCAGTCGGACAGCGAGCGGCGCCCGCCCGCGTCGTGGTAGCTGCGGCTGAATCCCGCCATCCTTTCGCGCGGATAGATGCCGGCCTCCGCCACCTCCAGCGACGCCGGATTGATGTCGGTGGCGTAGATCAGGCTGCGCTCGAGCAGGTCTTCCTCGGCCAGCAGCACCGCCAGCGACCACGCCTCCTCGCCCGTGCTGCAGCCGGCCACCCAGACCTTGAGCGACGGGTAGGTCCGCAGCACCGGTACGACCTGCTCGCGCAGCGCGCAGAAGTAGGGCGGGTCGCGGAACATCTCCGACACCTGCACCGTGAAGAACTGCAGCGCCTGGCGGAAGCGCGCCGCGTCGCTCAGCAGCACGTGTTGCAGTTCGCCGAGATGCGCGCAGCCGAGGTGCACCATCGCGTGGCGCATGCGGCGCCGCACCGAGGTCACCGCGTAGTCGCGGAAGTCGTGCTGGTAGCGCCGGTAGATCGCCTCCAGGAGAAGCTGCACCTCCAGGTCGAACAGGGCGGTCTCGTCGTCCATCGGGCGGCTCACTTCGGCGTCCACACCCGGCAGAGGGACACGAGCTTGTCGACATCGATCGGCTTGGCGATGTAGTCGTTCGCGCCGGCCTCCAGGCAGCGCTCGCGGTCGTCGGGCATGGCCTTGGCGGTCAGGGCGATCACCGGCAGCTCTCGCCACTCGGGACGCTCGCGGATGCGCCGCATGGCGGCCAGGCCGTCCATCTCCGGCATCATCACGTCCATCAGCACCATGTCGATGTCGCCGCGCTCCAGGCGTTCGAGCGCCTCGCGGCCGTTGCGCGCGATCTCCACGCGCGCGCCGAGCGGCTCGAACACGCTGGTGAGGGCGAAGATGTTGCGCACATCGTCCTCGGCCAGCAGCAGGCGCCGGCCGTCGAGCACCGAGTCGCGCTGGCGGGCCTGGCGCAGCATGCGCTGGCGCTCCGGCGGCAGGGCGGCCTCCACGCTGTGCAGGAAGAGGGTCACCTCGTCGAGCAGCCGCTCCGGCGAGCGTGCACCCTTGACGATGATCGACTTGCTGTAGCGGCGCAGGCGCTGCTCTTCGTCCCGCGTCAGGGCCCGGCCGGTGTAGACGATGACCGGCGGGAAGGAGACGCTCTCCATGGCCGCCATGCGCTCGAGCAGGTCGTAGCCGCTGCCGTCGGGCAACGCCAGGTCGGTGACCATGCAGTCGAAGGACAGCTCGGCGAGCGCGGCCATCGCGTCGGCGACCGTGCCGACGCCGGTGATCTCGACCCCGGCGTCGCCCAGCAGCAGGCGCAGGTTCTCGCGCAGCGCGGCGTCGTCCTCGACGATCAGCAGCCGCCGCACGCTGCGCCTGAGGCGGCGCTCGATCTGGCCCAGGGCCTCGACCAGCCCGTCGCGCGTGGCGGGCTTCAGCAGGTGACCGATGGCGCCGAGCTCCAGCGCCGTGTGCGATCGGTCCAGCGCCGAGACCATGTGCACGGGGATGTGGCGCGTCGCCGGATCGCGCTTCAGGCGCTCGAGCACCGACAGTCCCGACGCGTCCGGCAGCGCGATGTCGAGCAGGATGCCGCACGGGCGCAGCTCGCGCGCCAGCTCGATGGCGTCGGCCGCGCTGCCGGCGACCACGCCGTCGAAGTCGCGCTCGTGGATCAGGTCGAGCAGCGCCTGGGCGAAGGCAGGGTCGTCCTCCACCGCCAGGATGAGCCGCTCGCCGTGGCGGCGGCGCTCGCGATCGTCGTCGATCAGCGCGACGGCACGGTGGCCGTTGACCGGCGAGGGCGCGGCCGTGGGCGCGCTGGACGAGAGCGGCGGCGCGGCAGGCAAACGCGGCGCAGGGCGCGCCGGGGGGCTCGCGTTCAGCGCGGCCCCCGGCGCCGCGAAGGGGACGGGAGGGATGGCGCGAGCGAAGGTCTGCGGCGCGTCGACGCTTTCCGCTAGGGCCTCGTGCAGCACCGCCGGCAGCTCGAGCGTGAAGCAGCTGCCGCGGCCCGGCTCGCTGACGAGCGTGATGTCGCCACCGAGTCGGCGCGCCAGTTCGCGAGAGATCGAGAGGCCCAGCCCGGTGCCGCCGTAGCGTCGGCTGGTGCTGCCGTCGGCCTGCCGGAAGGCCTCGAAGACGGCCTCGTGCTGATGGGCGGCGATGCCCACGCCCGTGTCGCTGACCTCGAAGCGCACGCGATCGCCGGCTGCGCCCTGCACGCGCAGCATGACCTCGCCGCTGTCGGTGAACTTGACGGCATTGGCGAGCAGGTTGGTGAGGATCTGCTGCAGCCGCTGGGCATCGCTGCGCAGCACGCTGGGCGCGCCGGGCCGCAGCTCGAAGCCGAGCTGCAGGCCCTTCTGGCGGCTCAGCGGCTCGAAGGTCGTGCGCAGCCGAGCGAGCAGCGGTTCGAGCGGCAGCTCCTCGGCCGCCAGCTCCACGCGGCCCGCCTCGATCTTCGACAGGTCCAGGATGTCGTTGATCAGCGTCAGCAGGTCATTGTTCGCATCGTGGATGGCCTGCGCGTAGCGGACCTGCTCGGTGTTGAGGGTCTGCTCGCGGTTGTCGGCCAGCAGCCTGGACAGGATCAGCGCGCTGTTGAGCGGCGTGCGCAGCTCGTGCGACATGTTGGCGAGGAACTCCGACTTGTAGCGGCTCGCCGCCTCCAGCCGCTCGGAGTGGGCCTGCAGCTCGTCCTGCGCCTGGACCAGCACCGCCTTCTGGCGCTCGAGCGCCTGGGTCTGCTCCTCGAGCTGCACGTTGGTTTCCTCCAGCTCTGCCTGCTGGGTCTCGAGACGTGCCTGGGACTCCTGCAGCGCGCGGCTCTGCTCCTCCAGTTCCTCGTTGGTGACACGCAGCTCCTCCTGCTGCGCCTGCAGCTCCTCGCTCTGGCGTTGCGTCTCCTCGAGCAGCTCGACGAGACGCTGGCGATAGAC
>Ga0247821_10001659_pt1 | contig 12418 bp, 9 predicted proteins | sample 13C_Glycerol_Day_FD_192481 | JGI IMG/M metagenome (GOLD analysis project Ga0247821, IMG submission 192481) | Soil microbial communities from agricultural site in Penn Yan, New York, United States - 13C_Glycerol_Day14 | ecosystem: Environmental > Terrestrial > Soil > Agricultural land | place... | reverse complement strand
CGTTATAGGCGCTTTCGCCCATGACGTCGGCCATGGTCAGTTTGACGTTGAGCAGTTCGTAGGTCTTCTGGCAGTGCGACAGCGAGATGTCCTTGAAGCGGGTCCACAGCTTCAGGCATTCCTCGTCGCCCGCTTGCAGCTTGACCACCAGGCCACGTGCGCGGTCGGCGAACTCTTGCGACTCGTCGAAGCGTTTTTTCGCGGCGCGGTAGAAGTTCTCCAGGTCAGACAGCTCGTCGCTGGTGATCGGGTTTTCCTGCAGGTAGGCCATCAGCATGCCGAACTGGGTGCCCCAGTCGCCCACGTGGTTCTGGCGAATCACGGTGTCGCCGAGGAACTCCAGGACGCGCGACACGGCGTCGCCGATGATGGTCGAGCGCAGGTGGCCAACGTGCATCTCCTTGGCCAGGTTGGGGGCCGACAGGTCGACCACGACCTTCTGTTGCGGGCCGGCCTTGCTGACGCCGAGCTTGGCGTCGGCCAGTGCGGCGTCCAGGCGAGCGGCCAGGGCCTGGGTGTTCTGGAAGAAGTTGAGGAAGCCCGGGCCTGCGATTTCGACCTTGCTGACCTGCTCGTCGGCAGGCAGGGCGGCGATGATTTTTTCCGCCAGGTCGCGCGGCTTCATGCCCGCAGGCTTGGCCAGCATCATTGCGATGTTGCTGGCGAAGTCGCCGTGGGTCTTGTCCCGGGCGTTCTCCACCTGGATCGCCGGCGTCAGCCCTTCAGGCAACACACCGTCGGTGACGAGTTGGGTGAGGGCTTGCTGGATCAGCTGGCGAATGGTGTCTTTCATGGGCTTCTCGTTCGACCGCAGGCGCGGCGGCGCTTCGATGCGCAGGTGGAAAAACTGGACATTATCCGTTGCCGGGGCGAGGTTGCCAACCTTTGGGGGTTAGGATGCCTTTATCGCGGGGCAAGCCCGCTCCTACAGGGGGTGTAGGAGTGGGCTTGCCCCGCGATCAGTACAGATCAACCGGGTCCACATCCAAAGACCAGCGCACCTGGCGCCCGGACGGCATTTGCTCCAACAGTAGCAACCAGGCGCTGATCAGTCGATGCAAAGGCGCCCGGGCATTGGCCTGGAGCAATAACTGCGCGCGAAAACGTCCCGCTCGTCGCTCCATGGGCGCCGGCACTGGGCCAAGCAGCTCGATGCCATTGAGGGCGTGCTCGGCCAGCAAGTGCTCGGCAGCACTACAGGCTTCATCGAGAAAGGCCTCGGCCTGGCCGGGCTTGTGGGCCTCGGCGCGCAGCAGGGCCAGGTGGGCAAAAGGCGGCAGGCCGGCGGCGCGGCGCTCGCTCAGGGCCTGCTCGGCAAAGGCGAAGTAGCCCTGCTCGGTCAGTTGCACCAGCAGCGGATGGTCGGCCAGGTGGGTCTGGATGATCACCTTGCCCGGTTCCTCGGCGCGGCCTGCGCGGCCAGCGACCTGGACGATCAACTGGGCCATGCGCTCGCTGGCGCGGAAATCACCGGAAAACAGGCCGCCGTCGGCATCGAGGATCGCCACCAGGGTCACCCGCGGAAAGTGGTGCCCCTTGGCGAGCATCTGGGTGCCGACCAGGATGCACGGCTGGCCGCGCTGGATGGTGGCGAACAACTGGTTCATGGCGTCCTTGCGCGAAGTGCTGTCGCGGTCCACCCGTAGCACCGGGTAGTCGGGGAACAGGATGCCCAGGCGCTCCTCGGCGCGCTCGGTGCCGGCGCCGACCGGGCGCAGGTCGACCTTGTTGCACTGCGGGCACTGGCGCGGCAGGCGTTCGTCGTAGCCACAGTGGTGGCAACGCAGTTCGTTGGAACGCTGGTGCACGGTCATGCGCGCATCGCAGCGCGGGCATTCGGACATCCAGCCGCAGTCATGGCACAGCAGGGTCGGGGCGAAGCCGCGGCGATTGAGGAACACCAGCACTTGCTGGCCGGCGGCCAGGGTCTGGCCGATGGCTTGCTGCATGGGGCCGCTGATGCCGCTGTCCAGGGGTCGGCTCTTGACGTCCAGGCGCAGGAAGCGCGGCTGCTGGGCGCCACCGGCGCGCTGGTTGAGGCGCAGCAGGCCATAGCGACCGCTGTGGGCGTTGTGCAGGCTCTCCAGCGACGGCGTGGCCGAGCCCAGGAGGATCGGGATGTTCTCCTGGCGCGCGCGAACCAGCGCCAGGTCGCGGGCGTGGTAGCGCAGGCCTTCCTGCTGTTTGTAGGAACCGTCGTGCTCTTCGTCGATGATGATCAGCCCCGGGTGCTTCATGGGGGTGAACAGCGCCGAGCGGGTGCCGATGATGATATCGGCCTCGCCGTCGCGGGCGGCCAACCAGGCATCCAGGCGCTCGCGGTCGTTGACCGCCGAGTGCAGCAGGGCGATGCGGGCGTTGAAACGCTGTTCGAAGCGGGCCAGGGTCTGCGGCCCGAGGTTGATCTCCGGAATCAGGATCAATGCCTGCTTGCCGGCCTCCAGGGTTTCGCGGATCAGTTGCAGGTAGACCTCGGTCTTGCCGCTGCCGGTGACGCCGGCCAGGAGAAAGGCATGGAAGCTGTCGAAGCCTGCGCGCACGGCATTGAACGCCGCCCGTTGTTCGTCGTTCAGCGGCAGTTCGGGCTGCGCCAGCCAGTGTTCATGGCGTTCCTGGATCGCGTGACGGCGCACTTCGACCTCGACCAGCTCCTTGGCCAGCAGCAAGTCGAGGCTGTCCTTGCTCAGCATGAACTTGCTCAACAGGCCGTGGGCGATGCCATGGGGATGCTGCGCCAGGGTGGCGAGGGCTTCGCGCTGGCGTGGGGCACGGGCGATGCGCGGATCATCCAGGCGCGCCCCCGGGGCGATCTGCCAGAAGCGTTCCTGGCGCGCCTCGGCCGGCTCGCCCTGGCGCAACAGCACCGGCAAGGCCCAGCTCAGGGTGTCGCCGAGGCTGTGCTGGTAGTACTGCGCGGTCCACAGGCACAGCTTGAACAGGGTCGGGGGAATCGGTGAGAGCGGATCGAGCAGGGCGATCGCCGGCTTGAGCTTGTCGGCCGGCACCTCGCTCTTGTCGCTGACCTCGATCAGGATGCCGATCATCTCCCGGCGCCCGAACGGCACGCGGATGCGCATGCCCGGGGTCAGCGCCTGGCGTGCCATGCTTGCCGGCGCCCTGTAGTCGAACAGTCGCCTCAGGGGCGAGGGCAGGGCAAGGCGCAGAATGACGTCGGACACGCGAAGAGTTCTCTGAAGGGGGATTCCAAGACCAGGCGAGCCTAGCAGACGACGGTCGGTGCAAGCGACAACTTGCGTTGGCAGCATGCTCTGGTATTATTCGCCGCCTAATTACGTGCGGTATTCAACAATGGTGTTGGGTGGCGGCACGCAGTCGAGGAAGTGACCATGAAACCAGAAATTCACCCGAATTATGAAGTAGTCGCAGTCACCTGCAGCTGCGGCAACTCGTTCGAAACCCGTTCGACCCTGTGCGCTCCACTGGGCACCGACGTTTGCAACGAATGCCACCCGTTCTACACCGGTAAGCAAAAGGTTCTGGACACCGGCGGCCGCGTACAGAAGTTCGCAGATCGCTTCGGCATGTTCGGTGCCAAGAAGTAAGAATGCGCAACGCTGGCCCTGTGGGTCTGGCAATGCTGCTGAAAAAGGCGTCCCTTGTGGGCGCCTTTTTTGTGGGCGCCATTTGGCAGTTGCCGGCACTGGCCTTCTGCCCGGTACCCGTCGACCCCCAGCGCGTCAGCGTGCGCCAGGTGGTGGACGGCGATACCTTACGTCTTGAAGATGGTCGCAGCGTTCGTCTGATTGGCCTCAATGCACCGGAAATCGGCCGCAAGGGACGGACCAGCGAAGCCTATGCCGAGGCTGCTCGCCAGCGTCTGCAGGCCTTGGTCAAGGCCAGTGGGGGCGAAGTCGGGCTGGTGCCGGGCAGCGAGTCCAAAGACAAGTACGGTCGTACCCTGGCACATATCTACGGCCGCTCTGGCGACAATTTCGAAGCCAGGCTGCTGAGCGAAGGCCTTGGCTATCGTGTAGCCGTTGCGCCAAATGTCGACCTCAGCGGGTGCCAGCAACAGGCCGAGCGTGCCGCCCGTCAGCAGGGCGTGGGTGTGTGGCGGCGCTCGCCGGTGATCCCGTCGTACGGGGTGCAACAATCCGGTTTTGCGATCATCAGCGGCAAAGTGAAGGAAATCGAGCGCAATCGCGGCGGGATCTGGATCGAAATTGACGATGCCCTGGTGCTTCAGGTGCCTGCGAAACTGCAGCGCAATTTCCCTGCTTCATTCTTCGACGGCCTCAAGGGGCGCACTGTCGAAGCCCGCGGCTGGGTGCTGGATCGTTCCCGCAAGGGTGGCCTGAAGGCCGGGCAGAAGCGCTGGTTGCTGCCATTGACCGATCCATCGATGCTGGAGCGGGTCTCTGGATAAAAAAATTGTGAACATTTTTTTGTACGATTGTACACATTGAAACCCTTGCAGGCTGCGGCTCTTGGCGGAAAGTCGTAGGTTAAAGGCCTTGACACAAGTGACCGACCAGTCTTGTCGGCCCTTTGCTCTTTGCGTATCCTCGGCGGTCCGTCAGAACAGTAAATAGCGGAATGCCCACCATGTCAGATTTGAAAACCGCCGCTCTCGAATACCATGCTCAGCCTCGTCCGGGGAAACTGAGCGTCGAGCTCACCAAACCTACCGCGACTGCTCGCGACCTGGCGCTGGCCTACAGCCCTGGCGTGGCTGAGCCGGTACGTGAAATTGGTCGCGATCCGGAGCTGGCCTACAAGTACACCGGCAAGGGCAATCTGGTAGCAGTCATTTCCGACGGCACCGCCATCCTCGGCCTGGGTAACCTCGGCCCACTGGCGTCCAAGCCTGTCATGGAAGGCAAGGGTGTTCTGTTCAAGCGCTTCGCCGGCATCGACGTGTTCGACATCGAAGTCGAGTCGGAGAGCCCGCAGGCCTTCATCGACACCGTTCGTCGCATCTCCATCACCTTCGGTGGCATCAACCTCGAAGACATCAAGGCACCTGAGTGCTTCGAGATCGAGCGCACCCTGATCGAGCAGTGCGATATCCCGGTATTCCACGATGACCAGCACGGCACCGCGATCGTGACCGCTGCCGGCATGATCAACGCCCTGGAAATCGCCGGCAAAACCCTGGGCGACGCCAAGATCGTCTGCCTGGGCGCTGGCGCTGCCGCCATCTCCTGCATGAAGTTGCTGGTAAGCATGGGTGCGAAGATCGAGAACATCTTCATGGTCGACCGTACTGGCGTGATCCACGCTGGCCGTGACGACCTGAACCAGTACAAGGCCGTGTTCGCCCACGCCACCGACAAGCGCAGCCTGGCTGACGCCCTGGAAGGCGCTGACGTGTTCGTAGGCCTGTCCGGTCCGAACCTGCTGAGCCCTGAAGGCCTGAAGTCGATGGCGGCCAACCCGATCGTCTTCGCCTGCTCCAACCCGGATCCGGAAATCTCCCCGGAACTGGCCCACGCTACCCGTAGCGACGTGATCATGGCCACCGGTCGTTCCGACTACCCGAACCAGGTCAACAACGTACTGGGCTTCCCGTTCATCTTCCGCGGTGCCCTGGACGTTCGCGCCAAGCGCATCAACGAAGAAATGAAGATCGCTGCCGCCAACGCCCTGAAAGACCTGGCCAAGCTGCCAGTGCCTAAGGAAGTCTGCGATGCCTACGGCGTGCAGGCCCTGGAATTCGGTCGCGAGTACATCATTCCGAAGCCAATGGATGCCCGTCTGATCACCGTCGTCTCTGACGCCGTGGCCAAGGCTGCGATCGAGACCGGTGTGGCGACCCTGCCGTATCCGAAGAACTACCCGCTCAAGAGCGTGGATGACGTGTTCAACGGCTAAGCCGTTGTAGCGTTGCAGCAAAAAGCCCCGGCTCGCGAGAGTCGGGGCTTTTTTGTGGGTGTCGCGCAAGCTTGATGCTTGTGTAGCCGCTGCCGTCAGGCTGCGATCGACCGCAAAGCGGTCGTGAAAGTGGATCGGCCCACGGAGGCGCCTGGATTGCGACTGCTGCGCAGTCGATCGCAGCCTGGCGGCAGCGGCTACAGGTCGCCGTGCCAGGCCAGCTGATCAGAACAGGTCGATCGGCGCTGCTTCGTCCGCTGGCAGCGGGCTGCCGGGTGCGGAGCCGTTGCCCAGTTCGCTGCCCGAAGGCGGGGTGTCTTCGACCTTGAACAGCTCGAAGTAGGCGTTGGGGTTGTCTGGCGAAGCCGCCCGGCCGCTGACCGGGTCGACCCGCAGGCTGAGGATGCCTTGCGGTTCTGCCGGGGCATGGTTGGGCTTGTCCTTGAGCGCCGGGCCCATGAAGTTCATCCAGATCGGCAGTGCCACGGTGCCGCCATACTCGCGACGACCCAGGGTTTCCGGCTGGTCGAAGCCGGTCCAGACCGTGGTCACCAGGTCGGCGTTGTAGCCCGAGAACCAGGCGTCCTTGGATTCGTTGGTGGTACCGGTCTTGCCTGCGAGGTCGGTGCGGCCCAGGGCCAGGGCGCGCCGCCCGGTACCGCGCTTGATCACGTCCTGAAGCATGCTGGTGAGGATGTAGGTGGTGCGGCCATCGATGATGCGCTCGGCCACGGCCGGCGCCTGGGTCGCGGTCTGCGCGGCGTCGAACGAGGCGGTGGTGGCTGCTTCGCCCGGCAGCTGGATGCTGATCGGTGCTTCAGGCGCGGCGATGCCGAGCTGATCCTGGGTCGTCTGCGGCACCCGTGGCGGGTTGGCGGTGAACAGGGTCTCGCCGTTGCGGCTTTCGATGCGTTCGATCAGGTACGGGGTGATCTTGTAGCCGCCATTGGCGAAGGTGCTCCAGCCGGTGGCGATTTCCATCGGCGTCAGGGTCGCGGTACCCAGGGCCAGGGACAGGTTGGGTGGCAGGTCCTGCTTGTTGAAGCCGAACTTGCTGATGTAGTCGATGGTGCGGCTGACACCCATGGCCTGCAGCAGGCGGATCGACACCAGGTTGCGCGACTTGTACAGCGCTTCGCGCATGCGGATCGGGCCGAGGAAGGTGTTGGTGTCGTTCTTCGGACGCCAGACCTTGTCCAGGTACTCGTCGACGAACACGATCGGGGCGTCGTTGACCAGGCTGGCGGCGGTGTAGCCGTTATCGAGCGCGGCGCTGTAGACGAATGGCTTGAAGCTCGAGCCCGGCTGGCGCTTGGCCTGCATGGCACGGTTGTAGTTGCTCTGCTCGAACGAGAAGCCGCCGACCAGGGCGCGGATGGCGCCGCTGTTCGGGTCCAGTGAGACCAGTGCGCTTTGTGCTCCCGGGACCTGGCTGAATTTCAGGCTGCCATCGTCCAGGCGCTGGACGCGGATCAGGTCGCCCACCTGGGCAACGTCGGCAGGTTGCTGCGGTGCGCGCCCCTGGCTGTTGGTGTTGAGGAACGGGCGGGCCCATTTCATGGTTTCCCAGGCCACGCTTTCCTGCTGGTTGGCGCGGGTCAGCACCTGCAGGCCGGTCTTGCTGACCTGGGTGACGATGGCCGGCTCCAGGCCGCCAAGGCTGCGCTGCTTGCCCAGTTCCTGCTGCCAGGCTGCCAGGGTCTTGCCCGGGAAGCGCGCTTCCGGCCCACGGTAGCCGTGGCGCTCGTCATAGGTGCTCAGCCCGTCGAGGACGGCCTTGTTGGCGATTTCCTGCAGGTCGCTCGGCACCGTGGTGGTGACCCGGAAACCTTCGGTGTAGGCGTCGCTGCCGTAACGGCCGACCATTTCGGCGCGGGCCATCTCGGCGATGTACGGGGCGCTGACCTCGGGGGTAGGAACGTGGTAGCTGGCGTTGATCGGCTCGGCCAGGGCAGCCTGGTAGCTGGCTTCGTCGATCTTGCCCAGCTTGTACATGCGCCCAAGGATCCAGTCGCGGCGCTCCTTGGCGCGCACCGGGTTGGCCAGCGGGTTGAAGCGCGACGGTGCCTTGGGCAGGCCGGCGATCATGGCCATCTGCGCCAGGCTGATATCGCGGATCGACTTGCCGTAGTAGACCTGTGCGGCGGCCTCGATGCCGTAGGCACGGTTGCCCAGGTAGATCTTGTTGACGTACAGCTCGAGGATTTCGTCCTTGGTCAGCTCGCGCTCGATCTGCAGGGCCAGGAGAATTTCGTTGGTCTTGCGCGAGAAGCTGCGTTCGCTGCTGAGGAAGAAGTTCTTCGCCACCTGCATGGTGATGGTGCTGCCGCCGGTCTGGATGTGCCCGGACTTGAGCAATTGTGTTGCAGCACGCATCAGGCTGCTGGGGTCGACCCCGTAGTGATTGGCGAAATTGTCGTCTTCGGCCGAGAGCAAAGCCTGGATGAAATGCGGCGGAATGTCGGCGAAACGTATGGGAGAACGGCGCATTTCGCCGAACTCTGCAATCAGCTTTCCGTCGCTGCTATAGACCCGCAAAGGGATCTGCAACTGGATGCTTCTGAGGGCCTCTACCGAGGGCAAGCTGGGGCTAAGATACAGAAACGCGCCGCTCAGACCGAGCACGAGTGCGCAAATGACTGCGACGAAAGACCACCAGAAGAACTTCAGCAGGCGTATCAAGGCTTTTGGGCGTCCAGGTTGAAAAGTGGGTTGCGCGCGGGGCCAGCGGACAAGGAAAAACGCTGGGCATTATAAGCATTTTTCGCACCGCCGCGTTATGGGCGCGGCGCTCGAGATGTCAGTCAGGTCAGGGCGAGGTCCGCCCGGTGGCCTGCTGCGAGCAAGGAAGTAACCGATGCTTGGACGCTTTGGCAGGGATGCCGGTTCACTCCTGGGGGTAGAAATCGCCCCGCCGTTCATCAGACTGGTGCAAGTGCAGCGCCATCGCGGTCGTTGCCGGGTGCATGCCTGGGCGCTCGAACCCTTGCCTGCGGCGGCCATGCACAATGGCTGGATCGGCGACCCCGGGCAGGTTGCAGCGGCCTTGCACAAGGCGCTGCAGCGCATTGTGCGGCCCGCCCGGCGTGTGGCCGTGGCGTTGCCTGGCGCTTTGGTGATCGAGAAGCTGATCACAATGCCGGCGTCGCTCAATGAGGACGCCATCGCCGGGCAGTTACCGTCCGAAGCGGCCCAGTTCATTCCCTTCTCGCTTGAAGATGCCGCCCTCGATTTCCAGGCCATCGGCCTCGATCCTGACGATCCAGGGCGTCAGCAAGTGGTTGTCGCGGCTTGCCATCTGGCACTGCTGGAGGTGCTGGAAGTCGCGCTCGATGCTGCCGGAATGTACGTGTGCCTGGTTGAGGCCGATCACCACGCCTTGCACCGGGCATTGCCTGCCACGGATGCACAGCGCACGCTGCTGCTTCAGCTGGAAGGCGATGCCCTGGTCATTCACGAGCAGGATTCAGGGCCGCTGCCGCTGCGTCGCAAGGTGCCACTGGGAGGGCAGGGGCGTGATGCCCTGGCGTTGGTTGCGGCGGTGGATAGTTACCTGTTGTCCGTTCCCGGGCGTGAGTTGCCGGGCCAGTTAGTGCTGCTGGGGTGCGCCGCGCTGGAGGGGCGCTTGCCTGAGCAGTTGCAGCAGCGGCTCGGGATGCCTGTGCATCAGGCCGACCCTTTCCAGGTCATGAGTCTGGCATCAGGGCTGGATCCTTCGGCGCTGCTTGCACAGGCGCCTTGCCTGGCAGTTGCCTGCGGCCTGGCGATGGGGGAGGGCGACCGATGCCTGACATGAACCTGCTGCCCTGGCGCGAGCAGCGCCGAGGGCTGCGTATCCGGCGCCTGCAAGGGTGGATGCTGGGCATGGTGCTGATCGCCCTGCTGGTCATATGGAGGGTGGATGCTGGTGGTCGCGAGTCGTTGCAACGCCAGGCGCGCGATGATGCCGCCACGCGACAGGTCATGGAGGGGCTTGATGCTCAGCTGGAGCGGTTGGCGCAGCAAAAGGTCGACCATGAGCAGATCCGCGACAGGCTTGAGATGCTGGAGCGCTTGCAGGCGGGGCGATTGTCCCGGGTGGACCTGCTCGAGCGCCTGGCAGGCGCCGTGCCCCAGGGGGTGTACTTCACGGAGCTGACGGTGCAAGGCCCGCGGCTGCGGGTTACAGGGGTGGCCGACTCCGGTTCGCTGGTGGCTCAGCTGCTGCGCAATCTGTCTGGCGAGATTGGCGATGCTGATCTGCAACAGGTCAAGGCGGTGGACGCCGGGGAGGCCTTCGAGTTGAGCCTGGTCGTGAGGGGTGAGTCATGAGCCTGGTATCGGACGCTCTCTGGCAGCAGTTGGCCGGCGGTACCTGGATCCGGCAAGGGGCGCTGCTGCTGGGCGTTCTGGGCGTGCTGCTGGGGTTGGCTTATTTCATCCATCTACGGGCGCTGTTCGTTGATGTCGGCGGGCGGATCGAGCAGTCACGGCTCTTGGCCAGCGAGTCCGTTGGCAAGGCGCAGCGCGTCCAGGCGCTTGCCTGCGGTGAGGCGCAACGGGTTGCGGCCCACAAGGCCCTCGATGCGGCCTTGTGGCGCCTGGCGGCGGGCGGTGAGATGGCGGCTCTGCTTGAAGACATTGCGCACCTGGGCCATGAGCATGGCCTGTTCGTCGAGCAGTTGGAGCGGCTGCCGGAAATCGTGCATGACCAGCACATTGAAATGCCCATGCAGCTTCAACTGCAAGGAACCTACGTGGCCCTGGCCGCTTTTGCCCTGGGGCTGGCCCGGTTGCCTCGACTCGTCACGCTGCAGGATTTTTCCCTGGTCCCGGTCGATGCTCAGGCCCCGGCGCAATTGCGTATGCAGGTGCGAACCAGCGCCTACCGCGCTCGGGTGATGGGCACGAGTGGTGCCGCGAAACCTGACCTGGCGGATGCCGAACGAACCACAGCTCATTTTTCGCGCAGTCCGTTCGAGCCGTCACGTGTGAAGCGGCAGCGGGGCGATTTGCAGGGGCTGCCGCTGGAACAGTTCGAAATGGTGGGCAGTCTTGTTCGTCGCCAGGCCCGCTTTGCCTTGCTGCGTGCTGCCGGGGTTGTGTACCGCCTGCAGTTGGGCGATCGACTGGGGCGTGACAATGGCCGGGTGGTGAGCATTGAAGAGGGGGCGGTTGAAGTCACCGAAGAGGTTTACATGGTCGGCAAGGGTTGGGTCGAGCGAAGTCGCACCCTCAGGCTCAAGGCGTCCGCAGGAGCAGGTTGAAGATGCAGGCCAGGGAGGTCGCAATGGCAGCAGTAAGAAGGATGCTTGTGTTCGCAGCGTTGTTCGTTGCCCAGGCGACATGGGCATCGTCGACTGGTAGTGGATCGCGCAATGAAGTGCTGTCGCTGAACTTCCAGGATGTCGAGGTGCGTTCGGTATTGCAGGTGCTGGCGGATTTTACCGGGGTCAATCTGGTTGCCAGCGACGCGGTGCAGGGCAGGTTGACCCTGCGTCTGAAGGATGTGCCCTGGGAGCAGGCGCTGGACCTGGTGCTGCGCAGCAAGGGGCTGGAAAAACGTGAGCACGGCAATGTCCTTCTGGTGGCGCCTGTTGGCGCGCTGGCCGAGCAGGAGCGCCAGGCGCTGGAGGGCCGGCAGCACATCGCAGCGTCATTGCCTCTGCAGCAGGCGCTGTTGCCCTTGAGCTATGCGCGCGCCGCCGATATCGCGGCCATGTTCCAATCGATGAAGGCTACTGATCCCCGGGGTGCCACGTCCGGTGTGGTGAGCGTTGACGAGCGCACCAACACCTTGATCGTGCGTGAGGCCCCACAGCGCCTGGGCGAACTGCGCCACCTGATCGCCCGCCTGGATGTGCCGGTGCGCCAGGTCCTGATCGAGGCGCGGATTGTCGAGGCCAATGTCGATTACGAGAAAAGCCTGGGCGTTCGCTGGGGCGGCGAGTTGCAGCTGGGCAACGGCTTGAATCTGGGTGCCGGCGACGCCTTTGTCGACCTGGGCGTGGAGCGCGCCACTTCAGCCATCGGCGTGGGCCTGTTGCGTGACAATGTGCTGCTCGACCTTGAGCTCAGTGCCATGGAGAAGTCCGGCAACGGCGAAATCATCTCCCAGCCCAAGGTCGTGACCGCTGACCGGGAGACCGCGAGGATCATCAAGGGCACCGAGGTGCCCTACCAGGAAACCAGTGGCAGCGGCGCCACGTCCGTGACCTTTCGCGAAGCGTCGCTGTCTTTGGAAGTAACGCCGCAGATCACTCCCGACAACCGGGTGATCATGGCCGTGAAGGTGACCAAGGACGAGCCGGACTACCTCAATGCCCTGGCCCAGGTGCCGCCCATCCGCAAGAACGAGGTCAATGCCAAGGTCCATGTCCGTGACGGCGAGACCATCGTAATCGGTGGCGTGTACTCGACGGTGCAAAGTAAAGTTGTCGATAAGGTGCCATTTTTCGGCGATGTGCCGTATGTTGGTCGGCTGTTTCGTCGCGATGTTCTACAAGAGAAAAAATCCGAGCTGCTGGTCTTCCTGACTCCGCGTATCATGAGTGACCAGGCGATTGCTGTGAGTCGTTGATTCTGTGCGAAATTTGATACTTGT
>Ga0247821_10001658_pt1 | contig 12423 bp, 9 predicted proteins | sample 13C_Glycerol_Day_FD_192481 | JGI IMG/M metagenome (GOLD analysis project Ga0247821, IMG submission 192481) | Soil microbial communities from agricultural site in Penn Yan, New York, United States - 13C_Glycerol_Day14 | ecosystem: Environmental > Terrestrial > Soil > Agricultural land | place... | reverse complement strand
CAGCCGCCATAACGCGAGCACATGCGGATTCACTTTGAATTCGGTCTGTCAAAACCGGTCGTTGAATTGGCAACGACTGGGGGAGACTAGAGCGCTAGTGGATGCACCGCAATGGCTTGAAGCAGGCGGGAGTATGATTCGGAAATGGACTACAGGGAATCGGGAAATTCTGAAAATTTGCATGTCACGGATTGCAAATCCGTCGACGATTAGGAGTGGGAAGTATTACCGCACGCGAATATCGACAGCCAACCTCCAACTCGACACCGACATACATGACTTAGGAGTGAAGTTGACGTTTGGAATTGATGCACACCTTTAAATATTCCGTAGGAATTTTCCTCATTTTTGGTAGGCTTTTGCCACCAGTCGAGAGGAAATGAAATGCCCGTCGTCATAGTTGAGAACGACACATCGCAGTGGGAAGACGAAACAGGCGCTGTCTATCATTTCCCCAAGCGTTACCAAGCCTGGCTCACCCAGGGAACCGAAGTGATCTACTACAACGGGCGAATTAAGGACAAAACCTTCGCTTCCACCCGTCTTAGCGCCAAGCCGCATTATTTTGGTATAGCGCGAATCGGCAAAGTCTACGCGGACCGCAGGAGTGATAAGGGGCACTTTTTTGCACTGATCGAGAATTTCACTCCGTTTGAAAGCGCTGTCCCCCTGAAGATTGACGGAGCGTATCTAGAGACTATCCCCGCCACCCGCGCGAGTAACTATTGGCGCGACGGGGTTCGGCCCATTTCCCAGACAGATTACGATGTAATCCTAAGCCACGCGAAACTCCTGTCTTCGCCGGCTGATGCGGTTGTGCCGAAGACCGAAGACGATCCATGGATCTTTGAATCAGCCAATGAGGGCAGCAAGACAAGCTACTTTGGAACGCGCTACGAGCGCCGGAAAGATTTGAGGGCGAAGGCCATCGCTATCCACGGGCTTGACTGCAAGGCATGTGGGTTTAATTTCGAACAGGTTTACGGCGTACACGCGAAAGGCTTCATTCACGTTCACCATGTAGTACCGATTTCGGAATTTGGGGAGGAGAAAGCCGTAAATCCCGAGATTGACCTTGTGACGTTGTGCGCCAACTGTCACGGAATGGCCCATCGCAAGCGAGATATGACTCTGAGCGTTGACGAGCTGAAAGGGATGTTACGAGGGCGATGGGTAATCGAACCTTAGTTGCCTGCGGATCACACGTCGACTTGTGGCCTACGTATCCATCTGAAGGACGGCCACTCTTCGGGGCCAATAAGCCACCTTTGGTCACAAGGTGTGGTGAGCGCGGAGGCGCTTGTGAGCGATGCAGATTTTCGCAAGAAGCTGCGCAGCGTAGTGCGAGGGCTTCGTAGCGAGGCCGTACGCCTCTTGCCTGCAATCAATGGTCGTGTCGTCCGAGCCGACTACACCGTCGTCTATGGCGTAATGCGCAAACCCTACAAGAATGGTGAACTCGATCTGCCTTTTTTCAGCAAGGTGAGTCTTCAGGCGGCCGTGGACCGCATTGATCAGCTCGATATTCCCGTCGCGCTGGAGATCATAGCCAAACCTGCCAACGAGCAAGACGGAGGAGAAGAGTAGGGATAGGGTAGCGCAACAGTCTGCAGGGCAAGCACACCGCGACAGATCCGCAATTACTCTCTCCAGATTATTACCTGAAATCAAAGTTTGAAGTTGCTTGCTATAAGTTACCACTTCAAACCCACGGCAAACGTCGGGTCAGTAAAACACCCTGACTCAACCACCGCGCTGCAAGCCAGAAACCCACGCTTTAAACTAATCAAAATTGTCTCGACTCAGCAACAATCTCATCTCCTGCTGCAATACGCTTAGCTCGAACTGCAATTTTTCTTGTCGCTCCAATAGTGTAGCCATAGACTCCACTCCCACTACGGCAGGAGGAGCAACATATCTCGAAACCGTCAAATTCCAGTCGTTCTCCTCCAAATTCTTAACAGGAACACAACAAGCAAGACCATCAACAGCTTTTCGCTCTGCATACAAGCTTACAACTTTATCTATCGTGTCTTTCCCCAAACGATTCAGGCGTTGACTTCTCGAAAAGTAACTAGACCCATCAATAAAAAGCACATCTCTAGAGACCGAGGACTTCCTCATTATCAAGATATTCGCCGGTACGGCAGTACCATAAAATGACATTGGAGGAATTGAAATAACGGCATCCACATTATTCTCTAACAGCATCCTCCTTCTGATTTCCCTCTCTACTCCTCCTCTGAATAAAACCCCCATAGGCACAACCATTGCTGCTCGACCATTCTTATTCAAACTGAAAAGGACATTCTGGATAAATGCAAAATCCGCATTAGCTTGAGGAGGCAACCCATAGCGCAAAAAGTCAACGGATCTTTCGCTATCCCAATGACGAAGTGAAAAAGGCGGATTTGCAAGAGCCAAGTCAAACTTTTCGTAAATTTTCTCTTCATAATCCATACGGGCTAGCGCATCACAAACTTCTATACTATCCACACTAACTCCGTGGACATAAGCATTTGCCATTGCTATAAAAGCTGTCTCAGCAGACCTTTCCCGCCCTAAAACAGACAGCCAATTCTTTTCCGATGACTCCTTAACTTTATTGATAGCCCCTATCAAAAACTCTCCGGAGCCACATACCGGATCATATAATTTTTCTCCACTTTTAGGATCGAGAAGCTGGACCATCAAACTAACTATTCCGTCAGGAGTAAAGAAATACCCTCCCTTATTAGAATTCCGCTCAGCCAACTCCACCAAGAACCACTCAAAAAATGCGGCTAACCCATCCTCGTGATTACACTCATCAAAAGAAAAACACCTAAACTCATCCCAGAGCCTAACCAACTCACTCCTCTCCGACATATCGGAGCTGAGGACAGGCTGTATTTCACCCCAAATACTTAGAATGGAATCTGAGAAAAACGAACTTGAATTACTCTCAACTATCCGCGCAATAACCGATGCCAACGACTCCACATCGCTCAACTCATCATTATCTGAGTCTTTAATCAAGCCCTCTCTCGCTTGAATACTCCGCTCCCCATCAAGTGCTTTTTTGCAGACCATAAAGAGCAACAAAACCTTTACTGCATCCAGATCCGTTCCGCTCAAGCGCATACGCTCAATACTTTCCAGCACAAACGCTTTCAACCCAGCAAACGAAAAACCCATACCTATCAGTCTCCACCCAATATTTCGTGCGCAGCACTTGCCACCATATTCTCTCCATTAACAATCAACTCACGCAACGTATCCCTCTGCGCACACCAATTATGATAAACATCAACGATTTGCTTTTGCTTTTTCGGACTTGGAACTGGCACCGATATTTCAAGTAAATTCTTAACACTTATATTGGGTATGCTTGCGGAGGTTCGTATGGACTCAAGTAAAACACTACCCTTAGCTGAATTAAAAAACCAATGGAGGTACTCCAAACTCACCCCTCCATCCTGCCTAGGGCGAATTATGGCAACTTGGTTTGTTGTGGTGACATTACCGCTCTCCCCTCTAAACACCATGGCTTCAGTTCGCATACCTCTCAGCGGCAATAGCAAATCTCCGACCAGGAGCTTAACCTTCAATTTAGAGGGCTCGATATCAGCATAAGGGAGGGAATTTATATCATTCAGTTCCCCCTCCCGGACGTCCTTTATCTGAATCAACCTAACGCCGCTTTCGGGGCTGTCTGTCTCCGCCCGCTCCCGAAAAGTCTGACCTAATGAGACATCAGCGATGTGAGAGAGTATTTTTTTCGCCACCATTGATTAGCTTCCCATGTTCAAATTTTTTTATATCTACTTGCAGGTTTCTAGTTTCACTGCCATCAGCATGTACCTGCCACGAACGATTGAAGCCGACCTCGATGTTGGGGCTGAGAGCAAGGTAGACCACAAGGGAAAGATACGTCGGGGGTGCTAATTTCAATCGTTTTCGTTTCATTCAATCTCCTTGCGTGTCTGCCAATAGTCAATTCGATCCGTCGCAATCGCAGAATGCAATCATACTGCAGTCGACTTGGAGGCCATGCTAAGGGAATGCCAGCGAGCCGTCAACGCAGTATTGATGCATTCTGCATTTTTGTACGCGAAAAGGTCAGCTTGAAGAGACAAGCCTTACGAGATGAAATGCACCCTACCTAATCCAGAAGGGCGTCCAGCGATTCGACAGCAAATAGCTTTCAAAGCCGCTTGCCCCCTGAAGGTTGAGGGCTAGCCGATCTCTACTTACTCGGCCTCGCTAGGTCAAAGAGCTCTGCCCCAGGATCTTTCTTCAACAGCTCGTACACCACCGTCAGGAACACCTCGCGTGTCGATTCATCGCTGAGCAGCTTGGTCGCCATACTAGTGTGGCTGCTCATGGCGGCGGCGATGGCAGAGATGGCTTTTGAAGGCAGGTCGGCCTTCATGGTCTGTTCCATGGTGTTGTTCTGCACCTGGGCCATCACCACGCTATCAGCGCGCAGCTTCTCGGAAACGTGCACCGCGAACGCCACCTGGTCGGTGTCGGTGATGTCCTTGCCGAAGGCGTTGTTGAGCTTCTCGATCAGTTCGGCGAGATATTTTTTCTCGCGGTCGCGGGCGTCGCGCAGGCCGTTATCGGTCATACCGTAGAGGCCAGGTGTTTCAGCCAGCACGGCGACGCCACTGAGGTTGCTGCCCTTCTTGATCTTGTAGTGGCTGAGTTTAAGGTCACCCAGATCCACCTGTTCGGCGGTGATCCCCTTGAGCCGCTTACGCAGTAGGCGTGCATAGCTGGCAAACGCCTCCAGGCTTGGGTCGTCGAAGTCAATCAACTGGGCGATATACTCGTAGCTGCGCACGAATGTGGTCAGGCTCTCGCTGAAGATCATCAGCTCGTCGCGCGCCTTGCAGTACTCCGCACGCTGCACGTCGGCGTACTCCATATCTTTGTCGCTGCCCTCGTCATGGGCCTTTTCCCAGGCTTTTTCCCACTGGTCGATGGCATCGTTGAGCGTCTTCAGCTTTCCGTTGAAGCGGTCGGTGGCTGACTGTGTAAGCGAGAACAGCTTCTGGTGCGTCACCTTCGGATCGACGATGGCATCACCAAAAGCCTCCACCTCAGCCTGCTCATAGATGAACATACCATCCAGGCGCTGCTTGATGTCGTAGACGATGTTCGGATCCTGGATGTCGGCCACTTGGGCATCACGATAGAAGGTCTTGAACGACGCGAGTATCTCGTCGGCCTTGTTAGCGAAGTCGATGACGAATGTCTTGTCCTTCCCGGGGAAGGTGCGGTTCAGACGGGAGAGAGTCTGCACGGCCTCCACACCGGATATTTTCTTGTCCAAGTACATGGCCACCAGCTTGGGCTGGTCGAAACCGGTCTGGTACTTGTTGGCGACGATCATCACCCGGTAGTCCGGGGTGTCGAACACCTTGCGCATATCGCGGCCATGCAGGCCGAGGTTCAGGTTGGTTTCACTGAACTGGTGATCCTTGGGCAGACTGGGCTCTTCCACATCCGTATTAGGCACCTCACCTGAGAAGGCCACCATCGCCAGCACGTTGTCATAGCCCTTGCGCTTGCAGTAGTCCTCCAGCGCCAGGTGGTACTTCACCGCTGCAGCACGCGAGCTGGTCACCACCATGGCCTTGGCCTGGCCGCCGAGCAGGTGTGCCACGTTTTTGCGGAAGTGCTCGACGATCAGCTTGACCTTCTGCCCCACATTCACCGGGTTGAGCGACAGCCACTTGGCCAGCTTGCGCTCGGCGCTCTTCTCGTCCACGCGCTTGTCATCGACCATCTCGCTGCCGATTTTGAACGCAACCTCGTAGCTGGTGTAGTTCTTCAGCACATCAAGGATGAAGCCTTCGTCGATGGCCTGCTGCATGGTGTAGAGATGGAACGGTGCGGGCGGGTTGTCGGTGCCAACCGGCTGCGCCGGATTGCTCGGACGGCCGAACAGGCTCAGCGTCGAATGTTTGGGCGTGGCGGTAAAGGCGAAGTAGCTAGCATTGCCTGGGCGCGAGCGCGAGCTCTGCCACACGGACAACCGCTCCGCCTTGGAGAGTTTTTCCCACTCAGCCTCGCTCTGCCCGGTCAGTACATAACGTAGGTCATCCGCCGTGCTGCCCCCAGTGGAGCTGTGCGCCTCGTCAATGATGATCGCGAAACGGCGATTGCGCAGGCTCTGCTCGCCGAGGATGGCCTTCTGCGCATAGGGGAACGTCTGTAGGGTACAAACGATAATCGGCACACCATCGAGCATGGCCTTGGCCAACTGCTGGCTCTTGGGCAGATTCGACTGTTGGCGATCGATAGCGCATACCACGCCGGCCTGGTGCTCGATCTGCTGGATGGCATCCTGCAACTGCTGGTCAAGCACCTGGCGGTCGGTCACCACAATCACACTGTGGAAATACGGCTCACCGTCCGGACGGCGCACACGAATCAGCGAATGCGCGGTCCAGGCGATGGTATTGGTCTTGCCCGAGCCGGCGCTGTGCTGGATCAGATACGGATGCCCTGCCCCTTCTGCCTGCACCGCGTCGATCATCCTGGTCACGCCTTCCCACTGATGGAAGCGCGGGAAGATCAGGCCCTCCTTGAAGTAGGTTTTGCCGTTGACGTCCTGGGCTTCCTTACGCTCCTGCAGCACGAAGCGGTGGAAAATGTGCAGCCAGTTGTCCTTTTGCAGCACCCGCTCCCAAAAGTAGCTCACCGGGTAGCTACCGTTGTCACCCGGTGGGTTGCCGGCGGCGCCATCGTTGCCCCGGTTGAATGGCAGGAAGAAGGTCGAGTCGCCGGCCAGCTTGGAGGTCATGCGTATGTCGCTATCGCTCATGGCGAAATGCACCACCGCGCCACGCTTGAAAGTGAGCAGCGGCTCCAGGCCGCCGCTCTTGCGCTCAGGGCGGCGATCCATGCAGTACTGCTGCATGGCGGCCTGGACTGACTGGGTGAAGTCGGTCTTCAACTCCACCGTGGCCACTGGAATGCCGTTGATGAAGAAGGCCAGATCGATCTCGTCGGCCTTGTCCAACGAGTAACGCAGTTGCGGCACTACGCGCAGACGGTTCGCCGCATAGCGGGCGGTCACCGTGTCGTTGCGCTCATCCTCGGGCAGAGCCTGGCTCATAGCCAGGGTGCCGCCACCGGCCACAGCAAAGCCGTAACGCAGCACATTCACCGTGCCGCCCTCGACCTTATTTTCAAGTTGCTTGACCAGTCGATCCAGGACCGCATTACGCGTACCTGCTCCATTCATGGCAAGAATCTTGGCCATAGCCACCGGCTGACTATTCTCCAGCCAGCCCAGCACGTCATCAGGGACTAGCGCCCGCCCTTGGTCATAATCAGCCGACTTACCCACCAGCCAGCCGGCAGCTTCAAGCTGTTCGACAACATGGCGTTCCAGTTCGCATTCGTGGTGGATATAGCTCATCGTTTTTCCTTCAACTTCTCGGCCATCCCTGGGAACGGCCCATCAAGTAATGCCTATCGGGTAAGCACTGCTGCAGCTGGGCCCATCCACGCCCTGCGCTCTCAAGGTCATTCATCTTCTGCTGAGCTGCTTAACTCCGATACAAGGCTATTCAATTGCGTGTCCTGCCAGGCGGCATACGCTTGCCCTGTGCCCTCGACCAACCAGGATGTACGCCCATTCGCTGCACGGCCACATACCACAGCTGCCGCCGCGCTGGGGCTGCTGAAGGCATAGTCGTCATTAAAGATAAGGCGCTCACCGTCATCGCTAACCAGCACGCCCTCGTCAACCAGTTGCTTGAATAATCCCTGGTAGCCGTGCTCGGTACCCACCCATTCGGCGCGGACCTTGGAGCCTTTGAGCACGAAGAACTCGCCATCAATTTCCTGGCCCTGAGCACTGAGCCCGTAGCGCGGCAGCTCAAGGATAAAGCGCGGGGAACGGCTAACTGAAGGCGCAGTACTGGCAGCAGCCGGCGCAAAAGGTTTGGTTAGCTCACGCAGGAAATCGAAGCCCAGAACCGGCAGCACAGTGCGGATCTGCTCCAGAAAGAAAGCCATGTCGGCGCGGTCTGATTCGGGCAGGCTGACGTAGTCATGCGCGGTGCCGTTTACCAGCTCGCAGCGACCGAGGTTGCCGGCGATGCCGATCAGCAGGCTTTCTAGGTACTTCACATGGGCCTTTGTCAGATTCTGATCCTTGCTGGTGACCAGGCAGACGCGCTCCCAGAAGTCCTTGCCACCCGCGTCCTCCGGCCGATTGTGGGTCTTCAGGCGCTTGGCCACATCGTCCGACTCACCGATATACACCTTTGAGCGCGGGCTGTTATCCGGGTCAGGGCCGACCAGGAAGTACACGCCGGTGCGCGCACACTCGGGCCGCTGCACCAGCTCGACCAGCTTGGAGCGCGGGCCGGTCAGCACATGGCCGGTCCAGTTCATGATCTCGGCGGTCAGCAGGCCATTGGGCGTGCCGTCCACCAGAAACAGACGCAAGCTGCGGCCCTGGATCATACCGCCTCTCGCAGATCAATCTGACCTGTGACGGCGGCGGTGATCAGGGCGGAGCGGCGCTCTTTAAGGAGGTTAATGCTGATTTCAACCTTATGCAAAAGCTCTCTTCTATAACGCACAAGCGCTGCCACTTTTTCCTGCAGGTCCATTGGTGGCACAGGAATTTTCCACTTCAGCAGGCTGACTATATTTAGCGGGCGATTCCGTCCTGCCGACCCCCTAGAACAGTCGTTGAGCAGAAAGTCCCCGTAATGGCTGAGAAAAAAAGCAAAGAGGTACTCAGTCAATACCTCACCAGCACGCCCCCGGATGATGGGGTAACGGTGAGAAACCACACATGACTCATGCTCGACATTAGCAAGAGCGACTGCTCCCTCCCACGCAAACTGCCCGCTCAAAATTAGGTCTCCAGGCTCAACCCAGAAAAACTCTGAGTCCCCCATATCCTCCGCATCAGTTTCTTCCTTCTTGAATATACCCCGCCCTCGGTTGTATAGCCCAAGACGAACATAGCTTTTTTCCTCTTCGTTCCCTACTGAGCGAGAGACCACATCACATACATGCTGCAAGCGGATCCATCTGCTTTCTTTGCACTTAAAAGCCTGGCCTACAAGCGACAGTGTTTTTTCGCGCAGCAGTTCGATAAAACGGGTTTTCTTTTCAATCAGCGCGTCGATGCGGGCGGTTTCGCGGTTGAGGTGAGCGAGCAGCAGTTCAACCTCAGCTGCCGGCGGCATTGCCACCGGCAGTTCCATAATGTTGCTGGAGGAAATGGAAGCCAGATTGGTGCTCTGCTTGGCACGCCCCATGAAGTAGAACTGAGCAGCCAGTGACCCGGTGAAGGCGTTCAACCACGCCGATGACACGATAGTAGGCCGTACGGCAAAAACATGGTTCTGGTGGATGCAGGGCTCGATCTCTCCCAGCCAGACGCTACCACGTCCTAGCTTGTCGAAATCGCCCCCCTCATTCATAAGCACATCGCCGGGCTGTAGGCTGTAGCGTGTCAGGTCTTGCCGAGGAATCGCGATAGTAGCCACATCATCCAGTGACAAGTATCCATCCTGCACGTTGGCGACGCGCAGATAGGGAACCTCTATTGTGTCCTTGCCTTCGTTATCTTTGCCCTTAGCCACGCCCGTTTGCACATCCGCAATGTGCTTGAGTCGCTTGGTCTGCCAGTGCTCCGGTACCCGCCCTAGCCACTCCATCCCAGAATCCTTATAAGCCGGATAGGACTTGTAATGACTCATGCCGTCACCTCACCCAGTAGCGCAGCAATCTCGGCTTCCACCGCCCTGAGGTCGGCATCGATTTCGGCCAGCGGGCGCGGTGGCTCATAGACGTAGAAGTAGCGATTGAAGTTGATCTCGTAGCCGACAATGCCAACCTGACCGTCCTTCGCATCCGCCTTGCCGGTATCGATCCAGGCATCCGGCACATGGGGCAGCACTTCGCGTGAGAAGTAATCATCGATGGACTGACTCAACGGCACATTTTCGAACTGGCGCAGGTCCGAGTCGATCTGCACATTGCCCTTATCGTCCACCACCGGCTGGGCGTCGGGGTCACGCTTGCCAAAGCAGGCCAGCGCAGCTTTCAACGCGCCCTTGCCAAGCTTCTTGATACCGGCGGCCTTGAGGAAGACCGGCAGGTTGTCGAACTCGCCCGCAACGCTCGCGAATGCGTCAGCCTGGTCGGCGCCCTTAGTGCTCTGGTAGGCGGCAAGCTTGTCCGGCGTTACCGAGAAGCGCAAGCGCAGCGGACGCTCGACGGTAATACGGCGGTAGCCGAAGTCGGTGGTGGCGAAGATCTTGCTATTCGGGCCTTCCTCGAAGACCTCGTGCAGCTTGGCGATCTCGGCGATCTGCTCTTCCGAAATATATTTGCGCTTGCTGCCCAGGCTCTTGCGCATGGGGGCGTGCATGGCGCTGGTATCGATCAACTGCACCTTGCCCTTGCGCAGCGCGTCCTTGTGGTTGGACAGCACCCAGATATAAGTGCCAATGCCGGTGTTGTAGAACAGGTCGGTGGGCAGGGCAATGATCGCCTCCAGCCAGTCGTTCTCCAATATCCAACGACGGATCTCCGACTCGCCCGAGCCGGCGCCGCCGTTGAACAGTGGCGAGCCGGACAGCACGATGCCGATGCGGCTGCCGCCCAGCTCAATGGGCTTGCGCTTGGACAGCAGGTGCATGAGGAACAGCAGCGAGCCATCGCCCACCCGTGGCAGGCCAGGGCCGAAGCGGCCCGCGTAGCCTTGTTGGATGTGCTCGTCCTGTACCAGCTTCTGCACCTTCTCCCACTTCACTCCGAACGGCGGGTTGGCTAGGCAGTAGTCGAACTGCTCATGGTGCAACTGGTCATTTGACAGGGTGTTGCCGAGCTTGATGTTGCGGGTCTCGAAGCCCTGGATCAGCTTATCCGCCACGGAGATAGCGTAGGTCTCAGGGTTCAGTTCCTGGGCGTAGGGCACCAGGCGGGCATTGGAATTCCACTCGGCCACCTGCTCGATGGCCGAAGACAGAAAGCCACCGGTGCCGGCGGCGCAGTCGTACACGGTACGCACTACACCTTCACCATTTAGCGCTTGATGATCGGGGGCGAACACCAGGGTGGTAGCCAGGCGCACAACATCGCGCGGGGTGAAGAATTCTCCCGCGGTGTCGTTGGCGGATTCGGCGAACTTGCGGATCAGGTGCTCGAACACCAGGCCCATCTCGTGGTTGCTAATGGTTTCCGGGTGCAGGTCGATGCTGGCGAACTTCTGCGTCACCAGGTACAGCAGGTTGGCCTTGTCGAGCTGAACCAGCCAGTCGGAGAAGGCGAAGTGCTCGAACACCTGGCGGGCGTTGGCGGAAAACTTGGCGACATAGTCCTCCAGGTTGGCGCGGGTGCTGGTGGAACCGACCGAGCCCAGGGAGAACTGCGAGACGTTGTAGAAGGTGGCGCCGGCCGTGGTCGGCAGGATCAGGTCCATGTCCACGCCGCTAGCCTTCATGCTCTCGTATTGGTTGCGCACCTTGTCACGGTTCGGCTCCAGTACGCATTCTAGGCGGCGCAGCAAGGTAAAGGGGAGGATGATGCGGCCGTAGATGGACTGTTTGAAATCGCCACGCAGCACGTCGGCCACGTTCCAGATGAAATCGGCGAGGTTTTGCTGGTTCAAGCTGTTGTTCCTTACTGAGCGGGCAAGGCGATTGGCGCGCCTTCCTGCGGGATGTCTTGATTGATGCCGAACCTTAACCGGTTGGGTAGCTCCGTACCAGTATCAGAAACCGGCTAGGGTGCTGAATTACCTATTAAGCTAGCGGACTCCAAATTCGGGAACATTCACGTCTTCGCCACGTCGCCGCGGCCTGTGCAGGGCTATGCAGTTGGCGCGAGTAGGGTATGAGCAATGTTATTTAATGAGCTTGGAGAATGTCTAGGAAACTAGGGGGATTCAAAGCCCTGGTAAGAACGGAAGCGAAAACCGGCGCGCACCTGGTGAGTACTTGAAAGTAACGGTGCGACAGTGGTGCAAGGGGATTGGTAAAATTCGCCCCCGAAGCGGCGCCTTGGCAGTTCAGGTGAGGGTTTCATAGCCGTACCAAGCCCATCGAAAGCGCTCGCAATAACCTCAGCTCACCATTGCGCTCACTACACCGGATTAGAACATTGGTATTCCAGTTGGTATTCCACAGGTCAAACCTAACCGCTAATAACAAAGAAAATTCAAATGAATAGGCGGCCGTTTCAAATTACCCGGCCTCCGAGGACCTGCGCTGACGATTTTGAAGAGCAGGTCGGAATGAAGTCACTCGAAAACTCACTGACCCCAAAAACAACAAAGCCACCCGAAGGTGGCTTAGTCGTTCTAAATAATGGTCGGGACGGAGTGATTCGAACACTCGACCCCTTGCACCCCATGCAAGTGCGCTACCGGGCTGCGCTACGCCCCGACTGGGC
>Ga0247821_10001655_pt1 | contig 12434 bp, 19 predicted proteins | sample 13C_Glycerol_Day_FD_192481 | JGI IMG/M metagenome (GOLD analysis project Ga0247821, IMG submission 192481) | Soil microbial communities from agricultural site in Penn Yan, New York, United States - 13C_Glycerol_Day14 | ecosystem: Environmental > Terrestrial > Soil > Agricultural land | place... | reverse complement strand
CGACAGCTTGAGCCCCCTTGGCCGCGTTTGTGCCCGATTTCGCCAGCTTGTCCAGGTCGGACGAAGCTTTCTGCACGCCATCCGTCGTGACCTTGACGCCCAGCGTGGCGATATCAGCCATTCTTCTTCCTCATCAGGTCAAGCGCGCGGGTCTCCATGCAGCGGAAACCCTCGAAGGTGTCGGGATGGATTTCAGTGGCGATGCCAAGCAGTGAAAGCACCGCCGGCATGGCGGCATAGTCCAGACCGGTGGCGCCGGCGAAGCCGGTGCGCCACTGGGTCTGCATGGCAACGAAGGTGTTGACAGCCGGCACGTTGTCCGGCCAAACCCCAAACTCGTCGTCAAGTTCGGGGAAGTCATCCGGGGTCAGGCCCCAGGCGGCGAGCTCAGTGGCGGGCGGTTTCGACTTGTTGCCGCTGAACAGCGCGTCGACCGCCCCAGTCAGTTTCCCCGGCGAGCGCCCCAGCTCTCGCGCAGGTAGACGTCCATGGCCGAAGCCGCAGCGCCTGGATAGGCGTCGCAGAGTCGGCGCATGTTGTCGTCGTTGAACTCGTCGTCCAGGTCCCAGCCGAGCACGAAGGAACGAAGGAGCTCTGTCTCCGGCGTGTCGGCCGGCATCTCCCGCACTTCGTCGTGCCACTTCGCCAGGTCGGATTTGCTCCGGTATTTGAACGTGAACTCGACTTCAGCGGTTCGTCCGCCTGGAACGGGGACGCCCACCTTCGATTTGAAGGTGGGGTCAGGGTTGAGCTTCAGGCGCGCCATCAGGCGGCGTACCGCACGGGGTCGCCCAGTAGCGACAGGGTGACGCCCACCGTCATGGCCTCATTCACCGTCAGCGACGGAATCAGGCTCAGGGAGATGTACGCCTTGTACAGCAGCTTCTGGCCGTTGCTCAGGGTAATCATCACGGCGCGCGGCTCACGGTCGTCGTTCGCCACTTTGGCCAGCTGGTAGCCCGGCAGCGTCGGGTCATCGGCAATCTGGAAGTTGATGCCGGCTGCCGATTTCGTGGTCGGGATGCGGATTTCGCGGTCCGATTCCAGGAACTGGCCGGTCCAATACTGCTGCTCGCCGCCTTCGGACGTGGAGTCCAGAATCTGGGCCAGCTGGGTCCAGCCGGTGATTCCGCGACCGGTGCCGGCGCCGCCGCCCGTGGGGAACAGGCTGGTGCTGGACGTATCGATGCCTTCCAGCGCGAAGGTGCCGGTGGTGGCGCCGTCGACGCGCACGATGCGGTCGGTCAGGCGGGCCCAGCCGGACACCACGTCGATGTAGTCGCCGTCCGTAAAGCCATGGGCGGCGGACGTGGCAACGCCCGGGTTGGCATTGGTGATGGCGGAGATGGTTTTCTCAGCTCCATAGCCGCTCGCAATCGAGACAGTGGAGCCGTTCGGCAGGTAGACGGCCATGGGGTTTCCTCAGTGGGCACAAAAAAGCCCGCACAAGGCGGGCGGGATGCGGCCGGGAGGCCGGTTCAGATGACGTCAGCGCGGTACTCGAACGAGACCGGCACGACGTAGGCGTTCTCTTCCTGCAGGCCGGGGCCGGCGCTGGCCGGCGAGATGACCTGCACCGTCACTGCGCCGCTGATGTAGCGGCCATTGACGGGGAATTGCGTGTTGAGATCGGCGGCAATGTCCAGCGCGGGACCGGCGCCGCCGTTAATGGGCCGCACGATGTCAATCTGGAACACGCCGCGGTAGGTTCGAAGCGACCCAGCCAAGTCCTCGGCGGTCGTCTGCGCCGGCAGCAGCCAAGCGCGCAGGTACGTCTCGCCAGCGACCGGCGTGAACGGCACGTTCTCGTAGGCCACACGCAGCGGCGTGCTACGGCCGGCGGCCCAGCTCGCTAGGCGCGATTCCAGGATGACGCGGACGGCCTTGGTGCTCACTGGTTGCGCACCTCACTGGCTGCGGCGTCAACGAAGGTCTGGAACTCGGTGACCGTGATGCGCACCATTCCAAGCGGCGCCTGCTTCTTGCTGTGGCCGTACTCCAGCGGGATGGCATACGGCAGCGAGTTGGTCAGGTAAATGTCCTGCCCCGGTTGCCAGCCGTTGAGCTGCACCCGAACGCGCTCGATGGTCTTGCCGCCGGTCTTGTCGGTGCTGAGCGTGGTCAGCGTGTCGACGCGCCCGAAGGCGACGTTCCAGTTCGCGCGGAAGCGGCCAGTGTCGACCGGGCTACGCAGCACGACGCGGCTTGCGAGGTCCAGCCCCACCTTGCGCACCACCTGCTCCGGTGCGGCCTTGGCCTTCTCGACGAAGCGCGCGATGTCCAGGCCGAAGGTCTCATTGGCCACGGAGTTGCGCCTCATAGATCACCGGCGTGCCCGCCGGGGCCAACTGCTTGACCGCGATCACCTGCCAGTCCTTGCCTTGCCACGCCAGTACGTCACCCTGCTTGGGCAGGACGGCGGGCGCCATATATGCACGTTGGTCGCCCTGCATGATTAGCGTGCCGTCGATGTACTTCTGATCGTATGCGAACACCGCCGCCGTGGTCGCCAGCTCGGTGACCGTGACCGGCGTGGTGCCGGTGGCCGGGTCATAGGTGCCGGTGGTCTGCCGCTTCAGCGTCGCGGACGCGCCGAACCTGGTCAGGAGCCGGGTCGCGGTCGCTGCGGTGGCGGCGTAGTTGAAGGAGGTCACGCGGTTTCCCAGACGCGGCTCGTCTTCATTCTGTCGCGCATGACAACGTTGCGCGCCTTCCACGCAGCGCCGCGCTTTCCGTGGGCACGAAACGTGGCGTCATCCGCGTACTGCATGGCCTCGACCATCAAGACCGCCATGTGTCGCAGCGTGTCTGCGATGCTCACGCCCGCACCACCGGAATCTGAGCCCCGCCGCCATCGCGCAACAGCCCGGCCAGCAGGCCATCGACCATCGCGTAGCGAATCCACTGCCGGGCGCCGTCGGCGTAGGTCACCGATATGGGCCCGACGACCTCCTGCTTCACTTGCGCGCCTTGGTCGGCCAGCAGGTCGCCAGCGGACGCGCGCACGGCCAGTTCGGCATTGGCGCGCTGCACGGGCACTGGCACGACGTCGGACGCCACGCCCAGCACGCCGTCGCGAGGCCAGTCCAGCGCCTGCGTGGTGCTCGACCGCTCGCCCTTCCAGCGCTGGCCGTACACGGCGGTCATGTAGTCCACCGCGCGGCGAAGCGCCTGTTCCTTCTGCTCTGTCGTCAGCGCGGCCCACGCGGAATTGCCGCGCGCAGCGAAGTACGTGTCGGCGTCGGTAACCGAGATGTAGGCCTCGGCGTCAGCTTTGCCGGTGCCGTCCTCGATGACGATGGCCATTACAGTTCCTCCACCATGCGGTGCTTCAGCAGTAGCCGGACCTCGTGCCGCATGACCGTCAGCTCGTGACCGCGCTCAAGCTCGATGAGCCCGACCTTGCACGGCTTGCGTGCCCGGATGCGGATTTGGTTGTCGATGCCACGCAGCCCGTCGATGGACGTGTGCGGGGTGTACTTGCCGAAGCGCTCTGCGGCGTCGTACGCCGGCCATACGCTCGACAGGAAGCCCGATGCAACGCGCACCGGGCAGTGAATGTCGCGGGCGATTTTACGTGCCTCGTCGGTGTAGTCGTTGTCTGCGTAGCCGTCCATGCCGGCCATCACGACCACCTTGGCGCCCATGGCGAACGCTGCCCACGTGGCCACCAGGCCGGAGAGCACGAAACGTGGGCAGTCGGGCCAGAAGCCCAGCCGGTAATCGGCGAACCCGTGTGGCGAGATAATCGGTGCGTCCGACATCTCCCGCAGGTGCTTGCCCATCGGCAACTGCCGCGAGGTGTGCGTGTGGTCGATGGCCAGCAGGTAGTCCGGCTTGCGCATGTCCACGCCGTGTCCATTTGTGCTGATGACCACGTCGCCGGCCTTCAGGCCGATACGCTGCAGGTCATCGGCCAGCGACGGTCCGCCGCCCATGACGACGAACCGCTTGCCCTTGTGCGCCAGTATTAGGTCGCGGAAGTCACGCAGCTCCGGCGCCGCGTGCAGAGGCGGCACCCAGGCGGCGCGCGTGTTCCACGGCCGCGGCTTGCCATGGAAGCAGACCACCTTCGCGTCGGGCGGTAGACCGTCGCGGCAGTGGACCTTGTAGCTGACGATGGCGCCAGGCGAGATGTCCTGCCACCGTGCCGCATCGGCCAGGTGGCCCATCAGGAAGCCTTGGTCGCCCCACTTCGGCCACGCGCGGCACTCGCGCATGTAGCCATCCGGGTCAGCCTGCCAGGCCTCCCAAACGCGCCGGCGGTCCTCGGCCGTGACGTACATGAAGCCCGACCCGATGATGGTCGGCTCCGTGAAGTCGCGCAGGACCGTGGTGCGCTCCGGCTGGGCCGGCAGTTCGCGCACGACCGTGTCCAGGTCAATCATCAGCACGTCGCCATCCAGCGACGGGCCGAACATCTCCATCTTGGCCCACCAACCCGGCCAGTCGTGCTCAAGCTGGATGCACTCGACGCCTTCGACCGGCGTATCGGTCAGGCAGACTAGGCCAGGCACCTGACGGGCCAGCCAGCGCACATGCTCAGGACCGAAGTCACCACCGGACCGGAGCACGCACGCTTTAATCATTCGAACACCAGCACAATGAGGTCGCACGCGTAGCGCGGGTAAGGGACGGCAAACACATCAATCAGCTCGCGTCCGACCAGCTCCACGTACTCGTGCGACTCTCGGTTGAAGACAGGCGGGTCACCCGGGCGACGCCATCGCCGACCCATGACCTCGCCGATGACGACCCGGCCGTAGTCGGCCGTGCGCGACAGCAGTGGCGCGATTTCGTCGTCGGGCACGTGCAGAAGCACCGTCCAGGCCAGCCAGGTGTCGCCCGGCTGCCAGGTGTTGCCGAACGAGTATCCGGGGTTCGCACGGGCCGCCGCGGCCAACGCCGCCGGGTTGATGTCGAACCCCGCATATCCGTCCGCAGGAAAGGCCGGAGCGAGCCGGCCATCCCCACATCCGAACTCAAACACCGAGCCGCGGCACGTGCGGCGCAGTGCGTCGAACAACCCGGCCTCCGGGAATCGTTCCCCTTTCGGGGTGATGTCCCGGAGGCGGGCATTGCCCCGCCAGAAGTCAGCGGGGCTCAGGCTCACTTGGTTTCGTACAGGGTCAGGACGCCGGCGGTGTGCTTGTAGCTGGTCGCCACCTTGTCCCAGTTCGAACCCGTGGCCAGTTCGGCGTCGGTCGGCGACTTGCCGCCGTTGGCCGTATCCCACTGGTAGCCCTTCAGGGCCAGGCCGAAGCTGTAGTCAGCCTGCATCGTGGTCTCGATGCGCAGCTTGCCGTTCTTGGTCTCGATGTTCGTGATCAGGTCCGAACCGTCGTACACCGTCACACCGCCGGCCACCAGCGACAGGATTTTCGCGTCGTTGGCCGTGGTGCTGGGAGACTCGCGCAGCGCCGGGGCGTCCGTGACCACCACGCGGCGGCCCAGGATGTCCACGACGCGGACGTTGCCGGCCACGAACAGCTGCTCGGCATTGGCCAGGTTGGCGTCGATGAGGTTATGGTAGCTGGTGCCGTCCATCACGTCAGCGATGAGCAGCTGGCTGTGGTCACCGAACAGCGCATGGGCGCGGTTGATGTGGCGGTAGTTCAGCACCGAAGTGGCGGCGTCGTAGACCGTATTGGTCGTGCCAGCCTCGATGGCAGCCACGGCCGCCGCGATGGCGGTGTTCAGCTGGTCCTTCAGGATCGCTTCGGCCAGGTTGCGCGAGATGACCTCGGCGGCCTCGCCCGGCGACTTCTGCACCCAGGTCAGCTGGCCCGGTTCCCACAGGATGGGACCGAAGCCGCCGGCGACCTTGACGCCGATCTCCTGCAGCTGCGACAGGTTGGTGCTGGAAGCGTCGGAGTTGGTGGCGTAGCGGTCGACGCGACGCTGGGCGCTGTGGATGCCGGCCCAGAAGTTCTCGTAGCGGTAGTCGCCCTCGAAGCCCTGCGGCGTCAGGACGATGGCGCCGCCCGAGGCCGCGTTGAACTTGTCGACCATCTGGGCGAGCGTTTCGATGGTGGCGGTCTGCACCTCGCGGTTGAAGACCTTCATGTTGCTGAGAGCCATGTGCTATTCCTCTGCTTTGGCGAGTCGCGCCGCGATCGTTGCCGCGCGGCCTGCGCGGTCGGTTACGTCGGGCAGCTTGTCGCCGGTGGTTTGGGTGCCGCGATTGCCGTGACCGGCACCGCCGCCATTGGTGTCGGGCGCAGAGACGAAGCGCTTGCCTGCGTCGCTGCTTGCCCACTCCGTGATGTGCTTGTCGAGGTCGACCTCGCCGGCCTTGACCACGCGCTTGCCGTCCGCGTCCACCACCTGCACGCCGTTGCCCAGCAGGGCCTTGGCGGCTTCGATGTAAACCGGGTCGGTAACGCCCGCCTTCGCCAGCGCCTGGGACAGGGCCGCGTCCTTCAGCGTGTTGCTGTAGGCCGAGTCGATGTCGGTGGCGCGCTTGGTGGCGGCTTCGAGGTCGGACTGCGCCTTCTTCGCTGCCTTGGTCGCTTCGGTCAGCTGCTGCTTGAGCTGATCGCGCTCGGCCTCGACCTTTTCCAGTTCGGCCGGGTCGATCTCGGAGTTCTTGCGCAGCTTGCGTACTTCGGCGACGAGTTCGGCGTTCTTGGCCTTCACAGCCTCGACAGCCTTCTCGGTGGCAGCCTCAATGGCTGCACGCACCTCAGGTGCGTTCAGATCGATGTCACTCACGGGGTTGTGTCCTCAGGACTGGTTGCTGGGCTCAGCCCAAAGAAAAAGCCCCGCTCGGCGGGGCTTGGGGTGTTAGGTAAACGGCAGGTGCTGCTCTCTTGTCAACGCCAGTCCACCACGCTTCGGCCCTTGCGGGCTGCCGCCAGCCTCTACACTCGGCAGAGGCCTATCAGCGCAGGCCGGTCGCGTACCAGCGCCGCTGAATTCTATTCAACCACCACACGCTTGCCGGCCAGTAGGCAGGCGACGCACAGGTCGTTCTTCACGTTGCCGGTGCGCGCCGGAATCACCTCGCGACCACCGCAGTGCGGACAGTGGGGCCAATCCCGCGCGGACTCACGCGCTCGGCGCCGAACCTGCCCGGCTGGGCTGGCGTCGGGCTTACCGTCAATCACGCGAAACTTCGGCATCTTGAGGAATCGTGGCACGCCCTACGGCGGTGTCAACCCCTCACGCTGGCGCAACTGGTCCAGTGTGAGCCAGCGGCCGCGGTCGTCGTAGAACTTGTCGAAACTGACCTCGCCGGACCGTAGCAGTCTGCCGCGCTCCGGACCCAGAATCTCGTCCTGCCTGGCCGCGGACTGCCGCGCCAGCCATGAGCCATACGTCGTATCGGCCGGCACCTGCCCGTCCATGCTCGCGCGCGTCGCCGGCGGCACCTCGTCGGCGTCCAGCCCGAGTTCGCGCCATGACTTCAGTACCGGCACGGACACCGACCGGCAGTTGAAGTGCAGCCGGCCCGGACCATCTCCCCACGGCACCTTGTGCCCGCCCACCGGCTTGTGCGGCACAGTCGCGGTGTACTCCAGCCCGTCGCGGATGCGGCACATGGGGCTGGTCCGGCTATCCAGTGTGGATACCCACTTCAGGGCCTTCACGATGCCTGCGTTGGCGTCGTAGGTCAGTTGGCGCGCGGTCTGCGCCGTGTGGCTGATCGCCGTGCGCACGACGGCCTCCAGCTCGCGGCGCGGTCGAGCCAGCAGACCGTCGGCGTAGTTCGCCGTCCTGGTGCCGCGAATGGTGCGCACGATCTCTGACACCGTGCGGCCCTCGACGAAGCCAAGGCGCACGGCGTTGCGGATGGCGGCAGCGCGGCTCTCTTCCAGGTTCGCCAGCCAGCCGGCCAGCAGACGGCCCTGGAACGGACGGGCCAGCGCAGCGGCATAGACCTGCTCGGCCGGCACACCGTAGACGGGCACCTGCAACGCGATGGCCGCCGGCACCGGTCCGCGCAGGGCGCGCACCTCGTAGGCCGCCTCGTACTCGGCGAAGCTGCGCAGGTCAGATTCCAGCGCGATTAGGATCGCGTCGTATGCGGCGCGGTTGGTGGCGCGCACCGCCGACAGTGTCGCTTCCAGCCGCTCGACGGTGAAGCTGGTGGCGTCAAGCCGCAGCAGCGCCTCGGACAGCTGCGCCGCCAGGTGAGCGTCGGAGCGGTTCAGCAGCGCGATCATGCGCCGCACGACGTCCATGCTGTACCGCTGCAGATCGACGGCGTGATCGATCGCCTCGTCTTGCAGTGTGGCGTTGACCGTGGGCATGGCTACAGGGTGCTGCTCAAAGCGGTATCGGAATTCCGATACCGGAACAAAATCAGCAAGTTATGGTGCTGCTCACACCGCATCCTGACCCCCTCCGTCACCCTGCCCCAGCGCGCCCATGGGCGGTCCTTCCTCGGCAACGCCGGCGGCCTCAGCCTCGGCGTCGAACTCCGGCGCCAGCTCACCGCGGCGCTTCAGTTCCGCCGCCGCGGTGCCGCGGGTCATGAACCCGGCCATCCAGAGATCCTTGATCAGCGTGCTGCTGGCATCGCCCAGCGTGGCCTCGCCGTAGCCGTCGTAGAGCTTGACACTGCCCGGGCGCGACAGGCGCGCGTAGGCGGCGGTGAACATCAGGGCCTGGTCGAGCGCGTCCTCGTAGTTCTCGGCCATGCGCTGCAGGTCGGACTTGTTGCCCTCGGCGTCGTTGGCCGATTCTGTCGCGCTGCGGTCGCCGGGCTTCTTGACCAGCAGCTCGGCGCCAGACTGGATCATCTGGTCCTCGAGGTCCTTCAGCGACTCGGCGCCGGCCTGAATCGCCGCGCCGGTGTGCTCGACGAACTTCATGTCGCCGCCGGTCGGGATCTTGACCGCGCTGGACGCACCGACGGTGAGCTGGCTCTGCTCGTCGGCCCCGATGATGGCCAGGATCGGCACGCGCGCGACGTGCAGGATGGTGTCCTGGTCGCTCTGCGACTGCCAGTGCTTCACGTTGAGATACGCCACGTCCAGCAGCGGCGGCTCGCCGACCATGAAGGCCACGCGCTGGCCGTAGGTCGGCACGAACGGGATGTCGGTCAGCGAGGTGGTGCCGGACTCGGCCAGGAACCAGCTCGTGCGCTGCAGGGAATCCGTCGTCTGCCGGTACACCGACCAGCTGCCCGGGCGCAGCACGCGCACCTGCGGCACATGCTTCGTGCCCCATTCGCCGTCGTCCTCTTCGAACGACTCCAGCAGGCGAAGCTGGGTCAGGCGCACGGCACCGTTGCGGCTCTCGGTCTTCCAGCCCAGAATCTGGTTGTGGCGGTAGCGCACCCAGTACGGGCGCTCGCCGGCCGCTTCCACCTGCGCGACGGTACGCGTTCCGCCCGAACTCGCCCGCGGGTAGTCCACCAGGATGCCGCCCAGACCGTAGCCCACCGCCTCTCGGAAGCCGTCGGCGGCGAAAACGTGCAGGGAATTGCCCTGCAAGTCGATATTCTCCGCCCACTGCTCGATGCGCTGGTCGGCATCCCTCAGCGTTAGCGACTTGGAGAAAGGCTTGCCGGCCATGACCGAAACCGTGCGCTTCCATGCCGGGAACAGGGTGGCCGTGGCCAGGCGCGCGCAGTAGGCGGCGTCCTCTTCGTTCGGCCACTTCGGCAGCAGCGAGGTTTTCACCCTGCGCATCGCCGGCGTGCCGCCGTCCAGCGCATCCAGCACGGCCCACAGCTCGCGCAGCGCCTTGATTTCGTAGTTCGGGTCGTTGACGGCGAGCGTCATCTCAGATCCTCAGGGGTTGCACCAGCGCGATCCGGTGCTGGATCGGGTAGCGATAGCAGATGAAGTAACCGGCCGCGTCGACGACGTGGTCCAGTCCGCCGGCCTTGTCCGGCTCGCCGTGCTTGTCATACGCCTGCTTTTCCAGAGACTCGACCAGCTCCGGGCAGGCGTCCGGGTTGACCAGGTATCGGCGCACACCGTCCTTGTGCACCATGGCGTTGACGGCCAGCACACGGTCTTTCACCCGCGGGTTGGTCGGGTTCGTGCGCAGGCTGAAGCCAGCCTGCCGGATGATGGCGTGGTCCGACTCGCTGGCGTTGTTGCTCTTGCGCGACTGGCCGCTGGCATCGGGGTACACGATGATCGCGTGGCCCGGGTGCTCGCGCTTGAGCAGCGCGCACATCGCCGGCGTGTCCAGCACCCGCGTGTATTCCTTGACCGCGTGCGGATTGTCGCCGCGCAACACGTGCACGACGCACGACATGCGGCCGACGTTGAAGTCCATGCCCACATGCAGCGCCTCGCCAGGCTGGATCGTCTCGGTGCTGGCGTTGAGCCGCCGGTCGAACTCGGGGTACACCGAGCCGGCCACCAGGTTGACGAACTCGCCGTCCAGGTAGGCCGCCAGCAGATTCGACGGGTACGACGCCCGAAGGCTTTCGATGTATCCGTCCGGCAGGTTGCGCGCGTTGCTGAAGGTGCTGGCCCGGATGATTCGGTAGCCTGGCGCCGGGTTGCGCTGCCAGCGGTCGTACACGAAGCGGAAGCCCTCAGGCGTGGTGGCCACGCCGACGGTATTCAGCGACCCGTCCGGCTTCTTCTGCCGGTTGCGGGAGATGACCTTGTTCCACGCCTCGCGCGCCTTGTCCTCTGGCAGCGTGTCCAGCTCGTCCACCAGCGAATCGGCGACCTCGTAGCCGATGATCCGCTCGGGGTTGTCCATCGTGCGGAAGATGATCGAGCCCGCATCCTGGACGTGCAGCATCTTGTCGTTCTTGTTGGGCTTGAACCGCAGGCCCATCTCTTCCAGCTGCTCGTAGAAGCGCGGGAACCCGATCGTCGTCACCAGATCGTACGTCGGCAGGTAGTACGCCACGTTCTGCCGCGGGTACTGCAGCTTTTTGGCCAGCAGCCGGATGACCCCGGCGTGCGTCTTGCCCGAGCCGAACCCCGCGACCAGCGCGGGGAACTGATCCGGCGCGGTGACGAAGTCGAACTGCGGGTCAGTGAGTCGGACCTGGCGGGTCGTCATAGCGCAGGATCTGGATCACCGGCAGGCCGAGCCCACCTTCGACCCTGGCCTCGACATCGATCGCTTCCTTTGGCTTGCCCCAGCCGCGGTCGAGCAGTGCGACGGCCGCGGTGATGCGGTCCTTCGGCTCGTTGATCACGGCGCCCATGATCTCGGCCAGCGTCTTGACCGCGTCGGCCGTGTGGGCGCGCGCAAGCTGCGCCAGCGTCTCCCCATTCGGTCCCACCTTGGGACTACGGCCGCCAGGGTTGCCCGACTTGCCCTTCTCCCAGGTGGTCTTGTTCTTGTGCTTCTCGCCCGCCATTACTGGATCGCCCCACTCCGTCGGTTGCCTTCCATGCACACGGCCGTGGCAATCCGCTGCTCCAGCACGCTCTCGGCGTAGTCCTTCCAGGCGTAGGCGTGCAGCTGCCAGATCACCACGCTGCGCTCACTCGGCGCCACGTCGGCCGGCATCTTCTTCCGCGGCGCGTCGTACTCGGCGCAGTCGATCCTCGGCGGAAGATACGCGGGCGGTTTGCTCCCCAAGCTCGCGCATGAGGTCAGCGTCAGGAGCAGGGCAAGCGGCAGGCACTTCGACAATGCGGTCACGGTAGCGGACCTCGATCTGGGTCAGGCGGTTGTTGGACTGATCGGTGTGGGCATCGACGGCGGCCCGGGCCTTGGCGCTCTCCAGGTAGGAGGCGACATCGCGCTTGCGGGCTTCATTCAGCGCATCGACCTGCGCGCGCGCCGCGTCTCTTTCCTGCCTGGCCTTGTCGGCGCGGGCATCGGAAACAGCGGCATCCCCCCGAAAGTAGAGCGCGGCCAGCACGGCGGCGACCGCCAGCACCGCGACGGCGATAGTGGCGAACTTCCAGGCGTTGGCGCGGAGCTTGTCGAGGATCACCTCGCCCCCAGCAGGCTCTGCAGCAGCATCAGCCACTGGTCCGCCGTCAGGTAGCCGAACACCAGCAGCGCGGCACCGATGGCGCCCAGCCACAGGATCAACCGGTTGCGCGGGATGTCACTGGCCACGGTACTGGTCCAGCAGCGCCCTGACGCTGGTATACAGCTTCAGCGCCCAGTCGCGGACGTAGGGGACGACCGACGCGCACACGGCGCCGGCGATGAAGGCGAGGACTTCGGTCATGGCTCGTATCCCATGCAGAGACGGTATTCGGCTTGGCGCCGATTCGTGAGTCCGCGCACGACCTTGCCGCCGGCGCGGTTCCAGCGGAGCAGTTCCTTGCAGAACTCGGCCGGGCCGGCGCCGGCGTTGACCTTGCGCACCAGCGTGGACTTGCACGCCGCGGCGCTGCCGACGTTGTAGGACCAGGACAGCAGCGCGGCCCACTCGTGGCGGCGCAGGTCGACATCGATGCACGCATCCAGTGCCTGCAGGTACTGGCCCAACCGGCTGTGCAGCCGCGCGGCGCATTCCTGCTCGGTGTACTGGCGCTGCTCGA
>Ga0247821_10001654_pt1 | contig 12434 bp, 14 predicted proteins | sample 13C_Glycerol_Day_FD_192481 | JGI IMG/M metagenome (GOLD analysis project Ga0247821, IMG submission 192481) | Soil microbial communities from agricultural site in Penn Yan, New York, United States - 13C_Glycerol_Day14 | ecosystem: Environmental > Terrestrial > Soil > Agricultural land | place... | reverse complement strand
AGCATCACGTCCCCCTGCCGCAGCTCAGCACGCAAGAACCGCCGTACGGCAGGCTCGTACCGTCCCGCGTAATACAGAACAGCCTGCAGGTTGTCCCGCAGATCCAACTCCAGCAGCACCCCTTGCCGTCGTACCTGCACCGTCGACGCCCACCGCGGCGGAATCTTCACCAGCCCCGGATTCGCCTCCGCCAACCGCGGCGAGATCCGCAGCGCGACCCGATGCACCCCCGCGTCGGTCAGCCCCTCCACCATCCCCAGAACCCGTCCACCACGACGCGCAGCCCCGACTCCCAGCACCCGCTCCAGCCGGCGTGCCAGACGCCAGGCTGCGCGCCGTACAACTCCGTCCCGGACGTCCATGCGCGCCTGTTACCCAGGATCGTCGGCGATACTCGTCCCGTGGGGGAGGTCAACGTCGAGCTACGCCGCTCCGGGTTCGCGGACTGGCAGCTGGAGTACGCCTTCGACCACTGGATCGGCATCGTCGTCGTGTTGCCGCTTGCGCTTCTCAGCAACCTCCTGACGCACCTGTTCGTGTTCCGGTGCGGTTGGACGCTGCACGTCTCCGCCGGCGACTACTACTACAAGAAAGTGCGCTACCGCTCGAAGGCCGCCGCCCAGGCCGACATCGAACGACAGCGGGAGCTGGCCGCGGCGATCGCACCGCCGGCTCCCATCGAGCCGACGCGACTGCCCACACGAGGTGGATCCCTGCGCCGACCCTGGTGACAGCGGACGTCCGCCACTCACTAACCCCCGGCCGGACCACTACGCCACGCTCAGCGGCACAGAGGAACCCGTGGTTAGTGAGTGACGGGCGTCCGGTTCATCGCGACAAGGTCCGGAAGCGGTGGGCAGACAGCGGCAGGAAGATCGCTACCAGCAGGAGCGGGGCGATGAGGGCTGCGACTGCCGCGTTGGTGCCGATCCAGGTAGCGGTGGCTGATGGGTCGGGGTTGCCGAAGAGGGCGCGGGAGGCGGTGGCGGTGGCTGACAGTGGGTTCCACTGGGCGATCGTGCCCAGCCAGGCCGGCATCGTCGACGTGGCGACGAAGGCGCTGGACAGGAAACCGATCGGCCAGACCAGGACCTGCACCATCGTCACGCTCTGCGCGTTCTTGACCGTGAGGCCGATGAAGATGCCGACCCACAGCAAGGCGAACCGCAGCAGCAACAGCAACCCGAACGCGGCCAGTGCCGACGGCAGACCTTCGTGCCATCGCCATCCGAGCACCAGCCCGGTCCCGACCAGGACGGCGAGCGTCACCGCCGAGTCGAGCATGTCGGCGATACAGCGCCCGAGCACCACCGCCGCCGAGCTCATCGGCAGTGACCGGAACCGGTCCGTCACGCCTTTCGAGACATCGGTGGTGACCGCGGTCATCGTGCCTTCGAGCCCGAAGAGCATCGCCAGCGCGAAGATCCCGGGCACGAGCAACTCGTAGTACGACGAACCGGGCGGCTCCATCGCCCCGCCGAGCAGCCCGCCGAACATCAGCAGCATCAGCACCGGGAAGAACCACTGGAAGATCACCAGTCCCGGCTGCATCCGCCAGTGCGTCAAGGTCCGCCGCGCGATCGTCCAGCTGTCCGCGAGCGCCCACCCCAGGCCGTTCATGCGGCCGCCCCGGTCAGGTGCAGGAACACTTCGTCCAGCGTCGGCCTCCGCAACGTGATGTCCTCCGGCTCGATCTTTGCCTCATGCAACGAGTTCGCCAGCTGCACGAGCGCCTTCGTGCGATCCTTCACCGGCACGCTCACCCGGACGTCCTGCACCCGGACCTCCCCGTCCGCCAGCGCCGCGGCGAGCTCCACCACCTGCGGGATCTCGGCCGGATCCGCGAGGACCAGATCCAGCCAGTCCGACCCCAGCCGCGTCTTCAACTCGTCCGGTGTCCCTTCCGCGACGACCTTCCCCGCCTTGAGCATCGAGATCCGGTCCGCCAGCTGGTCCGCCTCCTCCAGGTACTGCGTCGTGAGCAACACCGTCGTACCGCCCGCGACCAGCTGCCGTACGGCGGACCACACCTCGATCCGCGCCGCCGGGTCGAGCCCGGTCGTCGGCTCGTCGACGAACAGCACCCGCGGCGCCACGATCAGACTCGCCGCCAGGTCGAGCCGCCGGCGCATCCCGCCGGAGTACTTGCTCACCGCCTGCCCGGCCGCCTCGGTCAGACCGAACCGCTCCAGCAACTCGTCCGCCCGGCCTTTGGCGTTCCCCAGATGGTTCAGCCGCGCGAACATCACCAGGTTCTGCCGCCCGGTGAGGATCTCGTCCACCGCGGCGTACTGCCCGACCAGTCCGATCCGCCGTCGTACCTCCGCCCCTTGCCGGCGCACGTCGTACCCCGCGATCGTCGCCGTACCGGAATCCATCTCCAGCAGTGTGGACAGGATCCGCACCGCCGTCGTCTTGCCGGCGCCGTTCGGGCCGAGCAGGCCCGTCACCGTGCCGGCCGTGACCTCCAGGTCGAAGCCGTTCAGCCCCGCGCCCTCCGTGCCGCCCCGGTAGTTCTTCCGTACGCCGACGGCCTCGATCACTCGTTCCGTGGTCACTTCCCACCTCTCCGCTCGTTGAGCCGTAGAGTGTACCGTACATTGTACGGCTCGGGTACGATGCAGCCAACGACGAGCGCTGGAGGAAGGGTCCGAGTGGCGGGTAGGAAGGCGGCGGCACCCGATCCGGCGCGCAGCCTGGCGCTGCTCTGGGGAAGTCACACCAAGGCCGGCCGCTCGGGCCTGACGGTGCGTGCGATCGTCGGCGCGGCGATCGCGCTGGCGGACGAGGCCGGGCTCGAGGCGCTGTCGATGCGGATGGTCGCCGACCGGCTGAAGGTCGGCACGATGTCGCTCTACACACACGTCCCGGGCAAGGGCGAGCTGACCGACCTGATGTTCGACCAGGTGTACGGCGACCTGTACGCCGACGCGGACGAGCCGGCCCGGCAACCGGGCGGCTGGCGCGGTGCGCTCGAGTTCATCGCCCGGCGCAACTGGGACGTGCTGACCGCGCACCCGTGGATCCACGAGGTGCCGACGATGCGGACGGCGCTCGGGCCGAACATCACCCGGAAGTACGACACCGAGCTGCGTCCCCTGGACGGCCTCGGCCTGACCGACGTCGAGATGGACTCGGCGCTGACCCTCGTCCTCACCCACGTGCAGGGCACCGCGCGGGCGGGCGCCGAACAGTTGCGCACCCAGCGCGACTCCGGCCTGTCGGACGAGGAGTGGTGGCGTCAGATCTCTCCGACGCTCACCACGGTCATGTCCGGCACGCACTTCCCGGTCGCGGGGCGCGTCGGCACCTCGGTCGGCGAGCACTTCCAGTCGGTCATCGACCCGGCTCACGCGCTCAGCTTCGGGCTGAGCACGATCCTCGACGGTCTGGCCCAGCTGATCGAGTCGCGGTCAGCTGTTCAGTAGGTCCTCGAACGGAGTCGGGTTCTCGAAGGGGTCGGCCTGGGTGGGCGTCTCGTTGTGCAGAGCCGCGACCAGTTCGGTGGCGGCCTGCGTGATCCGCGCGCGGAGGCCGACGGCGTTCGGGCCCCAGTCGGTGGAGGCGGCGTACACGGCGGTCGGGACCGGCAGCGCCTTCAGGTAGGCGAACAAGGGCCGCAGGGCGAACTCCAGGACCAGCGAGTGCCGCTCGGTGCCGCCGGTCGCGGCCAGCAGGACGGGCTTGCCGGCCAGGGCCTTGTCGTCGAGCACGTCGAAGAACATCTTGAACAGACCGGAGTACGACGCGCTGAAGGTCGGGCTGACGACGATCAGGGCGTCGGCGGCGGCGACCGTGTCCAGGACCTCGCGCAGCGACGCCGACGGGAAGCCGGTGAGCAGGTTGTCGGTCAGGGCGTGGGCATGGTCGCGGACCTCGATCAGCTCGATCCGCGAGCCGATGCCGCGTCCGGAAAGCTCGTCCCGCACGGCGGCCGCCAACTGGTCGGCGAGCAGCCGGGACGACGACGGTGTCGTCAGCCCGGCCGTCACGACGGCGATGACCTTGTCCTTCATCGGGTCGGCTCCTCGATCGTCTCCAGTTCACGCGCCCGCTCCGCCGCGGCCTTCAAGGAAGCGTGCGTCGGCGCGTCCGGTACGTGGGCCGGCTTCAACGCCGCGAACTCCTTCCGCAGCACCGGAATCACCTCTTCGCCGAGGATGTCCAGCTGCTCCAGCACGGTCTTGAGCGGCAACCCGGCGTGGTCGATCAGGAACAACTGCCGCTGGTAGTCGCCGACCTGCTCGCGGAACGACAGCGTCCGCTCGATCACCTCTTGCGGGCTCCCGACCGTCAGCGGCGTCTCCCGGCTGAAGTCCTCCAGCGACGGTCCGTGCCCGTACACCGGCGCGTTGTCGAAGTACGGCCGGAACTCGCGGACCGCGTCCTGCGAGTTCTTCCGCATGAAGACCTGACCGCCGAGACCGACGATCGCCTGGTCCGCGGCGCCGTGCCCGTAGTGCTCGAAGCGCTGCCGGTACAGCTGGATCATCCGCTGCGTGTGCGACATCGGCCAGAAGATGTTGTTGTGGAAGAAGCCGTCGCCGTAGTACGCCGCCTGCTCGGCGATCTCGGGCGACCGGATCGACCCGTGCCAGACGAACGGCGGTACGTCGTCGAGCGGCCGCGGGGTCGACGTGAAACCCTGCAGCGGCGTGCGGAACTTGCCCTCCCAGTCGACGACGTCCTCGCGCCAGAGCCGGCGCAGCAGGGCGTAGTTCTCGACGGCGAGCGCGATGCCGTTGCGGATGTCCTGACCGAACCACGGGTACACCGGACCGGTGTTGCCGCGCCCCATCATCAGGTCCACCCGGCCGTCGGCCAGGTGCTGCAGCATCGCGTAGTCCTCGGCAATCTTCACCGGGTCGTTGGTCGTGATCAGGGTCGTCGAGGTGGACAGGATGATCTTCGACGTCTGCGCCGCGACGAACCCGAGCTGGGTCGTCGGCGACGACGGCACGAACGGCGGGTTGTGGTGCTCACCCTGGGCGAACACGTCCAGACCGACCTCTTCGGCCTTCTTCGCGATCCGGACCATCGACTTGATCCGCTCGCCCTCGCTGACCGTGGTACCGGTCGTCGGGTCCTCGGTCACGTCCCCGACGCTGAACACGCCGAACTGCATCCGTCCTCCTCGGGTAGGTAGTTCACTATTAAACTACTAACACCCACCAGAACACCAATCCTCGCCCGGGCATTCCGTCCTGGATACGCCGAAGGCCCGCGATCCGGACGGGATCGCGGGCCTTCGGGTGTCTCGGTCAGACGGTATGCGGTTTCAGCAGCTCGTCGTCGCCGGTCAGCGCGGCGGCGATCCGGCGGTGCTTGCCCGCCTCGTCGCGGCGGGACTGCCGCTCGAGGGTGCGGGCCAGCATCAGGTGGGCGTAGTACTCGGTCGGCTCGCGGTCGATGACCTCGAGGAGGTGTTCCTCGGCCGGCTTCAGCAGGGCCGCGTGGTAGTACGCCCGGGCCAGCAGCAGTCGCGTCCCGACGTCGTCGGGCGTCTCGTCGACCACCGGCTTCAACGCCCGGATCGCACCGCGGTAGTCCCGCTCCTCGAAGTACTGCTGTGCCAGTCCGTAGCTCAGTGCGCGCATGTCCTCCATGGGCCTCGCAACGCCGTACGCCGGGGCGGTATTCCTCAGGCCGCGTCGAGGACGGCCACCTGGTCCGGGGTCAGGCTCAGGTCGACGGCCGAGTACGAGTCGCGGATCGTCTCCGGGCGGCTCGCGCCGGGGATCGGGATGACGACCGGGGACTTGGCGAGCATCCAGGCCAGCGTGAGCTTCTGCGGGCTCACACCGAGCTCGGCGGCCAGCGACTGGAAGGCCGGGTACTTGGCGCCCAGCTCGCCGGCGTTGGAGATGCCGCCGAGCGGGGACCACGGCAGGAACGCGATACCGAGCTCGTCGCACAGCTCCAGCTCCGGCTCGCTCGAGCGGAACCGGGGCGAGAACTGGTTCTGCACCGACACCAGCCGGCCGCCGAGGATCTCGTTGGCCTGCTTGATCTGGGCGGGGTTCGCGTTCGAGATGCCCGCCATCCGGATCTTGCCGGCGTCGAGCAGGTCGCGGACGGCGCCGATCGAGTCCTCGTACGGCGTCTTCGGGTCCGGCCGGTGGAACTGGTACAGCCCGATCGCCTCGACGCCGAGCCGCTTCAGCGACGCCTCGGCGGCCTCCGCGATGTGCTTCGGCGAGCCGTCGAGGGTCCAGCTACCGTCGCCGGGCCGCAGGTGGCCGCCCTTGGTCGCGACCAGCACGTCCGAGGTGTCGCCGCCGTACGTCGACAGCGCCTTGGCGATCAGGCTCTCGTTGTGGCCGACGTCGGTCGCGGTCAGGTGGTACGCGTCGGCGGTGTCGATCAGCGTGATGCCGGCGTCGAGGGCGGCGTGGATGGTCGCGATCGACCGGTCCTCGTCGGGCCGGCCCTCGATCGACATCGGCATCCCGCCGAGCCCGATCGCGGACACCGCGACGTCACCGATCCGGCGGGTCTTGTTCGTGTCAGCTGCCATACCTCCAACCTCCCGCGCGCGGACTGCGAAATCCAACAGGGATCTCCGCACGGATTCAGCACTCCGAGTGCTCAATACCGAGTCAAGGGCTTACAAAACGTAGAGAAGTTACGTAAGAATATGGCGGAACTCACCTCAGGAACGGAGCCCGCCCGTGCCGTCCCGTCGTACCTTCCTCCAGCTCACCGGCCTCAGCGCGGCCTCGGTCACGCTCGGTATCTCCGCCCCGGCGACCGCCGACGCGACGCCGGCCCGCCCGATCCCCGACGGCGCGTTCGCCCTCGGGGTCGCGTCCGGCGACCCGCGCCCGGACGGTTTCGTCCTCTGGACCCGCCTCGCCCCGACCCCGCTCGCCACCGACGGCCACGGCGGGATGCCCGCCGTCGACGTCCCGGTGCAGTACGAGGTGGCCGAGGACAGTGGATTCCGTCACGTCGTACGGCGCGGGCTTGCGATCGCCTCGCCGGAACTCGCGCACGCCGTCCATCCGCAGGTGGCCGGGCTCCGGCCGGGACGCGAGTACTTCTACCGCTTCCGCGTCGGCACGCAGCTCAGCCCGGTCGGCCGGACCAAGACCCTGCCGACGTACGGCGACCAGTTCACCTTCGCGACCGCGTCCTGCCAGGCCTGGTACCACGGGTACTTCGCGGCGCATCGCGACATCGCCCGCCGTGCTCCCGATGCGGTGTTCTTCCTCGGCGACTACATCTACGAGTACGGAATCGTTGCCGGTGACAACCTCTGGCGCGCGGGTGTCGCGGTCGGGCCGGAGCACGGCGTCGAGATCGAGACGCTCGAGCAGTACCGGCTGCGCTACAGCCTCTTCAAGACCGACCCCGATCTCCAGGCCGCGCATGCGGTCGCGCCGTGGTTCATGGTCTGGGACGACCACGAGGTGCAGAACAACTACGGCGCGGCCAACTCGTTGTACGGCGTGCCGCCCGAGCTCTTCGTCCATCGCCGCGCCGTCGCGTACCGCGCGTACTACGAGAATGCCCCGCTCGCCCTCGACAGCCTTCCGCAGGGGCCGGACAGCCGCGTCTACCGCCGGTACGACATCGGCTCGCTGGCCAGGGTGCACCTGCTCGACACCCGCCAGTACCGGGACCCGCTGCCTGTCGACGAGGCCGACCGCGTCTCCGAGCAGCGCACCATCATGGGCGCCGAGCAGGAGGCCTGGCTGTACGACGGCCTGCGCAGTTCGCGCGCGTCCTGGAACATCGTCGCGGGCGGCGTCGTCCTCACCGCCGTCACCGACGACCGCACCGAACAGTGGGACGGCTATCCCGCCAACCGGCGCCGCGTGCTCGAGGCGATGGGCGGCGCCGGCACATCGGTGATGCTCACCGGCGACATCCACCGCCATGTCGCGTCGGAACTCCAGCTCGACGAGCGCACCGTCGGCGTCGAACTGGTGTGTTCGTCGGTCGGCTCGAACGGCGACGGCACCGACACCGATACCTACGCGAAGGACTGGCTGCAGCACCCGAACATCAAGCTCTACAACGCTCGTCGCGGCTACGTGCACAGCACGATGACCCGCACCGAGCTGACCACCGAGTTCGTGAACTTCCCGTACATCCAGGCCGACGCCAACGCTCAGCCGAACATCCTCGCCCGCTTCCGCACGCCCGTCGCCGATCCCCGCCTGGAGGCCTTGTAATGCGTCGTCCACCAGCAATCACCGGTCTGCACGGCAGCGGCGGCATCCGGATCGTCACGCTCGACTGGAAGCCCGTGTCGTGGGCGACCGTCGTCGACCACTACGCGGTGTACGCCGACGGCGCCCTGATCGGCAAGACCGTTTACCCGCACTTCGTCCATCGCGGCCTCGGCTTCACCGGCGTCACCAGGTCCTACTCCGTCGTCACGGTCGATGCCGCAGGCAACCGATCCGCGGAGTCCGCGGCCGCCGCCGTCGCCAACCTGACATCGGTGACGATCTCCGGTACGCCGGTGGCGACCGTCGGCACGTTCGACGGCAAGGGCTCCGAGCTGGCCCTCTCGCCGAAGGGCTACGCCCAGTACCCGACCCGCTTCCCGGCCGACGTCGACTACACCTACGGTACGTCGACCCCGGCGGCGGACTGGTCGTACCTGCTGCCGGGGCCCGCCGACAAGTGGGCCGGCTCGAAGAACCACCGCGCGACGTTCCGCTTCGACCTGCCCGCCGTACCTGAGCAGGATCTCGATCTCGCGCTCTGGCTGATCGACAGCCACGCAAGCTTGGCTGCATCGGCTTTGCTGACGGTCAACGGGGTCGAGGTCGGCCGGCTCGCCTTCGCGAACGGCGCGACGAAGGGCTCGACGATTGCCGACAGCACCTATCCCGGCTCGCCGCTGAAACCGTCGTACCTCGAGCAGCCGTTGCCGCGGACGCTCTTCCGCCCAGGCGCCAACGTCCTCGAACTCTTCAAGGACGTCGGCTCCTGGATCGCGTACGACGCTCTCGGCCTCTTCGCCCGGAGCTGAGGATCAGCCGGCGTGGACGTGCGGGTGCCGGTCCTCGACGACGTACGTCGCGCGGGTGCTGATCGGGGCGCCCGGCGTGTCGACGTACGGCACGACGCGGAAGTCGTTGCGCCACTGGTGCTGGTCGACCGTGACCCGTGAGTACCCGCGCTGGGAGTTGAAGAACTTCAGGTGCGGGTTCGCGGCCAGGAACTGCTGTCCCTGGTCGGTGGTGTCGGCGCCGTTGCCGCCGCTGGTGATCGACGTACCGACGAACTCGGTGCCGACGGTCACCGAGTCCGGGTCCGCGAAGTCGCGCTTCAGCTCGAGCGCGTAGTTCTGGTGCCGGTCGCCGGTGATCACCACCAGGTTGCGGACGCCGCTGTCCTGCGCGGCCGCGAGCACCTTGTTGCGCTCGGCAACGTACCCGTCCCACGGGTCCAGCCAGACGTGCGTCTCCGGGCCGGGTGTCCAGTCGGTCTGGCCCATCGGGGCCTGGTTGCCGAGGATCTGCCAGCGCGCGTGCGAGGTCCGGAACCCGTTCAGCAGCCACTCGCGCTGCTTGCCGCCGAGCATCGTGTTGTCCGGGTCGAACCGGTCGTCGCAGGTCGCCGAGTCGCCGTCGCCGCACGGCTGGTCGCTGCGGTACTGGCGGGTGTCGAGGATCGTGAAGTCCGCGAGCCGGCCGTACGGCAGCCGCCGGTGGTACCGGATGTCCGGCCCGGACGGCATCTGCTCGTGCCGCACCGGCATGTTCTCGTACAGGGCCTGGAACGCCTGCGCCCGGCGTGCGCGGAAGACCGCGGGGTCCTGGTCCGGCTCGGTGTCGATCTGGGAGATGTCGCCGGCCCAGTTGTTCTCCACCTCGTGGTCGTCGAACGTGTGGATCCACGGGTGCGCCGCGTGCGCGGCCTGCAGCGGGGCCTCGGTCTTGTACAGCGAGTACTGCAGCCGGTACCGCGCCAGGTCGAACGTCTCGGTGTGGAACCGCGGATCGGTGGTGACGCCGCGCTTGTTGGTCTTCACCCCGGACTCGTACAGGTAGTCGCCGAGGTGGACAACGAGGTCGAGGTCCTCGTGGGCCATGTGGTCGTACGCCGTGAAGTATCCGTCCTGCCATGCGTTGCAGGACGCGAACGCGAACCGCAGTTCCCGCGGCTGCGCGAACGGGTGTGGCGTGGTGCGGGTCCGGCCGGTCGGCGACACCTCGGCGCCGGTGCGGAAACGGTAGTAGTACACGTGGTCCGGCTGCAGGCCCTGGACCTCCGGGTGGACCGAGTGGCCGAGCTCGGGGGTCGCGACGACGCTGCCGCGCCGGACGACGTGCCGGAAGTTCTCGTCCCGGGCGACCTCGTACTCGACGCGGACCGGCTTCGCGGGCATGCCGCCCTTCCCGTCCACGGCGTACGGGTCGGTGGCGAGTCGGGTCCACAGCACCACGCTGTTCCACTGCGGGTCGCCCGACGCGACACCGAGCGTGAACGGGTTGCCGGTGCCGGACGGGGCGGCGTACGTCGTCGAGGCGGTCCAGGCCCCGGTGCCGAGCAGTACGGCGGCGGAGCCCGCACCCCCGTACCCGAGGAAGCGACGGCGGGACACGGACATGGTTCCTCCAGATGCTGGGCGGTCGAAGCGGTGCCAGTGTTCTGGCGGAGAATGGCGGGAAGGTTAACGTGATCGTCCGGGAACTTAACGACAAGCGACGGTATGAATCCGGTCTTCGCTAGGCTGGCCCGAATTGTTAGCTACCGGGGAGTTACCAATGGCCTACGAACCTTGCCGTTACGCGCAGCGCTGGCCGGAGCTGTTCGAAGCGCTCGACGACGACCAGAAGCAGCGTGTCAGCGACGCGCTGTCGAACAACCGGCTCGAGGGCTGGGAGCCACAGCGCGACGACGTCGCTGACCTGGTCGACCGCGAAGCAGGCCGCATCGACACCGCCGAGTACATCCGCCGGACCATGGCGAAGGTAACCCGCGGCGGCTCGGCGTGACCCAGGAGGTTTCCGCGCAGCTCTCCGAGGAGGAGCAGTGGAGAGCCGCCGAGAAGGAGCGCTGGAACGCCTACCTGTGGGAGCCCGGCAGCTGCCTGCGGAACAAGCTCGACATCAAGAACCCGATCGAGCTGCGCTTCACCGAATACGCGCTGCGGGCCAACCGGCAGGGTGAGATCGACCGCGGTGAGGCCGACATCCCCCGCACCTACGACAAGGCGCACATCCAGGCGATCCATCGGCACCTGATGCAGGACGTGTACGACTGGGCCGGCGAGTTCCGGAACGTCCAGATCCAGAAGCAGGGCAACGAGTTCGTTCCGCCGGGGCGGCTGGACGCGTGGACCGACAAGGTGAGCGCGAGGGTGCAGGACAAGGACTGGTCGACGATGTCGCGCGAGGAGTTCGTGCAGAGCATCTCCGAGGTCTACGCCTACCAGAACCTGACGCACCCGTTCCGCGAGGGCAACGGAGCCGCCGCCAAGGTGTTCGCCCAGCACGTGTCCGAGATGTCGCCGTACCGCCTCGACTTCGACAAGGTCGAGCGCGACGAGTGGAACGCCGCGGCCGACGCGTCGTACCCGAAGGACCTGGAGAAGAGCACGGACCCGGACCCGCGGGCGCTGTACGCCGTCTTCGACAAGATGACCGTCGAACGCGGCGCCGTGGTCCGCGCCGACCCGGAACTGGCGGCGGCGTTGCAGCTGCAGAACTCGACGTACGCCGGCGTGGACGCCCAGCACACGACCGGCAGGGGTGAGCGTCCCGACACCCACGGCGTCGACCGGGTCGCCGAGCAGGAAACCGAACGCGAAGACTGAGCCCTGGCGCCGCCGGTGCAGGATAGGCGGTATGCAGACCGACGAACGGATCCGCCGTGCCCGGCCGGACGACGTACCGGCGATCGTGGAGCTCGTGTACTCCCTCGCGGAGTACGAACGCGCCCGCCACGAGTGCCACCTGACCGCCGACCAGCTGCACACCGCACTCTTCGGCGCCACGCCCGCCGTGTTCTGCCACGTCGCCGAACACGAGGGCGAGGTCGTCGGCTGCGCGATCTGGTTCCTCAGCTTCTCCACCTGGCGCGGCGTCCACGGCATCTACCTCGAAGACCTCTTCGTCCGCCCCGAAACCCGCGGCACCGGCCTCGGCAAGGCCCTCCTCACCGCCCTCGCCCAGGAATGCGTCCGCAACAACTACGAACGCCTCGAATGGTCCGTCCTCAACTGGAACACCCCCGCCATCGACTTCTACAAGTCCCTCGGCGCCACCCCCCAAGACGAATGGACCATCTACCGCCTGACCGACGAGGCCCTCACTGGCCTGGGTTCGTGAGGAACTGCCGCCGCAGTTCGGTGAGCAACTGGTTCTTGTCGGTGAACGGACTCGTCGCCAGCCAAACCGTTTCGACGGCGGCCTGGAACGGGTCGTCGTTGAAGGTCGGGGTCACCACCGTCGACGTGTTCTCGTAGG
>Ga0247821_10001653_pt1 | contig 12438 bp, 10 predicted proteins | sample 13C_Glycerol_Day_FD_192481 | JGI IMG/M metagenome (GOLD analysis project Ga0247821, IMG submission 192481) | Soil microbial communities from agricultural site in Penn Yan, New York, United States - 13C_Glycerol_Day14 | ecosystem: Environmental > Terrestrial > Soil > Agricultural land | place... | reverse complement strand
CCCTACGCTGGCCGTGCCGGCTGGACATAGTGGCATCATGTCCACCCGGGAGCGACAGGAATGGGCATGTCCCGTGCGTCCGGACGAACCCATGGACCTTGGTTGCGCACCCAGGAATGGACATGTCCCGCCCGTTCACGGGACATGCCCTCCCTTGGCCGGGCCGGATGGACATAGTGGCATCATGTCCACCCGGGAGCGACAGGAATGGGCATGTCCCGTGGTGCGCCTCCCGGCCGGCGGAAGCTACGACGCCGGGCCGGCACCTACAGTGGCGTCTTCGTCAGGCGCGCTGGCCTCGACTCTGGCCTCGTCGGCCGCGTTGCCGCCCACGGCCAGGGTCTTCGTGCCGTTCTTGCGGTAGCGCCACAGGCCTACACCGACGACGACGCCGGCAAGGGCCAGGGAGAGCAGCAGGGACTCGCGGGTGGAATCGAGGACCACCATGCCCACCAGCAGCGCGACGATACTGACGATCGCCACCCAGGTCAGGTACGGGAAGAGCCACATCTTGAGCTGGAGGTCCTTGGCTGCAGCGCCCATGCGGCGGCGCAGGATCAGCTGCGAGCCTGCGATCACCAGCCACACGAACAGGGCGATTGCCCCCGAGGTGTTGACCAGGAACAGGAACACCGTGTCCGGGGCGATGTAGTTCAGGCCGACCGTGACGAAGCCCACCACGGTGGAGGCCAGGACGGCGGTCGCCGGAACGCCGCGCTTGGAGATCCGCATCCAGGACCGCGGCGCGTCGCCGCGGCGGGAGAGCGAGAAGAGCATCCGGCTCGCGGTGTACAGGCCCGAGTTGAGGCAAGACAGCACCGAGGTCAGCACCACGATGTCCATGATGGTGCCGGCGCCGGGGATGCCGTACAGCTCGATCACGGCAACGTAGGGGCTCTTGGCCACGGAAGCGGAGTTCCAGGGCAGGAGGGTGACCACGATCGCGATGGAGCCGATGTAGAACACGAGGATGCGCCAGACGGTGGACTTCACGGCCTTCTTGACTGCGTCGACGGGGTTCTCCGACTCACCGGCGGCGATGGTGGCGATTTCAGCGCCGAAGAAAGAGAAAACAACAACGAGGATGCCCGCCAGCACGGCACCGGGTCCGTTGGGCATGAAGCCGCCGTTTTCCAGCAGGTTGCTCACACCGGGGGCCGGAACGCCCGGGATGAACCCCAGGATTGCCGCGACGCCGAAGAGCAGGAACAGCACGATCGCCGCGACCTTGATGGAGGCGAACCAGAACTCGAACTCACCAAAGGACTTGACCGACCCCAGGTTGGTCAGGGTCAGGACCACCATCAGCAGCAGCGCCCAGACCCACTGGTCGATCCCCGGGACCCAGCGGTGCATGATCGCCGCACCCGCCGTGGCCTCGATCCCCAGCACGATGATCCAGAACCAGGCGTACAGCCAGCCGATGCTGAATCCTGCCCAGCGTCCCAGCGCCTTGTCCGCGTACGTCGAGAACGAGCCTGTTTCCGGGTTGGCGGCAGCCATCTCACCAAGCATCCGCATAACCAGAATGACGACGAGTCCTGCCGCCGTGTAGGCCAGGAGGATGCCGGGGCCAGCCTGCTGGATCGCCGCGCCGGAACCGACGAACAACCCGGCGCCAATCACGCCGGCGATGGCAATCATGGACAGATGCCGGGGTTTCAGGGATTTGGAAAGCTGTTGGTCAGCCTGCATGAAGCGCCGTCCTTCGTGGATTGTGCGGGTCCGCGGGTGGGTCGTTGAACTTGTGTGGCGGACCACATTGACGTTTCACCCTAGACCGGGCCGGGAAGCAGCCGTTCTGTGCAATCCCACATATGACGGGCCGCCCGCCCGGGCATAATGCCAAGAACGAGGCCCATGAGGCAAGAAAAGTTGCCTCACGGTAAATTTTGAAATGTGCCTGAAACCACTGCTTCAGGCTCCACCGCCGGCCGTTGTGCCCTCAGTCTGCTGAATCAGTAGTCCGGGTTGCTGGGGACCACCAGGCCGGTCTCGTAGGCGTACACCACGGCCTGGACCCGGTCGCGCAGGTGCAGCTTGGTGAGGATCCGGCGCACGTGCGTCTTCACGGTGGCTTCGGAGAGGAAGTACCGGTGCGCGATCTCGGCGTTGGAGAGCCCCTCAGCCATGGCCCCGAGCATCTCGCCTTCGCGCGGGGTCAGGTCCTCGAGCAGCGGGTCCTTGGCAGACCGGCTCCCGGCAGGGGACCCCTGGCCCGAGGCTCCGCCGGCACCCGCGCCATTCCCGGAAGAGGCGCCGCCGGCGCCCGTCCCGGCGCCCCGGACATACGTCTCCAGCAGCCGCCGGGTGACGCGCGGCGCCACCACCGCGTCGCCACTCGCCACCACCCTGACGGCGCTGACCAGCTCGGCGGGCGCCACGTCTTTGAGCAGGAACGCGGAGGCTCCGGCACGGAGCCCAGCGAATGCGTATTCGTCGAGGTCGAACGTGGTCAGGATAATGACCTTCGCACGGGCCCCGGAGGCGGCAATGGCCTGCGTGGCCCCGATCCCGTCCAGCACCGGCATCCGCACGTCCATCAGTACGACGTCGGGCGCGAGGTCCCTGACCTGGCGCACCGCCTCGGCGCCGTCGGACGCCTCACCCACAATCCTCAGGTCATCCTCGCCGTCCAGGATCAGGCGGAAGCCCATCCTCAAGAGCGGCTGGTCGTCCACCAGCAGGACGCGGATCGGTCCGGTACTCATCGGTTCCCCTTGACTCATGTGCCCTTGCTTTCGTTGTCGCCGTTCCAGTGCAGGACGGCGTGCACACGCCAGCCGCGGTCCGCGCTCCGTCCTGCCTGCACGGTGCCGGCGTAAATCCGGGCCCGCTCCAGCATGCCGGCCAGGCCCTGGCCGGTGCCCACCGGCCCGGTGGAATCCCGCGACGCCGGCACGGCGGCAGAGCCGCCGGAGTCGACGGAGCCCCTGCCGTCGTCGACGACGTCGATGGTGACAGTGGATCCGTCGCGGACAACCGCCACATCCACCCGGCCCAGGGAACGGCCGTAGCGCAGCACATTCGTCAGCGACTCCTGCACGATCCGGTACACGGTCAGCCGGAACGCGGCGTCGTCCGGCAGGGACGGACCGGTGTGGGTGTAGTGCAGCGGGAGTCCCGCCGCGCGGAATCCTTCAAGCAGTTTGCCCAGGTTGTCCCCGGCGGCGAGCGGTTCCCGCGGCGCCTGCGCGGGGCCGGAGTCGTCGCGCAGCACGCCGAGAACGCGCCGCATGTCCGCCAGAGCCGCCCGGCCGGTCCGGGAGAGTTCCCCGAGGACCGCCGCCGCCTGCGCCGGGTTCCTCTTGATTACGACGGCGGCCCCGTCCGACAGGCTGATCATGACCGTCAGTGAATGCGCCACGATGTCGTGCATTTCGCGGGCGATCCGGTTGCGTTCCGTCACCGACGCGAGCCGCGCCGTCCTCGCCGCCCACGCGGCAATCTCTTGCTCATGCTCGCGCCGCTGCCGGACCGAGACGCCGATTCCGGTGGCAATGACATTGGAGAGGGTGATGCTCACCGCGGCCGCGATACTGGTAATCAGCTGGAAGTTTTCCGGCGTGTTTACCCCCATATCCGGCAGCCGGCCATCAAGGGGACCAACCGCCAGCAGGAAGTATAGGAACACCAGCGGCGCCGTTGCCGCGGCCAGGGTCGCAAGAGCGAAACGCCGGCTGCGCACGACCGCCACGGAGTAGAGCCCAAACCACAACCCGGCTGAGACGTTGGAACCCCAGGGGTGGAGCAGCGTCACCCCCACCTCGAGCAGCGCCACCACAACCACAACTGCGACCGGGTGGCTCCGCCGGAACAACAGAGCCACCGCGGCCGCCGCGAGCAGTACCGCGACCAGCCAGACGCCGTCGAGCACCGATTCCACCGCCGTCGGGGTGACCAGCAGCAGGTAGCAGGCCACCACAACGGCGTCCATGGCGCGCGGACGCTGGAACAGGTAGCGCCGGACCCGACCGCGGCGCCGGGCGGTGATTTCAGCAAGGGACGCGTCGGCCTGGCCGGCCGGCGCGTCCTTCACTGGAACTGCATCGATCATGCTTTGAGCCTAGACGGTGGGCGCGACCGGACTACACGTCCCGCTTCTTGAGCAGCACGGCGGCCAGGATCACGGGGATGACCACCCAGGCGCCCAGCACCAGGGCGGCCTGCCAGGCTTCCAGGGTGTCCGGGAGATGCTTCACGGCGATCATCGGTTCCACCGTGTTGCCCGGCAGGTACTTGCGGGCCTCGACGAAGAAGTCGCCCGGAATCAGCTGGAAGGCGATCGGCGCCACAAAGAACAGCCCAACCAGGCTCATGATGCCGCCCGCGGAGTTCCGGATGATCGAGCCCAGGGCCATGCCGATGGCGGCAACGGCGGCGACGTAGAGGCTGTTGACGAGCAGCATCTTCACCGACTGCGAGCTCGAGAGGTCCAGGTTGAGGTTGTAGTTGTCCAGGATCGGCAGGGACACGAGGCCGGCCAGGTACACGGAGCCCGCGGTGAGGACGAACGCGGTCACCATGACCACAAGCAACTTGGCGGCGAACGCCGGAATCCGCTTGGGGACGGCCGCGAAGGTGGAGCGGGCCATGCCCGTGGTGAACTCGGAGCTCATTAGCAGCACGCCGAGGGAGCCCAGGATCAGCTGGGCGAACGCGATGCCGGAGGTGGGGACGCCGACGGCGAGGTCCCCGCCCTGGGCGGCGAAGGCGGCCGCCGCGTCGGGGTCGGTGGCAGCGGCTTCGGCGAACTGTCCCGTGCCCCAGGCGGAGAGGGCACCGAAGCCCACAACCACCAGGACGGTGCAGCCGAGCAGGATCAGCGTGGACAGGAGAGTGCGGAACTTGATGAATTCCGAGTTCAGCACCCGTGGGAAGCTGGGGCCCGGACCGGAGCTGAGGCTGTCGCCTGCCCGGTTGCCTGCTGTGCCGGTGTGCGCGCCGCGGCTTGGCGGGGTGGGTTCAAAAGTGGTGGAGCTCATGGCCTAGTTGCCTCCGGACGGGACGGGGGCGTGGTCGCCCGTGGTGATCAGCGAGTGGTATTCGACTTCATCCTTGGTCAGCTCCATGTAGGCCTCCTCGAGGCTGGCCTGCAACGGGGTGAGTTCGTAGATCATGACGTGGCTGTCGAGCGCCGCACGGGCAATCCCGCGCGGATCCAGGCCCGTGACCTCGAGCAGTTCGTTGTCCTGCAATTCCACGGAGACGCCGTCCCCTGCGAGCATCTGCATCAGCTGGTCCGGCTGATCGGTACGGACGCGGGTACGGATCCGGCCCTTGCCGTTGATGATGTCCTGGATGGGGGCGTCGGCGATGATCCTTCCGCGACCGATCACGATCAGATGGTCCGCGGTGACGGCCATTTCGCTCATCAAGTGGCTGGACAGGAAGACGGTACGCCCCTCGGAGGCCAGATACTTGACGAGGTTACGGACCCAGACAACGCCTTCCGGGTCCAGGCCGTTGACGGGCTCGTCCAGGATGACGGTTTGCGGATCCCCGAGCAGCGCCGCGGCGATCCCCAGCCGCTGTCCCATGCCGAGCGAGAAGCCGCCGACCTTCTTCTTGGCCACATCGGCCAGGCCCGTCATTTCGATGACTTCGTGCACGCGCTTCTTGGGAATGCTGTGCGTGGCGGCCATCGCCAGGAGGTGGTTGTACGCAGAGCGGCTGGTGTGGACGGCCTTGGCGTCGAGCAGCGCGCCGACGTCCCGCAGCGGCGCCGCGTGCCGGGCGAACGGTGCGCCGTTGACGGTGACGGTTCCCGACGTCGGCCGGTCCAGCCCCATGATCATGCGCATGGTCGTGGACTTGCCGGCCCCGTTCGGGCCCAGGAAGCCGGTGACCCGGCCGGCTTCGACAGTGAAGTTGACTCCGGCGACGGCGGTCTTTTCGCCGTAAACCTTGGTCAGGCCTCGTGCTTCGATCATGGAAGCGTTCCTTTACGTAGCAGTGGGGGTTTGTGTACACACCACGCTACCGAGGCGAAGGGCGGAATTCGCCGGTCTCAGGGATGATTCAGGGTCGAATCAGGGTAGTCCGGGAGGATGACGGCGCCTGCCGTCAGGATGCCGGCGAGTAGTACGTCAGTGCGCCGGGCATAACGGAGAATTCGACGCCGCGGACCCCCGGCATGACCTCGCCGTCCACCGCGAGGACCATGGAGGTGTCCCCGGGCTCCACGCGGATGCTCGTGCTTTCGCTGAGGTGGGTGATCCGGGACGTGGCGACGGTTCCCGTCAGCACGGACCAGAGCAGCCGGAGCCGGGCGAAGGATTCGTCGGCGGTGATCAGCCGGAGGTCGAAGACACCGTCGTCCAGGACCGGGCGGACCAGCGGGGCGTGGTCGCGGGGGTAGTATCTTCCGCGGCCGACATACAGGATCCAGAGTTTGTGCCGCACCCCGTCGACGACCAGGGTGGTGGGTGTCCCGGCGGCGAAGGTCCGGAACATCGCGACGACGCCGGCCACGGGCTTGCCCAGGGACGGCTGCAAGAGTTCGCGCCGACGCACCAGGTTCGGGTACAGGCCGATGCTCGCCGTGTTGAGCATGGTCAGGTGCAGCAACTCGGGGCTGTCGGGAAGTCCGCGTTCCACGGCCACCAGGCCAAGATCCGCCCGTGCGGCCTCACCGCGGGACGCGGCCGCTACAGCGGCCGTGAGGCTGGGGGTTCCGGCATCCCGGGCAAAGTGGTTCAGTGTCCCGCCCGGCAGGACCAGAAGCGGGAGGGAATGCTCGACGGCGGCCGCGGCGGCGGTGCCGACCGTGCCGTCCCCGCCCCAGACGCCCAGGGCCACAACTCCGGGCAGGGTGGCAACCCGGGAGATCTCCTCCACCAGGTCCCCGTCGTGGCCAACCAACTGTATATACGCTTTGGGGAATACCTTTTGGAGGGCGGCGGAAGTCTCCTCCGCGTAGGAGCCGCCGAGGGTGTTGACCACGATGGCCAGGCCTTCGCCCTCCGGAAGCTCCGGGGCTTTCACGGCGGTACGCCGGACCTCGGGGAACGGCGGCCGCACAGGCCACCACTTGCGTGTGACCATGGCGGCACCCGCGCCGATTGCCGATCCGAAGAAGACATCCGAGGGCCAGTGGGCGCCGGTGTGGACACGCGAGTAGGCGACGCCCGCCGCGAGCGGGGCCAAGGCCGCGCCGAGGGCCGGCCGCACGAGCCCGGTGCCAAGGGCGAACGCGACGGCGGACGCAGAATGGCCGGAGGGCATGGAGGAGCTGGTCGGTTGCGGATGGACGAACCTGAACGCCGGAAGGTGTTCCGGCAGCGGGCGCGCCCGCGGCAGCAGGGTCTTGAAACCGAGGTTCGTGACCGCGGAGGCGACAGCCTGAGCCAGCAAGCCGTGGAGGGCGGCACGGCGCGTCCTCCCGGGAAAGAGTGCCATCACGGCGGCGATGCCGATCCAGAGCTTGCCCTTGTTCGCCGCGGCAGAGAGCCGCCGGAAAAACTCGTCATGGCTGCCCCCGGGGAGGGCGGACACGGCGCGCACCAGCTTCCGGTCTATTCTCCCGAACCGCCCCGGCGCCTTCTTCAGCATGCTTCGCATTCGACCACCATACTGCCGGTACGGCCGGGCACGCTGTCAGAGGAGGGACGGGGCGCCGAAGGATTCGGCGGCGGCGGGGTACAGCCCGTATGAGCGCCCGGTTGGCTAGGATGAGGCCATGACCCGGGTGCTGGACCCCCAGCGATTGTCCACGGGCCGCGTGCTCGCGGCCAGCACCGCGTTGCTCACCCTGGGCGTGGTTCTCGGGGGACTCCTGGTGGCGGACGTGGGGCTGCCGCCATTCCAGGGCCTGGACGAAGGATGGGCCCGCTGGATCACGTCGCTGCGCAGCCCGTTCTGGGACGGTATCAACGTATTCCTCAACGTGGCCGGCTACCGGGGTGTCCTGGTCCTCCACGGGCTGCTCGTCGTGGCGCTGCTGCTGAGGCGACGCCCGCAGACGGCCCTCTTCGCCGCTGCCGCCGGCATCGCCGTCCTGGCTTTCACCCAAATCCTCAAGGCCGGCATTCTCCGGGACCGGCCGGACAACACGGTCGTCCTGACGGACACCGGCTCCTTCCCGTCGGGACATGTGGCCAGCACAACGGCGTTCCTGGTGGTGGTGGCCCTTCTGGTGGGACGCGTCTGGGTGTGGATCCTTGCGGGGTTTGGGGTGCTGGCGATGATGGTCAGCCGCACCTACTTGTCCGCCCACTGGCTCGCGGACACCGTGGGCGGCGTGTGCCTGGCCGTCCCGGTGGTGCTTCTGCTCTGGCTGCTCTTCCAGGACATATGTATCCAGGAGAATCGGGACGCCCGGCGGCTGCTTACCTGGCGGGCAAGGGCTTCGCGGCGCCGGCGAGCAGCAGCGCACCCAGAATGGGAATCATGATGGCCAGAAGCGCTAGGCGGATTCCGATCAGGTCGCCGAGGTAGCCCAGCAGCGGAGGGCCTGCCAGGAAGGCGACGTATCCGATCGTGGAAACCACCGCCACGCGGGCGGCCGCGTACTTCGGGTCGTCGGCCGCGGCGGACATCCCCATCGGGAACGCGAGGGCAGCCCCTGCCCCCCAGAGCACTGCGCCCGCCGTGGCCACCCAGAGGTCGCCGGCCAGGACGAAAAGTCCAAGCCCCGCGGCGGCGGCGGCCATGCTGGCGCGCAGCACGGCCACCCGGCCGAAGGCGTCGATCGCCCGGCCGCCGAAGAAGCGCACTGCGGTCATCGCCAGGACAAAAGCGGCAAACAACAGCGCTCCGGTGGACTCCGTGGCGTCGAGTCCGTCCACGGCGGCCTTGGCGATCCAGTCGTTGCCGGCGCCTTCGGTGAGCGTCGCACCCAGCACCACGACGCCGATCAGCAGCGTGCGTCCGTCCGTCCAGGCCGAGCCGCCCTTGGTTTCCCTCGTTTCCCCGGCCGCGGGGGCGGGGGCCGGGGTGTGAGGCAGGAAGTAGCGCGGCGCGAACAGAGTCAGAACGGCCACGATGGCGGCGATCACCAGCAGGTGCGCCGGAAGCCCGACGCCGAGTCCCGCCAGTCCCGCGCCGATCAGGGCGCCCAGGAATGCACCGCCGCTGAACGCGGCGTGGAACTGCGGCATGATGGTGCGCCCGAGTTTGTGTTCCACGTCAGCACCCTCGATGTTCTGGGACACGTCCCACAGCCCGATCCCCATGCCGAAGAAGAACAGGGCGACGCCGGTCCCTGAAACGGACTCCGCCAGCAGCGCCAGCGCCACACCGACGCCGGCCACCGCGGCGACAAGGCCGGCGGCCCGGACGGCATTCGCTGTCCCGATGCGGCCCACAACGTGGCCCGCGGTCGGCAGGGCTATCAGGGAGCCCGCCGCCACGCACAGCAGCAGGGTTCCCATCTGCCCCGAGGAGATGTGCAGAATGTCCGTCACCGCGGGGATCCGGGCGGCCCAGCTGGCGAACACGAGCCCGTTGATCCCGAAAATCAGGAACGTCGCCGCGGCGGCGGCATTGAGTTGCGGGCGGGTTGCCGTCTTGGTCATACGATCACTGCTTCCACCGAGTGTTGGGCGAGCTGGGCAAGTTCTTCGGGACTCAAGCGCCTGTCCGTGACGAGGACGTCGACGGCGGCCAGGGATGCGACAAGTGCGACGGCGCTGGCGTTCCATTTGGTTCCGGAGCAGGCGACGATCACCCTGCCCGCAGATTCCAGTCCTGCGCGCTTCACTGCTGCATCGTCGAGGTCGTGGGCCAGGAGTCCGTCCCGGAGGTTCATCGCGCAGGGCGTCACAACAGCCGTATCAAACCGCAGCGAGCGGATGTTGGATTCCGTCATAGGCCCGCGGAAGGACAGTTCCCCGGCGGTCAGGCTCCCCCCGGGCAAGAGCAGTTCGGGACGCCGGCCTGCAGCCGCGCCGCCGTCAGTAATCGCGGTGACGGCACGCAGCGACATCGGCATGATGGTCATTTCACGTTGGCGCAGCTGGCGGGCAATCTCCGTGGCGGTGGTGCCGCTGTCCAGCCAGACGTGGCTTCGGTCCTTGAGCAGGGCGGCGACGCCGGCTGCAATCCGCACCTTGACGGCATGGTCCTCCAGCTCGCGCTGGCCGTACTCGGGGTTCTCGCCACGCAGGACGAGACTCCGGGCGCCGCCGTGAATGCGTCGGAGAACGCCATGGAGCTCCAGTACATCCAGGTCTCGCCGGATCGTGGCACCCGAGGCGCCGCATTCGGTCATGAGCTCATCGACGCTCACCTGCTCCCGATGCCGCAGGAGTTCACCGATGCGGCGGTGGCGCTCTTCAGTACTCATGTACAAATGCTAGCGCAGGATGATCATTTAATCATTCGTGATGCGCAATTACGCCCTGGGTGGCAGCGAAACGAAGGGCAAGACCTTCACACAGCAACGCGGGCTCAGCGGGCGCGCTCCACGCGCTTTTCGTCCCAGACGGGCTCGGCCGATTCGTAGACTTTGCCGTCGGAGCCGAAAACCAGGAAACGGTCGAAGGTCCGGGCGAACCAGCGGTCATGTGTGACAGCCAGGACCGTTCCTTCGAAGTGGTCAATGGCCCGCTCCAGCGCCTCGGCCGAGTGCAGGTCCAGGTTGTCCGTGGGCTCGTCGAGCAGCAGCAGGGTGGCGCCGGACAGCTGCAGCAGCAGGATCTGGAACCGGGCCTGCTGGCCGCCGGAGAGGGATTCGTATTTCTGCTCCGACTGCGAGGCCAGGCCGTATCCGTCCAGCGCGCCGGCCGCCGCCTCGCGTCCCAGCCCCGAGCGGTGCTCGTCGCCCCGGTGCAGGATCTCCAGCAGGGTCTTGCCGAGCAGGTCGGGCCGGACATGGGTCTGGGCGAAGAAGCCGGGCCGGATGCGGGCGCCGAGTTTCACGGTGCCTTCGTGCGGGACCTCGGCGATGTCGACGTCGGACACCGGCAGGTGCTCCCGTTCCGGGTCGGTGCCGCCGGTGGCGAGCAGCCGCAGGAAGTGGCTCTTGCCGGAGCCGTTGGAGCCGAGGACACCGACGCGGTCGCCGAACCAGACCTCGGTGGAGAACGGCTTCATCAGCCCGGTGAGCTCCAGTTTCTCGGCGACGACGGCGCGCTTGGCCGTCCGGCCGCCCTTGAGGCGCATCTGCACGTTCTGCTCGATCGGCAGCGCCTCGGGCGGCCCGGCTTCGAGGAACTTCGCCAGGCGGGTCTGCGCGGCGTGGTACCGGTTGGCCATGTCGGAGCGGAAGGCGGCCTTGTTCTTGTACATGTTGACGAGTTCCTTGAGCTTCACGTGCTCCTCGTCCCAGCGCTTGCGGAGTTCCTCGAAGCGGGCGTTCCGGTCCGCGCGGGCGTCCACGTAGGAGCCGAAGCCGCCGCCGTGGATCCACGCGCCGGCGCCGTTGATGCCTGGTTCGAGCGTGACGATCCGGCCCGCGGCGTTGTTGAGCAGCTCGCGGTCGTGGCTGATGAAGAACACTGTCTTCTTCGACTCGTTGAGCTTGGCTTCGAGCCAGCGCTTGCCCGGCACGTCGAGGTAGTTGTCCGGCTCGTCGAGGAGCAGGAGCTCGTCGGGGCCGGCGAACAGCGCCTCCAGCACCAGGCGCTTCTGCTCGCCGCCGGAGAGGCTCGACGCCGGGCGGTGCTGCGCGCGGTCAAAGGGCAGTCCCAGGGCCGCCATGCAGACCTCGTCCCAGACGGTCTCGACGTCGTAGCCTCCGGCGTCGCCCCAGTCGACGATCGCCTGGGCGTAGTTCATCTGGGTGGGCTCGTCATCGTGCTCCATCATGGCCAGCTCGGCTTCGTCCACGGCGCGGGCGGCGGCGGCAAGAGCCGGCGGGGCGGCGGAGACCAGGAGGTCGCGGACCGTGGATTCGTCCCGGACCTGGCCGACGAACTGGCGCATGATGCCCATGTTGCCGGAGCGCCCGATCACGCCTTCGTCCGCGATGAGGTCGCCCGAGATGATCCGGAACAGTGTCGTTTTGCCGGTTCCGTTGGGCCCGATCAGTGCTGTTTTGGTGCCGTCCGGGACCTTGAAGGTCACGCCGTTGAGCAGCTGGGTGCCGTCGGAGAGGAAGTAATCGATATTGGAAACGTCAATATGAGCCACACTTCCATCCTCCCACGGCCGGACTGCCCGGCCGTGGGAGGCCTCAGCCCGCTGCGGTGAGGAACTCCTTCAGCAGCGGACCGGAGACGGTGGCGCCGAGCCCGCCTTCTTCGACGAACACTGCGACCGCGAGGTCCCCGTGCACGGCCACGATCCAGGCGTGAGTCTTGGGCGGGTTGTCGGACCCGAACTCGGCTGTTCCGGTCTTCGCCGCCACCGGGGCGCCCGGGACGGAGGCGAGGAACCCGGTGTGGCCGGAGGTCACCACGGCGCGCATCATGTCCGCCAGGGCGGCGGCCTCGGCTGCGGTGACCGGCGTGCCGGAGGTCGCGGCCGGGGCGGGGGCGGACGACGCCGCGGGGG
>Ga0247821_10001652_pt1 | contig 12439 bp, 12 predicted proteins | sample 13C_Glycerol_Day_FD_192481 | JGI IMG/M metagenome (GOLD analysis project Ga0247821, IMG submission 192481) | Soil microbial communities from agricultural site in Penn Yan, New York, United States - 13C_Glycerol_Day14 | ecosystem: Environmental > Terrestrial > Soil > Agricultural land | place... | reverse complement strand
GCCCCTCGCCGCCGCGCCCTGGCCCGAGGCCGACGAGAGCCTGCTCGTCGAGGCGAGCGTGACGATGCCGGTGCAGGTCAACGGCAAGCGCCGGGCCGAGGTGGCGGTGCCGGCGGGCTCCGACCAGGCGACGGTCGAGGCGCTGGTGCTGGCCGACCCGGCGGTGCGCCGCGCGCTCGGCGGCGCCGAGCCGCGGCGGCTGGTGGTGGTGCCCGACCGGATCGTGAATGTCGTGGTCTGAGCGGCGCGGCGTGCTGGCTGCGCTCGGCGCCGCCGCCCTCGCCGCCTGCGGCTTCACCCCGCTCTACGCCCCCGGCGCGCCGGCTGCGGCGATGACGGGCCGTGTCGAGGTGGCGGTGATCGAGGGCGCGCCGGGCTTCGCCATGCACGAGGAGCTGACCGCCCGGCTCGGGCCGGCGGCGGCGCCGACCCACCGGCTGGAGGTGGCACTCAGGCTCGAGCAGACCGGCGTGGCGCTGACCGAGCAGGACGTGACCACCCGCTACAACGTCACCGGCACCGCGGACTACCGGCTGGTGCCGCTGGCCGGCGGCGCGCCGGCCGTCGGCGGCACGGTGCGGGCGATCACCGGCTACAGCGCGCCGGAGACCGTCACCTCCTCGGCCTTCGCCAGCCTCGCCGCCCAGCGCGACGCCGAGCGCCGGCTGGCCGTCGAGCTCGCCGACCGCATCGTCCAGCGCCTGGCGCTGTCGGCCGGGGACTGGACGTGACGCGGCTCGGGGCGGCAGCGTGAAGCTGGCCGCCCGCGACGCCGCGCGCTTCCTCGCGAAGCCCGACCCGGCCGTCGCCGGCGTCCTGCTCTACGGTGTCGACGCCATGCGCGTGGCGCTGAAGCGGGCGGCGCTGGTCGAGGCGCTGACCGGGCCGCAGGGCGCCGCCGAGATGCGGCTCGAGCGGATGACCGGCGCCGACCTGCGCCGCGAGCCTTCGGCGGTGGTCGACGCGCTGAAGGCGACCGGGTTCTTCGCCGGCCGGCGCGCGGTGCTGGTCGAGGAGACCGGCGACGCCGCTGCGCCCACCCTGAAGGCGGCGCTCGAGGACTGGCGCCCCGGCGACGCGGCCCTCGTGGTCACCGCCGGCGACCTCAAGCCCGCCAGCGCGCTGCGCAAGCTCTTCGAGGCGGCGAAGTCGGCTGTGGCGATCGGCGTCTACAGCGACCCTCCGGGCCGCGACGAGATCGAGGCGACGCTGGCGGCGGCCGGCCTCGCCCGGCCGGACCGCGAGGCCTTCGCGGCGGTCGAGGCGCTGGCGCAGACGCTCGACCCCGGCGACTTCGCGCAGTTCGCCATCAAGCTCGGGCTCTACAAGCGCGGCGACGCCGCGCCGCTGACCGCGGCCGACGTCGAGGCCTGCGCGCCGCCGGCCGGCGAGGCCGGGCTCGAGGCGATCGTGGCGATCGCCGCCGACGGCGAGGCCGCGCCGCTGGCCGTTGCCTTCCGTCAGCTCTCCGGCAGCCCGACGTCGCTGACCATCGCCGCCGGGCGATACTTCCGCACCCTGCACGCCGCGGCGGTGGCGGCCGACGGCGTCGACGCCGGCCTGGCCCGGGCGCGCCCGCCGGTCTACGGGCCGAAGCGTACGCGGATGGCGGCGCAGGCCCGCGCTCTGGGGCCGGCCCGGCTGGAGACGGCGCTCGGGCTGATCGTCGACGCCGAGCTGACGCTGCGCTCGAGCCGGCCGGTGCCGGCCGCCGCCGTCGCCGAGCGACTGCTGCTGCGGCTCGCCATGCTGCCGCGCGGGCGCGATTAGCGCCGGCCGCTCAGCCGACGGCGGTCACGGGGGCGCAGGTCGGGCGGCGTCGCCTCGGCGGCGAGTTCGGCCACTACCTCGTCGAGCCCGCCGGCGCGGCTGCCCTGCACGCCGAGGCGGCGCACCGAGACGGTGCGGTCCTCGACCTCGCGATGGCCGACGGCGAGGATCGCCGGGACCTTGGCGAGGCTGTGCTCGCGGACCTTGTAGTTGATCTTCTCGTTCCTGAGGTCGGCCTCGGCGCGCACGCCCACCGCCTTGAGCGCCGCGACGACCTCCCCGGCGTAGGCGTTGGCGTCCGAGACGATCGGCGCGACGACCACCTGCCGGGGCGCCAGCCACAGCGGGAAGCGGCCGGCGTAGTGCTCGATCAGCAGGCCGATGAACCGCTCGAAGGTGCCGAAGACCGCGCGGTGCAGCATCACCGGGCGGTGGCGGGCGCCGTCCTCGCCGACGTAGGTGGCGTCGAAGCGCTCGGGCAGCACGTAGTCGAGCTGGTAGGTGCCGCACTGCCAGGTGCGGCCGATCGCGTCGGTCAGGTGGAACTCGAGCTTCGGGCCGTAGAAGGCGCCCTCGCCGAGGGCGTAGTCGAACTTCAGGCCGGCGGCGGCCAGCGCGTCGGCCAGCGCCCCCTCGGCGCGGTCCCAGGTGACGTCGTCGCCGGCGCGCTGCGCCGGGCGGGTGGCGAGCTTGTAGGCGATGTCGGTGAGCCCCATGTCGCCGTAGACCCGGGCGAACAGGTCGAGGAAGCGCTTGGTCTCGGCGAAGATCTGGTCCTCGCGGCAGAAGATGTGCGCGTCGTCCTGGGTGAGCTGGCGCACGCGCAGCAGGCCGTGCAGCGCGCCGTGCGCCTCGTTGCGGTGGCAGCAGCCGAACTCGGCCATCCTGAGCGGCAGGTCGCGGTAGGACTTGGTGCCCTGCTTGAAGATCTGGATGTGGCCCGGGCAGTTCATCGGCTTAAGCGCCATCAGGCCGGCCTTGCCCGACAGCACCGGGTCGGCCTCCTCGTCCGAGGTCTCGGGCACCTCGTCGGGGACGATGAACATGTTCTCGCGGAACTTGCCCCAGTGGCCGGAGGTGCGCCAGAGCTCGGAGTCGAGCAGCTGCGGGGTCTTCACCTCGACATAGCCGTCGGCGTCGAGCCGGCGGCGGATGTAGGCCTCGAGCGCCCGCCAGATCAGGAAGCCGTTCGGGTGCCAGAACACCGACCCCTGCGCCTCGGGCTGCAGGTGAAAAAGGTCCATCTCCCGGGCGATCCGCCGGTGGTCGCGCTTCGCGGCCTCCTCCATCTGGCGGAGGTAGGCGTCGAGGTCGGCGCTGGTGCGGAAGACGACGCCGTAGATGCGCTGCAGCATCGGCCGGCGCGAGTCGCCGCGCCAGTAGGCGCCGGCGATCGAGGTCAGCTTGAAGGCGTCGGGCGGCACCTGCCCGGTGTGGGCGAGGTGCGGGCCGCGGCAGAGGTCCTGCCAGGGGCCGTGCCAGTACATCCGGATCGGGTCGGCGCCCGGGATCGCCTCGACCAGCTCGACCTTGTAGGGCTCGCCGAGCGCCTCGTAGTGCCGGATCGCCCGGTCGCGGTCCCAGACCTCGGTGCGCACCGGATCGCCGAGCGCGATGATCTCGCGCATCCGGCCCTCGATGGTCTCGAGGTCGTCGGGGGTGAAGGCCTCGGCGCGGTCGAAGTCGTAGTACCAGCCGTTCTCGACCACCGGGCCGATCGTCACCTTGACGTCCGGCCAGAGCTCCTGGACGGCGCGGGCCATGATGTGGGCGCAGTCGTGGCGGATCAGTTCCAGCGCCGCGTCGTCCTTGGCGGTGACGATCGCGACCCGCGCGTCCTGCTCGAGCGGCAGCGACAGGTCGGCGAGCCGGCCGTCGACGACGGCGGCCAGCGCCGCCTTGGCCAGCGACCGCGAGATCGCGGCGGCGACGTCGGCGGGGGTCGACCCGGCGGCGAAGGTCCGGACCGCGCCGTCGGGGAGCGTGACGGCGACCTCCCGCAGCGGGGATGCAAGCTCGCTCATGTCGCTCTCCTGTCGCTTCGGCGCCAACGGCACGCCCGGTTTCCGAGGAAGCTCGCGCCTGCCCTGCCGGGCGCCGGTTGTCAAGCGTTGCGTGGACCGTCGGGCGTTGCTACCACGCCCCGGTGATGATACCTGCGTTCCTCGACCTGCCCGATGGGCGCCGGATCGCCTACCATCGCTGCGCGGGGCGCCGCCCCGGCGTGGTGTTCCTCGGCGGCTTCCGCTCGGACATGACCGGCACCAAGGCCGGCTTCCTCGAAGCCTGGGCGAAGGCGCGGGGACAGGCGTTCCTGCGCTTCGACTACACCGGCCACGGCGCCTCGTCGGGCGACTTCCGGGACGGCACCATCGGCGGCTGGGCCGCCGACGCCGCCGACGCGGTCGGGCGGCTGACCGAGGGTCCGCAGCTCCTCGTCGGCTCGAGCATGGGCGGATGGATCGCGCTGCTGCTGGCGCTGAGGATGCCCGGCCGCATCGCCGGCCTGGTCGGGATCGCCGCCGCGCCCGACTTCACCGAGGATTCGATCTGGGCCGCGATGGACGCGGCCACCCGGGCCCGGCTCGCCTCGGACGGGCTCGTCGAGGTGCCGTCCGAGTACGACGACGCCCCCTATCCGATCACCCGCCGGCTGATCGAGGAGGGCCGCGGCAACCTGATGCTCAGGGCGCCGCTGTCGCTGCCCTTCCCGGTGCGCCTGCTGCACGGCAGCGCCGACCGCGACGTCGACCTTTCGGTCGCGTTGCGGCTGCTCGCCCACGCCGAGGCGCTGGATATGCGTTTAACGATTGTCAAGGGTGCCGACCACCGCTTCAGCGAGCCGGAGAACCTGGCGCTGCTGGTGGAGACGGTCGAGGACCTGCTCGGGTGATTCGGGCCGGCGCGCCGCGGCGGCGGCCGGCCCGCGGAAGGCTCAGGCCTGCGCGGCCAGACGCTCGATCTCTTCCTTCAAATACAGCTTCTTGAGCTTGAGTTGCTTGATGTTCAGGTCATCGCTCGCCGGCTTGCGCTGCTCTTCTTCGATGATCTCGGACAAGGCCTGATGCTTCTTGCGAAGCTCGCTCAGGTGGGAACTCATGCTCATTCGCATCCTCCTGGTCCTGTGTCGTCAGACCGACGAGTTAAGCACGGAACCTTTCACCTGTCACGCGAAGCGGGCCCCGGCGACCCGGCGGCGGATCGCCGCGGGGTTGCAGCAGCGCGACCAGGCCGCCGCCGGCGACCGCCGCGAGCCCGGCGGCGCCCGACCAGCCCGGGGTCTCGCCGAACCAGAGGAAGCCGACGGCCGCGGCGGCCGGCAGGTTGAAGTAGAGGAACGGCGCCAGCGCCGTCGCCTCGGCGCGCCGGTAGGCGGCGACGGTCAGGCCGTGGCAGGCCGCCGAGAGCGCGCCGAGCGCCAGTGCCGCGGCCGCCAGCCCCGGCGACGGCGCCGGCAGCCCGCCGGCCAGCGCGAACGGCGCGAGCAGCCCAGCGCCGAGCAGCGACTGCACGGCCAGCGTCGACAGCGGGTCGGTCGCGGCGCGCGCCCCCCGCGTCGCCGCGAGGTAGGTCCCGAGCAGCGCCCCGCCGGCCAGCGCCAGCAGCGCGCCGGGATCGACACCGGCCTCCGGTCCGAGCAGCATCGCCGCGCCGGCGACGCTGATCGCCGATCCGGCCAGCCGCGGCGCCGTCGGCCGCTCGCCCCAGACCAGCATCCCGAGTAGCCCGGACACCACCGGCGCGATCAGGAAGCCGCCCGCCGCCTGCGCCATCGGCACCATGCCGAGCGCCGCGATCAGCGCGGTCATCGCCGCCATGATGAGGCCGGTGCGCAGCAGCAGCCCGATCCGGTCGCCGGCCGGCACCACGATGCCGCGCCGCGTGCCGCCCGCCACGGCGAGCGCGATCAGCCCGGCCGACAGGTAGCGGGCGAAGGCGATCGCCACCGGCCCGGCGTCGCCCGACAGTCCCTTGGCCACCGCGTCCGCCACCGGCGTCAGCAGCATGGCCAGCATCAGGAGGCCGACACCGGTGTTCACGCGCAAATCCCCTCGCCGGGACCGCGCCCCGGAAATCCAGCCGCAGATCAGCCGTCGCCGGGAGGGGAGCCGGGCGACAGCGCTGCCATGCCGCGCAACACCCGCTGCGCCGCGGCAGTATACGACTCGCGGTCGCCGGCGTGCGCGTCGCCTGCGTGCAGGGTGAACGGCGGGTAAAGCCTCAGTGCCGCCCGGCTGCCCTTGCGCGCCCGCACCAGCACCCGCTCGGCCGGGCGCCCGGCGCGGCCGGCGAGCGGCAGGATCTCGACGGCGCCGGCGCGGCCTTCGATTCCCGCCAGGATCGCCGCCAGCCGCGCCGTGCGGTGGATCAGCGTCAGCCGCCCGCCCGGCCTCAGCCGGCGCAGCCCGGCGTCGATCCAGTCGCCGAGCCCGGCCTCGCCCTCGCGGTGCGCGGCGTCGCGCCCGGGGTCGGCGGCGCCGGTGACGCCGGCCGGGTGGAACGGCGGGTTGGCGAGCACCTGGTCGAAGGCCAGCGCCCGCAGCCCGGCCGGCGGCCGGCGCAGGTCGCCCTCGTGCACGGTCAGCGCCAGGCCGTTCGCCTCGGCGTTGCGGCGGGCGAGCGCGGCGTAGCCGGGCTGCAGCTCGAGCCCGTGCAGCGCCAGCCCGGGCACCCGCGCCGCCAGGCACAGCGCCGCGGTCCCGGCGCCGCAGCCGAGCTCGAGCACCGCCTCGCCGGGCCTCGCCGGCACGAAGGCCGCGAGCAGCACCGGATCGGTCGCGGCGCGGTAGCCGACCCGCGGCTGCCGGATCCGCAGCCGGCCATCGAGGAAGCCGTCGCAGGTCAGGTCCGCGTCGCCGCTCATTCCGGCGTCAGGCCGTCCACCTCGTTGTCGCGCAGGACGGCGCGGGCGCGGAGGGCGTCGCGATCGGCGACCGCCAGCCGCCGCGGCAGCACCCCGATCGAGCCCTCGAGCACGCTCGTATGGACGTCCAGAACGAAGCAGTCTATACCCTCGCCCCGCAGCAGCGCGGTGCTGAAGGCGATGACCGTGGGGTCGTTGCTGCGCAGGATCTCCCGCATGGCGCGCAGCCTATTGACGGTACCGGTCGAGGTCGAGAGCTTGATGAGTAGCACCGCGCGCTTGGCCTCCCCGGTCGATGCCCTGCTGGCGGCGCTCGCCGACGACATGGACCGGGTCGGCACGCTGATCCGGGAGCGCATGGCGAGCGAGCACGCCCCGCGCATCCCGGAGGTCACCGCCCACCTCGTCGAGGCCGGCGGCAAGCGCCTCCGCCCGCTGCTCACCCTCGCGGCCGCGCGGCTCTGCGGCTACCAGGGCGACCACCACCACCGGCTCGCCGCCACCGTCGAGTTCATCCACACCGCGACGCTGCTGCACGACGACGTGGTCGACGAGAGCCGGCGCCGCCGCGGCCGGCCGACGGCCAACCTGCTCTGGGACAACAAGTCGAGCGTGCTGGTCGGCGACTACCTGTTCGCCCGCGCCTTCCAGCTGATGGTCGAGACCGGCTCGCTGCGGGTGCTCGACATCCTCGCCGACGCCTCGGCGGTGATCGCCGAGGGGGAGGTGCTGCAGCTGACCGTCGCCGCCAACCTCGACATCGACGAGGCGACCTACCTGCAGGTGGTCCGCGGCAAGACCGCGGCGCTGTTCGCCGCCGCCTGCGAGGTCGGCGGGGTGATCGCCGGCGCCCCCGAGCCGCAGGTCGCGGCGCTCCGCACCTACGGCGACGCGCTCGGCATCGCCTTCCAGATCACCGACGACCTGCTCGACTACGGCGGCCTCGCCACCGCCCTCGGCAAGAACGTCGGCGACGACTTCCGCGAGCGCAAGATCACCCTGCCGGTGCTCCGCGCCGTCGCCGCGGCCGACGCCACCGAGCGCGCCTTCTGGACCCGCACCATCGCCGGCGGCGACCAGCGGCCCGGCGACCTCGACGAGGCCCTGTGCCTGATGCGCCGGCACGGTGCCCTCGAGGCCACCCACGCCGCCGCCGAGGCGCACGCGGCCCGCGCCCGCGCCGCCCTCGGCGCGCTGCCCGGCCACCCGCTTCGCGCCCACCTCGAGGGGCTCGTGGATTTCGTGGTCAGCCGAGTCGCCTGAGGACGCGGTTCGCGCGACCGTCGGGCTCTCGGCGCTCTGGCCCGAATAGCCGCCCCCCTTCCCCTTTTCCCGGCCTTCGCCTAAACCGCCGGCCTGACGACCGGGGACGCCTGTCATGAAGTTCACCCTCGCCTGGCTGAAGGAGCATCTCGCGACCGAGGCGGACCTCGACGCGATCGTCTTCGCGCTGACCGACATCGGGCTCGAGGTCGAGGGGGTGGCGAACCCGGCCGGGGCGCTCGCCGCCTTCACCGTCGGCGAGGTGCTCGCGGCGACCCCGCACCCCGACGCCGACAAGCTGCGCGTCTGCCGGGTGCTGACCGCCGACGGCGAGAAGCAGATCGTCTGCGGCGCCCCGAACGCCCGGCCCGGCATCAAGGTCGTGGTCTCGAAGCCCGGGGACTACATCCCCGGCATCGACACCACGATCAAGGTCGGCCGCATCCGCGGGGTCGAGAGCCACGGCATGATGCTCTCCGAGCGCGAGATGCAGCTCTCCGAGGCGCACGAGGGCATCGTCGAGCTCCCCCCCGACGCGCCGGTCGGCGCCCGCTACGTCGACGTCGTGCCGTTCGACCCGGTGATCGAGATCGCCGTCACCCCGAACCGGCCGGACGCCCTCGGCGTCGCCGGCATCGCCCGCGACCTCGCCGCGCGCGGCGTCGGCCGGCTGGTCACCCCGGCGGTCGAGCCGGTGCCCGGCGGCTTCCCCTGCCCGACCGCGGTCTACCTCGCCCCCGATGTGGCGGGCGAGGCCTGCCCGCTGTTCGTCGGCCGGCTGATCCGCGGCGTGAGGAACCGCGCCTCGCCGCAGTGGCTGCAGGACCGGCTGCGCGCCATCGGCCTCAGGCCGATCTCGGCGCTGGTCGACATCACCAACTTCATCACCGTCGATCGCGCCCGGCCGCTGCACGTCTTCGACGCCGCGAAGCTCCACGGGCCGATCACCGTCCGCCTCGCCCGCCCAGGCGAGAAGCTCGTCGCGCTCGACGGCAAGGAATACGCCTTCGACGGCTCGGAGACCCTGGTCTGCGACGCCAACGGCCCCGAGGCGATCGGCGGCGTCATGGGCGGCCTCAGGACCGGCGTCACCGAGGCGACCACCGACGTCGTCGTGGAGTCGGCCTGGTTCGACCCGGTGCGCACCGCGCGCACCGGCCGGCGCCTGCGGCTCGCCTCCGACGCCCGCTACCGCTTCGAGCGCGGCGTCGACCCGGCCTTCACCCGCGCCGGCATCGAGCTCGCCACCCGGATGATCCTGGACCTCTGCGGCGGCGAGCCCTCCGAGGTCGAGATCGCCGGCGCGGTCCCCGCCAGCACCCGCCGCTATCGCCACGACCCGGAGCGGGTCGTCCGGCTGGTCGGCATGGACATCCCCGCCGCCGAGCAGGCCCGGATCCTGACCGCCCTCGGCTTCGCGCTCGACGGCGGGACGGCGACCCCGCCGTCCTGGCGCCCGGACGTCCAGGGCGAGGCCGACCTCGTCGAGGAGATCGCCCGCGTCGCCTCGCTCGGCGGCCTGAAGGGGGTGCCACTGGCCCGTCCCGCCGGCGTCGCCCGGCCGATCCTCACCCCGATGCAGCGCCGCGAGGGCCAGGCCCGCCGCCGCATCGCCGCCCTCGGCTTCAACGAGTGCGTGACCTACAGCTTCATCGACACGGCGGCAGCCGCGCTGTTCGGCGGCGGCTCCGACACCGTGCGCCTCGAGAACCCGATCAGCGCCGACATGAGCCACCTGCGCCCCGACCTGCTGCCCGGCCTGCTGCGCGCCGCCGCCCGCAACCAGGCGCGCGGCTTCCAGGACCTCGCGCTCTTCGAGGTCGGCCAAGTCTTCCCCGGCGGCGAGCCCGGCGAGCAGGCGCTGCAGGCCACCGCCGTCCGGCTCGGCGCCACCGGCCCGCGCGATCCGCTCGGCGCCCGCCGTCCGGTCGACCTCTGGGACGCCCGCGCCGACGCCGAGGCCGCCCTCGCCGCCATCGGCGCCCCCGCGTCGCTGATGCTGCTGCGCGCCGCCCCGGCCTGGTTCCACCCGGGCCGCTCCGCCGTGCTCTCGCTCGGACCCAAGACGCCGCTCGCCGCCTTTGGCGAGCTGCACCCGCGCGTCCTCCGCGCCCTCGACCTGCGCGGACCGGCGGTGGCCTTCACCGTCCACCTCGACGCGCTGCCGCTGCCGCGGGCCCGCACCGCCACCCGCCCGCCGCTGGCCGTCTCCGACCTGCAGCCGGTCGAGCGCGACTTCGCCTTCGTCATCGACGCCCGCACCGAGGCCGAGGCCGTGGTCCGCGCTGCCCGCGCCGCCGACAAGACGCTGATCGCCGAGGTCACGGTCTTCGACGTGTTCGCCGGCCCCAGGGCCGAGGCGCAGATGGGCGACGGCAGGAAGTCGCTGGCCGTCGCCGTCCGCCTCCAGCCGACCACCGCGACCCTGACCGAGGCCGAGATCGAGGCGGTTTCACGGAAGGTCGTGGCCAGCGTCGAGCGCGCGACCGGCGGCACGCTCCGGAGCTGAGGCCGCGCGGACACCTGCGGCTCCGCGGGAGTGGTATCCCCCCGCGTGCAGCGCCCGGCCCCCACCCCCTCGCGTGCCGGGCGCTGCCCCGTGCCACGGCACGGGAGGCGGACCGGGGCAGGGCGCGGGCCCCGCTCCGGCCGATCGGATTCAGTCGGCGTAGCGCGCGAAGATGCGGTCGGAGCGGTCGCCGGGGGCCGATCCGCGCCACTTCTCCCACAGCGCCTCGGCCGGGGTGCGCGCGACGATGCGGCGCAGCGCCTCGAGGAACTCGGCCTCCTCGGGTCCGAGCCCGTCGTTCCGGGCGACGAGGTCGAGCACGGCGGTCCTGACCGGCGTGCGGCGGGCGGGAAACTCGACGATTCGCGACATGGCTCGCAACTCCTGGACGATGCTGCACCTTGCCCCAGGGCCCGTTACCGTCCCGTGAGCGGCGCGTCATGGTTTCGTCAGTACCGCCGCAAAAGTTTCAGCGGAATACTGATTGGTCGCAGGAGGCCGCCGTTCGGTTCAGTAGCTGTACTCGCCGTAGATCCGGGCGAGGTCGCCGTGCCACGGTCCGGCGAAGCGGCCGAGCATCTCGTCGGAAGCGGTCTGGCCGCTGGCGACGATCTCGTGCAGCGCGTTCAGGAAGTGCGTCTCGTCGGGGACCATGCCGCCGGCGCCGGGGCGGGCGCGGGCCCGGAGCCCGGCCGCGGCGATCGCCAGCACGTCGCCCGCGAGCGCGCGCAGCGGCCGGCCGCGGATCTCGGCATCGAGCCCGAGCTTTCCCGCGTCGTGGCGCAGCCGGTCGCGCTCCTCGGCGGTCCAGCCGCGGCAGAGCTCCCAGGCGGCGTCGAGCGCGGCGGCGTCGTAGAGCAGCCCGACCCAGATCGCCGGCAGCGCGCAGATCTTCCGCCACTGGCCGCCGTCGGCGCCGCGCATCTCCATGAACCGCTTGAGCCGCACCTCGGGGAAGATCGTCGTCAGGTGGTCGGCCCAGTCCGACAGCGTCGGCTTCTCGCCGGGCAGCGCCGGCAGCTTCCCGGCCAGGAAGTCGCGGAACGACTGACCGAGCGCGTCGATGTAGCGGCCGTCGCGGTAGACGAAGTACATCGGCACGTCGAGCGCGTAGTCGACGTATCGCTCGAACCCCATGCCGTCCTCGAACACGAACGGCAGCATGCCGGTGCGGGCCGGGTCGGTGTCCTGCCAGATCCGCGCCCGCCACGACTGCCAGCCGTTGACCTTGCCCTCGAAGAACGGCGACGAAGCGAACAGCGCGGTCGCCACCGGCTGCAGCGCCAGCCCGACCCGGAACTTCTTCACCATGTCCGCCTCGGAGGCGAAGTCGAGGTTCACCTGCACCGTGCAGGTCCGGTACATCATCTGCGTGCCGTGGCTGCCGACGGCCTGCATGTAGCGGGTCATCAGCGCATAGCGGCCCTTCGGCATCACCGGCATCGCGTCGGCCGTCCACTCGGGCGCGGCGCCGAGGCCGATGAAGCCGGCGCCGATCTCGTCGGCGATCGCCTTCACCTCGACGAGATGCGCGTTCACCTCGTCGCAGGTCTCGTGGATGGTCCTGAGCGGCGCCCCCGACAGCTCGAGCTGCCCGCCGGGCTCCAGGCTGACATTGGCCTTGCCCTTGACCAGCCCGATCAGCTTGCCGGCCTCCTCGACCGGCGTCCAGCCGAACCGGTCGCGCAGGCCGGCCAGCATCGCGTGCACCGAGCAGTCGCCCTCGTAGGGCAGCGGCGCCTGCGTCGCCACCCGGTAGCCGAACTTCTCGTGCTCGGTGCCGATCCGCCAGTCGGCCTCGGGCTTGCAGCCGTCGGCGAGGTAGGCGGCCAGCTCGTCCTGCCGCTCGATCAGACCACCGCCCGACTGGGGTATCGACATCGCTGATCCCTGGCTCCCTACCCGCGCCAGCCTTTAGGGGCGCCCGGAGGCCGAGGCAAGCCGTTTGCCGGCGAACCGGCCCGAGCTTCGGCCGAGCCCTCAGAGCTTGTGAATGAATGAGCGCGAGTCACGCCGTTGGGTTTGGGTTAGAC
>Ga0247821_10001651_pt1 | contig 12445 bp, 14 predicted proteins | sample 13C_Glycerol_Day_FD_192481 | JGI IMG/M metagenome (GOLD analysis project Ga0247821, IMG submission 192481) | Soil microbial communities from agricultural site in Penn Yan, New York, United States - 13C_Glycerol_Day14 | ecosystem: Environmental > Terrestrial > Soil > Agricultural land | place... | reverse complement strand
ACCGCTCTTGTCGCATCACCCGATCGATCTCGAATGAAAGCCACTCACTGACTTCGCTTGACGATGGCGACCATATGAGGAGTCTGCCGCGCAGACTCCTAGCGCGCGGCTTCAGGCCCCGCGCCGCTTGGCTCCCGGGTCGTACCAGATCTCGCTCACGAAGCGTCGGTGGCGCGCACGGCTGCACTGCACCACCACGTCGACGCTGGACTGTGCGAGTTCGATGCCTTCGCGCATGCTCATGCCGCGGCCGGCATCGGCACGCTTCATCAGCTGCGCAAGCGCGATGAAGGCGAGGTCGGCGCTCTCGGCATGCACGCTGGCCATGGAACCGGGGTGACCGGCGTTCACGCTGGCCAGGTACTCGTAGGTTTCGTCTCCCGCCCGCAGCTCCGACACGAAAACGCGGTCCGGCCGCTGGCGCCGTGCGCTCTCGAGCAGCTGGCAGGGCGTGACCGCCCCCGTGCCCGGGCCGCCGAGCGAGGAGAAGAGGCGCACGTGGTTGGGCTGGTTGCGCAGCGACAGCTCGCGCACGTCTTCGATGGTCACGATGCGGTCTTCCGGCGGCACCTCGAGCATCAGCGCCTTGGCGACGGTGGTCTTGCCCGAGCCGGTGGCGCCGGAGAGCAGGATGTTCTTGCGCGACCGCACGGCATGGCGCAGGAAGGCGACGAAGTCGCGCGTGAGCAGCAGGCTCGTGAGCTCCTGCGCGTGCGGGTCGCCGCGGCTGCTGGCTGCGAGGGCATCCGGCGCCGGCGTGGGCAGCGCGCGCGCATCGTCGAAAACGCCGCGCTCGCGCAGCTGCTCGAGGGTCCATAGCGCGCTCGACGGTCGGCGGATGGTGATCGAGACGGTGCCCTCCTCGGTGGCCGGCGGCACCACGATCTGCACGCGTGCGCCATCGGCCAGCGTGGCGGACAGCAGCGGCTCGGTGGCCGAGACGCGCTGGCGCGTGAAGTTGGCCACCAGCTTGGCGAGCAGCAGGCACCATTGGTAGCTTGCGAAATGCAGCGGCACGCGCGACCAGCCCGAAGCGCGCTCCACATAGGCTTCGCCGGGCCGGTTGATGCAGATCTCGCTCACCTGCTCGTCGCCGAAAAGCCCGCGCAGCGGAGCCAGAAAAAGGTCTAGCGACGACCGCTCGTCGCCGACCGGCCGATGGTCGCCGGGCCCCGGAAGCTCCGAGCCCGCCGCATTCGTTTCCCAGCGCATGGACGTCCTGTAGAGGTGTCTCGGTCGACCCGCACTAGAGTGCGTGGCCGCCGTGTCGGGTCGGCGAGGCTTTTCAGGTCCCCGCTGCCCGGGCCCGAAACATCGCACAGCCGGGGGGCTTTACCAAGAGGTGCAGGCGCGGAACCCACGTTTCAGAAAAGTAAGAACCTCGACGTTACTGGTGCAACTGCAGGTTCCGTCCTCAGCCCCCGCCCGGCCGCGGAGCCAGGAGCCGGGCGTCGATCCCCGCATCCTGCAACGCCGCGGGAAGCGGTCGCGACAGCGCGAGGTGCGCGCAGGCCTGCCCCATGGCGGCCGAGGTCTGGATGCCGTAGCCCCCTTGCGCCGCGAGCCAGAAGAAGCCGGGCGCGTCGAGGGCGAAGCCGCCGACCAGGTCGCCATCGGCCACGAACGAGCGCAGGCCGGCCCAGGTGCGGGTCGGCCGGCGGATGCGCAGCGCAGTGGCGGCTTCAATGCGGTGGATGCCGAGGGCGATGTCCAGTTCCTCGGGCACCACGTCGTGCGGGGCCACCGGGTCGGCATTGGCGCAGGAGCCGAGCAGCAGGCCGGCGTCCGGCTTGAAGTACCAGGTCTCGTCGGCGTCGATCACCAGCGGCCAGCGCGCGAAGGGGACCTCCGGCGGGCCTGTGAAGAGGAACGCGGAGCGCCGCCGCGGCTCGATGCCGATGGGCGCGACGCCGGCGAGCGCGGCGACCTCGTCGACCCATGCGCCCGCCGCGTTCACGAGCACCGGCGCGCGAAGAGAACGGTGGCCGAGATCGATCTCCCAGCCGCCTCGGCTCCGCTCGATCGCGCGCGGCGCGGCGTTGCACACCAGCGTCCCGCCCTGGTCGCGCAGACCGCGCAGGTAGCCCTGGTGCAGTTCGTTCACGTCGATGTCGGCCGCATCCGGCTCCAGCAGGCCGATCTGCGCACTCTCCGGATGGAGCACCGACACCATTCCCCGTACGGCGGCCCCGTCGAGCAGTTGGACGGACGCGGCATGGGGACGCACCGCCTCGTGCAGCGCCTGCACGGTGCCTGCCTGGGCCGCGCTGCCGACCACCAGGGCGCCGCGGGGCGAGAGGATCGGGTGCCGCGCGAAGCCGGCCGGCGGCGCGTCGAAGAACGGGCGGCTCGCACGGGTGAGCGCGCGCACCTGGGCCGACCCGTAGCTCGCGCTGAACATCGCTGCCGAGCGCCCGGTGGCATGCATGCCCGGGTGGGCCTCGCGCTCGAGCACCACCACGCGGGCATGCGCGGCTGCGAAGCATGCGAACGACGCGCCTGCGATGCCGGCGCCGATGACGATCACGTCCGCTTGTTCATTCATGCGGGGAGGATGTATCCAGTGACACGTGCCGCCCCGTGTTCGCGCTGCGAGCCCCCTAGAACTAGGGGGCTCGCAGCGAAACGTCAGACCGTGGCCATGCCGCCGTCCACCAGCACGTTCTCGCCGGCCAGGTACGACGAATCGCTGCTCGCGAGGAAGAGGGCCGCCTTGGCGATCTCGTCGGGCTGCGCGAGGCGGCGCGCGGGCACGTTCGCCAGGAGCTGCCCGGCCCATTCCTGCACGGCCTGCTCCGACAGGCCGAGCTTTCCATAGATGGGCGTTTGCGTGAGCCCGGGGCTCAGCACGTTCACGCGGATGCCGCGCGGCACGAGCTCCGCCGACAGCGTGCGCGCCAGCGAGCGCACCGCTGCCTTGGTCGCGGCATAGACACTCATGCCCGCGATGCCGCGCTCGGTCATCGCGGTGGAGGTGAGGATGATGCTGGCCGGCTTGCGCAGCAGCGGAAGCATCTTCTGCACCGTGTAGATGACACCCTTGAAGTTGACGGCCACCTGATCGTCGATGTTGGCGTCGTCCACGTCGCCGATCGTCTTGGGCAACGCGATGCCTGCGTTCGCGAAGACGATGTCGAGGCCGCCGAACTCGGTCTTCAGGCGGGCGGCGACGTCGGCCATGTCCTTCGAGGACGTGACGTCCGCACGAATGGCCACGGCTTGCGGGCCGAGCGTCGCGCCGGCCTCGGCGACGCGCCCCGCGTGCTGGCCCGTGATGGCGACGCGGGCGCCTTCCTCGATGAACAGGCGGGCCGTGGCGTAGCCGATGCCGGTGGTGCCGCCCGTGATGAGCGCGTTCTTCCCTGTGAGTTTTCCCATGGTGATCTCCTGATTGGAACCCGGTTGAGTCGGCTTTATGTACCGACCGGTATACTGTACCGACGGGTATAGAATTAGTCAAAGTTCGACCGCAACCACAGGTAAGGCCATGACTCAGGAACGAGGGCGGCCGCGCACCTTCGACATCGACGAAGCGCTCGAGCAGGCGCTGCTCGTCTTCTGGCGGCGCGGCTTCCTGGACGCGTCGCTGGCCGAACTCACCCGGGCGATGGGGCTGAACAAGCCGAGCCTGTACGCAGCCTTCGGCGACAAGGAGCGCCTCTACCTGCTCGCGCTCGACCGCTACGTGGAGCAGCGGCTGTCGCGCCATGCCGCGGCGCTCGACGACGAGCCCGAGGCGTCGCGGGCCATCGAGCGTTTCCTGCGCGCACTGGCCGCGCTCTACGCCGACCCGCGCAATCCCGGCGGCTGCTTCCTCATCAACGGCGCCGCCGACCTCGGCGGCGCCGGGATGCCGAAGGCCGTGGAAGAGAAGCTGCAAGGAGCGTTGCAGGGCAACGAAGGGCGGCTGAAGTCCCGCCTGCAGCGGGCGCGGGCAGACGGCCAGTTGCCCGCGGATGCACAGCCCGACCTGCTCGCGAGTTTCTACATGGCCATCGTGGCTGGGCTCGGCGTGCTGGCCAAGGCGGGTGCGCGCCGGGCGAAGCTCGAGGCGGTGGTCGACCAGGCCATGCGCGCCTGGCCCGCCCTCACACCGCGACGAGCCCGGCAGACACGGCCTTCGCGATAGCGTGGCCGCGTGTCGATGCGTTGAGCTTGCCGAGGATGCTCCCGACGTGGATCTTCACTGTCCAGGCACTGATGCCGAGGATGGCGCCGATCTCGAAGTTCGACTTGCCCTTGGAGATCCAGGCGAGCACCTCGCGCTCGCGTGGCGTGAGCGGATGGGGCGCGTCGTCCGGCAGAGGTCGGCAGGTGTAGAGAAAGGGCGGGGGCGGGCTGATCCGGACGGCCTCGACATGCCCCGCTACCGGTTCTTCGGCAAAGACAACTTGCGGTGATGACATTGGACTGCTCCCTGTTGTGCTCTTAATGTACCGACCGGGATACTAATGACCATCCCGATTCCTAGGGAGCGGCACTAGGGGGAGGGGCCACTAAGGCGGCAGCCTGGCGCGCAATCCGATCACCAGCCGCTCGGCGTCGGCGGGCTTGCGCACCACGAGCCGAAGGAAGCTCTCGCTGGAGCCCATCTTGTTGCTGCATTCGCGCACGAACAGGCCGTGCTCCTGCAGCAGCGCGTCGCGCACCTGCCGCCCCGAGAGACCCGGGGGAAGCTCGATGAGCAGAAAGTTCGCCTTCGAGGGATACGGGCGCAGCGACGCGATCGATCGAAGCCGGGCGAGCATGTGGTCGCGGTCGCGCGCCACCCGCTCGAAGCTCGCGAGGTAGCAGTCCCGGTGCTGCCACGCGTGCCGGAGCACGCAGGCAGCGAGGCCGTTGATGTTCCAGTACGGCAGCCGGTCGCGCAACGCCTCGGCGGTTCGGGCGTTCGCCACGCCGTAGCCCAGGCGGATGCCGTGCCATCCGAGCGCCTTCCCCAGGCTCTTGACCACCACGGCGTTGTGCGAGTCGACGGCGAGGGACTCCGCGCTCTCCTCGCCCGAGAAGTCGATGAACGACTCGTCGACGACGATGCGGTCGAGCTGCGGCAAGGCCTCGACGATGTGGCGAATCTCGGCCAGCGACAGGCACGCCCCGGTGGGGTTGTTGGGGTTGCACAAGACGAGCGTGCGTGCCCGGCCGGCCAGCGTCGCGGACACGATCTCGTCGGCCGACAAGCGGAACTCGCGTTCCTTGCGCCGCTCCAGCGTGTGCAGCGGCACGCCGTTCTGCAGCGGCAGGTCGGTCCATCGGCCGAAGGTCGGCACGTCGGTGGCGATCGGGCCCCGCGCTTGCGCACACAGCAGCGTGATGAGCTCCGTGACCCCGTTCGCCGGCACGATGTGCGCGGCCGGCGTGCCCACCAGGCGCGAGAGGTTCTGCTGGTGCACCGGCGCGTAGTCCGGGTAGTACTTGAGGATGTCCGGCAGCTCTGCCTGGATGGCCTGCAGCAGCGCCGGCGGCGGAAAGTACCCGTTGGCCGGCACGCAGAAGTCGAGCAGTTCGCGAGCATTCCCGGCCCGCTCCCTCACGGCGTATATCGACGGGTTGTGGAACGGCGTCGCGAAGAGATCGGCGAGCGGGTCGGCGGCCCGGCCCGCGCCGGCCTCAGCGCTCAACGCACCCCTCCGGCGATGATGCGGTGGTCCCCGAGGATGCTCACGGACGCGCCGAACTCGCGCAGCACACGGGCCTGCAAGCGCTCGCCCGCGTCGTCGCGCTGCCGGTACAGCACACCCAGCACCGAGCCGCTGTGCGCGCAATTGATGCCGAGGGCGCCGGCTTCCGACGCCACCGCGAGCAGGGCCTCGAACTGCGGCTTCGGGAGGATGTCCTGGCTGATGCGGGCGCTCAGGGTCGCGGCCTGCGCCACCCACTCGTCGCATCGCGCGTGCAGTCCGCGCTTCAACCCCTCGACCGCTTCGACGATGCGCCCGCGGCACGCGCGGTAGACCGAGCGCGCCTTGTCGCGATCGAAGGAGAGCGTATCCACCTCGCCGCCGCAATCGACGACGAGCACCCTCAGGCGCTCGGGAGCGGGCATCGACTCGTACAGGTCCCCGGTGAGGTGGTTGACGTGCGCGATGCCGTCGAAGTGCGTGCAGTCCGAGGGCTCGACCTCGGTGAGCAGCCGCGCGAACACCTGCGGCGACGTGCGTACGCCGCCGCTGCGAAGCACCGCCGCGAGCGCCGCGGAGATGTCGGCCGTGCTGGAGGCCAGCCCCTTGCCGCGCGGAATCTCGCTGTGCACCTCGACGCGGTGCCGCAGCTCGAACATCAGCTCGTGGGCCGCCAGCGTCACGGTGTCGCGGATCTTCGCGAATCGCGGTGCATCGTGAAGTTGCAGCCCGGGGCGGTCCGAGGGCTCGACGCGGGCGTGCGCGTACAGGTCGATCGGGCAGTTGACGAGGAAATCCTGGCCGTCGATGTGGCCCTGGACCAGCTCGCCGCAGGTGCCCGGCGCCTTCAGCCGGGTGACTCTGCTCGGTGCTTCGACGAGGTCTGCGTGCATGGTGGTTCTCCCTGGTGCGTCATCGAGGTTCAGGCGGCGAGCGCCTGGACGGCCGGCGCGAACGGGTTGCGCTCGTAGCCGAGGCGCTCGGCATCGAAATCGCGCACGAACTGCGGCGGCTCGTCTTGCCGAGATACGGGGATGGCGTCCGCGAAGCTTGCCGTGTCGCCGACCTGTGCGATGAACCGGTTGACGTGGTCGTCGGTGTTGCGAAGCGCGTGGAAGTACTCGAGGTCGGCCCGCGCGTAGGGCCGCATCTCGGCGCCGTCGCACACGAAGTTCCAGTAGGGCTGGTAGTCGGCATCGCGCACGGCCTCGTAGGCACGCATCGTGTCGTCCCACGCGGCCTCGCCCTTCAGGAAGCCATCGAGATGGGCGCTGATCAGCTCGGCGTCGCGCAGTGCGTGCGTGATGCCCATGGCCGTCCACTGGTCCTTGAAGCTGGCGGCGTCGCCCACGAGCGCCCAGCCCGGACCCCAGGTCTCCCGGTGGAAGGCGACCATGCGGCCCATCGCCTTGAAGTCCTCCACTCGCCTGCCGCGGCGCACCAGGGCCGCCACCTCCGGAGCCACGTAGTCGTAGCCTCGGTGGAAGTTGGCCTCGGCATCGCGGCTGAAGTCGGCCCACCAGGCGGTCGGCCCGTAGACCAGCGCGAGGTGCTTGTCGTCCTGCGTCGGGAAGATCGCCGTGCCGAGGCGCCCGCGCTTGTGGATCGCAAGCTCTTCCTTGCGGATGCCGGTGAAGTAGCCGTAGTAGGCGAAGGTGGACTTCTCCCGCACGACCACCTTGCGCGAGCCGACCTGGCTCGCGAACGGCGAGATGCGGCCGTCGGCGCCGATCACCACGCGGGCGCGCGCCTCGAAGGCGTCGGCGCCGCCGATGCCCACGCCGATGACCTGGCCGTCCGCGGCGGTGACGACCTGCTCGACCGGCGACTCCTCGCGCACGTCGACGCCGTTGTCTCGTGCATGGTCGAGGAGCACCTTGTCGAGGAAGTAGCGCCGCGGGCCGCTGTAGTAGCCGACGACCCCTTCGGCGTCGCCGTGCAGCCGCGTGAAGCGCTCGCGCAGGGCCGGCAGCGGCACGTGGCCGCGCAGGCTGATGCCCTCGATGCTCACCTCCAGGTTGGTGAAGCTGGGCGTCTCCTGAAGGATGCGCTGGGCCACGCCCAGGCGCTCGAGGTAGGACATGCCGCGCGGCCAGACGAAGTGCGTGGAGTTGGTGTCGCGCGGGAAGCGCGCCTTGTCCACGAGCAGCACGCGGTGCCCCTTGCGGGCGAGCCAGGTGGCGGTGGGTGCGCCGGCCACGCTGGCGCCGACGACGATGGCGTCATAGGTGTTCATGAAAATCTCCTTCAGTCGGGCTTGTCGATGAAGCGGTCAGGAGCCGGCGCGGTACACGAAGCGCTCCAGTGACACCGTGTAGGTGTCGATGAAGCGCTGGTAGCGCACGCAGTACTGCAGCGGGTACCAGCCGCTTTGCTCGAACTGCGCCGGCTGCTTGACCGGGCGGCAGTCGTTCGGCCGGGCCTGCAGGTAGGCCAGGCTCACCATCGGCTCGTAGAACGTCACGTGGCCGTCGTACGAGCCCAGGATGAAGGTGTTCGTGAAGGGCTGGCCGTGGAACTCCGCGCTGGTGGCGTCGGCCCAGTGGTTGCCCATGCGCGAGAACGCGAGGTTCGTGTTGAAGAAGTCGGGATGGATGTACTGCGGCGGCACGGGCTTCACGGCCGTGGCGTACTGCGTGCAGTCGATCGTGCCGGGCATGCACGGGCCCACGGCGATGCGGTTGCGCTCGACGATGTCGGTCATGTAGAAGTGGAAATCGAAGTGCTGGGCGCCGTAGATGTCCTCGGGCACGTGGCCGTGCGGTTCCCAGTCGATCGAGACCCACTTGAACGGCGTCGGGTTGGGGCCGAAGTGCAGGATGCGGTTGTGGCCGCCCGAGCACTCGTCGTGCAGGTCGATGTCATGGTCGCCGTTCAGATCCCAGCAGTTCAGGCCGTCGTTCGGCTCCGTGGGGAGGTTGCGCAGTACGCCGGCGGGGAACAGCACGCCGATGGCCAGCGGCGTGCCGCTTGGAAGCGTGGCGTGCCACGCCGTGATGCGGCCGTCGCCGAGCGAGATGCGGTCGCCGACCGTGGGCCAGACGATGCGGCCGTCCAGCGAGAGGGATTGCGCCAGGGCCGGTCCGGCGAGCGAGAGCGCCAGGACCAGCGAGATGGAATGTTTCATGAAGAGCCTCCGAACACGCGATGCAGCGTGGGGCGCAATTTGCGCCGCGCTCGCGCGAGCGGCTATAGCCCGTGTGGGCTAGGAGTCCGCGCAGCGGGCTCCTAGCCTTCAGCTGAATGTTTCGCACCAACAGCCCCCCGCCGAGCGGGTGGCTCCAGCATGAGTGACCATCCGGCCTGCGGCCGGTGCGGCCGCGTCGCTTGCCGAAAACTCGATACTGTCATTTCAGTCCTGGAGCGCATTCGAGATGAGCCACACGACGCAGAATGAGCGGCCGCACATTGACGCCGCGATGGCTTGGATCCCCGGCGGGACCTTCATGATGGGTTCCAACGATCACTATCCCGAAGAAGCGCCGGCCCACCGCGTGAGCGTGCGCGGCTTCTGGATGGATCGATGCACGGTGACGAACACGGAGTTCCGGCGCTTTGTCGACGCCACCGGCTACGTCACGCTGGCCGAGCGGCCCGCCAAAGCCGCCGACTACCCCGGCGCGAAGCCGGAGTTGCTGGTCCCGTCGTCGGTGATGTTCACGCAGCCTGCGCATCGCGTGGACCTGAGCAATCCGTACAACTGGTGGACCTACGTGCCCGGCGCCGACTGGCGCCATCCGCGCGGTCCCGCGAGCTCGCTTCAGGGACTTTGGAAGCATCCGGTGGTGCACGTCGCCTTCGAGGACGCCGAGGCCTACGCTGCATGGGCCGGCAAGGAGATCCCCACCGAGGCGGAGTGGGAGTTCGCGGCGCGCGGCGGTCTCGATGCCGCCGAGTACGTCTGGGAAGGCAGCGACCTCACCCCGGGCGGGCGCCACATGGCCAACACGTGGCAGGGCGAGTTCCCCTGGCAGAACCTGGTCGAGGATGGCCACGACTGGACGGCGCCGGTCGGATCGTTTCCGGCCAACGGCTACGGCTTGCACGACATGGCCGGCAACGTGTGGGAGTGGACCACCGACTGGTACCAGGAGCACGGCAAGATCAAGCACGCATGCTGCACGCTCGACAATCCGCGCGGCGGCGATCCGGACCAGAGCCACGACCCGCGCACGCCGGACGTGCGCATTCCGCGCAAGGTGATGAAGGGCGGCTCGTACCTGTGCGCACCGAACTACTGCCGACGGTACCGGCCCGCCGCGCGGATGCCGCAGGGGATCGATACGTCGACATGCCATCTCGGGTTTCGCTGCATCAAGCGCCCGGTGCTGGATTCCGGCGCACACTCCTGACCCTGTTCAGCCTCCGACACCGATCGGCGACGGGGCCGACGGAGGAGAACACCTCATGCGTACCATCATCCTGGCAGCACTTTCCATGGTCTCGCTGGCCGTTGTTCCGCACAGCGCGGCCGCCCAGGAATTCACCCCGACGCCCGAATGGGACACCGTCAAGTCCACCAAGACCCGGGCCCAGGTGAAAGCCGAGACCGAGCAGGCGAAAGCCGGCACCTCGACGCCCGCGGACGCCAAGCCGGCCGAAGCCGCCCCCAAGAAGTAACGGCTCAGGAGGCCGTCCGGCGCGCGGGCGCCAGGCTCGACAGCCAGGCGCCCGCTTCCCTGAACGGGCGGCTCGAGCGTTCGGCGCGGCAGCGGATGTAGGCACCCCTCGATCGCCGTCAGCACGAGATCAACCCGGCCGGCTTCACGATCCACAGCGCCATTTCACGTGCACAGCGTCAACGGCGTCGCCGTGGCGGCGCAGGAGGCGGGGCTGCTGCCGCTGTCGCAGCATTCCACCTTGGTGCTCTCGTCGCACCTCGGCGCCAAGCGCTTCCTGATGCTGCGCAACCACGGCCTGCTCACGATCGGCCGCACGGTGGCGGAGGCCTTCGTCGCGATGTACTTCTTCGAGACGAGCTGCATGATCCAGATGCGCGCGGCCGGCGGCGGCCAGCCGCTGCGCTGCATCGGCGGCGAGGTGATCGAAGGATCGGTGAAGTCGTGGGAGGCGGTCACGCACGGCGCCGGCGCCGGGCTCGCGTGGCCGGCGCTGCTGCGCCGCCTGGACCGCGAGAACCCCGGCTACCGCGACTAGAGCCCGTCAGCCCGGATGCGTGGGATCGATCCACGGCACGTTCTCGGGCGGCTCCGCCGGCTCGATGTCGAGGTTGATCGCCACGGCCTCGCCGTCGCTGCGCACGAGCACGCATTCGAGCGTCTCGGTCGGGCTGGCGTTGATCTCCTGGTGCGGCACGAAGGGCGGCACGTAGATGAAGTCGCCCGGGCCGGCCTCGGCGGTGAACTCGAGCCGCTCGCCCCAGCGCATGCGGGCGCGTCCCTTCACGACGTAGATCACGCTTTCGAGCGGGCCGTGATGATGCGGACCGGTCTTGGCGTTGGCGTGGATGTGCACTGTGCCGGCCCACAGCTTCTGCGCGCCGACGCGCGCGAAGTTGATGGCCGCCTTGCGGTCCATGCCGGGCGTCTGCGCGGTGTTCGGGTCGAGCCGGTCGGCCGGCACCACGCGCACGCCGTCGTGCTTCCAGCGCGGCGCGGCGGGTTCGTCGGGGGCGGTGTCCATGGCCGCATTCTGGCGCCGTCGCCGCTGATGGCAAGCGGGCTCAGGCTTTTCCGTACACCGGCACGATGGCGCCGCTCGTGACGCGGTTGCCCGGCGATGCGAGGAACACGATGGTCTCGGCGATCTCGGCCGGTGTGGGCCACAGCGCGTGGTTCGCCTTCGGCATCGCGAGGCGGTTGGCGGGCGTGTCGATCGTCGACGGCGCCACGGCGTTCACGAGCACGCCGCGTCCGGCGACTTCCGCCGCCAGCGCCTGCGTGAGCGCGGCGACGGCGGCCTTGCTCGCCACGTAGGCCGTCATGCCGGCGCCGGCGCGCGGCTCCAGGGCCGGCCGCGCCGACACGTTCACGATGCGGCCGCCGGTCTCGCCGAACGCTCGCAACGCGCCGCGGCAGCACAGGTGGCAGCTCACGAAGTTCATGTCGAGCATGCGCATCAGCGCCGGGCGGTCGATGTCTTCGGCCGGGGCCATCTCGAAGCCGCCGGCGACGTGGATCGACGCCCAGGCGCCGGCGGCGCCGTCGTAGAGACGCGCCACGCCGGCCTCGTCGGACAGGTCGCAATGCTCGACGTAGGTCACGCGTTCGCGCGTCGGCTGGCGCGCAGGGTCGAGCGTGCCGTGCACCGGAACTCGGCATTGAGCGCCGCGCGCCAGCAGCAGGTTCACCACGGCCTCGCCGAGCGCGCCGGTGCCGCCGGTGACGATGACGAGCCGGCCGTTGAAGTCTTGTGCGGTGTCGGTCGTCATGGTGTCACGCTGAGGTGGGCTGGGCCGGCGGAGACGCGGCCGACGACGGCGGCATGCTCGAACCCGAGGCGCCGGAAGATGCCGAGCACGGCGTCGACGGCGTCCGGGTCGCAGCTCGCCAGCAGGCCGCCGGAGGTCTGCGGGTCGGTAAGGAGGGCCTTCGCGATGGGCGGCAGGGCGGGGTCGAGCGTGACCTGCGCGCCGTAGCCGGCCCAGTTGCGCGCCGAGGCGCCGGTCACGCAGCCCTCGGCCGCCAGCGCCTGGACGCCCCCCAGCAGCGGCACGCCGTGCCACTGGAGCGTGACCGACACGCCGGCTCCGCGTGCCATCTCGATCGCGTGACCGGCCAGGCCGAAGCCGGTCACGTCCGTCAGCGCGTGCACGCCCGTCAGATCCGCCAGCTCCGGCCCCGGCGTGTTGAGCTGCGTAGTGC
>Ga0247821_10001650_pt1 | contig 12447 bp, 13 predicted proteins | sample 13C_Glycerol_Day_FD_192481 | JGI IMG/M metagenome (GOLD analysis project Ga0247821, IMG submission 192481) | Soil microbial communities from agricultural site in Penn Yan, New York, United States - 13C_Glycerol_Day14 | ecosystem: Environmental > Terrestrial > Soil > Agricultural land | place... | reverse complement strand
CCTCACCCTCACCCGCCGCACCGAAGGCACCCTCGACAAGTCCTTCAAGAACGGCCACATCACCGCCGAAACCCAGTCCGTACGCCGCATCACCTCTATGCCATAGACACACCAGAGCGTTACCGGTGGGCTACTTTTCGGCTACTTTCGCGAGGACGTGGGTATGCCTGTGGCAGACAGCCTCAGGGACGTCCCGCCCATGACCCCTCCGGAAGGAACCCCTCATGCGCCGCCTTCCCCGCGCACTTCTGCCGTGCGCGCTGATCGCCGGACTGCTGCTTCCGGCCGCCCAGGCCGCCGCTGCTCGTGGTGAGTTCGACATCCAGGCCCACCGCGGTGGGCTCGGGTTGACCGTGGAGAGCACGATCGCGTCGTTCTCGCACGGGCTGCAGCTCGGTGTCAGCACGCTGGAGCTCGACGTGCAGATCACCCAGGACGGGTACGCCGTGGTGACCCACGACCGCAAGGTCGACGGCAAGAAGTGCCGTGACACCGCGCCGTACACGCCGGGCGACCCCGAGTACCCGTACGTCGGCAAGTTCGTCAACACGCTCTCGCTGGACCAGGTGAAGCAGCTCGACTGCGGCTCGCAGACGCTGCCGAACTTCCCGGGGCAGCAGCCCGACCCGGGTGCCCGGATGCCGGAGCTGCGGGACGTGTTCGCGCTCGTGCACCGCTACCACGCGTACGGCGTGAAGCTGAACGTGGAGACCAAGGTCGAGGCCGGCGCGCCGTCCGAGACCGCGCCGCGCGAGCAGTTCGTCCAGGTGGTCGCCAGTGAGATCCGGAAGGCGAACATCGCGCGCCAGGTGACGATCCAGAGCTTCGACTGGGGTTCGCTGATGCGGATGCGCGAGGTGATGCCGCAGCTGCCGCTGGTCGCGCTCGACAACTACAACTTCCTGCAGGTCGGCCAGCCCGGGAAGTCGCCGTGGCTGGGCGGTATCGACATCGACGACTTCGGCGGCGACCCGATCAAGGCGGTGAAGTCGTTCGGCGCGTCGGCGATCTCGCCGGTCGACGGTTTCCCGCAGGGCGGCAAGATCTCGGACCCGGCGTTCCGCCCGTACTTCACCAAGGCCACGGTGGACGCCGCGCACAAGGCCGGGCTCAAGGTGATTCCGTGGACCGTGGACGACCCGGCCACGATCCAGTGGTTCGTCGACCAGGGCGTGGACGGGATCATCAGCGACTACCCGGACCGGGTGCGTGAGGTCGCCCGGGCCAGCCACTTGAAGCTGCCGAAGTCGTACGACGCCCCGGCCGTCAAGGCGCTGCCGTCGGCGCACGCGCACAACGACTACGACCACCGCCGGCCGCTGCAGGACGCGCTCGACCGTGGTTTCAACAGCGTCGAAGCGGACGTCTGGCTGATCGACGGCGAGCTGCGGGTCGCCCACGACCTGGAAGACGCGCAGCCCGGCCGCACCTTGGAGAGCCTGTACTTGAAGCCGCTGGCGGACCGGGTCCGCGAGAACCACGGCCAGGTCTACAAGCACGGCGGCGGGTTCCAGTTGCTGATCGACATCAAGAGCGACGGACCGTCGACGTACGCCGCGGTGGACAAGGCGCTGGCGCAGTACCGCGGGATCAGCACGATCTTCGTCGACGGACGCGCGTTCAGGGGCGCTGTCACCTCGGTGATCAGCGGCAACCGCCCGCTGGACGCCATGAAGGCGCAGAAGATCCGCTACGCCGGGTACGACGGGCGCCTCGGCGACCTGCAATCCGGTATGCCGGCGTCGCTGATGCCGCTCGTCAGCGACAACTGGACGAACGTCTTCACCTGGCAGGGCGTCGGTCCGATGCCGGAGAGCGAGAAGTCCAAGCTGCACGACATCGTGGTGACGGCTCACCACGCCGGGTACAAGGTCCGCTTCTGGGCGACCCCCGACGTACCGGGCGCCGCCCGCGCGGCCCTGTGGCGCGAACTGGTCGCCGCTGACGTCGACTACGTCAACACCGACGACCTGCACGGTCTGGAGGACTTCTTGCGCGGCTAGGGCTTGACTTCCGTGAGGGCGATGAAGTCCTCGCCCTCACGGAGGGCCCTGCGCTGCTTGACGGCACCGTTCCCGTCGGTCAGCGCACGCTGGATCCCTTCGTCGACAAGGTCGGACGCGCCGAGTTCTTGCAGCGCAGGAGCCACGTGGCGTCGCAGCCGTTCCAGGACCTGGGCCATCAGTAGCGATTCGGCCGTCAGCACGTCCAGCCCGTCGCCCGTGACACCGTCGCGCGCAGCCAGCCAGTACGCCGCACGGAGCACCTCCGGCTCCAGCGTCGGGCCTCGGCCGCCGTCCTCGAGCGCGATCATCACCACAGCTCGGACCAGCGTCGCCAGCAGCACGGTCTCGTCCACCGTGAGCGGGATGTCGCTCACCCGCACCTCGACCGTCGGCAGGTGCGTCGACGGGCGGATGTCCCAGTAGACCATCTGCTCGTCCATCAGCGTCCCGGCCGCCATGTGCATGGCCACCAAGGCCTCGTAGTGCTCCAACGACTCCAGGTACGGCGGCGGACCGGAGCAGGGCCAGCGTGTGGTCATCAACCACCGCCAGCTCGCGAAGCCGGTGTCCTGGCCGAGGTAGATCGGTGAGTTCGCGGTCAGGGCGAGCAGCGCGGGCAGCCACGGACGGATGTGATTGCTGACGCGGACAGCTGTCTCTTTATCCGATACGTCGACATGGACATGACAACCGCAGACACCTTGCTCCCGTGCCAGCAGGCCCCACCGCTGCGCCAGGTCCTGGTAACGCCGCTTCTTGGTGATCGACTGGGCCGCCCGGCCGTGCGGCGGTACGGCGATGGCCAGCAGCCGCCCGCCCTCGTCCGCGGCCGCCAGCGCGAGCTTGGCGCGCATGTCCGACAACGCGGCCCGCAACTCGGCGGCCGATTCGCAGACCGGGGTGTTGATCTCGACCATGGCCCGGGTGAGTTCGAGGGCGACGTCGAGGTCCTGCACGTCCGCGACGACGGCCTTGCTCCGCGGCAGCGGGTCGCCGGTCGCGGACACGAGGAGTAACTCTTCCTCGACCCCGAAGGACGGTTGTTTCACCCTGCACCAGTACCCGATCGTCAACCAGTTAGGCTCTCCGTCGTGAGTCTGCCAGTTGTCACCGCAACCCGCTACGTGTTGCCGCTGCGGGAGGGCGGATCGCTGCCCGGTGTTGTCGAGGGCAACGATCTCGGGACGTACGTGATCAAGTTCCACGGCGCCGGCCAGGGGCCGAAGGCGCTGGTCGCCGAGGTGATCGTCGGCGAGCTGTTCCGCCGGCTCGGCCTGCGGGTCCCGGAGCTGAAGCTGATCGAGCTCGACCCGGCGATCGGCAAGTCCGAGCCGGACTTCGAGATCCAGGAACTGCTGATCCGCAGCGCCGGGCTGAACCTCGCCGTCGACTTCCTGCCCGGCTCCTTCGGGTACGACGGATCGGCCGGCAACCCGGGTGACGAGGCGATGGCGCGGATCCTGTGGCTGGACGCGTTCGTGGCCAACGTGGACCGGTCGTGGCGGAACACGAACATGCTTGTGTGGCACAAGAACCTGTGGCTGATCGACCACGGGGCCGCTCTGTACTTCCACCACTCGTGGATGCCGGCCGAGAAGTTCGCCTCCTTGCCGTACGACGCCAACGACCACGTGTTCTCGGTCGCCGTACCAGGGGTGGCGAAGGTGGACGCCGAGCTGGTCGCGGCGATCACTCCAGACCTGTTGACCGAGGTGATCGCGTTGGTGCCCGACGAGTGGCTCGAGGACGGCGACCGGGAGCGGTACCTCGGTCACCTGCTCGCGCGGTTGGCGAACCGGCCTGCCTGGGTGCCGGGAGGTGTGCGGTGAAGCCCTTCGACTACGTCATTCTGCGGGCGGCGCCGCGTATTCAGCGCGGTGAGTTCATCAACGTCGGCGCGGTCCTGTACTGCCGGGCGCTGGACTACCTGGGCGCCGCTTGGGATGTGAATCCGGAGCGCCTGAAGGCCCTGGACCCAGCCGTCGACGTTGACGTTGTGTGTGCGTCGTTGGATCAGGTTCGCGCGATCTGCGCCGGCGAAGCGGGCGGAGGCCCGGCTGCTGCTACCTCGATCGGCGAGCGGTTCCGGTGGTTGGCTGCGCCTCGCAGCACCGTCGTGCATCCCGGACCGATCCACAGCGGGCTCACCGACGACCCCGCCGCGGATTTGGAACGGCTGCTGGACTCCTTCGTGCGTTAGCCCAGCGCCTTGGACACCACGTCACGCGCCTGCGTGAACACCTCGTCCAGATGCTCTGCGCCCTTGAACGACTCGCCGTAGATCTTGTAGAGGTCCTCGGTCCCCGACGGGCGCGCAGCGAACCAGGACGACTCGGTGGTGACCTTCAGCCCGCCGATCGCGGCGCCGTTACCGGGCGCGTGCGTCAGGCGGTCCACGATCGGCTCGCCCGCCAGCTCGGTCGCGGTGACCGCGTCGGGCGACAGAGCGGCCAGCTTGGCCTTCTGCTCGCGTGTAGCCGGCGCGTCCACCCGTGAGTACGCCGATGCGCCGAACCGCTCGACCAGCTTGGCGTGGGCCACTGACGGCGTCTCACCGGTCACAGCGGTGATCTCACTCGCCAGCAGCGCCAGCAGGATCCCGTCCTTGTCAGTAGTCCACACTGTGCCGTCGAAGCGCAGGAAGCTCGCACCGGCCGACTCCTCACCGCCGAAGCCGACAGAGCCATCAACAAGACCCGGCACGAACCACTTGAAGCCGACAGGGACCTCCCAGAGCCGGCGCCCCAAGTCGCCCACCACGCGGTCGATCAGCGACGATGACACCAGGGTCTTGCCGACGGCGACGTCGGGACCCCACTGGCGGTTGCTGAACAGGTACGAGATCGCGACCGCCAGATAGTGGTTCGGGTTCATCAGCCCGGCGTCGGGCGTGACGATGCCGTGCCGGTCGGCGTCCGCGTCGTTCCCGGTCGCCACGTCGTACTTGTCCCGCTGCGCGACCAGCGAGGCCATGGCGTACGGCGAGGAACAGTCCATCCGGATCTTGCCGTCGTGGTCGAGCGTCATGAACGACCAGGCCGGGTCGACCCGCGGGTTCACCACGGTCAGGTCGAGCTGGTGCCGCTCGGCGATCGCGGCCCAGTAGTCGACGCTGGCCCCGCCGAGCGGGTCGGCGCCGATCCGCACGCCGGCGTCACGGATCGCGGCCAGGTTGAGCACCGACGGCAGGTCGTCGACGTAGTGCGCGACGAAGTCGTAGTCCCCCGCGCGCTGACGGGCCTGCTCGAACGGCGTCCGGCGGACCTCGCGGTTGCCGCCCGCGATCAGCTCGTTGGCCCGGTTCGCGATCCAGCTGGTCGCGTCGGAGTCGGCCGGTCCGCCGTGCGGCGGGTTGTACTTGATGCCGCCGTCGCGCGGCGGGTTGTGCGACGGCGTGATGACGATGCCGTCCGCGTCCGCGCCGGCGCCGCGGTTCAGCCGCAGGATCGCGTGCGACACCGCCGGCGTCGGCGTGAGCCGGTCGGCGCTGTCGACCAGCGTCTGGACGTCGTTACCGGCCAGCACCTCCAGCACCGTGCGCCAGGCAGGCTCCGACAGACCGTGGCTGTCCCGGCCGACGAGCAGCGGTCCCGTCGTGCCCTGGCCAGCTCGGTACTCGCAGACGGCCTGCGTGATCGCCAGGATGTGCGCCTCGTTGAACGCTGCGTCGAGGCTGGAGCCGCGGTGGCCCGACGTACCGAAGACGACCTTCTGGGCCGGGTTCTCCACGTCCGGGGTGAGGTCGGTGTACGCCGCCAGCATGGCGTCGACGTCGACGAGGTCCTCGGGTTGTGCCGGCTGGCCTGCGCGTGGGTGCATGACCACATGCAATCACACGACGGTCAGCCGCTGTACGGCGTGAGCAACTGGTCGACCGGCGCGTAGTCGTCGGTCAGCACCGGCGCGTCGCCGACGAAGCCGTCCGGCCGGTCGAGGACGTCCAGCGAGGGCCCGAGACGGCGCTCGATCGCCGCGGAATCGATCGGCCGGTCGGCGGCGGCGACCACGAAGTTGCCGCCACCGCGATCGGACAGCTCGTCCTTGCGCGCGATGACCGCGACGTACGGGAAGACCGCCTGCGCGGTCTTGACCTCGGCCTTCACGAACTTCGCGTCGCCGTGGTCGATGACGTTCATCAGGTACAGCCCGTCCGGCCGCAGCACCCGGCGGACGTCGGAGATCACCTCGCGGGTGGTCAGGTGCCACGGCACGGACAGCCCGCTGAACGCGTCCATCAGGACCAGGTCCCGGCTGTCCGTGGTCTCGTCCCGGACGCCGAGCCGGCCGTCCTGCACCGTCACCGCGAGCTCCGGTCCGGTCCGGACGCCCAGCTCCCGCTTGTCGAGCTCCACCACGGCCGCGTCGATCTCGTACACCTGGTGCTTGCTGCCCGGCCGCGTCGCCGTCAGGTACCGCGTCATGGTCATCCCGCCACCGCCGATGTGCAGCACCTTCAGCGGCTGCCGCTCGGCCCAGGTGCCGTTGATCGCGGCCGCGAAGCTCTTGATGTACTCGAACTCCAGGTACGTCGGGTCGTCGAGGTCGACGTACGAGTGCCGCAGCTGGTCCAGGTAGAGGGTCCGGCCGCCCTCCCGGTTCGGGTCTGCGACAACACGGGCGCAATGGTAGGCAGTCTCGACCTCACACGGGCGCGGCGCGACCAGGGTCAGGGTCGCGCCGATGACCGCCAGAGCGACCGGTTTGACCGCGGACCGCACGCCACGGAGCAGGAAGGTCAGTGCGGCACCGGCAACGACCAGTGTGGCGCCCAGCGCCAGGACGATCGTGCTGATCGGAATGGTCGCCACGAACACGAACCCGGTGAGCACGGTGCCGACGATGCCGCCGACCGTCGCGTACGCGGACAGCCTGCCGACCACGGTGCCGGTCTGGGTCAGCGTGTCCAGCCGCAGCTTGGTCACCATCGGGGTGACGGCCGACAGGAGTGCTGCCGGCGCGAACAGCGTCACGGCGAGCACCAGGAACACCAGGTCGTTCGCGCCGCCTCGGAGCGACTCACCGGTCCAGCGGACCACTGGGAGGACCAGCATCACCAGTGCCCCGCCGAGCAGGATCAGCGGCCCGAGCGTCCGCTGCGGCGGCACTGTGTCCGCGAACCGTCCACCGAGGGCCGCACCGGTCGCGATGGCCGCCAGTGCAACACCGATGACCGCGGTGTTCGTCTCCAGCGTCAGCCCGATGTACGGCGCAACTAGCCGGAGCGAAACGAGCTCCAGCACCATCACGGCGGCGGAGCTGCCGAACGCCAGCCAGATCGCCAGCTTCTGGCCCACCGGCCCGCGCATGTCCACCACATCACCCTATAGAACGGCTACGACTCATCCAGGCGAGCGATCAGGGTCTTCGGGGCGATCTGGCGATACGCGGTCTCCACCAGGTCCTCGAAGTGGCCCCAGTCCACCTCGACGTCCAGGTAGACCCCGAGCCAGCCGCGGTGACCGACGTACGGCGGCCGGAAGAAGTGCTCCGGGTCGTCGGCGACGAGCGACTCCTGGACGCCGGGCGGCGCCGCCATCCAGACGCCGAGGCGGTCGTCGTGGTGGTGGTCGGCGTACATGACGAACGTCTTCTTGTCCCGGACGAACCACGTCGGCTCGCCGTGACTCGGTCGCTCGGTCACTTCGGGCAGTGCGAGGCACAGGCTGCGTACACGTTCCAGAACGTCCATCTGTTCAGTGTCTCGGTCCCGGGGTCACAACGCCCGACTCGTACGCGTAGACGACGGCCTGTGCGCGGTCACGGAGGTCCAGCTTGGTGAGGATGTTGCTGACGTGCGTCTTCACGGTCTGCTCGGCCAGCACCAGTTCGGCGGCGATCTGCCGGTTGGACAGTCCCCGCGCGACCAGCCGCAGTACGTCGGCCTCCCGCGGCGTCAGCCGGGCCGGTGTCGCCGGTACGACGGGTTGCGCGCGAGCGAAGTCCTCCACCAGCCGACGGGTCACGGAGGGCGCCAGCAGCGCGTCACCGGCCGCGACGACGCGTACCGCGGCGGCCAGCTCGTCCGGCGTGGAGTGCTTCAGCAGGAAGCCGCTCGCGCCGGCGCGGAGGGCGGCGTACACGTAGTCGTCCAGGTCGAACGTCGTCAGCATCACGACCCGCGGCGGCTCACCCGGCGCCGAACCGGCGAGGATGCGCCGCGTGGCGGCGAGTCCGTCCAGGACGGGCATCCGGACGTCCATCAGGATCACGTCCGGCTTCAGCTCGGCAGCCAACTCGACCGCCTGCGCGCCGTCGCCGGCCTGTCCCACCACCTCGATGTCCGGCTGTGAGTTCAGCAGCGCACCGAATCCGGCCCGCACCATCTCCTGGTCGTCAACGACCATGACCGCGATCGCCACTGGCCACCTCCTCTCCGACCGGGATCAACGCATGCACCAGATAACCGCCTTCTGGGGTCGGACCGGCGCTCACCGTCCCGTCGAGAAGAGCCACCCGCTCACGCATACCAGTCAGCCCATGCCCGCTCCCCGGCGCCGGTACGACGGGCCGCGGCGGCTTCTCGTTCTGCACCGTCACCTCCAGCTCGCCGGTACGACGCCGTACCGCCACTTGCACGGCAGCGTGTAGCGCGTGCCGCACTGCGTTGCTGAGGCCTTCCTGCACAACGCGGTACGCCGTCAGCTCGACAGCTGGATCGAAGCCGCTCGGCACCGCTCCCACCAGTTGCACGTCGGCGCCGGCACGCCGGGTGCTCTCCACAAGCTCGGCCAGCTGGTCCAGCCCTGGCTGCGGGCCGAGCTCCCCCGTTTGCTGGACAGGTTCGCGAAGCAGCCGAAGCACCCGCCGCATCTCTGTCAGCGAAGCGCGTGCCTCATCGGCGATGCCCGTGAACTCCGCACGTACGGCGTCCGGTACGTCGGGCAACCGGTGCGGCGCACTGTCCGCCCGGACCACGACCACGGACAAGTGGTGAGCCACCACGTCATGCAGCTCGCGGGCGATCCTGGCCCGCTCCTGCAGCCGCTCCCGCTCGGCACGCTCCGCCTTGCTGATCGTCTCCTGCTCGGCCAGCCGGCGGTTCGCCTCGGCGCGGGACCGGAGGAGGTCGCCGACGACCACAGCAGCTGCCGACAGCACGGCCATGGTGATCAAGCTGCTCCAGCTGCCGCGGTCCGGCGCCAGCTCGATCGCGACGATGCCCACGGCCTGAGTCGCCGCCCACCAGCCGACCAGCTCCCGCCGGCCGAGTCCACGCGCACCCGCGATCGCGAGAACGAACGAGTGCCCGAACGCCGCCGTCGTACCCCACGGCCAGGGTTCGCTAGAGGCGACCGGCGTCGTCAGCGCTGCGGTGACGGCCGTGGTGAAGAGTGAAACCACCACGGCCAGCCGCGGCCGCAGCCACGACAAGCCCAGCGCCAGCGCTCGCGCGATCGCCAGTGCCAGCACGGCCCCGAGCGACACGTCGTAGTGCTGCCCGAGGTCCATGACGGTCAGCACCAGCAGCGCCGCGACTCCAAGGCCTGCTACCCACGCCCAGCGGCGGCGCGGCCACCCGTTCGGAATCTGCACGGTTGGACCCTACTCACAGTTGCTGCAGCCAGGACCAGAAGAAGGCCAGACTGCCCGCAGCCACCACGATAGTTGCCGGGAGCACCCACCTGCGGGATCCCTCGACCAGGAGCGTCTGCAGCGCCGCGATCCCCCGCAGCACCGCCAGGAAGACGGCGAGGCACGGCACGGCGATCAGCCCGTGTGCCGCCCACGCGCCGGCTCGTGTCGGTCCACCCCAGGTGCCTGGCTCGACCGGACCGTGTTCGACGAATCCCCAGAAGGGTCCGCGCACCACTGCGAGCACTGCCAGCGCCATCACGAACCAGCTCGCCAGCCCGAGCACAGCGGTGAGCAGTCCGTACCCGAAGGTGCGCGCATTGCCGACGGGCCGCATCCCGAGGCGACGCGCCGCGGTCTCCTCCTCGCCCACGATCGCGTCCGCCATCGCCAGCACGCCGACGGGCGCGCGCAAGGCGCCGTACCGCAGCGAACGAACAAAGCGCTGGATCCTGTGGGGTTCGGCGGTCGACGGGCGGGTCAGTACGTCGGTCATATCGTCATCTCCTCGGTCTCAGGTCCTGAGATCGAGGCTAGGAATTCGGAGCGGCCGGCACCTCCCGCCGCGGAACCGATCCGGGACCAGTACCCGAGTAGGGGGTCGATGTGATCCAGGTCACAGTGACCACGATGCGTGTCGCGACGTTACACGGTCAGTGCCGAACAGTCCGCACGGCTCGCTGTGCTGCCGACGGCGCGTCCAACAGGAGGTATCCGGACCCCATGCGCATGCAGAACCTGGCAGTGACCGCCACGCTGATCCCGGTCTTGCTCCTCGCCGGCTGCGGCACCGACGCCGACGTCGCCGCGGCCGCGCCCGCGGCCCAGAAGGCGACCCGGACCACGACCGTCGACGAGGCGGTGGGCTCCGACGACCCGGTGCTGAACGCCTACTACGGGTACCGCGTCGCGCTCGACGTGATGATGCGCAGCGGCGGCGCGAGGACCAAGCAGCTGGAGCCGGTGATGACGCCGACGATGTTCCAGGCGATCAGCGCGCAGGCGAAATACTTCCGCAGCCGCAAACTGCGCAACACCGGCACCACCAAGGTGCTCTGGGCGAAGCGCACCCTGGCGTCGAACGGCGTCATCGTCAGCGCCTGCTACGACACCTCCGCCGCGCGCACCGTGAACGTCCGCGGCCGCGGCGTCCTCCCGAACACCACCCCGACCCGCTGGCTCGACCAGATGCGCGTCCTCAACCAGCAGGGCCGCTGGGTCGTCGACGGCGGCACCACCACGCCGAACGCCTGCTGAAACCCACGGCTTTATGCCAGTGGGATCACGATCGCGTGGCCCCCGGGTTCCACCGCACCGACCCGGGAAGACTTCGCCGTAAGTGCCGGCTAGGTCGAGGGGTCCGCCGATGATCGACACGAGTATTGGACGGTGGCTGCCGTTCCTCGGACGCCGCCGTACGCCGGATTCGCTGCGCCCACGCGGTACCAGCTCGCGGGTGAGCCGGCTCGCCGCGCAGTACGACGCCGACGTCGACGCAGCCCTGCAACGCCTCTGGCCGAAGGCGCGGATCTACCACGATCGCGAGTTCACCCGGGACCGCGCCGACTTCCTGCTGGTGGTCCGCGGCCGCGGCGTGATGATCGAGACCAAGGTCAAGAGCGACCCCGGCCTGTTCCGCGGCTCCACCCTCCCGCCGCTGCTGGACCGCCTGCAGCGCGACGGCCGGCGCCTGGTCGTCCTCGTCAACCAGGGCGACCCGACTCCCGCCCGCGACCTGATCACCACCAAGCTCGGCGACAAGGGCCGCATCGTGGTCTGGTCCGGCCCCCACCACGACACCGAACTCCGCCGAGCAGTCGAGTCCCTGCTCCAGCAAACCACCCGCCACGCCTGACCCTGGACACGAAACGGGGACCTTGGACAGGCACCAGCTTGTCCAAAGTCCCCGTCGGGTGTGTGCGGTCAGGCGTTCTTGATCGCCGAGACCTCGAGCTCCAGCGTGACCTTCTCGCTGACCAGGACGCCGCCGCCCTCGAGCGCCGCGTTCCAGCTGACGCCGAAGTCCTTGCGGTTGATCACGACCGAGCCCTCGAGGCCGAGCCGCTGGTTGCCGAACGGGTCGGTCGCCGTACCGGTGTACTCGAAGGTGACGTCGACGGACTTGGTCACGCCGCGGATCGTCAGGTCGCCGGTCACCACGAACTCGGCGTCGCCGGCCGGCGCGATCGCCGTCGACACGAAGGTGATCTCCGGGTTCTCGTCCATCGCCAGGAAGTCGTTGCTGCGCAGGTGCTCGTCGCGCTGGCTGTTGCGGGTGTTGATGCTCTTCGCCTGGATCGTCACCCGGCCGGACGAGTTCGCCGGGTTCTCGCCGTCGATGTGGAACGAGCCCTCGAACTCGTCGAACGCTCCCCGTACCTTGGTCACCATCGCGTGCCGGGCACTGAAGCCGATCCGGGTGTGCGAGGCATCGAGGGTGTAGTCACCGCTGAGGGCGGCGTACTCGCTGGACATCGCGGATTCCTCCAGGAAAGTAGTTGAACGTTAGACAGTACAGGTTTCACCCTTCCGGCCCGGATGTCCACTCCCCCGCCGGCGTGTCCGAGTCGTGGACGCGGGTCTGACCGGAGAACGGACTCGAGCCACCGCGTAAACCGTTGCCCGTAGCAACAGAGTTAACCGGTTGCGGCCGCGCGGGCGAGCTTGTCTCATAGGTGGTCGGAGATCGGAGGACTGTCGTGGAACCGCTCAGCGCCGAGGACGTCAGGCGCTCGTTCGTCAATTCGTCCAAGAGCCAGATCAAGGCGATGGCACTGCCGCCCAAGTTCGCCGAGCTGCCCTGGGAGTCGCTGGACTTCCTCGGCTGGCGCGACGGCAAGGCGCCGAACCGCGGCTACCTCGTCGTACG
>Ga0247821_10001649_pt1 | contig 12468 bp, 16 predicted proteins | sample 13C_Glycerol_Day_FD_192481 | JGI IMG/M metagenome (GOLD analysis project Ga0247821, IMG submission 192481) | Soil microbial communities from agricultural site in Penn Yan, New York, United States - 13C_Glycerol_Day14 | ecosystem: Environmental > Terrestrial > Soil > Agricultural land | place... | reverse complement strand
AACCCGCAGAAGCCGACGCTGCCGAACGTGCCGGGCAAGCCGACCGGCAAGCCGACCGCTCCGTCCCTGCCGACGGTCACGGTCTCCGGCGGCGTGAAGGTGACGGTCGACCCGGGCACGCAGCAGACCGCCCAGCCGACGCTGCCGAACAAGCCCTCGGTACCGACCACGATGCCGACGTTCCCGACGACGAAGCCCAGCATCCCCACGCCGAGCTTCCCGACGACGTTCCCCACCGGTCACCCCTCCTCAAACCGGTAGGGACCAGCCACCGGCGAGTGGGTCACGCAGCCCTACTCGCCGGTGGCGCCATCGCTCAGCTCGCGGGCCACGTCCAGGTGGCCCGCGTGCCGGGCGTACTCCTGCAGTACGTGGAAGAGGATCCAGTTCAGCGTCGGCCGGTCGTCGGTCCCGAAACGGCCGCCGGCCGACGCGACCGTCGCGGGATCGACGCCGGCCACCACGCTCCGGGTGAACTCGCCACCCGCGTGCAGCTCGGCCAGCAGTCCCGGGAGCGTGTCGTCGGGCCCGAGCGTCCACGGGCCGTCCGGATCGTCCGCGGAATCACCCCACGGGTGGTCGACCGGATCGGCGACGAATCCCCAGCGCAGCCAGCGCCGCTCCATGAAGATCAGGTGTTTCAGCAGCTCGAGCGGCGTCCATCCCGACGGCAGGCGACTGCTGTGCAGGTCGGAATCGCTCATCCCGGTCAGCTTCGTCTCGATGATGCCGCGATAGCGGTCGAGGTACTGCAGGTGCAGCTCGATCGTGTCGGCGAGGTCGCGGGCAGGCTTCATGACAGCGTCCTCAGATAGTCGGCCGTCTTCGGGTCCGCGGGGTAGAACGACTCGATCATCAGCTCCGACACCGTGACGTCGAGCGGCGTGCCGAACGTCGCGATGGTGGTGAGCAGCGACAGCTCGTGCCCGTTGTGCGTGAGCTGGAACGGTACGACGACCTCGGCCGGCGCGGGCGGCGCCGGCTTGTCGTGGACGGCGTACCCGCGCAGCTCGTCGTACAGGTCCTGGAGCTCGGGGTCCGCGGTGCCGGCCACCTGGCGTTGCAGGCTCGCCAGTGCGGCCGCGCGGACCTCGGCGAGGTTGGCGATCCGCCGCGCCAGGCCGTCCGGGTGCAGGGTCAGCCGGAGCGCGTTGATCGGTGCCTGGAGCAACTTCTCGTCGACGTCCGCGGTGAAGATCGCGATCCCGGCGTTCGCCTCGACGATGTTCCACCAGCGGTCGACGACCAGTGCCGGGTACGGCGCGTGCGCCTCGAGCAGGCGGCGCAGCGTCGTCCGGATCGCGAGCATCGACGGCGAGTGCAGCGACGCCTCGCTGTACACGGGCGCGAACCCGCCGGCCAGCAGCAGTTGGTTGCGGTCCCGCAGCGGTACGTCGAGTTGCTCGGCCAGCCGCAGCACCATCTCGCGACTCGGCCGCGACCGCCCGGTCTCGACGAAGCTCACATGCCGCGTGGACACTTCGACCCGGTTCGCGAGCTCGAGCTGGCTGAGCCGCCGGCGCTCCCGCCAGCCGCGCAGCAGCTCGCCCACCGGGCGCTGAAACGTCTCCTCGATCGTGGCTGCCATACCCCGACCGTAGCGGTTCGCGTAGACAGCTCCATTACCTGCGACGTCATCGACGGTACGCCGGGCGCGGCGGCAAGGTTCTGGTCATCACCACGAACCGAGGAGGAAACACCATGAACGCAACCGCACTCGCCGACCAGTACTTCGCGATGTGGAACGCGGCCGACGCCGACCGCCGGGCCGAGCTGATCGCGGCCAACTGGACCGCGGACGCGACCTTCCAGGACCCGAGCTTCGAGACCACCGGCCACGACGAGCTGAACAAGCTGGTCGGCGCCGCGCAGCAGATGTTCCCGGGGCTGTCGTTCGTCCGGATCGGCGGCATCGACGAGCACCACGGTTACCTGCGCTGGACCTGGCACCTGCAGGCCGACGGGCAGGAGCCGGTCGCGGGCGGCACCGACATCGTCGTGCTCGACGCCGACGGGAAGATCCAGAAGCTGATCGGCTTCCACGACTTCGCCCCGGAGCACTGACCTTTCGGGCACATCCGACTCTCGGCCGGCACACGGCGTACTTCAACTCCGCCTGCACACGAGACCGGATCGCGGCGTACCTGCTGGAGGGCAAGCTGCCGGTGGGTGACTGTTAATTGGGTGGAAGGCCAGCGGCGGTCGGCGCAGCATGGACGGATGCTCACCGCTGAGGAGCACGACGTTTTCGAGCGCGACGGGATCGTGAAGATCCCGTCCGCCTTCACTTCCGACGAGGCCGCCGCCATGCGGGACGTGCTGTGGAGCGAGTTGTCCGCGCGGCACGGGATGGATCGTGACGACCGTGCCACCTGGACGCCGTTGCGGCCGACCGGCCTGAAGACCACCAAGTCCAGCCGCGCGGCCCTCGCGGTGCTCGGTCCAAGGGTCCGCTCGGCGCTCGACGGGCTGCTCGGCGAGTGGACCCAGCCGAAGCACGCCGGCCAGGTGCTGGTCACCATGCCGGAAGGCGTTCCGTGGTCGGTGCCGCATCGGCAGTGGCACACCGACGTCGGGTTCGAGACGCCGACGGAGGCAGTCAAGATCTGGGCCCTGCTCGGGGATCTGGAGCCGGGCGGCGGCGGGACTCCGCAGGTCGCGGGCTCGCACCGGATCATCGAGCGGTTCCTGACCACGACGGACGAGCGCGAGTTCAAGGCGGTCCGCGACCAGGTGCTGCGCTCCGATCCGTGGCTGCGCAACCTGACCTCCGAGCAGCGCACGGTCGACCCCCTCGAGCCCACCGAGATCGAAGGGCTGCCGGCCCGCGTCGTCGAGCTCACCGGGCAGGCCGGCGACGTGTACCTGACCCATCCGTGGATCCTGCACTCGATCGCGCCGAACGCCGGCGACGTTCCGCGGATGATGCGCAGCCGCTTCATCTGGAAAGCGCAGTGACCAGCCGCGCGCAGCGGACCGGGTCCTCGGTGAGACCGGCTTGCAGTCCCCACAGCCAATAGTCGACGGTCCGCCAGAACACCCAGTCGCGGGCGCGATCCCGCTGCAGTCCCGCCTCACGAACAGCGATGTCGAAGTACGGGACGATCTCGGTCATCCTGTCCAGGTCCCACCACAGCACGCGGCCGAGATCGAACTCGATGTCGCCGCGGTAGAGCACGGGGTCCACGGTCAGCCACGCCTCCCGGTGTCCCGCGAGGACCTGGCCGGAGTGGAAGTCGCCGTTGACCGCGGCGGTGGACGTGGTCTCGGTCGGGGCGACGGCGAGTGCCTCGCGCAGGATCGCGGCGTCGAACGGGCGCCCGAGCCGCTGCCACTGCGGCTCCAGCTCGGCCGATCGGGTCGTCACGATGTCCGCGGTCGACAGCGCGTCCTCCGGCCCGGGGACGGCGAGTCTGCGCATCAACTGGCCGAGCACGGCGATCACCTCGTCGATCGGCCGCGTCGTCAGCGGTGTCGACAGCCGCTCGAGCAGCATCGCCCCGGCCTCGGCGTCGTCGTCCCACAACTGGACCATGCCGCGGCCGTCCCACCACCTCAGCGCCCAGGCCTGCTGCGTCACCTCGTCACCAGGCGGTGACATCCGCAGTACGAGCTCCCCGCCGTCGCGCACGACCGGTACGACGATCGCGTTCCCGCCGTGGGCGATCGGGCCCGTGACGGCGAGGTTCCAGCGGCGGCACTGCTCGTCGACGGCGCGCGGAAGCGACTCCAGCCAGGCCTGTCCTTCGGTCCACCAGCGTGGCATGTCGAGGAACGTCCGGGGGAGCTCGATCATCCCGGAACCGTAGCGGGGCAACCCGCGGCATGCCCCTCGATTTCCAGATGGCCTCCCCAGCGGCGAGACGGAGGTCCATGAGTGTGGCCCGATCCGCATCTGCCGCGGACGCTGGCCGACGTACTGGTGAAGACCGGTTTCACGCCGACGCAGGACGAGGCGCGAGCGTGGGCGGACGATCTGCGTGGTCTCGGCGAGAGGTACTTCTTCAGCCTGAACAGGTATCTGTTCGTCGCGTCCGCGCGGTGACGTGCCTGGCGGGTGCGTCCTGGGAGAGACACACCCGCCGGCCGGTCGTTCTCCCGCCCCTCAGTGGGAGAACTCGCGGCTCGGTGAACACCACCCATGCCCGAATGGCACTGACCGAACCGCGGGACCACCTAGAGGTACCCCAGATCGCCGCCCGGCACACACTCCGGCACGCGTATCGGACGGAAAACTTGACGTTCCTCAAACCTTCACCGGTAGTAGCTGACCTGACAGCCGCTTAGGCTGGCGGCGATTTTCGCGCACCCGGGGTCGGGTGTGCGGACAACCAGGGGGAAGGAACGGCGATGCCGGAACTGTTCGACGACGAGTTGACCGACGACGTGCTGGACGAGCTGGAGGCGCTCGGCGCGGCCGAGGACGCGGACGTGATCCTCGGCGCGGTGGGTGAGAAAGGTGCCTGAGGCAAGGATCTCCTGGCGCGGTGTCACGGTGAACCGGCGGACCGTGGCGATGGTCGAGGCCGCGGAGCAGCTGTACGACTCGAAGTTCGCGATCCTGCAGGGCTCGTACAACGCCGGCGGCGTGCAGGCCTCGGCCGGTACCCACGACGGCGGCGGGGCGGTCGACGTCGACGTCCGGACGAAGAGCGCCGCGCAGCGGGTCGCGGTGGTGAAGGCGCTGCGGCAGGTCGGGTTCGCCGCCTGGCTGCGGACGCCGGCGCAGGGCAACTGGCCGTACCACGTGCACGCGATCGCGGTCGGCGACAAGGACCTGTCCCGGGGTGCGGCCGTCCAGGTCGCGGAGTACCACCGCAAGCTCAACGGGCTGGCGAACCGCGGGAAGGACGACGGGCCGCCCGGGTACTACGGGATGACCTGGGAGCTGTACCTGAAGGCGCACCCGCCGAAGGAGCCGGTGCCGGACTCGACGATCTCGCTGGCCGCGATGGAGTACGCCCGGACGCACGACGCGATGACCGGCGTGTGGGGCGCGGACCGGGCCCGGGTGATCGCCTGGGCGGCGCATCCCCGGGTCGGGGCGATCACGAAGGCCGAGACGGTGCCGCCGGCCGGCGTGCCGTGGCACCTGCATTTCCAGCGGGTGATCCGCAAGGTGCAGCTGCATTTCAAGCTCGACGTCACCGGGATCTTCAACTCCGCCGTGGCCGGCGTGATGAAGCGGTACGGGTACACGATCGTCGCCTGAACCACCCCCGGCATCGGCAAGGCCCCACCGGTAGCAGCCGGTGGGGCCTTGGTGGTCCACTACCGCCCGGGCATCCCCGGTGCAGCTGTGGAGGTGGAGAGCGGAACCGACGCCGATGCAGGGGTCAAGACGTCAGCTCCGCTTGCCTGTGTGGAGTTATCTCGAGTCGGCCGCCCAGACCTGCGCCTGGTGGAACTCGAGGTGTTGCCGCATCGCCGCCGGAGTGCCGCCGGGGCTGCCGAACCCGAGGTGGTTCATGGTCGGTACGACGACGGCGTGCACCTCGGACCGCTTCACCTCGTCGAGCAGTGCGTGGAACGCCGCCGACTCGGCCGCATCGCGCTCGGTGTAGACGGTGCCGAGGGTGAACCCCTCGGCGCTGGCGAAGGCGACCAGGGAATCGGTCGCGGCGGCCAGCTCCTCCGCGCAGCTCAGCGCGTCGGCCCGTACGTACCCGAGCAGCGTCGGCCGGGTGGTCATCGCTCGGCGTCCACCAGCACCGGCTCGCTCGTCACCCGGAGGGACGCGAAGCGCCGGCGCATGGCTTCCTCGTACTGCGCTGCCTGCTCCGCCGTGGCGGTGTGGTCCGCGATCGGGTTCGCGCCGAACCAAACCCGCACCCGACGGTGCGTTGCGGGGGTCTCGAGCGTCTCGGTCATCGCGGTTCCTTCGGCAGTCTCGGTCTCACCCCGGACGGCTTTGTCCGGCGTTGAGATAAAGAAACCTCACCGGCACCGACCTTCGGAACACTTCCGTAGGGACCTTTACAGAGGCCTAACGCAGAGTAGGGAAACCCTACGAACCTGCAGGTCAGCGCCCTCTGCGCGGCATCGTCGAGGCGACCGGAAAGCATGTCAAGAATGGCTGCAGGTATTTGCAGATAACGATTCGGCGTCCGCCCTTTATTCGACGGCGGTAGAAATCTATGACGTCCTGCTAACCCTTTGCGCGCGACTGCTTACGTACCGGTAGCAGGTGCGCCGGATGGCGCGGTACGACGGCCAGCGTGACAGCCGCGGCGCCGACCGCGAGGGCGGCGATGACGTTCAGGGTCAGCGGCAGCCCGAGGACGAGAGTTAGCGTGGGTGCTGCCAACGCTCCGATCAGCAGTGCGAGTGAGTCGGCGGCGAAGAAGATCGCGCTGACGCTCGCGAGGACCTCCGGTGGAGCGGCGCGCTGGATCGTCGTCTGCGCCGTGATGAGCAGGATGCTGCCCGGTAGGCCGATGAAGGCCGCGGCGACGATCGCGATCGGGACGTTCGGGGCGTTGAAGAGCGCGAAGAAGGCTGCGGCGGTCGCGAGTTGTGTCAGGGCGAGGAGCTCTCGGGTTCCCAGCAGACGGGCGGCTTTCGTGCTCAGCGCGGCGCCGAGGAGGTACCCGGCGCCGAGGCCGGAGATCAGGTAGCCGACGACGTACCCGGGGGCGTGCAGGCGGCCGACGGTGAACGGTACGAGAAGCGCGGTCAGGCCGGCGTTGGCGGTGAGGAACGTCGTCTGGCCGATCAGAATGCCGCGCAGTGCCCGGTGCTCGATCGTCGCCCGGAATCCTTCGAGCGGCCGTGGCGGTTCGCCGGCAGTGCTGTGTCGGCGGGTGCGGACGGTCGCGATGATTGCCGCAGACAACAAATAGCTGGCGATGTCGACGGCGAGTGCGAACTCGATACCGGGTCCGGCCAGCAGCAGTGCGCCGAGCGGCGGCGCGGCCAGCCGGATCGCGCTGCCGGTGGCGGCGTTGACCGCGTTCGCGGTGGCCAGCTCCTTGCCGGTGCCGACGACCGCCGGGAGCAGCGCGCGGGCCGCCGGCCGGAACACCGTCGTCGCGGTGTTCTCGAGCAGGATCGCGAGGTAGATCGGCCAGATGCGGCCGTGATCGGCGGTCAGGATGAGCCCGACCGCCGCCGCGCTGACCAGGTCGGCGATCCACATCGCCCGCGCCAGGTTCCAGCGGTCCAGCAGGACGCCGGCCCAGGGGCCGATCAGGAGCGCCGGGAGGGCCTCCAACGCCAAGGTCAGACCGGTCGCGACCGCGGATCCGGTCAACGCGAAGACGTGAAAGGGGATCGCGACCACCAGCAGCCACGACCCGATGCCGGAGATCGCGCCGCTGAGCCAGAGGCGCCGGAAGTCCCTCACGCCGCCGGAATCTATCTTGTCGGGATAGACATCGGCAAGAGTGTTCTGTGAGGATAGGCTCCATGGAGCTTGGCGACGTCCTGCGCGACCGTCGGAAGGCGGCCGGGCGGACCATCGCGTCGGTGGCCGTCGACGCCGGTCTGTCCGTGCCGTACATCGCGAACCTCGAGAACGGCCGCGGCAACCCGACCCTGGCCGCCCTGGACCGCCTCGCGACCGCCCTCGGCGCACGGCTCGAGGTGCGCATCGACGACGAAGAACCGTCGCCTGCGCCCTCGGGTGCCGCCGAGTTGCTGGCCGCGTCCGACCGGACCGACACGGTCGTCACCGCCATCGCGAACGGGAGAACTCGCGCAGCCACGCGCCGCGAGCTCGTAGCGACTCTCGACGCGCTTGCCCTGCTCCTGGGTCGTCCTCCGACGGCCGCCGACCTCAACCGCCTGCTCGACCTCCTGCTGCTCGCGTAACCGGCTCGCGTAGTCGCAGGAGATCGTCGTAGGGTCCGCGACATGGAGATCGGGGCGCGGATCGCGCGGGCGCAGGTGGACGGGCTGGCGAGGTCGCGGCGGCAGATCATCGCAGGGCCATTGGTAGGGATGCTGCACGACCAGGACGAGTGGTACCTGTCGACCATGGTCGCCGCCGAACCCGGGCAGCCCTTCGCGCCCGAGGAGGTCCCGCCCGCGCTGGCTGTCATCCGGCAGGCCTTCGCCGCCGAGGACCGCTGGCTGAGCGCCGAACTCGTCGACGAGGCGAGCCCTGGCCTGGCCGAGGCGCTCGCGGCGAACGGAATGACGCTGGTGTCGCGTCTCCCACTGCTCGTCGCCGAACCTGACGACCTGCTCGTACCTGAGTTGCCGGCCGGCGTCACGGTGAAGGTCGTCTCGTCCGACGAGGACCAAAAGGTGGCGAACGCGGTGGCGGCTGAGGCGTACGAGATGGACGGCGCCGGCTTCGCGCTCAAGCCCGACCCGGCCGACGGCGGCGCAGTCCTCGTGACCGTCGACGGCGTACCGGCCGCGACCGCGTCGTGGACCGCAGTGGCCGACGGCGTGACCGAGGTTGCCGGCGTCGGCACGATCCACGCCCACCGACGCCGCGGCCTCGGCGGCATCGCCACGGCGTACGCGACGCTGAAGGCGTACGAACTAGGCGGCGCGACGCTGGCCTGGCTGACTCCAGGCGACGACGGCGCAGACCGCGTCTACCGCCGCCTCGGCTACGCACCCAGAGCCACCGCCGTCCACCTCGGCGACCCCGGCGGTCACCTCGCCGACCTGCGCTGACCTTCCCACCCCCCAATCTGGTGGAGAGGGGTCAGGTGGGTTGGAGCAGGCGGGTGAGAGTGGTGTGGAGGGTTCTGTGGGCGGTTGTCGTGGTAAGGCGGCCCGCGGCTGCTGACGCGCCGGCTGCGTGGCCGAGAGATGTCAGTGCAGTGACCAGCCAAGGCGCGGGAAGGTCGCGGGTGATTTCGCCCGCGCGCTGACCGCGGCGGATGAGGCGCTCGAGGCGCTCGGTAACCGGGTCATGGCGGCCGTCGTCGGTGACCGTCTGCGGCACGTGAAGCAGGAGCGGGTGCTGCTCGAAAGCTCGCCAGGCCACGTCGATCAGACGGAGCACAGTGGTCAGTGCCGGTCCTTCGTCGAGGTCGAGCGCGTCGATCGCCGTCAGCGTCTCGGTGGTGAGTTGGTCGAGTACGGCGTCCAGTAGGACGCCGCGCGACGAGAAGTGTGCGTACACGGTCTGCCGGGTGACATCGGCTGCCTCGGCGATGCGTTCGAGGCTTGCGTCGGGATGCTCGTCCAGGAGGGCGACGGCCGCGGTGAGGATCGCCGCACGGCTGCGGTCCGCGTCGGCGCGGCGGCGTCGTACCGGCTTGTTCTCTGACACCTTGTCAAGGTTAACGGAAATGCTTATCTTTGACGGCATGTCAGATTTAAGCGCTCGAGAGTTCGTCGCGGACTTCTTCGGGTCGTTCACCCGTGAGGTGATCGCGGGCGGTGACGCGGCGGCGATCGTGGACCGGTACTACACGCCCGACATCGAGCAGATCGCCGACGGCGTGACGCTCGACCGGCAGCGGCTGATCGACCACCTGCGACCGGTGCGGAAGAACCTCGTCTCCTGCTCGTACGACGTGCACGAGGCGATCCGCACCGGCGACCGGGTGGCTGCGCGATTCACGATCCGCGCGGAACTGCGGCGCGGGCGGACGATCACGACCGAGGTGTACCTGTTCGGCGAACTGGCGCCGGACGGGCGGATGCGCCGGACGACGCAGGCCACGAGGGACGTGACCGTGGCATGACGACGTTCAAGGTGCTCGGGATGACCTGCAGCCATTGCGTCGGGTTCGTGACGGAGGCGCTCGAGGAGCTGCCTGGCGTCGAATCGGTAGAGATCGACCTGTCGACCGGGACGGTTGCGCTGGCGACCGACCGGCCCGTCGAACCCGCGGCGATCCGGGCCGCGGTGGAGGCCGCCGGCTACGAGGTCGAAAGGTGACGGACCGCGTCGGCTTCGCGTTCGAGCCGAGTCGTGGGTTTTGGCTGCCACCCAAGATGTCGAGTCGTGGACTTTGGCTCTTTCCTACAGCCAAAACCCACGACTCGACGAAGCGCGGCGGGTCAGCGGACGGTGAAGCCTGCCTTGCGGAAGGCATCGGCCAGGGAGGTCTCGTCCATGGAGGTCTCGGTCGGGGTGGCACGACCGCCGGATCCCCGGCCGGCCTGACCGCCCGAGCCGCCGCGGCCGCTCTGACCGCCGGGTCCACGACCCTGGCCGCCCGGTCCGCGACCACCTGAACCGCGGCCCTGGCCGCCTTGCCCGCGGCCCTGCGCGCCGCCCTGACCGCGACCGCCCTGACCACCGGCCTGACGACCGCCCGAGCCGACCTCGTCGTCCAGGCGCAGCGTCAGCGAGATCCGCTGCCGCGGGATGTCCACCTCGAGCACCTTCACCGTGACGATGTCGCCCGGCTTGACCACCTCGCGCGGGTCCTTGACGAAGTTCTTCGACAGCGCCGACACGTGCGCCAGCCCGTCCTGGTGCACACCGATGTCGATGAACGCGCCGAAGGCGGCCACGTTCGTGACCTGGCCCTCCAGCCGCATCCCCGGCTTCAGGTCCGCGATCTTGTCCACGCCCTCGGCGAACACGGCGGTCTTGAACGCCGGCCGCGGGTCGCGGCCCGGCTTCTCCAGCTCGGCGAGGATGTCGGTCACCGTCGGCAGACCGAACATGTCGTCGACGAAGTCCGCGGCCTTCAGCCGCTTCAGCTCCGAGGACCCGATCAGCGACTTCACGTCGGACCCGGTCGCGTCCAGGATCCGGCGGACGACGGGGTACGACTCCGGGTGCACGCTGGATGCGTCGAGCGGGTCGTCGCCGTCGGGGATCCGGAGGAACCCGGCCGCCTGCTCGAACGCCTTCGGCCCCAGCCGCGCCACGTCCTTCAGCGCCGTCCGGGACGTGAACGGCCCGTTGACGTCGCGGTGCTGGACGATGTTGTCCGCCAGGCCGGGCGTGATCCCGGAGACCCGCGTGAGCAGCGGCGCGGACGCCGTGTTCAGGTCGACGCCGACCGCGTTCACACAGTCCTCGACGACCGCGTCGAGCGAGCGGGACAGCGAGTTCTCCGGGAGGTCGTGCTGGTACTGGCCGACGCCGATCGACTTCGGGTCGATCTTCACCAGCTCGGCCAGCGGGTCCTGCAGGCGGCGTGCGATCGAGACCGCGCCGCGCAGCGAGACGTCCATCCCGGGCAGCTCCTGGGAGGCGAACGCGGACGCCGAGTACACCGACGCGCCGGCCTCCGACACGACCGCCTTGGTGAGCTTGAGCTCCGGGTGCTTGGCGATCAGCTCGGCCGCCAGCTTGTCGGTCTCGCGCGACGCCGTACCGTTGCCGATGGCAATCAGCTCGACGTCGTGCGCGGCCGCGAGCGCGGCCAGCGTGGCGATCGACTTGTCCCACTGGTTCTGCGGGACGTGCGGGTAGATGACGCCGGTGTTGACGACCTTGCCGGTCGCGTCCACGACGGCGACCTTCACGCCGGTCCGGAAGCCCGGGTCGAGGCCCATCGTGGCGCGGGTGCCGGCCGGGGCGGCCAGCAGCAGGTCGCGCAGGTTGGCCGCGAACACCCGGATCGCCTCTTCCTCGGCGACCTGCCGCAGCCGCATCCGCAGGTCGATGCCGAGGTGCACGAGGATCTTCGTCCGCCAGGCCCAGCGGACCGTCTCGACCAGCCACTTGTCGGCCGGTCGGCCCTGGTTCTCGATGCCGACCTTGCGGGCGATCGTGGTCTCGTACTCCGTCGGGCCGTCCACCTCCACGCCGGCGGGCAGCGGCTCGACGGAGATCGTCAGCACGTCCTCCTTCTCGCCGCGGAACAGCGCCAGGATCCGGTGCGACGGCATCTTCGTGAACGGCTCGTCGAAGTCGAAGTAGTCCGAGAACTTCGCGCCGTCGGTCTCCTTGCCCTCCCGGACCGCCGACGCCAGCCGGCCCTGCTCCCAGAGCCGCTCGCGCAGCGCACCGATCAGGTCGGCGTCCTCGGCGAACCGCTCGACCAGGATCGCCCGGGCGCCGTCGAGCGCCGCCTGCGGGTCCGGGACCTCGGCGTTCACGAAGACCGCGGCCGCGGCGATCGGCTCGACGTCCGGGTCGGCCATCAGCCCATCCGCGAGCGGCTCGAGGCCGTTCTCCCGGGCGATCATCGCCTTGGTCCGGCGCTTCGGCTTGAACGGGAGGTAGATGTCCTCCAGCCGGGACTTGGTGTCGGCCGCCAGGATCGCGGCCTTCAGCGCGTCGTCCAGCTTGCCCTGGCTCTCGATCGACTCGAGCACCGTCTGCCGGCGCTCCTCGAGCTCCCGCAGATACCGCAGGCGCTCCTCGAGGGTGCGCAGCTGGGCATCGTCCAGCATCCCGGTGACCTCTTTGCGGTACCGCGCGATGAACGGGACCGTCGACCCCTCGTCCAGCAGCGCCACCGCTGCCCGCACCTGGTTCTCACCGACCTCCAGCTCCTCGGCGATCCGCTGCTCGATCGACTGCACCACCACTGTCCGTTCCCCTCTACGCCCGACAACCACCGAGCATTCTGCCCCGGTCAGGTCCCATAT
>Ga0247821_10001648_pt1 | contig 12471 bp, 13 predicted proteins | sample 13C_Glycerol_Day_FD_192481 | JGI IMG/M metagenome (GOLD analysis project Ga0247821, IMG submission 192481) | Soil microbial communities from agricultural site in Penn Yan, New York, United States - 13C_Glycerol_Day14 | ecosystem: Environmental > Terrestrial > Soil > Agricultural land | place... | reverse complement strand
CACTGCACCATTCGCCCGGCGGGCGCTGGGTCGGGCGGAGCATGCCGCTGCTGGGCAGCTGCTGGATCGGGATCGGCGGCAGCGGGGGCAGCTCCTGGCCGATCTCCCGGGCCAGCTCGTCGGCGTCCTTCTCCTCGGACATGCCGATCGGGCCGATCATCTGCGCGTTCAGGAACTGCCGGATCACCGGCTCCTCGCTGGACAGCAGCATCTCCCGCGGGCCGAACATCGCCAGGTGCCGGTGGTACAGCATGCCGATGTTGTCCGGCACCGTCCGCGCGGTGTTGATGTCGTGGGTGACGATCAGGAAGGTCGCGCCGAAGGCTTCGTTCAGGTCGATCATGACCTGGTTGAGGAACGACGTCCGGACCGGGTCGAGGCCGGAGTCGGGCTCGTCGACGAGCAGGATCTCGGGGTCCAGGACGAGCGCCCGGGCCAGGCCGGCTCTTTTGCGCATACCGCCGGAGATCTCGCCGGGCAGCTTCCGCTCGGCGCCGACCAGGCCGACCATCTCCATCTTCTCCATCACGATGGAGCGGATGTCGGATTCGGACTTCTTGGTGTGCTCGCGGAGCGGGAACGCGACGTTGTCGTAGAGATTCATCGAGCCGAACATCGCGCCGTCCTGGAACAGCACGCCGAACAGCCGGCGGACGTCGTACAGCTCGCGCTCGCTGCAGGTGGCGATGTCGGTGCCCTCGATCCAGACATGCCCGCGGTCGGGCTTGATCAGACCGATCAGCGTCTTCAGGAACACGGACTTGCCGGTACCGGACGGGCCGAGCATCACGCAGATCTCACCGGCCGGCAGAGTCAGGGACACGTCGCCCCAGATCAGCTGGCTACCGAAGGACTTGGTGAGACCCTCGACGCGGACTTCTACGCCCACCGGTCCTCCTCACGGGAATGTTCTGGCCTGCCCCGAACCGACGAGTACCTGGTTCCAACGAGGGAGCAGTGGCCTAGGTTACGCACGAGTACGGTTTTGCGTAACCCCTGGAAGTCAAGCGATTGCGATACTAACCATCACGTAACGGCAGAAGGGCGGCCCCCTTGCGGGGACCGCCCTTCTCTACACATTCGTTACGCTCCTTGACGGAACGTAACTGAGGTCACTTCAGGGTGACGGTGGCGCCGGCGCCCTCGAGGGCCTCCTTGGCCTTCTCCGCGGCAGCCTTGTCGACCTTCTCCAGGACGGCCTTCGGGGCCGACTCGACGAGGTCCTTGGCCTCCTTCAGGCCGAGGCTCGTGAGACCGCGCACCTCCTTGATGACCTGGATCTTCTTGTCGCCGGCGCTCTCCAGAACGACGTCGAACTCGTCCTGCTCCGCGGCCTCTTCGGCGGGGGCGCCCCCACCAGCGGCCGGAGCGGCGGCAACGGCGACCGGGGCGGCGGCGGTGACGCCGAACTCCTCCTCGAACGCCTTAACGAACTCCGACAGCTCCAGCAGGGTCAGTTCCTTGAACTGGCCGAGGAGCTCTTCGGTGCTGAGCTTCGCCATGATGGCGGTCCTTCCTAACGATGGTGCTTGGTGATCACTGATGGGGTGTTGCGGTGAGATGCCTCAGCTGTCCGCTGCGGCGGTCTCCTCGGTGCTCGCCTCGGCAGGTGCCTCGGCCGTGTCCTGGACGGTGTCCTGCACCGTGTCCTGGACGTCCGCCGGAGCGGCGTCGGCCGGCAACTTCTCCTGCAGCGCCGCGAACAGGCGCGCGGCCTGCGACAGCGGAGCAGCGAACAGCGACACCGCTTGCTGCGGGGCCGCCTTCATCGCACCTGCGAGCTTCGCGAGGAGAACCTCACGCGACTCCAGGTCAGCGAGCTTGCTGATCTCGTCAGAGCCGAGTGCCTTACCGTCCAGCACTCCACCCTTGATGACGAGCAGGGGGTTCGCCTTGGCGAAGTCACGCAGTCCCTTGGCCGCAACCACCGGGTCGCCCTTGATAAAGGCGATCGCCGAGGGGCCCTCGAGGAGCGAGTCGAACGAGTCGACACCCGCGTCCTTGGCCGCGATCTTGGTCAGCGTGTTCTTCACCACGGCGTAGTTCACGTCGTCACCGAGCGCAGTCCGAAGTTGCTTCAGCTGCGCGACGGTGAGACCGCGGTACTCGGTCAGCACGGCGCCGTTGGAGCTACGGAACTCGTCCGTCAGCTCCGCGACAGCGGCTGCCTTGTCCGGCCTCGCCATGGGGGTCTCCTTCTATCGGCTTCCACGCCTCGGACCCCTGAACAAAGAAAATCGCCCCTGCGCAGGCGCAAGGGCGTGAAACGTACAGTGTCACTTCCAAGTCACCTGCGCGGGCCGCCCACCTGAGTGGGACCTTCAGCTACCTAGGGCAGCAACCAGCGGTCTTCGGCAGTAGACAGTGTGCCTGGTGGACAGGTGTTTAGCCAAATCGGTGGTTCACGTGGGCTGTTCCGTCCTCGGATGCGGCGGGATCCAGCGGTGCATCGCCGTGGCCGCGGCCCAGCCGGTACCCGCCATGATCACGATCGCCGGCCCGAGTCCCAGCAACGCGGTCGCCCCTGCCAGCAGCAGAGGTCCGGCGCCGTTGCCGGTATCGGCGAACAGCCTGAACGCGCCGAGGAACTGGGCCCGCCCCACCGGCGGTGAGGCGTCCGCGCCGAGCGTCATGATCACGCCGGCGCCCAGGCCGTTGCCGATCCCCATCAGCAGCGCGACCGCGGTCAGCGTGGCCGTGGTGTGCGTCAGCGGGAGCAGCAGGTGCGCCAGCCCCAGCACGATCATCGACGGTACGGCGACCCACTTCCGGCCGAGCCGGTCCATCACGGATCCAGCCGGATAGAACAGCAACATGTCGACGGCTCCGGACAGCCCGAAGATCACACTGGTCGTCTGCGGATCCAGTCCGATGTGCTGCGCCCACAGCGGGATCACAACCTGGCGCGACGCCCGGACGGCCCCGACGAGCAACGCTCCGACGCCAAGTGTCCGCAGTACGGGGATGTGGTCGCGGATGACACCCCAGGTGGACTGTGCGGCCAGCGGGCCTTTTCCGCGCCTGTTGGCAACGTCCGGCAGGCTCACCAGAACCGCACAGGCCAGTACGGCGGCCACCAGGTGCACCCAGTACGCACCGTCGGTACCGAGGAACTTCATCGCGCCTGCTCCGAGGAACGGCCCGATGAACGAGCCGATGCGCTGTACGCCGCCCAGCGTGGACAGGGCCCGCGCCCTGAGCTCGATCGGCACTGCCTCACTCAGATAGGCCTGCCGTGCAAGGCCCCAGACCGCGCCGGCCAGACCGGTGCAGCCGATCGCCACTGCGAGTCCCCAGACCGTCGGGACCACCAGACAGGCCACCAGGGCCAGCGCAACGAGGACGGTGGCGGCCAGCATCGCGCTGCGCTCGCCGATGCGGTTGGTGAGTGCCCCGGCCGGGATGTCACCGATCACCTGCCCCAGTCCGGCAGCAGCGACGACCAGGCCGGCCACAGCGACCGATGCGCCCAAGTGGGTGGCAGACAGCGCTACTACGGGTGCGATGGCGCCCTGCCCGATTCCGTAGAGCAGAGCGGGCAGATAGACAGCGGGGGCGATCTTCCAAAGGCTGCGCATCACCGGCCGCCGGCCAGCGCCGTACTGCGGTCCCGGGCGGCCGGGGTCGCTCCCAGCAGCTCCGACACCGACCAGGCTGCCTCGGCGACCCGCATCCCGTACTCCTCCATCCGCTCGACCGGCATCCGCAGCTCGGGGCCGGACACACTCAGACACCCGGCGACCGAGCCGGAGTAGCCGAACACCGGTGCCGCCACACTGCAGATCCCGGGCGTCCGCTCGATCCGCGACATCGCATAACCGCGCCGACGGATCTCCGTGAACTGCTCCGCGAGCACCTCCGGGTCGGTGATGGTTGCCGGTTGCACCTGCTCCAGCGGGCCCTGCAGCACCTCCTGCTGCTGCTCGAGCGGCAGGAATGCCAGCAGCGCCTTGCCCGGCGCACCGAGCGGCAGTGCCACCGGGAGACCGAACTCCGTGTAAGTGCGGCGCAACTGGTGGTGGCTCTCGACCTGATCGAGCACGACGCGCTGCCGTGACGAGAGCAGTTCGTGCACGGCCGCGGTCTCCCCTGTGTCATCGCGGAGTGCACGTAGCACCGGCAGAGCAGCGTCGCGCAGGCCAGCCGGGACCCCGCCGCTGTGCGCCAACTGCACGACCAGCGGACCGATCGCGTAGCGGCGATGCGCGGTCTGCCGGACGAGCCCGTTCTCCTGCATGGCCAGCAGCAGCCGGTGCACGGTGCTGGTGGACAGGCCGGTGGCCCGGGCCAGGTCGCTGATCCCGAGGTCCGGCGTCCGCGCGTCGAAGCACCGGAGGATCGCGACAGCGCGGTCGATCGACTGCACCGAACCGCGCATTTCCTGCATTGTGAAACCATATCCCGCGATACGGGAAGCGTGTCGATGTAGTGTCCAGCGGGTGAGCATCACCGCCTCTTGGGGCCGGATCGACCACTGGCTCGCCCTGCACGCTCCCGCGACGTACGACGTCCTCGCACCCCCGGCCACCGGCGCAGAACTCAAAGGCGACGCGGTCGAACTGCCGCCTGAGCTGGTCGAATCGCTGAGCTGCCACAACGGCGTGACGTCGTGGGCGAATCTGCTGCCGGAGGCGCTCCCGTCGAGCGCGTCCGAGATCGCCGTGAACTGGCAGCTGCGGATGGACCTGGCCGCGGAGTACGACGGGTTCACCGTCCACCCGCCGGCCTCGGAGCCGTACTGGCATCCGGCCTGGATCCCGTGGGCCGACAGCGACGGGGACCTGCAGGTCATCGACCTGCGCCCGGGCCCGGCACGGGGGCGCCTGGGCATGGCGCTTCACGACGGATCAGGAGACTTCAGGGCCGGCTGGCCGAGCCTCGCGTCCTACCTCGCGGAGGTGGTGCACTCCCTGCACCACGGCACCGGCGTCAACGGCTGGTACCCGTACCTCACAATCCACCAGGAGCTCTGGTGGGATCGGGGCCCGGACCAGCAGTGCGTCAGCGGCGAGCCGCTGGTCCGGGCACCGGTGCAGAACTAGGTCCTGTCTGGTGATCCAGCGCCGTAGCGAGGAGGTGCTCGGTGCGGTGCATCGGCGTGCGGAGGCGAAGGTCTCGATGCGGAGCATCGTGGCCTTTGCACCCGTGCGGCGAGGTGCCGTGCCGAGTGCCCCGCAGTAGGCGATGGATTACCAGACAGGGCCTTAGCTCAGGACAGCCAGCGCGTCGATCTCGACGAGCATGTCCGGCAGCGGCAGGCCGGTGAACACGGTGGTGCGCGACGGCAGGACGCCGCTCGGCGTGCGGGCCGACACGAACTCGTCGTACGCCTCGTTCATCGCGGCGAAGTTGTCGCGCTCGGTGAGGTAGACGCGCAGCATCACCACGTCGTCGATGCTCCCGCCGCCGGCCTTCAGGATCGCCTCGATGTTCTGCAGTACCCGGGTGGTCTGACCCTTCACGTCACCGGCGAACACGAAGTCGCCGCTGGCCGGGTCGACCGAGCCCTGGCCGGACACCTGCAGGATGTTGCCCTTGCGGACGCCCTGCGAGAACACCGGCATCGGCGGCGGCGCGTCGGTGGTGGAGACTGCGGTCTTGTCGGACATCAGGTCTGACACCTCTCAGTTAGTTGTAGTCGGCACTGATCGCTCTGGCGGTCGCGAGCAGGTCTGGCAGCAGCTCGAGTACCTGCTCATAGTTCAGCAGTACGTCGGGCACCGACAACGACACAGCCCCGACAACGCGGCCCGTGGTGTCGGTGAGCGGTGCACCGATGCAGTTGATGAACGACTCGTGCTCCGCCTTGTCCTGCGCCCAGCCGCGCTCCGTGGTCACCTGCAGCTCGTCCCGCAACCGGTCCGCGTCCGTGATGGTGTTCGGCGTGAACGCCTTGTAGTCCAGCGACTGGAGGACCGCCTCCCGCTGCCGCTTGGGTTGCGCCGCCAGCAGGACCTTTCCGACGGCGGTGCAGTGCAGAGCCGCCGGTACGCCGACCTGCGAGTACATGCGCACGGAGCGCACACTGTCGAGCTTGTCGATGTAGATGACCTCACCGTTCTCCCAGGCGGCCAGGTGAACCGTCTGCCCGGTCTTCTGGTTCAGCTCCCGCAGATGCGGTGCGGCAACCTGCCGTACGACGTGTTGCTCGCGCGCGACGTCGGCGAGCGCGAATAGCCGCGAGCCCAGGCTGTACCTGTGCTGGGCGTCCCGCCGTACGAACCGCTCGGCCTCCATGGTGCGCAGCAGCCGGAGCACCGTCGTCTTGTGAACGCCTAGCTCCACCGCGAGTTGGTCCAGCGACCGCTCACCCTCGCCAAGACTGGTGAGGATCTGCAGCGCCCTGCCGAGGCTCTGACTCATACCTTGGTCGCCGCCCACTCCTCGTCCGACGCCTTGAGCAGCCGCTCCCGCTCAGCTGCGGCCGGCGGCGGCGCGTGGTCCTCCGGCGCTGTCAGCACGGCAGCAGCATTCAAATGCCCCAGCCGGAGCCGCTCCACCATCGACAACCCCTGCAATGTCCCCGCCAAGAACCCGGCCGCAAACGCGTCACCTGCCCCGACCGTCTCGACCACCTCTACGGACAGTGCCGGGACCTCGGTACGGGCCCCTCGCTCGAACGCGATCGCGGAGTGCGCATCGTTCTTCACCACCAGGACAGGCGTCTGTAACTGCTCGTACAACACATCCGGATCCCCCGTGCCCGCAAAGACGTCAGCCTCATCAGCACCGATCAGCACGATGTCGGCCGCCTTCAGCAACCGCCACAACGGCGCGGGGTCCCGGTCACGCCACAGCGCCGGCCGCCAGTTCAAGTCGACGCTGAGCAGGTACTCACGCGGCTCGGTCGCCAGCCGCTCCAGCATGTCCGCGCTGGACGTGGAGATCGCGGCGGTGATCCCGGTGGTGTGCACGAGCTTGGCCTGCTGTAGTCGCTCGCTGACCTCGGGCCGATCCAGGAACCCGGGCTCCATGGCCGCGGCCGCCGAGCCGGTCCGGTAGTAGTGCATCCGGGAGCGGCCGTTCTCGGACTCCTTGACGTAGAGCGCCGTCGGCCGGACCGGATCCAGCTCCACTCCGCCGACGTCGACACCACGCGCCTGCAGATCCCGCAGTACATGCTGTCCGAACCCGTCGTCGCCGAGCCGCGAGATCCAGCCGGTCGGTACGCCTAGCCCGGCGAGCCCACCGGCTACGTTGCACTCCGCCCCGCCGACCGATCGCCGGAACACCTCCACGTCGGCGAGCGGCCCGGGTCCGCCGGCCAGCATGATCATCGCCTCGCCCACGCAGATCGCGGTCGTCTCAGGGAGCGGTTCGGGCATCGGCACTCCTTGGCGGCAGGGTGATGGGATAGGTGTGCGTTGACGCGGCTTCGGCCGCGATGCTACAACCGACGAGTCAGAATACGCAATGAGCGTTGCGTATTCTGCAATCCCGAACCCCAGGGGGTCTGATGCCTGCTTACGATGCCGACACCGTCGCCGCTCTCGCCGATCAGCAGGTGAGCTGGCAGGACAAGGCCCTGCCGCCCGCCTTCTGGGGCCGGACCGTCGCGGAGGTGCTGGCCGGCAGGCCGCGGCTCTCGCAGCTGCCCACTCCGCTGATGACGCTGTCCGCGCCCGGCCTGCGGCACAACGTCGACACGCTCGCCACCTGGTGCGTCCGCCACGGCGTCGAGCTCGCGCCACACGGCAAGACCACGATGGCGCCGGCGCTCTGGGCGATGCAGCTGGACGCCGGCGCCTGGGCGATCACGCTGGCCAACGGCTTCCAGCTCGGCGTCGCCCGCGCGTACGGCGTACAGCGCGTCCTGATCGCGAACGCGATGATCTCGCCGCTGCAGCTGCGCTGGATCGCCGACGAGCTCGCGGCCGACCCATCGTTCGAGGTGATGGTGTGGGCCGACTCGGTCCACACGGTCGAGCTGATGGAAGCGGCGCGCTCGGCGTACGTCGGCCCGGACGCGCGGAAGCTCGACGTGATGGTCGAGGTCGGCGGGATCGGCGGCCGGACCGGCGCCCGGGATCCCGAGACCGCGCTGGCCGTCGGCCAGGCGATCGTCGACGCGTCGACGCTGCGGCTCGTCGGCGTGGCCGGGTACGAGGGCGCGATCGGTCACGGCGTCGACGAGGAGAACCTCGAGGAGGTCCGTGCGTACCTGCGCGAGCTCGCCGGCGTTCACCACCGGCTGCGGCCGTTGTACGACGACGACATCGTGCCGGTGGTCAGCGCGGGCGGCAGCCAGTACTTCGAGCAGGTCGCGAAGGTCCTCGCCGCGGAGGCCGGCGAAGGCGCCCGCGTGGTCCTGCGGTCCGGCGCGTACATCACCCACGACGACGGGCTCTACCGGCGCGTGTCGCCGCTCGGCGAACACCCGCGGACGGACGGCGAGCAACTGGTGCCGGCGATGCACGGGTGGATGCGGATCACGTCGCAGCCCGAGCCGGGGCTGGCGATCTTCGACGGCGGGCGCCGCGACTTCCCGTTCGACCAGGACTATCCCGAGCCGCAGCTGATCCGGCCGCGGTCGGACGGCGCGCCGATCCTGCCGGCCAGCGGCATGAAGGTGACGAACCTGAACGACCAGCACGGCTACCTGACCTTCGACGAATCCGTCCCGGTGGTGATCGGCGACGAACTGCGGGTCGGGCTGTCCCATCCCTGCACGGCCTTCGACAAGTGGGGCCTGATCCCGGTCGTCGACGACCCGGACGCCGCGGATCCGGTCGTCGTGGACCTGGTACGGACGTTCTTCTGACATGAGTGTGCTGATCACGGGGGCGCTGGTCGTCGACGGCTCGGGCTCCCCCGGGTTCCACGCCGACGTCGCGGTCGACGCCGGACGGATCGTCGCCATCGGCAACGACCTGCCGGCCGCGCACCGGACGATCGCCGCGGACGGGCTGGTGCTGTCGCCCGGCTTCATCGACATGCACTCGCACTCGGACCTGCAGATCCTGGTCAACCCCGACCACACCGCCAAGGTCAGTCAGGGCGTGACGCTGGAGGTGCTGGGTCAGGACGGCCTGTCCTTCGCGCCGATCGACGACCCGACGCGCGCCGTCGTCCGCCGCCAGATCGCCGGCTGGAACGGGGAGCCGGACGACTTCGACTTCTCCTGGTCGACGGTCGCCGGGTACCTCGACCGGCTCGACCAGGGCATCGCGTGCAACGCGGCGTACCTGGTCCCGCAGGGCACGCTGCGCATGATGGTCGTTGGGACCTCCAACCGTCCGGCGACGGGTGCCGAGCTCGCACGGATGCAGCAGCTGCTCGCCGACGGACTGCGCGAGGGCGCGGTCGGGATGAGCAGCGGTCTGACGTACACACCGGGCATGTTCGCGAGCACGGACGAACTGGTCGCGCTGTGCGAGGTCCTCGCGTCGTACGGCGGCTACTACGCGCCACATCAGCGCTCGTACGGGAAGGGCGCGCTGGAGGCGTACGGCGAGATGGTCGAGGTGGCGCGCCGCTCCGGGTGTGCGCTGCACCTGACCCACGCGGTGATGAACTTCGGCCCGAACGCCGGCCGCGGCGCCGAGCTGGTCGCGATGATCGACAAGGCGCTGGCCTCCGGTGTCGACGTCACCACCGACACCTATCCGTACCTGCCGGGGGCGACCACGCTGGCCGCGATCCTGCCGAGCTGGACGGCCGAGGGCGGGCCGGACGCGCTGCTCGCGCGGCTCCGCGATCCGTCCGCGCGTGAACGCATCACGTACGAGCTGGAGCAGGTCGGGTCCGACGGCTGCCACGGCTGCGTCGTCGAATGGGACACGATCGAGATCGGCGGCGTCCGCAACCCCGCGCTGTCCGGCGCGGTCGGCCGGACCGTCGCGGCTCTCGCGCAGCGCACCGGGAAGCCGGCCGCGGACGTCTTCTTCGAGATCCTGCTGGCCGACGACCTCGCCACCTCGATCCTGCAACACGTCGGCCACGAGGAGAACGTGCGCGCGATCATGCGGCACCCGTCGCACACGGGCGGCTCGGACGGGATCCTGGTCGGCGGGAAACCGCATCCGCGGTCGTGGGGCACCTTCCCGCGGTACCTCGCCCACTACGTCCGCGAGCTCGGCGTCCTCGACCTCGCCGACTGCGTCCACCACCTCACCGGCCGCGCCGCCCGCCGGCTCCGGCTCCCGGATCGCGGGCTGGTGCGGGAGGGGTACGCCGCCGACTTGGTCCTGTTCGACCCGGCCACCGTGCGGGACGCCGCCACGTTCCCCGAACCGCGCCGGCAGGCCGAAGGCATCCCGTACGTGTTCGTCAACGGCGTCCCCGTCATCGACGACGCGCACCGGACCGCCGCCGTCCCCGGCCGCGCGATCCGCCGTACTCCCACCCCTGCGTCGTCTGAGAGGAACCTGTTGTGAACACCCTGGAGCTGCTCCGCGCCGATCGGGTCCTGACCGTCGTCCGGGCGCCGGAGATCTCCGACGCCCGGGACCTGTGCGCCGCGCTGGTCGCCGGTGGCATCCATGTCGTCGAGCTCACCTACACCACGCCGGACCTCCCCCGGCACCTGGAACGTGCTGCCTCCACGGCCGCCGACACCGGCGCGGTCGTCGGCGCCGGTACGGTGCAGACCGCCGACCAGGCCACGCAGGCGATCAACGCCGGCGCGCAGTTCCTCGTGACCCCCGGCCAAGGTCCCGAGGCCGCGGCGATCGCCGATGCCGCGCACGCCGCCGGCATCCCCGTTGTGCTCGGCGCCTTCACGCCGTCCGAGGTGATGACCGCGCTGGCGCTGGGCTCGTCGGCGGTGAAGATCTTCCCGGCGCACGCGCTGGGCCCGAAGTACTTCAAGGACCTCAACGGCCCGTTCCCCGGCGTCCCGCTGATCCCGTCCGGCGGCGTCAACGCCACCAACGCCCACGACTTCCTGACGGCCGGTGCCCTCGCCGTCAGCGCGGGCACCGACGTCGTCTCCCCCGCCGATGTGGCCGCCGCCAACTGGGAATCCATTACCGGCAAGGCCAAGACTTTCTGTGCAGCCCTCTGAATCTATTGCACGGTGATGCTGCCGTAGCGGGTGCGTAGGTAGAGCTGGTGGGTGGCTGACTGGTCGTTGGGGACGCTGAGGTCCGTGGAGCCCTGCGCAGCGACCGCGTCGATCCCGTACGACACCGTCCGGGGGACCTGCACCGTGATGGATCCGTCGCTCGCGGTCGCCCGGACCCGATCCGGTGGGTTGTCGAAGAACAGCGTGATCGACCCGCCCCGGACGTTGACCGAGACGTCCGGGCTGCGCACCCGCGCCAGATTCACCGAGCCCCCGGTCGCGTCCAGCGTCAGCGGTGACGCGACTCCGGCCACGTCCAGCGACACCTGCTCAACCTTGGCCTCCACGGCGGCCTCGGCCGGCACCTCGACCGTCAGGTCCACGTTGCAGTGGACATCGGGGCACCGGGCCCCGATGGTCAGCACGCCGGCCATCGGCGAGATCCTGATGTCCGGCTTGGCTGCCGCGTACGACCCGCTGACGGTGACGTGGACCTTCCCGTCCACGCTCGCCAGCACCTGCGTCGGCACATCGGACGCGATCCGCACGCCCTGCGCCGGCGCCGCGAACTCGGACGCGGAGTTGTAGCCCAGCCTCCCCCGGATCATCCCGACCGTCACAGCCGCGCCGGCCACCAGCAGCGCCAGGAGCGGCACCAGTCCGAGGAGCAGCATCGTCCGCTGGGCCTTCGTCAGCCGCATCAGGTCTCCAGGTACTTCAGCACGGCGAGCACCCGGCGGTGCTCGCCGTCGGTCGGCGCCAGCCGAAGCTTCTGGAAGATGCTGCTGATGTGCTTCTCGATCGCCCCCTCGCCGACGACCAGAGCCTGCGCGATCCCGGCGTTCGACCTGCCTTCCGCCATCGCGCGGAGAACGTCCTGTTCCCGCGGGCTCAGCACCGCGAGCGGATCCTCCTTGCGCGATCGCACCAGCAGCTGGGAGATCACCTCCGGATCCAGCGCCGCGCCGCCGCCCGCGACCCGGCGCAGCCCTTCGATGAACTGGTCGACGTCGGCGACCCGGTCCTTGAGCAGATACCCGACGCCGCCCGGGTTCCCGCCGATCAGCTCGCTCGCGTACCGCTCCTCGACGTACTGCGACAGCACGAGCACACCGACGTCCGGAAACTGCCCGCGGATCACCAGCGCGGCCCGCAGCCCCTCGTCGGTGAACGTCGGCGGCATCCGGACATCGACCACGCACACCTGCGGCCGATGCGCCTCGACCGCCTTCAGGAGCGCGTCGCCGTCGCCGACCGCCGCCACGACGACGCAGTCCTCCTCCTCGAGCAGCCGCACGATGCCTTCCCGCAACAGCACCGAGTCCTCGGCGATCACCACGCGCATCCGGTCTGTCTCCTCAACGACGTCCTCAGCCACAGGGCAGCTCCGCGATCAGGACGGTCCCGCGACCGGGCGGACTGTGCACGATCAGTCGTCCGTCGACACCGGCCACCCGGTCGGACAG